>Ga0272448_1008591_pt1 | contig 10598 bp, 11 predicted proteins | sample YNPCB0191_FD_202220 | JGI IMG/M metagenome (GOLD analysis project Ga0272448, IMG submission 202220) | Hot spring sediment microbial communities from Yellowstone National Park, WY, United States - YNP-CB-019-1 | ecosystem: Environmental > Aquatic > Thermal springs > Hot (42-90C) > Sediment... | reverse complement strand
CCCGAATCCAAACCCTCTCAAACCCCGAAGGAGTCGCTACGCGACCCTACGGGGCATGCTTTTGAGACTATTTTGCCGAATCTAATTCATAAATCCAAGAAGCGTAACCTACGCTGACCCGCCGCCAGGCCGCCACAACGCGGCGGCTGCGCCTCGCACCAAACTTCGCTGTGGTACGGGGCGCTAACGCGCGATGCGGCGGGGCGAATGAATTTTGATAAAGTAAGTTCGAGCGAAGTCGTAAAGATACTCCAAAATTTCTTGGAGTATATTTACAACAAAGCTCGAACCTATTTTACCGAAAATCGCTGAAAAAATCCAATCGCTCCGCCACGCCGCCGTGCCGCGAAGCGGCACGGCCTCGCAGAAAAATTGCCTTTTCTTTCTTAAGAAAAAATCGGCGTGCGCAAAATCAAAAAATAAAAGGCAATTTTTCTGCTCGGCTCCGCGCTGACGCGCTGGGCGGCGGGGCTACGCTTCGGCTTCGGCGAAGGCGGCTCGGCATCCCCATTGAACCCCCTGCCGAGCCGCCCTCGCTGAAAATTGAAGAAAAACCTATTTTGTGTGTTTATTTTGACCTCAACTGAATTGTCTGCGCGGTAATGCTTCCGTCTGAATTGGCGGTGCCGTTTACAATAATATTCTTGCCGACTTCAAGATCGCTTAAAGCGCTTGCCGCGGATTTCGTGATTTCGGTTGAGTCGGAAAGAAAGACAATTTTTGACCCACCATTCTGCAGTTTGACGGTTACGCTTTTATCATCTTTGGCAATAATTTCTCCGGCTGTAAATCCGCTTCCGCCTCTTTGGCCGCTACCTGATCCAAGACGAAAACCGCCGAAGTTTGCGCCAAATTGCTGCATTCTTTGCTGACGATTTGATAGAGTTTTGCTTTCTGCATATTTCATGCCACCGTAAAACGCACCAACGCCGACTCCTATTATTACAATTAAAATGAGAGGTAAAAATTTTTTCATGTTATTTTTTATTGTATTTTATAAACGACTTTTAATTTTACATTTTGATTTTTGAATTTTGAATTTTTATCATTCATATCTCAACGCCTCGATAGGATTAAGCGATGCCGCTCTCCGGGCAGGATAATATCCGAAAATAATTCCGATGACGGCGGATATACCGAATGCTAAAAGTATCGTGGTTAATGAGACGCTTGTCGCTATGCCGGCAAATCTAGAAATAAGAATTGAGAGAACCCAGCCAAGAACGACACCGGCCGCTCCGCCAAGAAAAGTAAGCATAACCGCTTCGGCAAGAAACTGCATTGATATATCTTTTTTCTTCGCGCCGATGGCTTTGCGAAGCCCGATCTCGCGAGTCCGCTCGGTCACTGTTGTAAGCATCATATTCATAATGCCAATACCGCCCACCAATAACGAGATTCCGGCAATTGCCGCCAAAAAAATTGTCATTGTGTTGGTCATTGAGGTGGCTGCTTTAAGAATATCTTGTTGACTCAAGACGTTGAAATCAGCCATTGAAGAATCAGCAATATGGTGGCGCTGTAAAAGCAAATTGGTAATCTCGGTTTGGACATCAGTTATTACCTGCGGACTTTCCGCTTCAACACTAATTGTTGAAACATAGTCAGCCCCGGCTAAAAATTTTTGAGCAGTTGTAATTGGAATAAAAATCATATCGTCTTCGCTGGCAAAAGCTGTGCCGCCTTTGGGTTGGGTGACTCCAATTATTTTAAAATTTATGCCGCTAATTCTGATGGTTTGGCCAACTGGATTAGAATTTTCCCCAAATAAATCATCCCTTGTTGTCGGTCCTAAAACTGCCACCTTAGCAAAAGATGTCACTTGTTGTTCAGTGATAAAAGAGCCCTCGTCTATTTTGAGATTTCTGACCGAAAGATAAGCCGGAGTTGTGCCCATAATCTGAGTGTTGGTATTTTTCCCTTTTGAAACAACCTGATATCTTCTTGAAAGCTGAGGAGCCACTGCCTTAACATTGGCAATTTCTTCTTCAATCGCCTTAACATCATCCATTGTTAAGCTTTGGGCTGTTCCTCTGCCAGCTGACACTTGAGAAAAACTCCTTTGAAAGCCCGGCATTATGGTAATCAAATTTGACCCCATTGATTGAATATTTGCCTCAATTGAACCTGCTGTCCCTTGGCCAATTGAAATCATTCCAATGACTGAACCAATGCCGATGATAATGCCAAGAATGGTGAGGCCTGACCTTGCTTTGTTTGATAAAAGAGCGGTAGAAGTTTCTTGCAATAAATCAGTGATAAGCATAATTTAAATTTATTCTTTAATAATTTTTAATGATTTTGATTTTTCCACCGTTGCATCTTCAATAATTTCGCCGTCTTTTAGGGCAATAATTCTTTTAGCATATTTGGCAATATACAATTCGTGAGTGACAATCACTAAAGTATGGCCTTTTCTATTTAGGTCAACCAAGGTATTAATAACAATATCTCCGGTTTTTGAATCCAAATTTCCTGTTGGCTCATCGGCTAAAATTAACTGCGGATCATTGACCAAGGCCCGGGCAATCGCCACTCTTTGTTGCATGCCGCCGGATAATTGATTGGAAAAATGATGCCAAAATTCTTGAGGGAAGGCCGAAACCGTTAAAGCATTTTTTGCTTTTTCTTCTCTTTTTTGAGGAGAAACGCCGGCATAAATTAAGGGTAACATTACATTTCGCAAAACCGTGGTTCGGGGCAAAAGATTAAACATCTGAAAAACAAAGCCGATTTTATTTTTTCTAAATTCCGCCAATTCATCATCGGAAAGTTTTGAAACATTTTTCCCTGCAAAAATATATTCTCCGGAACTTGGTGTATCCAAACAACCTAAAATATGCATTAAGGTTGATTTGCCAGAGCCGGAAGGACCGATAATCGCCACAAATTCTCCGTCATTGATTTTGAAGGAAAGATTCTTGAGCGCGTGAGTTTCCACTTCTCCGCTCTTGTATGTTTTGGTAATGTTTTTGCATTCAATCATATTGTTTAGCGGCCAGTTCCTCCGCTTCCGCGAAAGCCACCACCACCTCCACCAGTAAGACCAGGGATTCTCAAGCCAGTATTTTGCTGGGATTGGCTTTGAGCGGTTTGGGTAATTGTTTGCGTTACGACCTGATCGCCTTCTTTAAGACCGTTTGTGACTTCGGTCATCGTGTCGTTGGAAAGTCCTATTTGAACGGTCTGGCGTCGCGGCGCTTGAGTCTCGCCAGCAAATATTTCCACATACGCCATATCGCCTTGCGATTTTATCGCCGAATTCGGCACAAGAAGAACATTCGGCTTTGCTTCGGTGACAATAGCGGCCGATACGCTCATTCCGGGTTTTACCCGGTCATCCTGCGTGTCAAAACTGATTTTGACAGTATAGGTGACAACGCCTTGCGAGACGGTTCCCACCGCGTCCACTTCGGCAACTTGCCCTGTGATAGTAAGATCGGGCACCGCGTCAAAAGTAAGCGTAGCTTTCTGGCCGACTTTTATTTTGGCGACATCAACTTCGTTTAGCGAAATTTCCGCAAGTTTTTGGCGAGTGATGAGCGTTACAAGAATACTAGCCGATGATACTGAATCTCCTTTCTTAGCGTTTACCTTCGCGATTACGCCGTCAAACGGAGCGCGTATAAAATAATCAGCAAGTTTTTCTTTTGCGTCCAGAAGCGCGTTCTCCCGCTGTTTGACAGCAAGTTCAGAGGATTGAATGTCGAGCGCGTCCGCGCCAGCTTTTAATTTTGTGAGAGATTCTGTTTTTTCGGCGATTGAGCGGTCGGCATTCACGATGGTGTCACGAGAATTTTTGATGGTGTTTTTAATGCCAAGTAAATTAAGAAGGTGCGTGTTAGTTTTGCCGGTATAGGTATTGAGGGTTGAAAGGTGCGTGTCGGAAATTGCGGCAGGCTTTAAGTTTCTTTCCGTAAGTTTGTCTTGATAAAATTGGATTAAGTTATTTGCGCTCTTTACGGCTTCGGCAATAGCTTTGGTTGTGTCATAAGTTTCATTAATGAGTCCTTCTATAGTCGCCGGGTCAGAATAACGAGTAATGGTTTTGTAATCAGTGAAGTTTTTATCATACTCCTGACGCGCTTTTTGATAACTTTGTGAAGTATCATCTTTATATTGTAAAGCTTTCTCATCATATGTTTTTACCGAGTCGGCATAATAATCGATATTCCACTGATTGCCGCCTCCGAGTCCGGTATCGCTTGAGAAAAGTATGTCATGAAGCCCCTTTATAACCGTTGGCAAATCAAGAAAGGCGTTGGCTATTGTATTAAAGCCATCATCGTAAGCTTTCTTGAGATCATCTTCGGCTTTTTGTTTTGATTCTTTGGCTTGAGCAAGGGAGTTCTCCGCTTGAAGAATTGATAAGGTATCAGCCGGTTTTTTGAGCTTTTCGAGCGACAGCTTCGCGGATTCAAGATTTGTTTCCGCGTCCCGAACCGTTTTTTGGGCGTCGCGAGCATCGAGTTGGGCGATGAGAGTTCCGGCTTTTACCTCTTGGCCGTTTTTGACTCCGACATAAACAATATCTCCAGATGCTTTTGGTTTGATATCTACCTGATTTGAAACCGAAACTTGACCGCTTCCTGAAACGGAAACGATCAGCGTTCCTTTTTGAACCTGCGCGGTGGCATAGCGAACCGCTCCGTTATTTTTAAAAATTTTCGCGTAGCCGAAATAGACGCCGGCAATAATTAATATTATAATTACTCCTGTTATAAATTTGTGCTGAATTATTTGTTTGAAGATTTTGGAAAACATATTCTTGACATTTAGTGTTCGGAATTTGTTCATCGGAACACCCGAATCAGCTTGGCTTCAATCTGGCCTTGCTCATTCGGCGAACCGATGATAACCACACGGTCGTCAACTTTGAGATCGCTCGATTTTATTGTCTCACGGCGACTCGTGATAGTGGTTTGATCCGAGATAAGAATTGTTTTCTCAACATCGTCTCTTCCTTTGACAACAATCGTGCTTCCGTCAATTTTAATAATTGAGCCAAAAGTGCCATGCGCGTTGATAAAATCTTTGTCGCCAAAGCCGCGTCCGAAGTTTCCCAAAAACCCGCCTCTCGGCCCGGCAAAGTTTCGATGATAGTTTTCACCCCATCGATATGAAAAGTTAGCTTTTCTATATCCCACAAATTCTCCTGCCTTGAATACAAAAAGCAGGACAATTAATGCGCCGATAGCGACAAGTGCCCCCTTAAATGTTTTTGATTGTAAATATTTATTGAAATCCATGTTATTTGTTAACTATTGATTAATTGCGGGAATGAAAAACGACTTTTATCGCTTGGGCAAGATGCTTGAGCGACCAAAGAAGAACAAACATGGTAATGAGAAGCGCCATCATACTCATTGCCGGCAAGGATTCAAGAATAGCCAATCCGAAATCCTGCCAATTAGCGGCTACTGACCCTAAATCAAAGAGGAGCAGGGACAGAAATTGGAAAAGGCCTGATTGCGCGAATTCGGTTTGGAAAGCATTGACTACGGGTATAAGCGCACCGGCAGATATGAGAACGGTTGTCGAGGAAAGAAAAAGTCGCCTTTTAATAGAAAGAAGTCGTTCTTCTTCATGAATCCGAGCCATGATTTTGGCAAAAAGCCCTGCCGGCGGCTCCGGCGATTCAAGATGGGTAAAAAGTTTTTCGTAGTCTTTTCTCATAATTTCTTTAAAAGCCTTAGGCCTCCGCCCAAAGAGAGTAGAGCGCCTAAAGAGAGAGCAGAGCGCCTAAAGTTTCTAACTTAGAACCAGCCTCCCCAGCCACGCATGCCCTTCATAAACCTTCCGAATCCGTGACCTTTGGCGTTTTGGGTCTTGTTTTGCATCCACTGCAATCGCTGGTCAGCCTGCGCTTGAGTGATAATTCCTTTATCAACCAAGGCCTGCATTTGCGCCTTTAATTGCTGAGCTCGCGCATCCTTCATTTTTTGCTGAAGCTGTTCTTGGGTGATGCCGTGATCTTGAGCGCATTGCCCGATATTTTTCCCTTGCGCCCAGCAATTTTTCACCTCATCAACGCTGATGCCGAGAAGGGTTGCTTCATTTTGGAACATGGTTTGCATACGGCTGGCTATTGCGTCAGGATCTGCTTTGCCAAAGCCGCCAAACCAGCCGAAACCCATGGCTGATGCCGACGCGGGCCCGACAAGAAAAGCCAAGCCCAATACTGGCAAGATAGCGTAAACGAGAAATTTTTTCTTCATATCTTAAAGTTACGATAATTACGATAAATTAAGGTTTATTTTATTGAGGCTCGACCATTTATTTGTCCTCATTTACTAATACGATAAAGGGATGCATTTTTGTGCATCCCTTTATCGTTAGGTCCGAAGAAAGGTCGAACAAACTTCGGAAATCCCGATACTCGAAACATGGGGCGAGGTTTATCGCCTCTATGATAATAGTACGAGAGAGTTGAATAATTTGGTGCATTAGGATTCTGTGAGCAATTTTTTGAGTTGGATCAAAGCTCGGCGATGGCGCGATGTTATGGTAGGAAGCGGTTCGCCAAGAAATTCGGCAATTTCTCGAAAATTGAAATGGTCATTGTAGCGCAAAAATAAAACCATGCGGTATTTCGGCAAGAGCTTATCCATCGCTGAGGTAAGCACTTGCGCCATGCCGGCTTTTTCTAAAAGTTCATGAGGAAGCGGAGAGGGATCGGCGAGCGTCTCAGTTATCATATTTTCTCCTTCCTCGTTTTCAAATTCGGAAAACGGAATTGCCTTCTTCTTTTTAAGAAAATCAAGCGCAGTGTTTTTTGCGATTGAAAAAATCCAAGTTTTGAAACTTTTTTGTTGGTCAAACTTTTTGAGATTTCGCCAAACTTTCACGAACGCTTCTTGCGTCACATCTTCCGCGTCCTGCCCGCCGCCTACATATCTGTAAGTAAAGCCGTAGATCGGTTTGAGATACCGCCCAAAGAGAACTTCGAGCGACTTTTCGTCGCCCGAAAGGTAATCCGAGACAAGTTGTTGATCAGAACGATTCATACTTGTTTCCACTATAATACAAAATAGGTTTTTCTTCAATTTTCAGCGAGGGCGGCTCGGCAGGGGGTTCAATGGGGGATGCCGAGCCGTCCTAGCCGAAGCGTAGCCCCGCCGCATCGCGCGTTAGCGCCCCGTACCACAGCGAAGTTCGGTGCGAGGTGAACTCCGCCGAGCAGAAAAATTGCCTTTTATTTTTTGATTTTGCGCGCGCCATTTTTTAATCTTAAAGGAAAAGGCAATTTTTCTGCGAGGCGCAGCCGCCGCGTTGTGGCGGCTTGGCGGCGGATCAGCGTAGGTTACGCTTCTTGGATTTATGAATTAGATTCGGCAAAATAGTCTCAAAAGCATGCCCCGTAGGGTCGCGTAGCGACTCCTTCGGGGTTTGAGAGGGTTTGGATTCGGGAGCCAATAAACTATATACGAACTCGGATTTTGAAGACGAGAGGGTTCGCTCGCCCGGCCCCGCCAAATTGTGAAGAAGCACACACACACCAGGCGGAGCTGGGCGAACAATAAAGTTCGTCTAAAAATTTCGAGTTCGTATCGTTAAACCTGGCTCCGGAATTAAAACCTAATCAAATTTTTGAGATTATTTTACCGAATTTAATCCACAAATCAAAGAAACAAAACCTGACTTAACAAACTGCCCGCCGCCTGCGGCGGCGGGCAAAAAACCCTGACGGCTCGCGGGCAAAAAATTTCCTCCCCTAAAACCCCTCCATTTTTGTCCGCTCGCTGAAAAAGAATACTAATTATCTATCTATGTCCTCTCAATATATTTTTAATTTTGTCACGTAAAGTTGGTCCAGCCCCGCTATATTTACACTCTTTCAAGATATCTCTAAGGATTTTTGGTTTATAGTATATGTCCTTAAATTTTACTATTTCATACCATTGATCCCATGATGCTTGATCGATAAATTTCTTTGGAATTTTAGCAATAAGGTACATAAATTCTGGATAACGTTTTGATTCTTGTGGGTCTTTTTCTTTATCAAATAAAAATAAATCGGGAGCTATATCACGTGCCATTCTTTGCCAAATTTTTCCTCTTTGTTTTTTAAAATAATCATCTTTATCTACAAATTGTAAAATTTTTCCTACCTCATAAAAATAGTTGATATTTTTAACCACGTTTTTATATTTTGTTTTTACAATTTTTATCTTATTGACTACTTCTTGTATCTCTTTTTCTATCTCCTCTTCTTTTAAAAGCTTTTCCAGTGTATCAGCATCAACTTCATCTCCGGGGATAATTTTAGTATCAAAAACCGGCACTTCCACTTCTTGGCCGTTGATAATAATTGTTTTCTTTCTTACAACCATAATTTTAAAGATTATTAAAAATACTAATGTTTATACTATAAATTAATTCGTCATGAATCCTCTTTATTTCTTTCAGTTCATCAATATTTAATTTTTTCTCGTTATATCTAATTTCTAATAACCTACGCATTGCTTCATCAGCTCCGCATTTTGCACAATAAAGCATTATTTCTTTAGCTTCTAATTTTTTAGATCTCGCCCTTGCCTGTTCACGTAATCGTACAAATTCTGGATGGTCCCAAATTATATGTACTATTCCTTTCTCATTTCTTGGCAAATTACGCCATCTTTCAAAAAAGAGCCCTCTGCCTAAAACAGGAATAAATTTTGAAATAAAAGCTTTCCCTTTCGGCGGATCTTCGTGAACGTAAAATATAAATCTTTTATTATCAAGCTCTTCCGTTGACAATTTCAATATGGCTTCGCCAATATATTTTCCGGGCCTATCTGTTTTTTTATCAAAATCTAATAGTGGGATATTTATTGTTTTTCTACTTGAAGCTGACAATTCAAAATTAAATTTCTCAACATATTTCTTTTCTTCTGTTTTCGCATGATAGATTCTAATCGATAGAGTTAAAATCTCTTTTTTTGGAGTTTCATTAACTATTCCACAATCGGTAATTAGGCTTTCGCCATATTCAATTTTTCTTTCGTTTGGAGCAAATTTATCAATCCTTATAGGATTCTTTGGTTTAGAAGGTGTAGGTGGACCTGATGTTTTTTTTCTTCCACCTGGGGCCGGTTCTCCCTCTGATAATTCTGGTGCATATTCATAAACAAGTTTATTAATTAATCTCACTGCTTCATCTAAGACTTTTTGATCTGCGTTTATTTTCTCTTTTTTGGGACCTAATTCTAAAATAAAACTTTCTAACTTATGCTCAATAAATTCTCTAACATAAGCCCATGCCCTCTTCGTAGTGAAATTCATATGGTTGGGTAGTTCGCATTTTTTCAACTCAAACTCAAGTACTTCATCAAAATTACAATAACCCCATATTCGTCTTTTTATTGTTTCATCTGCTCGAACAGGAATACGGCAAATAGTCATACCGGCACGTTGAACTGCAATTCCTTGCAAAAGAGAAGGTATTTCTTCGTTTAAATATCGAATTACTAAATTTCGAATCTTTCCTAATTTTTTAATTTCTTCGTTTTGATAATTCTTTTCTTTTTTTGATTTAGATGAAAATAACGATGGGATATTAACTATTTTTTCCGAGCCATCAAAATCCACAACAATAGTGGCTTTATAATTCTGAATAATTTCCCACCAGCTTGCCGCAATAAGTTCGGAAAATTTTTCTATATCAAGTAATTCTTTTTTAAGATCATCTTTAAGATTATAAATCCATATTTTAGTACCTTGATGGTCAAGCTTAGGTGCGTCAGGAATAAAATTAGATAAAGATTTTTTATTTTCATCATCGTATTCTTGTGTGGTACCGTAAGAAAATCTGTAATAATTATTTTCATCTATTGTTTCTGTCAAAACAAGTTTGTCTTTTGAAAAATAGTGAAACAAAAATTTACCCTGCCCCCTGCTTCCAGCTGTTTCGTAGTCTTCTATTTTGTTTGTATGCCAAAGTCCCTGATAACGTTCCCACTTTTCTTCATTCATACCAGTAGTTCCAAAATCTTCAATGATTAAAGCATTATGAACCGGTTCATATTTGAAGATTAATTTCCATCCGTTCCCTTTTTTAGTTAGTCTCGCATCCCAAGCATTCTGAATTGCGTCTTTTTGAAGGCCATCAAAAATATCCGGATATTGATCCGCTATATTCTCATCTGTTCTTTCAAGATTTACAAAACGCCTTTTCATAAATTTATAGCTTAAATTCTTTATTCTTATTAGGGAAATGAAATTTCGCTTTTATTTCTTTTACTTTTCTTTCGATTTCTGAAAAGATTTTGTTAATCTCTTCTTCGGTATAATCGTAAGCACTGCGATTAGCACAATTTCCAAGTATCTTAAGTCGCTTCAAAACTTCATTTGTTCTATAAACGGCTAATTTTCTAAACCGTTCTCTTTTTTCTGTTTGAGGTGCCATATTTTTTACTATTATTTAATTTATTATTTCTATAATAAGGATAGCAAATCCTTATTTTATTGTCAATACCCTTATATGTGGACAACTAAATTTCTTTTCCGGCGAGCGGACAAAAATGGAGGGGTTTTAGGGGAGGAAATTTTTTGCCCGCGAGCCGTCAGGGTTTTTTGCCCGCCGCCGCAGGCGGCGGGCAGTTTGTTAAGTCAGG
>Ga0272448_1008589_pt1 | contig 10599 bp, 6 predicted proteins | sample YNPCB0191_FD_202220 | JGI IMG/M metagenome (GOLD analysis project Ga0272448, IMG submission 202220) | Hot spring sediment microbial communities from Yellowstone National Park, WY, United States - YNP-CB-019-1 | ecosystem: Environmental > Aquatic > Thermal springs > Hot (42-90C) > Sediment... | reverse complement strand
TGGCAATAAAAAAATAGAGAGGGTATATGGGGATGCATCCTATGATAGCAGAAAGAATTTCAATTATCTACAAAAGCAAAAGGCTGTCCTGCAAGAGCCAGATGTACAAGAGAAAGAAAAGAACTTGGATATGAAGGATGGAGAGATAAATATAAATATGGACAAAGATGGGCTGCAGAAACATTTTTCTCTGGAGTGAAAAGAACATTTGGAGAAACAACAAAAGCAAAAACTGCTAAGGGCATGTTTCAGGAAACAAAAATGAAATTTGTGTTCTATGCCATGCTAATCAATTTATAGAAAAACCAGTTTTTTCAAAAATTAGTGGAGAGTGCTTGCTTTCCATTAATTGTTCAACAAAGCAGAAATTTTTTGAATCTGCTATTAATAAGAGAAGCTTTGCTTTGCTATTTGAAGAGAGTATCTGGATTAAAAATGGAAATTGATTTTACTATTCAGGCAGGGATAATAGCATTTCCACATTTTTCCTCTTTTCATTTTCCTCACAATATATAAATAGCTGGTCTATAAGGCATTGCGCTTTTCTTTTTTTCTTTATCCGCCTCTTCGCTGTATATTTCCACTTTTGCATTCAATTCTTTTTCCATAAAATCTTTTGCATACTCAAAATATTTTTTCTCATCTATGTAAAAAAATTCATCTCTTTTTACTTCCTCTATAATTTTTGATATAAACTTGCTTGCTTCTTTCATATCAACTCCCATTTTCTTTGCTTCTTCAAATAACTTTTTTGTATTCATTCCTTCCTTTTTCATCTGTGTTGCAATTTCAGCAATTTTCCATTTCCATTCAGAAGCAACATAAATATATATTCTATCTCCCTTAATTCCAGTAACCTTTCTTATTTCCTCTATATCTTCAATTGTCTTTATCAAAATTTCTTCCGCCCTTATTATTCTTTCATCAATTTCCTCATGCTTTGGAAAGCTTTGAAGCGAAACCAGGCCATCGCCAATTTTCTCCCACATTTCCTCTGCAATATGGGGGGTGAATGGAGCCATCATTGCAATCCATTTTTTTAAAAATTTAATTATGCTTGCCTCCCCCTGCCTTCTGGCATACCAGCTGAAAATGTTTGGAATATCAAAAAATGTTATCATAGATGCTTTTCTTAAATCAAATTCATTCATTGCCTCCATCACTTCCTTCAATTTTTTATTAAAAGCTGAGTAAAGCCATCTATCAATCTCCTTTTCTCTTCCATTTAAATTAACAAGCTCGCTGAACTGCTGATATAATTTTATGAGCCTTTTTTTATATTGCTCAACACTGCTTCCATCCCATTCTATATCTGCAAAAGGAGAACTTGCATTTGCATAGTATAATCTCATTGCATCTACTCCATAAATTTTTGCAGCTTCTGGTATTGGTTCAGCCCCTCCTTTTGATTTAGAAATTTTTCCTTGTTTTCCAGTAATCCACCAATTTACGAATATGCCACAAGGATAAAATTCTTGAGGGAATATTGCAACATGATTCATTATAAAAACTGGAAAATGAACTGTTTTATGCTCTTTGCCCCCAAGATTTATATCAACAGGATACCAGTAAATGAAATCCTCCCTTATTTTTTTCCATATTTCATTTTTCCCCTTACCTATTCCAAGAAAAACATAGTCAAAAAATTCGTCATTCATCTCTTCTTTGCTTATTTTTCCCTCATTTACATATTTCGAAATTATATAATAAGCGGGATATATTGTTGAATCTGAAATTGGCTCAATAATCCATTTTTCATCAAAAGGAAATGGCGTGCCGAGCCATGAGCCCTGCCTGACGCAAGCCCTATCTCCAAACCAATCAAGAATTTTTGGAAGTTCTTCTTTATATTCAGCTGGATAAATATTCATATTTTTTATCCATTCCTTGCTTTTTTCAGTTAGCCCAAAATCGCTATATTTTATGAACCATTGCTCCGGTATATTTTTAATCACTACTTCCTCCCCACATCTGCAGACAACTCTTTTTGAAAATTCCCTCATTATTTCTGCATCTCCCCTTGAAATCATTTCCTCCTTTATTTCTTCCTTTGCATCATTTATTTTTCTTCCTGCATAATCAGCGCAATTTTCATTTAATATTCCTTTATGAAATTCTTCCTTATATATTATCTCAGTTGCTTCATCAAGTTTTTCTTTTTCCATCTGATTTTTTATTCCCATTTTTTCAACAATATCTTTTGCAGGAATTTTATAACCCTGCAAATCAATTATTCTAATTGGCTGTAAGGGCATGCCAGCATCAGCTAATGCAACATAATCATAGGGAGCATGGGCTGGAACACTCATTACAATGCCTGTTGCAATATTAACATCAACAAAATCTGCATGGAGAACTGGAATTTCTCTATTTATTAAAGGAGCAATGCATTTTTTCCCAACAATTTCTTTTCCCTCTATTTCTCCTATTTTTTTAACATTTTCAAACTGGAAAGATAATTTTTTAAATCCCTTTTCAGATACAATCCATTTTTCCTCGCCCACTTTTGCAATTATATATTTTTCATTTCCATTAATCCACATATTTGTCACTCCAAAAATTGTTTCGGGGCGCAGAGTGGCTGCTGGCAGAATTTTTTCATCAAACTTAAATTTTATAACAACAAATTCAAGAATTTCCGCATCCCCTCCTTCAGATATATCTGTTTCAGATTTATCCACTGCAACCGGTCCGCAATTTGGGCAGAAAGGAGCGAAATGAGGCTTCTGCACAAGAAGGTTTTTTTCCCTAAGCTTTTTGAACTGCCATTGAATAAATTTTTTGTATCCATCAGATATTGTATCCATGAGGCGGGTATAATCAATTAAAAAGCCAAATTTTTTCCAGTAATTTTCAACATATACATTGCTGAAATATTTAACAACTTCCCCTGCATCAGCTAACTTTTTTATCACTTCCTCTGGACATCCGTTTCTTCGCAAATATTCAATTGTTTTTTCATCACCCTGAGCAACTTTTTTAGCCAGGCTTACCGCCGGCAAGCCCGTCGCATGGAAGCCTGCGGGAAAAATTACATCATATCCCTGCATCCTTTTATATCTCGCAATTATATCTGCATAGGTAAAGCCTCGCATATGCCCGACATGCAGGTAGCCAGAAATTCCAGGATAGGCAAAATGTATAAAAAATTTTTTTCCTTTCTCCTTTTTTGCTTCATATATTTTTTCTTCATACCATCTTTTCTGCCATTTCCTTTCTATTTCTTCAAAGTCCATCAAAAGGAAAAAAAGTGTATTATATAATTTTATTCCCAGTCAAGCAATCTCTTTTCTCCCTCTATTTTCTTTATATATGTTATATCCTGAGTAACTTCTATTGTTCCAACATATTTTCCATCTCTTCTTACAGCAAAATATCTTATCAATATTTTCCTTCCATTCATATCAATCCAGAAGCTTGCTTCATTTCTTTTTCCTTTCTTGAATTCATCAATTATTTTATTTACAATATGCACGCTTTTACTCGGATGGCAATTCTGAACTTTTCTTCCAATTATGGCTTTTGTTCTAACAAAAATTCTATCCTTTGATTGATTGAAATATTTTACAGTATCATCTTTATCAACAAAAGTAATATCAAATGGTAGAGAATTCAATATTGCCTCAATTTCCTCAATTTTAATTTCACCTGTCTCAAAATTTATAATTCCCTCCTTAAATTCTTTTTTCATTTCTGTAGCCACTTTCTCTGACTCAAAGGCAAAATATCCAATTTCATCAAATTGTTCCCTTATTTCCTTCCATTCTTCATTGCTTAAAACATCAATTGCAGTAGGAAATAGCACCCTGTTCTCCTTATAAAAATGGCTTTTTATCGCCTCCCCAAACTCCTTCATTTTTTCCTTCTTACCCATAAATATCTCCTTTTCCATCTCCCTTATTTTATCATGCTCCCTCCACATGATGGCGGGCGGCTCAACAATGCCATGCTTTTCTAAATAAGGGAAAAGGATGTTTTCCTCCCTTAAATAGTGCTTTTCAGATTTTTTTAATAGCTCGATGTTTCCATTTTTTATTGCTTTTTCAATTTTTTCATGCTCCTTCATCAGAATTTTTACTGGATGCCAATCTGGTAGAGAAATTTCTTTTTCAATTTTTTCTTTGAAAAGGGAGAGATGAATTTCGCATAATTTATGAATTTCTTCCCTTGGAATTCCTTCATTTATCAATTCCTGCTCAACTTCAGCAATTTCACTTGTTTTTAAATCCTTCATAACTTCTTTTAATTTATCCCTAACTTCTTCAATATCCGCTCCTTCATGAATCTGCTTAATTATGCTTTTCAAAATACCTTTTTTATCTCCAAATGCTTCCATGAATTTAATTAGAAACATGTATAAATATCTTAATCAAAAAAAATTTATATGATAATTTGATAAACACACATGAAATGGATTGCTTTAGCTATTGTGCTTGCCATGCCACTTGCAACTGCAATTGATATGCCATCCTGGAGCATAGGTGATTCGTGGGATTATAAAGGGGATATGACCTATTCAATAAAAATGAGCGATGAATCAGTAAATATGGATATAGAAGGGGAAATAACAATAGCTATAACTGTAAAAGTGAATGTAAATGATACTGTTTTGAAAATTTTGAACAATACGCCGGTTGTTTGCTATTTGCTTGATGTAAATAGTTACATAAATGGAGGGGGGCTGATAAATGCGAAATTACCATATGAGGATAAAGTTTATAGGTTGTATGCAAACATAAATATGAATGTTAGCGCAAGCGGGCAGACATATCTTACAACCAAAGAAATTGCGGTTGCGGAAAGTGACTTGCTAACTGATGTAAAGATAGATGTTGTTATAGATGCCCCAGGTGTGCCAGATGTTGTGTTAAATGCTTTTGGATTAAAAAATCAGACAATAAGGGCAACAAATGAAACGGAAGTAACTTATATGCCATCTTTAAATTTCTTGAGTTTCCCGATAAATGAAGGCGAGGAATGGTGGGCAAATTGCACAGCAAAATATATTACTACAAACTCAGAAGAAAGTATTCCTATTGAACTAAAATTTAAATGCACAGATACTGGAAGAAATACAGCCACAATTCTCTCTGATTATATTCCATTTATAGGAGAAATAACAATAGATATAATGGGTTATCCTGTTCCAATAATGAATTTTGAAAATACAACCTTGCTCTGGAACTCTGATAAGGGAATGATTGAAAAAATGATAAATAGAGATACCATAGATGATGAGGGAATTAAAATATCAAGTAACTTAGTTATCAACCTCACAAATTTCAATTACAATCTTCGCACAAACAAGCCGGGCTCAGCAAGCATAATCTGCCAGAATACTTCAAATGTTAAAGAAAGCATTTCTTTCAGGGCTGAGGCAAGTGATGATGATGAAATTCTTGGTTACTATTGGGATTTTGGAGACGGGACAACAAGCAATAAAACAAATCCAACACATGCATATAGTAAAGCGGGAAAATATACAGTAAAGCTTACAATTATAGATAAATATGGAGAAGAAACTGTAGCAACAAAAACAATAGAGGTAAAAAGCGAAGGAAAGACACCTGGATTTGAAATTTTGCTTATTCTTATTGCTTTCTTTATTGCAATTAAAAAAAGATTTTAAATAGAAAAATAGGATAATGGTATGAATGCTGTTTGAATACCTATTTAAAAGACCAAAAATTGCAGTTGCTTTATTTACATTAATCACTATAATTATCTCAATACAGGGGCTAAAGGTAACAATCACGCCAGATATTGAAGTATATATGCCTTCTGATCAGCCAAGTGTTAAATTGCTCGAAGAAATAAGGAAAGAATGGCCAATTGATTCTCTAATGCTATATATAAATTCAACAAATATAACAAGCATATCTTCCCTAAAAGAAATTTATGCAGTTGAAAATGCATTAAATCCAAAAGAAGATATGGAGGACGGGATTGTTTATACTTCAAGCATTTCTTCCCTTTTAAAATCAACAAATGCATATGTTCCCATTTTTGGCAAGGATGAAATACCAGAAAGCCAGTTATCTGTAAATTTTTTATTAAATTTTATACCAGATGAAATAAAAAGAATGCTAATCTCAGAAGATAATAAAAATGGTGTTATAATAGTTACAACACAGAGAGGAATAGATGTTAATTCATTGCTTGAGGAAAAAATTTATCCAATAGCAAGCTCAACAACAAAAACAAAATTTTATCCAACTGGAATGCTTACCCTATATACTGAAACAATAAACTGGATAATGGAAAGAATATATCCAATATCAATTTTTTCTCTTTTATTCTTAACAATAGTCCTTTTTTCCTTCCATAGAGATTTAAAAATAGTAATTATAGCCATTCTACCTGTTCTATATTGTATTGGCTTAACTTTTGGGACAATGGGATTGATGCCGATAGAATTTGCTCCAACCGTAATAGCGGTAATTCCACTTCTTGCAGCATATGGCATTTCCTATTCTTTGCATATAATAAATCATTATCTCGAACTTATAGAAACAAAAAGTGAGGAGGAAAGCATTAAAAAAATGATTTCAACAACAGGAAGGGCAACATTTCTCTCTGCAATCACAACAATCATAGGCTTCGCCTCCTTGCTCACATCAAGCATGCCGCCGATCGCCAACATGGGGCTGGCGTTCTTTATTGGTGTTGCATATTGCTTCATTGCGACAATTATACTTGTGCCGTGTTTTTTGCTTTTATTAAGGCCAAGGAAGGCGATGAAGGTTGAGTTTGGCAGGCTTGCAAACTTGACAAAATACAGGAAGCATATCTTTTTGATTATTATCTTAATTTCAGTTATTTCTATTGTTTCTATACCGAGTGTGCAGACAAGAAATTCTGTATGGGAAATGATGCCCCAGAAGATGGGGAGTATGCAGGTAATGATGGAATATTCAGAAAAATTTGACAGCGGGCAGAGTGGTGTAATTCTTATAGAAAGTAAAGAAGAAGGGCTTCTTGAACCTGATTTTCTTAAAAAAATATATGAGATGGAAAAAATAATTAATGGGGGCATTGCAAATGTATCTGTTTATTCAGTAGTTGATGTAATAAAAAGATTGAACAATAATAAGTTACCAGATACAAAAGAAGAGGTTAAAAATGTTGTTGATAGAATGCCAGAGCAATATAAAGTAATGATGTTCAATAAAAATTATAGCAAGTCATTAATGTATGTTGAAATGCCAGTAATGGATGTTGGAGAGACAAAGAGAATTGTTGTAACAGTAAATCAGGTAATAAAGCAGATAAATGAAGAAGTTAAGGAATATGGAAAAATAAGCAATTTGGCTGGATTATCTGCAATTACAGTTGAAATAAATGAAATGTTAATGAATCAGCAATTCAAGCTAATGTTTATTTCGTTAATTGCAGTATATCTCACTCTACTTATTATATATCGCTCTTTCAGGTATGCTTCATTTACTACCTTACCAATAGTATTTCTTATGTTATGGCAACCAATATTGCTTTTCTCCTTCAATATTCCCCTAAATGTATCAACAGTTACAGTTGCATCAATTGCAATTGGTTCAGGAATAGATTTTGCATGTCATATTACAGAAAGGGTTATGGATGAAGTAAAAAGCAAGAGTGGTTTGCAGGCAATAAAAGCAGCCCTTGCCAAAAAAACTCCATCACTTGTTGAAGCAACAATTGCACTTGTTGCTGGAGGAATGCCAATACTTTTGATGGAGTATAAGATGATAAGTCAGTTCATAATTCTTGTCCTATCAATGCTTGTACTTGCATGCATTGCCTCAATATTTACTCTTGCCTCCTTCTATTCTCTGAGGGATGGAAAATTAATTGAAACATGGAAGTAGGCGCCCCGGCCGAGATTTGAACTCGGGTCGTAGGCTCGACAGGCCTACATGATAACCACTACACCACCGGGGCTAAATGTATATGCATACGAATTAAAAAATTTTGCCCAAAAATATTTTATTGATTTTCTTTTTATTTTTATGAAAAAATTAATCACCTTGCTCGTTTGCATGCTGTTTATTCCTTTAAATATAACAACAAAAAAAGAAAATGATGATTTTCCTCATGATTGCACAAGGGAGTGGTGGAATGTTGATGCATTTATAAAAGCAGATAAAAATTACAGCATCACTGCGTCCATTGAATATGAAAAAGAAACTCCAGCAGCAAATCTTTTCTTTACAATATTTAATAATGATGATAAAATAGTTTATAATCTCAGCATCTATGAAGATGGGATAGAGGAAATAAAATTTGGAGAAGGACTAAATATAACCTATAAAAATTCATCACTCAGCGGAGATTATCCCTACTATACATTTCATCTTGAAAATAAAGGAGTGGCGGTTAGAATTTATTTAGAAGCGATTTCTCCAAAAAAAATTGTATCTGATGGGTTGCTTCCGATTGGCTCCGGCTACTGCTTTTATCTTTTTATTCCGAAATGCAGGGCTTGGGGATGGATAGATTTTTATGGAAGCAGAAAAGAGTTTGAAGGAATTGCATATTTCGAGCATGTATGGGGGAACTGGAGCTATAACAAGCCGATGGCAAATTTTTCTTATGAGACAATTAAGAATTATTTGAGAATTTTTAAATGGTGGGGTAAAAATGATTTTTCATTTTCTTCTTTTGGCATATCTTCTGATAATCCTTTTGGATATGACTGGAGCTGGGGATGGCTTTATGATGGAAGGGCAATTTTCTTTGGAAAAATACCTTTCTGGATAAGCGGGCTTGATTTTGGAATTTTATATATCTATGATGGAAAGTTTAATGAATTTAAGAATTTAAAAGTAGATTATTTAGATGGAATTTATCTTGAAGGAGCATTTATACCGACAAAAATAAGGATTGAGGGCGATGAAGTTATTATACTTGAGATGGATAATATCTCCCATATATATTTGGATAATCTTTCCTCTTCTTACTGGAAAAAATTAATACTTTATGAATCCCCTGGGAAAATTTATGATAGCAATGGAGAGATCGGGAGATGTGAAATAGAAATAGAAAGACAGATAAGCATTTTTGAATATTTCGCCATAAAAATTTATTTCTCAAATTCTTCAATAAATTTTATCCTCGCTTCTTATCTTCTGAATTTCATTTTTGGATTAAATATAGGCATAAATCCATTGAGCTTTTCATTTTATTTTTCAAAAATATGCTGTTGAACAATTAGAGCAAACACTCTCCACTAATTTTTGAAAAAACTGGTTTTTCTATAAATTGATTAGCATGGCATAGAATACAAATTTAATTTATTTTCCGCAATCTTTTGCATATAGTTGAGCAGCCAGAAATCCTTCCATCTGACAAAATGGAGTCTTCTCCTCTTTTTATAATTCATTTCATCAACTTCTTTATCCCATGTTTCTATAAAATCCAATGTGGAAAATGCCGCAAAAATAAAAAATTTTACGGTTTATTCAACACAACAAAAATAAGAAAAGATTTAATGAATTAAAGTTTTTACATTATGGGCATAATAGTTGTAAATACAAAAGCATATGAAGAAGCGATAGGGGTAAAAGCCCTTGAAATTGCAAAAATAATGGAGAAAATAGGAAAAGAATATGGCGTGGAGATGGCGATAGCAGTCCAGCCAACAGATATATCCTTAATTAAATCAAATACTTCAATAAAAGTTCTCTCCCAGCATATTGATGCAATTGAAAGCGGGGCATATACTGGTTTCATTTCCCCGCTGGCGGTGAGGCGGGCGGGCGCTGATGGCACACTTTTGAATCACTCGGAGCACAGGATGAAAATTGAGGAGATTGCTGATTGCATTGAAATAGGGAAAAAAATTGGGCTTATTAGCATTGTTTGTGCGGGCAATTTAAATGTTGCGAAATCTATTGCTTGCTTGGAGCCAGATTATGTTGCTGTCGAGCCACCTGAACTTATAGGAGGAGAAATATCTGTAAGTGAGGCAAAGCCAGATGTTATAAAAAAAGCTGTTGAAGTTGTAAAGCCATGCAAAATTTTATGCGGTGCGGGAATAAAAAAAGCAAGCGATGTTGAAAAGGCAATTGGGCTTGGTGTTGATGGAATTCTTGTTGCGAGCGGGGTTGTTAAGGCAAAAGATAGAGAAAAAATATTGGCTGAATTTGCAAGGGCGATGATATGAGGCCTTATGTAATAATAAATTGCGCATCCTCCCTTGATGGAAGAATTGCTCTTGCCCAAAAAAAACCGCTGAAAATATCAAATGAAGAGGATGAGGAAAGAGTTCATAAATTAAGGAATGAATGCGATGCAATTTTGGTTGGCATAGGAACAGTATTGGCAGATGACCCGAAGCTTACAGTAAAGGAAAAATATGTAAAAAATCCAAAAAATCCGATAAGGATTGTCCTCGACAGCAACTTCCGCATGCCCCCGCAGGCCAGCATGCTCCGCCAAGAAGGAAAGACAATTGTTGTTACAGCATGCAGGGAATTTAAAGAAGGAAATTTGGAAGTAATAAAATGCGGGGATGGCAGGGTTGATATAGTTAAGCTGATGGAAATTTTATATGGTAGAGGGATAAGGAAATTGCTTGTTGAAGGAGGAGCAGGTGTAATAACAGAATTTTTAAGGAAA
>Ga0272448_1008587_pt1 | contig 10600 bp, 10 predicted proteins | sample YNPCB0191_FD_202220 | JGI IMG/M metagenome (GOLD analysis project Ga0272448, IMG submission 202220) | Hot spring sediment microbial communities from Yellowstone National Park, WY, United States - YNP-CB-019-1 | ecosystem: Environmental > Aquatic > Thermal springs > Hot (42-90C) > Sediment... | reverse complement strand
CTGGAAGCCAATAGATCTACTTTCTACCCCTTTTTCCGTTTATTCAATCAGAGAAGGCAAAAGAATATAATATGATATTACTTATATATATTCAAGATACCTCTTCTCTTTCTAAAAAGCTTCTACATCTTCAACTTAGAAACTACAAACAGTTCTATTTAAAATCTATTCTTGTTTCTCCAGTAGAATTCCCAGGATATGATGGGTACAATGTAGAGTGGAGAACAGAACTATTTCCATGTAAAACAGGAGGATCAATAGTAAGTGTAGCTCAGACTTCTAAGGAACCAATTTACTATTGTAACAACAACTATCTAGTTTTTGAGAACCCATCTCTAATTGAAACAGATAGCCTTGTAGTTTCCAGGTATGAAATACCATATCCTGTTGTTGATAGTAAACAACAATTTGTTTACAGAACAAGAAACAAATGTTTTTCTAATGAAGAAGTATTCATTCAGCATGCTCTCTTCAAACCAGAGACAATTAAGAGGTATATTAGGAAAGATGTAGGGAGTATAGAAGAGGTACTTGAAGATGTTCTCCCCAGACATATTATCAAGGTACATAGATACAAAGGAAAATGGTACTACATTACTTCTGAAGAACAACTAGAAGCAATAGGTTTAAGAGTTTAGACATAGAATACTGTTACTTCTGGAGAGTGATATCATGAGTGATTGTCAATCTGGTAGATGTGAAGTAGGGACCAATCCTTCAAGAAATTACAAATATGTATGGAGATGTTCGAATGATGAATGCAGTTTTATTATCCCTATAAATGATGAAACCTACAGATTATTCTTTCCAAAACTAAGATGTCCAAAATGTGCTAATGATCTAATATGCTACCCATTAGAATGGGCAAAGGGTAACTCTTAAATAGAGAACACTAAAGTATCTTCTATAGGTGAAGAAACATGCCATTAAGTAGTTTAGATATAATGTTTTCATACACTAATACAGCTACTGGACCATCTAACAATACTCTTTCCCTTGGTGGGACACTAAATTGGAATGTATCAGCTACTTTACCATATACCATTCCTTCTGGAGAAATGGATAATATATTTGATGACGTAACTGGAGACGAATCTTTCAACGGGAAAACAGAATATCGAGCTATTGCTATTTACATTGCAACTATAAACTCCCCTGGCTCTTTTGATGCTATTACACCTAAAGTATGGATTTCAGGATATTATAGAGCTGGAAGTGGTGCAGATACAATATATATTAGTGCTACTACATTTGCATTGAATTCAAATACAATGCAACTTATTAGTAATGAGACTGTTGCTCCAACTGATATTCCAGCTTTTGGTTGGTTGCCTGAAGGAGCTCCTTCTACTACTATATGTTGGGATTCAAGTAACAAACCAACAACTGTCCCTCAAAGTTCGGGTTCGAGTACTCTTAGAAGCAGAAATTGGGCAGGAATCTGGTTGAAGAGAGTTGTCCCAGCTCAAGCAAGTGCTTGGAATGGTAGAGCTGTTACAATAACATTCCAATGTGAGACAACAGCTAGTCCCTACAAACACTTAGTTACTAAAGATTTCATCTATAGATGGGATTCTGGTGCTCTCGAAATTGTTTAAGAAGTTCAGAGGTTCTCTTCCTCCAACACTTTCTTATGGAATATTCAAACCATGTACTAGATGTGTTTACCAGAAACATTCAGAACCTATCCTAATTGTTTCTGCTTCAAGAGGACCTAGAATTGTACTTGATCCTTCAGAAGGGTGTTACGTTAGAGTCGGTGACTGTATTGGATATGAAAAATGTGGTAAATGTTTTGAAGCTATAAAAGGTAAAGTCCCATACTGTAAATGGAAATCCTTTTGTAGCAGTAAATAGTTTAAAGCAATAGGGAATTGACATGCCTGCTCCAACTGTATCCGTATATTTCAATACAATAGATCAAGAAACAACTATTGGAATGACTAACATTTCAGGGAAGTGGCTATATTGGACAGGACCTCAAACTACTGGAAGTGCACTTGACCCTGTTACTAGAGAGATATACAACAAATGGGTTGAAGAACTTTGGATTGGTGATCCGAATGCTTATGCTAATGGAACAATAGTAGCAAGTTACCATCCTCCAGGTCAGACACCAAATAGGTGTATGTTCATGATTCGCTTAGAATATGGAACTCTAAGTGATGTTGTACAGATGACTGCTTTCGACAATACTCTCCATACTTCTTGGAACTATGAGATTTTTGGTACTGATGAAACAAACTATACTTCATGGTTGAAAGCTGCACCTTCAGGTTTCATTATAGGAGGAAATACTATCTTCTTAAGCGTTCCTGCTTCTTGGGCAACTTTCACTACAGCAGTAACTCCTCAGAATGATGTGGCAAATGCTCTAAAAGGAACTGTTAACTACATCACTTGGTCATCAATTCCAGCAGTTGGTGATGCTCTTTTAGGTGTCCTAACTTGTGTAGTTCCTTCAGATGCATCTGCTGGTTCCTCAGGAAAGACTCCAGTTATTACTGTAATTTATAGGTGGACTGAATAGATTGTGGAAGATAGTCTATTGTGATGGAACATCTTATACTAGCAATGATTGTAGTTTCCTTTCTCTTCCTAGAGACAAAGATGTAGATTCTCTCCAACTAATCACTAAAGACAAAGTGTTTGTTCTGAAGTCTCCAGACAAGAAGTTCAGATTTATCTATAATAAAGTAGGATATCAATCTCTTATTAGTGGGCAGACAGATGTTTTAGAAGAGATTGGAATGTATCTTGAAAACGATACTTATGCAGAAGTTGATTCTAATGGAAACAATAGAATAGAAAAGAAATCTCCTCAAGTCAAACAAATTTTCAAGTTGAATGTTTGAGTAGAACTTATTAATGCCGAGGGTTCTAATTCTTTCTGGATGAACTTGGATGACAACAGAAACTAGGTACTTTACCTCAACAGCTACTACAGTTAATGGTTTGTCAGGATATGCTCTAGCTTTAAGCCAGACAGCAACTAGTCAATATATCTCAGCAGCTGGAGCAAATAATTCTGGATCTCAAACTGCATACTTCTATGTCAGAGTTGGGAAGGTTGCTAGTGATGGGGTCCAAACCATAATTTTAGATTGGACACTTCATTCGGAAAGGTCTGCTTCAGGAAGTGGTATTGTTTCAACTGACATCACTATTCCGTCAACTAGTTTAGCAACTACAGATGCCATTTTCGTAATAGTTAAAGTCCAACTTGAAGATGGGACCAACGCTACGGCTACTTTTGTAACAGAAGTACTAAATGCAACCTCAGTTAGTGGAACGTGGACTTTTGCGTTGTATACTTATCGGTCTTATTCGACAGGTGCTAAAGCAACTACTGCAAGATTTTATTGGGACACTTCAACTTATCTGAGTCGTATAGATAATTTCTATTGGTCAGCTACAACTTCTGTTTCAAACATTTTAACTTCAGTATATGAAATACGGCAAAAAGTAACAGGATATTCCGATATTGCTTCCATTGCCAAAATTGAAGCTCAAAACTTTATGGATTATTTTACTAAACTTAAACTTGCTAGCATCATTTGGTACAAGAGAGAAGTTTCACCTTCATATGGAACAGTTGGATATGCCACAGTAACTGTAGAGACAATTTTTTCAGATGTCCAAGCACCAGACCCAAGACAAATAAGTGTAGTATTCAATCTGAGATCTCAACTGGATTCTAGTACTACACTATCAACTACAGTTGGTGTCTATTCTCTAGCAACTAAAGTATTCCAAGCAATTGGAAGTATACCAATTCCTACAAATGTTCCTCTGAACTGTTATGATTTAGAGATAGAGGTGAACTATCTTGTCACTTGATTGGGACTACGGTTATTGGTATTATCTAGATTTGCATGGTTCGACCATTCCATTTCCAGGTAAGCTTGGATATAATGTATTTGATACTAGGATGGACAGAGGAGGTGCTTTGACTGCTTCTTTCGATCCTGGTTTGATTCTGACTTGGAAGTTTTTAGGCAAATTTGGAAGAGTATATGAAATATACGCTGACAGCATTAGTTTCAAAGTCCCAGGGTCTTTTAGCTATCTAGGTCTTCCAGGTTCAGTTTCAGTTCGTGTTCTTGACGATAGCTTCAATACAATTAGAAATCTTGGGACATGTTCAGCTTATTCAAACTTATCTATAACTTCTCCTGTCACAATAAATACTCATGGTTATATCGAAGCTATCTATTCTTTCTTGAATAATACCTCTAACACTCTTAAGTTAGGCTATTCAATGTCAGATTTTGGAATCTATCTGCCATGTAGACATAGAAGAGTTTTTGGATATAGCAAATATGGTCATTTGGATGGTAACGCTACTTATGTTGAATGTATAGTTCCAGAAAGTGGGACTTTTTCAGCTTTTGGAATTTCTCCAGGAGTTTCAGAAAACAAACCAACTCCTGGAACTATGACTTGGTATTTGTATTTCAATGAAAATGGAAACTGGGTACTCAAACAACAAGGTACTCTACTTGTCGGGAGATATTATGGAATAGCTATTTTTCTAAATCCAGAAATTCAAGTTACTAAAGGTTCTACTCTTAGAATTACTCAAAAAGGAGTAGACTGGTTAACTGAACATACTTACGATGAAACTCCCAAGCGTTGCTGGGCTTGGAACCAAAAACCTATCGATTCATACAATCCTTCAGACTTTTCAATGGAAATTAATGGTGTCTGGTGGGATGCTGGAGCACACCCACAAAATATTAGTTTTGAAGGAGAGGCTACTCTCCCACTTTTTTCTAAAGTAAAAGCAATCGAAGCTTGTATTAATCGAGAGTCTACTTCTTACAACTATTTTAGAATTGTCATTAGTCCTGGAGTTAGAATACAGCCATGTACTTTAGGACCATTTTATGCTCCGAACATAGGAATTCCTTTTTATATTGGACCTTACGGAGAAGCTCCTTACAAGTGGTTCAGATTTGAGTGTTCTATCCCATTCCAATACTTTGCTTATGAAGTTCAGGAGTCTTCTGATTTAGTTTCTTGGTATGAAGCAGGATATAATTTAAGATGTGACTATACTCATAGACCTTTTGTTGGTCTAGGGAACATTAGATTTATTACAGAACCTACAGAATTATTAGATTATCAAAGTTTTCTAAGTGTAACTATACCTTATGACAAGTCTTCAGACAACACTGTTGCTGTTTCAATTAATCCACTTTGTTTGAGTGAAGATATTCAGAACAAGCTGTTTGTCCTTACAAAATATTTTGGAAATCAGATAATACCTGCTGGAGTTCCATCGGTTACTTTTGGTGGTTCAATCCTAATCCAACAATTTACAAACACTCTTCCTGTTTCTACTATTACTACTATCTCATTAGCTATTTCAGACACTATCAATTACAATACTGTTGCTATTACTTCTATTCCAATAAATTGGAGCAATATTACTTGGTATACTGTTTCTCCTCCTTCAGCTTGGACTATAGTTGACGTCCCAGTTACTAGTCCTTTTACAATTTACCCTAACTCTCTTTATGCAATTCTTTGGAAGACATCTGGAACTAATTCTATGCTTCAACCAATGATAAACAGAAGAAGTAGAGATTCCTGGAGAGATATTAACCAAGTAAATCGGTTAACTAACCAAAGTAATACTGTAAATGTTAACTATTCTCCTGGTTGGGCAGTTTACTCTTCAGATGGTGTCAATAACTATTCTGATGGGATGGTTTATTCAAACTTAGAATCTGGTATTCGTGCTTATATTGCATCTCTAAATTGGGAAAAATATAGAATAGTGAATCCACCTGAAATGATATTCAACTACGTTGCATTATATGCTTGCAAATATGGTTCTCCAACTGGTTCTTTAGTTGTAAACTATCTAGTTAATGGAGCAACTATTCAATCTTGGAGCATTCCTCCTGATAGATTTGTAGTGTATCCAAACTATAGTGATATAATCTTAAATACTGGAGATGTTCATCTTCCAAAACTTTGCACTGTTGAAATAGAAGCAATAGCAAGCATTGGCACAGATGGTTCAAACTATTACATCTTGTCTTCACCTAGAGCTATGGGAAAAGAAGATCTTACCTTCTATGGGACTTTAGGTCAACGTATTAGAATAGTTTCTGGTTCTCCAACTTTATATCCTTTAGTAGATCACTCTTTCAGATTTGCAAATAAATTCTATCAAGGCGAAGCTGAATTAGGTAACAAGATGAAAGTAGAAATTCAAGAATTCTTTGATTCTTCTAATTTAATACAGATCAAAAGAAAAGAATTCCAGGACTATTCTTCTTGTCTAAATATTGCAGCTAGGATCGTTTCACCATATTCTCAAAACGTCTGTGTCCTCTTCCTAGTCAAACTTTTGAGAAAGTTACTAGAGAAACTTAACCAAGTCCGAAATAGAGTTCAGAAAGAGACAAGTTCTGCCAATTTTCTTAGGCAACTTGTTAGAAGAGTTTCAACCAGTTTCATCAATATTTTGTCAAGAGTTAGAACTCTATTACAATCTACTTTTCTGCTTAAAGTCTTGAGATATAGTAGTTTACAAACGTGGAGTTCTATAAGGAGTCTGAGAAGTAACTTAATCAGAACTTTGAACTTAGTTAGAAATAGAATAGAAAGATATTCTTCATCTCTATTTGGCATTCTCAAAAAAGTAATTCAAACTTCAAGTACAATTAATCAAGTTCGAATGCTGAAAGACAAATTTATTGTTTCTCTAAATATCTTGAAGACTGCCAAATTCCAATCATTAGTAAGTGAATATTTGCTAAAGCAACTGAGAACTTTAACTATTTCTCTTCTCCATCCTATTCGTAAACTTAGCCAACAAGTTTCAGTTTCTAAATTCAAACTCTTACGACTAATCAGCAATCTTCAAGGATTTAGCCATATAGTGAAGAATCTCAAAGAGAGAGCTATAGGATTGCTATACCCACTCAAAAGAATAGTTAAGCAATCAACTTCTACAGTGTATAAGTTAGCTTGGATGGTTGCTAATCTTTTGAGAAGTATTAATACTCTAAGAATTCTAACTTCCAAATGGTTCTTAAGCAACTTTAACGTTAAAATTTTGAAACAAAATATTTTGAAGGGTATCTTTAATTTGCGAAATCTCATTAGTCGATTTTCAGCAATTAGTTCCAAAGTATTGAAATTGGTTTCAATAGCTGAAATATCTTTATTCAGCTTGAAGAGTATTAGAACAAAATTAATGGATTTAACCCATTCACTAAAGGTTCTAGTAAGGAATTCAATTTCTATACTACATAAATTAGCTGGAATAGTTACGAATCTCCTTAAGAGTGTAAATACTCTAAGAGTTATAACTTTAGGACGGCTTTCATCTAATTTCAATATCAAAATTTTGAAAGCAAGAGTTCTATCTGTTATCTCATATCTTAGAGGTTCAATTTCTAAACTATTGGTTTCAACATTCAAGATTTCTAAGCTTGTTGCTAGAATCTTTAGTTCAGTATATTCGTTTAAACTTTTACGAGAAAGAATCTTAGAATTGAGATTCTTGCTAAGACAACTGACTTCAAGAGCTCTATCTGCTTTGTTCCGTCTAGAAGGAATAGTTTCTAGAATTCTAAGTGGTCCTTATCTTGTTAAGAACTTAAAAGCCAATCTTATTTCTACTCTTCATTTTTTGAAAGTAAGAGTTTCTAAATCTTTTGGAATGTTTCATTCAGTCAAAGTTTTAGTAACTCGAATGTTTTCTGGTATCCATAAACTGAACGAATTAGTAACTAAACTAATTGTTTCTTTGTCCAAAATTTTATACTTTGTTCCTAGGATTGTTGAAATCAAATACAATACTAGACTTTCTATAAGTAGAATTCTATCTTCTAAATTTGGTATAGGTGCTATAATATCTAGAATTCTATCATTTATCTATTCTTTCATAGGATTTATGATTGTATCTGTAACGGCAAACCCAAGCAGAGTGATAAGGACTGGACCAGAAACTGTTCAGCTAAGGGGCGATTTTCATGATGAAGCTGATTTAGATCCAAGTTTATACGAGTGTAAGTTCTGGGTTAGAGATGAAACGGGCAATATCTATGGTCCTTATTTTGGAACAGTAGTGAAAAAAGACTCTAAAGAATACTATGCTACTTATGATTTAGATCCTACTGAAACATTTTTGTTAGGGTACTACGACATTAGAGTTGAGGTGACAAAGTATGGATAACTCTACTATAATTAGAATTGTACGGATTGGAAAGTGTAAACAATGTGGTTTCTGCTGTGGTTTTGTTGATGGCAAAATAACTGAAGGAGCATGTAGCCATCTAACTTTAGATGGAAAATGTAGCATTCATGATAGGCTTAAAGAGTTCTGTCCAGAACATGGAAGGATGCATGAAGAATGCATTAGCTATCCAGATTTACCAATAAGAAAACAGAACCCAAAATGTGGATACAGATTTTATATTGAAGGTTCAAATGCTGAAGTAATAAACATCGAATTGGCAAACTTGGAGTTCATGAGTCAAGATGGATAAACCAATTGCCAAACTAAAACTGCTTACCACAAAAGGTGAAGTTGTAGACGCTATTCTCTATTGCCATCAAGAAACAACAACGATAGGTGGAACAACTTACTACCTTCTAAAGCTTGATACACCAGCAGATACTTCTGGTTTAACTCTTTCAGTTTCAACAGGAAGCGTTGCACGTGTAGTCTGGGGAAAATTTGTTTTCCAACTTACTGGCATTGCTAAGATTCTTGTCTCAACAATTTACGCCACTTATAGGGCTTATACTGGTGGGGGAACAGTTAACGCTGAAATAGACATTCTAATACTCAAAGCTGACGGAACAGTTAGGACGACAATAGCTACTGGAGTCAGCAAGTCCAATAATCTTGGCAGTTCATGGGCAACATACACTGGAGCCTCGTACAGTTTTGCAGAATACACGGTTGTAGCCCAGACAGACTGCCTTGAAATAGACTACATAGCAAATGTAACCTCCAAAAAATCTGGACAATACGCATATCTAAGAATAGACGACAACACACTAGCCCTAGACAACCAAACACGAAGCCAAGAATGGAGTTTTGAAGCTGGTACTATTTCTGTTTATACTAGCTTTTCTTTTGTTTTCAGGCTTTCAGGAATTGTTTCTCAAATATTTTCTTTTTCATTCTTAATTAGAACTCTTACCTCTTCTCTTTTGAGTTTAAAGTACAAGTTAAAAGAATTGAAGAGTAACATATTTTCTAGTTTGTATCCATTGAAAAGCTTAGTTTCTAGTATGTTTTCATCCTTATTTAGTTATGTTGCTCCTCTTACATCTGTTTATAAAATATTTAGTAGTCTACACAGATTAGGTCAACGTATTGTTTCCGACTTTAGTGAGAATCTGCATAAATTCTATGTTGTAGATCTAGTTTCTAGACTAATAAAAGAAGTGAGTTCTTTACTTCAAAGAGTTAGTAGACCTTTTGTTTTGTTACATAGTCTTAAAATATTTATATCTAGCGTATCTTTAAGTATCTATTCTTTAAGATCTATAGTTTCCAAAATGTTTCATACTCTGCACAATATTAGATTATCAATCTATAAGTTTTTCACTTCTCTTTACCAAATAATAAGTATTACAGCCGTCACTTCATTTCTAACTCTTAGGTATGGACTTTCTGGCTTAACTAGAAGAATAATGACAAGTATTTATAGTGTTGGATTTTTCATTTCCAAGTTTCTAACTTCTATTTTCAGTCTGAGAGTTTTTAGGACAAAAGCATTCAGTTTTCAACATAATGTTAGAAAACTTCTTGCTAACATCTTTAGAGTATTCTATTGGGTTAGACTTCGACTAAGTGGAATGATTAGCTTAAGATATTCAATGAAAGCTTTAGTGTCTTCAATATTTAGAGTAGTCTTTTCACTTCGAAGCAATATTGGGAGAATGCTTTCTATTCTTTACAATATATTGAATCGAACAAGTAGATTTCTATCTACTAAGTTCAATATTAAGGTTCTAGCAAGTAGAATACTTACTGGATTGAACTCATTAGCAGGTTTTATAGCTAGAATCTTAACTGCCAAATTCAATCTTAGAACAATTCTCTCAGTAGTAAAAGTAATCAAATTTAACATACTTTCCATTGTTAATAGAATCAATAGCTTATCCTATAGTTTGAGACAAGCAATCTTTAGTATATTTAAGAATATTTATGGATTGGGAGGTTTCATAAGTAAGAAATTATCACTTTTCTATTATATTGGTAGAGCATACCTTGAGTCTATATTCAAAGTTATAGCAATTAAATCTACATTTCAGGTTCAGAAAACTTTGTCTTCTTTCAAAGTCGTAGCAATTAAATCTTTATTCGAGGTTCAGAAAACTTTGTCTTCTTTCAAAACAATAGTAACTAAAGCTAAGAGCATACTATTAAAGTTTTTGAAGAGAGAAAAAGCTTGAGCAAATGTTAAATAGAGTGTTACATGAACAAGATACATAGGTGAAGAAAATTGTATGCTATTCCTCCAGAAAGTGAACTAGTTGAATCAGATATCAAGTATCTTACTTTCTACATAATGGAGAAGGACCCAATGTCTGGTTCTCTAAGTTACTATGACTTGAG
>Ga0272448_1008586_pt1 | contig 10601 bp, 9 predicted proteins | sample YNPCB0191_FD_202220 | JGI IMG/M metagenome (GOLD analysis project Ga0272448, IMG submission 202220) | Hot spring sediment microbial communities from Yellowstone National Park, WY, United States - YNP-CB-019-1 | ecosystem: Environmental > Aquatic > Thermal springs > Hot (42-90C) > Sediment... | reverse complement strand
ATTATTATCATAAAATGAATGCAAAAATCCCATTAGAAGTTAAGAACCGTGAAGAAACATTCACCTATGCAATTACAGTTGGACAGAGCACATTTCCCGCAAATGGGGACAATGGTATCCAGAACCAAAAGAACTGCTTGAACAACTGGAAAAACGAGGCTTTTACATAACTAAAAAACCGCCAAAGTAGAGTCTATTTTGATTTTCGCTGCAAAGAAACATCGCCGACAAAAACGTGCCTAATTGTTCCATCTTCAAGTTTAATAGTTAATCCGCCGTCATCTTCAACATCCAAAGCCATACCTACAAAAAATTCATTTCCACCTGTCACTTCTACACACTTACCAAGAAAACCCGCATGTTTCTTCCACTTTTCCAAAATTGAACCAAAACCATTCTTCTGGAACAAATCATAGAGACGCTCCAACTTTTCCAGCGAAGCTCTAAACAAAACCTCTAACTGAATCTTCTTGTCAAGCTCAACCATAAGCGAAGTAGCATTTTCCCGCAACATTTTTGGCAACACTTCCTTAACATCAAAATTGGCATTGACACCTAAGCCAACCACAACAAAATCCACAATTTCATTCTTCGTGTTCATTTCTGAAAGTATGCCACAAATCTTGCGCCCATTCACAAGCACATCGTTTGGCCACTTAGTTTCCACTTCTAAACCATACAGTTCACGGAGAACCTCAGCAACAGCCACACCAGCCACAAAAACCAGTTTAACAGCCTCATCTGGCTTAAGTTTAGGCTTAAAAATAACAGAGAAATACAATCCACCCTTAGGCGAAATCCATTCTCTCCCCTGTCTCCCGCGCCCAGCTGTTTGAATTTCTGCTAACGCAACAGTTCCTTCAGAAGCACCAAGCATAGCTAATTCTTTGGCCCACTCATTCGTTGAACCAATTTCGTGACTGAAAAAAATTTTTCTTCCTAAACGCTTAGTCCTCAAACCTTCCTGAAACTTGTCTACGCTTATTTTTGTTGACACGGTTCTTCACAAAGCTCCAGAAGCACACCCATAGTACTTTTCGGGTGAATGAAAGCGATTCTTTTTCCTTCAGCGCCAGCTCGCGGTTTATCATCCACAAGCACTATGCCATTGCGCTTAAACTCATCCAAAGCGACTTCAATATCTTTAACTTTAACAGCAAAATGGTGAATGCCTTCTCCACGATTTTCAAGAAACTTTGCCACTGGACTATCATTGCCCAACGGCTCCAAAAGCTCGATTTGCGTTTCGCCACCAGTAGAGAAGAATGCCACCTTAACCTTTCGCTCGGTCAGAACATTAATTCCCTCAAGCTTGAAGCCTAAAACATCACGGTAAACCCTAATAGCCTCATCTAAATTTTTTACGGCAACACCAATATGGTCCACACCAATGAACATTTCACTTTTAACCTCCCCTAATAGAACATTAAAAGGCATGTTAAACACGTTATAAACGTTTCTTACACATGCTATTTCTTCTTGCGAACCATTTTCTTGCGAGTCATTTTGTTTACTTTAGCAAATTTTCGCTTCTTTTCCTCAATTTCACGAGAATCCGCAATTATAGGTCGTGGAATGTCAGTTCGTGGAAGATACATATCCCATTTTCCCTCGGGCGGTACCAAAGGATACTGCGGCTTTCTCCTAATAATCAAGAGAAGATAAAACAAGTACATATCAAAAGGTAGTGACATAAGAAAAGAGAACGTAGCCAAAAAAGCATTTTGTAAACTAACCCAGCAAGCAATCGCAGACGCATTAGTAATAAAAACTAAAGCTATTGCGGCCTGTAAAGCTAACCTGCTCCTCTTAACCAACTAGTCTCCCATGTATTCTTTATCAGAAGTGGTTATTTACACTTTACGTCCAACTAATTACTTCAATAAATTACAGGTTAAACAAGCAAAAGATTTGGAAAAACTATAAAGCATAGAAGCTTAAACCTACTTATCTTCAAAAATGCAAGGTTTAGGTGAAAGGCAAAAATGGAAAAGAGCACTCATGACATAATTATTGTCGGAGCAGGCTTAGCTGGGTTGAGAGCTGCAGTAGCTGCAGCAGAATATAACGATAAACTTGACATCGCCGTCCTCTCGAAGCACCACCCATTACGTTCACATTCCGTCTGTGCACAAGGCGGAACAGCCGCTGTCATGCGCGAAAAAGACTCCTTTGATTTACATGCTTTTGACACTGTGAAAGGCGCAGATTATCTTGCAGACCAAGATGCCGTAGAATTTTTTGTTAGACGAGCACCAAAAGAAATAGTCTTAACAGAACATTGGGGATGCCCTTGGAGCCGCACTCCAGACGGAAAAATTGACCAAAGACCTTTCGGTGGACACACCTATCCCAGAGCGTGTTTTGCAGCAGACATGACAGGATTTCACGAAATGCATGCAATTTACGGCAAAGCCACGTCATACTCAAACATAAAATTCTATGAAGAATGGTTCGCGACCTCAATAATTGTAGAAGATAATAGGGCTATTGGCTTAACAGCCATAGAAATGGTAACAGGTAAAATGGAAGCGTTAGCTGCAAAAGCCATTGTAATGGCAACGGGCGGACATGAACGCATATATGAATTCACAACTTTCTCGCACACAACCACAGGTGACGGCATGGCAATGGCTTATCGTGCAGGTGCACCATTAGAAGACATGGAATTTGTGCAGTTCCATCCAACAGGACTTGTTCCATCAGGCGTGTTAATTACTGAAGGTGCAAGAGGAGAAGGAGGATACTTGCTTAATTCTAAAGGTGAACGTTTCATGAAAAAGTACGCACCAGAAAAGATGGAATTGGCTCCACGTGATGTAGTTTCAAGGGCTGAGCAAACTGAAATTCTTGAGGGACGCGGATTAGAAGGACCTTATGGACCTTACATAGCTTTAGACCTTACACATTTGGGCGAAGAGAAAATTAACGAAAGACTGCCGCTAATTCGCGACGTCGCAATAAAACTTGGTGGAGTAGACCCTGTTAAAGAGTACATACCGATACGTCCAGCAGCACACTATTCAATGGGAGGAATTAAGGCTAATGTTAAAGCTGAAACACCAGTCGCTGGCTTGTATGCTGCAGGCGAATGTTCATGCATCAGCGTACATGGTGCAAATAGGCTTGGCACTAACTCAACAGCTGAATGCTTGGTTTTCGGGGCGGTGGCTGGTGAAGAAGCAGCAAAATATGGAGCTAAAAACACGCTTCGTGAGATTCCAAAGGAGAAGTTTTCTGCAGAGGAAAAAAGGGTTTTTGATGGAATATTAGGGAGCGAAGGAACTGAAAGAGTGCCCATTATAAGGGATGAAATGCGACGTGTAATGAATGAGAATGTGTGGATATACCGCAGAGGCGACATGCTTCAATCTGCACTAAAGGAAATAAGGGGACTTAAACAGCGATTTAAAAGCATAAAAGTTGAGGATAAAGGAAAAGACTTTAACACTGGATTTCTAAGCGCATTGCAACTTGATTTTATGCTTGACTTAGCGGAAGTTACAATCGTTAGCGCAATTCCTAGAACAGAATCACGTGGTGCACACTCAAGGCTTGATTATCCGAAGCGTGACGACCAAAACTGGCTGAAGCACACATTGGCGTATTACACGAAAGATGGTCCAAGACTTGAATACATCCCTGTAACGATAACAAAGTGGTCGCCTGTTGCAAGAACTTATTAGGAGAGTGCAATTATGAGTGTTAAAGTTGAGAAGATTGTTGAATTTAAAATAAGCCGTTTTGACCCGCAAAGCCAAAGACATTATATATCAACTTACAAGGTGCCGATTCGGAAAGGAACAACTTTGCTGGATGCTTTGCTTTATATTAAGGATAATTTAGATGAGACGCTTACGTTTAGACATTCATGTAGAATGGGAATCTGCGGAAGTTGTGCAATTAATGTTAATGGAAAACCAATGCTTGCATGCTACACGCAAGTGCTGCATTTAGAGGCTGATTCCCTAACAATTGAGCCTATAGCGAATTTTCCAGTTATAAAGGACTTAGTTGTTGATATACAACCCTTCTTCAATGCACTTAAGAAAATTAAAATGTATCTGATAAAGCCAGAAGATGTGCTGAAGAAGATTGAAGAGTTTTCGCAAATGCCGCAGGACCTTAAAAAATATTGGGATTTCACACTATGTATAAAATGTTCAATATGCTATTCAGCATGTCCAGCTGCAATAGATGAGAGATTTCTTGGACCAGCAACCCTGACAGCGAATTACAGGTTTATCACAGATTCCAGAGATGAAGGCTCAAATGAACGGCTTAAGCCTATGGCAGACAATGTATGGCTGTGCACTCAATGCAATTCATGTACACTTTTCTGTCCTAAACTGGTTAATTGTGCAAACGCAATAGTTAACGATCATTCGCTTCTGGTAGAATCTGGAAACATTCCGAGAACTGTCAAAGATGTACTTGAAAGCGTCTACAAATACCACAATCCAATGGGAACACCTCAAAGTAAGAGAATGGATTGGGCTGAAGGGTTAAACGTTAAAACTTTTCCAGAAACGGCAAATGCCGACGTTCTCCTTTTCGTCTGCTGTTCAACAACCTATGACCTTAGAAACAGAGAAATCGCCAGAACCATGGCTTCAATATTCGACAAACTTGGCATCACTTATGCAACTTTGGGCACAGAAGAATGGTGTTGCGGAGATCACATTTTAAGAATGGGTGAAAAGGGACTTTTTGAAGAACTTGCCATGCACAACATTGAAATGTTCAAAAAATTCAAAGCAGAAACAATAGTTACACTTTCACCGCACTGCTACAACACATTTAAGAATGATAAGCCATACATCGATGAAAAACTTAACGTCCAGCATTACACGCAATTCTTAGCAGAAGCAATCAAACAAGGCAAAATAAAACCTTCTAAAGCGTTAAAGAAAAAAGTTGCTTACCATGATCCATGCTTTCTCGGCAAACGCAACGAAGTATATGATGCACCGAGACAGATTTTACAATCTATAAATGGTTTGGAATTAGTAGAAATGAAAAGAAATAGACAAAGTAGCTTTTGCTGTGGCGGGGGTGCAGGAAGAGTCTGGACAGAAGAGGCGCCTTCAGAAAAACGGCCTTGTGTTGACAGGATTAAAGAAGCTTTAGAGCTTGGTGTTGACATAATAGCTGTAGCTTGTCCATTCTGCATAACCACTTTGGAAGATGCAGTGAAAGTGCTTGACGTAGAGAATAAAATCATAGTGAGAGACATACTGGAACTTCTGAAAGAAGCAATCTAAGCCTCTCTAAATTACCTTTTCTTTTTTACTTAGCAGATAGTAAAAAGCTTCAAAATATCCTTCTCTTCGGCAAATTTTGTTTGCCTATGCAGATACATTAATATATTTATTGGACAAATGTTATACTTCTCTCAAAAATGCGCTATGCATGGAGGAAAAATACTTGTTTGGTTACGCAGGAAGAATTCTTCACATAGACTTAACAACTGGAAAAACTCACGTAGAACCTTTAAACGAGGAATACGCCAAAAAATACATTGGTGGAATAGGCTTAGGCATAAGGCTTTGGCTGGATCACTCTAAAGCTGGGGTTGACCCTTTCAGTCCCGAAAATCCATTGATTCTAACAACAGGACCAATATCTGGCACCGTGTGGCCAACAGGTGGAAATGGGCATGCTTTTGTTTCCAAATCCCCGCAAAGCTTTGGCGTTGGCGAATCCAAATCGCATGGTTCTTTTGGGACAGAGCTGAAGAGGGCTGGATATGACGCTGTAATCTTCAAGGGGAAAGCGGAAAAGCCAGTCTACGTTTGGATTGATGATGATTCAGTTCAACTTTTGGATGCCTCTCACTTGTGGGGTAAATCACCTGCAGAAACAGAGGATATTATAAAGGAAGAGTTAGGCGACTATTACATCCGCGTTGCAGCCATCGGTCCCGCTGGAGAAAAACTTGCCCGTGTAGCATGCATAATTAACGAGAAGACTCGAGCCGCTGGCAGAACTGGAATGGGTGCTGTTATGGGTTCGAAAAATTTAAAGGCAATTGCCTTGCGCGGAACACATGATGTAACAGTTGCTAAGCCAGACGAATTCATGGAGTATGTTAAAGAGTTTCATGAAAGAATGAAAGGACCAGCAACACAGAAATATCGAACGTTAGGCACTCCAGAAAACGTTCTTGTGCACAATTCTCTGCATTGTATGCCTACAAGAAACTATAACAATGCTACTTTCGAAGGTGCAGAAAAAGTAAGTGGTGAAGCCCTAAACGAGAGGTATGTTGCCAAAATTATTGGTTGCAGTTCATGTGCAATGCGATGTGAGCATGTTTGCGTCGTTGATGAGGGACCATACAAGGGCACTATGACACGAATGGAGTATGAGCCTTTGTGGGCTTTGGGACCATACTGTGGTATAGATCGTCTTGACGCTATCATAAAGGGAATGGACCTGTCCAATTATTATGGCATTGATGCGATAAGTGCAGGTGCAATTGTCGGATTTGCCATGGACTGTTATGAACGTGGCATATTAACTCAAGAAGATATGGATGGGATTGATGCACGCTTTGGCAACTGTGAAGCATTAGTAAAGCTTATCGAGAAAATGGGCAAACGAGAAGGCATAGGCGACATACTTGCCGAAGGCGTAAAAGTTGCTGCGGAAAAAATTGGCAAGGGTGCAGAAAAACTTGCTCAACACATTAAAGGTGTTGAGATAACTGGCTATGACCTTCGTGCTCTCAAAACTGCCGCATTAGGTTTTGCTGTTTCCTTCCGGGGTGCAGATCATAATAGACATGGGGCTTATGCTTTTGATGTGAAAGGAAAAGTCAACCGGTTAAAAGCTGAAAAGGGCAGAGGGAAAATGGTTAAGGACATGGAGGACATGTACACGCTCATTGATTCTTTAATTGTATGCAAATTCTCGAGGGGAACATATTACAAGGAGCTTGAGGATATGACTAAACTCTACAATTTAGTAACAGGCGCAAACATTACGGCTGAAGAGATGAAAAGAGCTGGTGAAAGAATAAACAATGTGGCAAGACTGTTCAACATCAGAGAAGGCTTAAGCAGAAAAGATGACAACTTGCCATGGAAAGTTATGAACGAACCAGTTCCAGACGAGGGGCCATCTAAAGGAGCCTACGTAACACAAGAAGAATTAGACTTGCTCCTAGATGATTACTATGAGGCACGTGGATGGACAAGAGAAGGCGTACCAACAATAGCCAAATTGAAAGAGCTGGGTATGGACGATTTGATTCAATTAGTTGAGAAGAAGGCGGAGGAATAGACAATGGTGAAGATTCACGAGAGAAAATTCGTTTCCGCAGACCCAGACAAATGCGTAGGCTGTCAAGTATGCGAGTATATTTGCTCTTGGGAGAAAGAGAAGGCATTTAACCCGTTGAAATCAAGAATAAGAGTTGTCCGACTAAATCCTCTCGTAAACATTTCAATTACATGCAGGCTTTGTGAAAACCCGCCTTGTGTTGCAGCATGTCCAAGAGATGCCTTAACACAGTCTGAAGAAACTGGTTTGATAAATGTAGATAAGGACAAGTGCAACGGTTGCGGATGGTGTATTGAAGCATGCGATTATGGAGCTATTATGCTGCATCCAGAGACCAAAGTTGTTTACGTCTGCGATTTATGCAAAGATAAAGGCGAACCACAATGTGTTAAATGGTGTCCGGAAGAAGCCTTAGACTTAGTTACCGCTGACGTTCTGGCGCAGAAAGCAAGATTTACAGCAACCAAGAAACTATTCCAAGAAGTCATGAAAACCAAATAATCATTAATAGCATCCCAATTTTTCCATTTTCTAGACACACATCAACTTCTCATAAACTCTATAAACTCCTCAAGTGTGCGTTTCTCAAGTGTATAATTTGTTTTCCTTTCAATCCCAATTGTTGAATATGACTTTAAACCATAATCATGCCCGGGATAAACCAACACGCTATCATTAAGCATCATCAATTTGTTGAAAAGGCTGTTGTACATTTCTTCTGGGCTTCCACCAGGCAAATCGGTTCTACCACATTCTCCAACAAAAAGCGTATCACCAGTAAGTATCAGCCTGTTATTCACGAGAAGGCATATGCTGTCACGAGTGTGTCCTGGCGTGTGAATGATTTTTATGGGAATTTTGCCAATCATTATTATGTCACCATCATCTACACTAATGTCTTTGTTGATGTTTGATAGCTTGTGAGCAACTATTTTAGCGCCAAAGGCATGTTTAATTTCTTCGTTACCTGCTGTGTGGTCGCTATGACCATGCGTGTTAAGAATGTATTTTAACTGAAACTTTTCCTTTAAAAGTGGCATTATCGCTTCTGCGTTAAAACTCGGATCAACAACTGCCGCTTCGTTCGTTGTTTCGTCAGCAATTATGTAGGAGAAATTGTCGCCATATTGTTTGATTTGTCTAAACAACATTTTGAATCACTCACGGATGAACTTTGAGGCGGGAAGGCTTTCCACTTTCATGCCTCTTTGCGTCAAGTCGCTCAAATTTGCTACACAGCCTATGCTTGCGTCAATGTTATGATGTGTTGGGTGTGCCCACATGTGCTCTGGCACTAGATTAAATTGTAGCGGAATCTCTGCGTATATGCCATATTTCTCCTTGAGATTTTTTATTAATGTGCCTCTATTGCATGCAAATCGCACTGTTATGTAGCTTTTCACAAGTTGCGAGGCGCCGAAGGCTCCTATGCCATGCCATAAAGCTGCATTTTCTGGCGAAGCTAACATGTATAGAAAGAATTGTGGCGAAGAAGGCGTTTCAACGTAACTGTAATTGGCAAGCTTGCTACCGTCAACTATGAAATGGTCATCAGCTCTTGCAATGCTGATGTCTGCAGGGTCAATTGCATTAGGATAAAGCAGAGTTGTTTCATAATCCACTTTGACGCTTTTCAAAGCCTTTCCATCGAAGTATATTTTTCCTTTTGCTGCACGTTTTGAACCGAAACCTTTTTGTGAATGTGGAATTGTGAGCAGTGTTGTTCGATTTTTTATGCTTCTGCCTACACAATTGTAAACACGCTCCACAGCCTCGTAGTCCCTGTGCACCTCACGCATGATGTAATGTAATAATCCTTCTAGTGGCTCATTCTGCATAACCGCAATTGGCATACGCATTGCATATAAGTTAAGGTTGATTCCGAAAGATTTTGAGAATTTTTCCATAAGCTCATATTTTACTGCATCCACCATATCCATATAGTTGGTGTTGCGCGCAAGTTGATATTTTATTAGTTCTATTTCGTCTTTGCAAATTAATGAGCCTTCGTATTTTTGAGCAAATTTCTGATCAATCTCTAATTTTTCTGTCGTTACTGAGGCTACAGGAAATGCGCTTTGGCCACTTGCAACGATTGAGTCTTTGAGTGGATTCATAGAATATCTATCGGGTTCAATGTCATCAGTGTTAAGCAGAAAGGGAACAATAAAGCCAATTGGTGGTCTTTTAAGTCGTTCACATATTTCCTCAACATCTCTACTATCCGTTTCATGAAGTCCAGTTGCGTAGAAATGGTTTCCACAAGCCTCCAGCAGCCGAGCTGCAATAATTCCTTGAGCCTCTTCCACAGTTAACTGGGGATTTGAATATTCAACTGAAGTTCTGAGGAAAAAATGCCACCCTTCCATGGTAATGTTGATTTTTTGTCCATTTTTAAAGTAGAAAAGGTTAACATTTCTCTTTTTGCATGCGTCATCTTTTTCCTTAAAGTTTGCAAGTTCGTTGACTAGTACTTCTATGCTTTGCCATGAGCATTTGAGAAAGTCTGTGACTAGTATTTTTGCTAAATTATCAGCAGACAATTAGGCTTCAGCCTCGCTCTAGAGATTCCGCAATGTAAATGCAGTCTTTAATGCTTGTTGGTTTCAAAAACATTCTGGCAACATTGAAACGTTTGCTGATTCCCGATTTGTTGAGAAAATTTTTTATCGTTGACTCCTTTTCTGGAATGCAAAATGTCACATCAAAGCCTTCAATTTCATTTAAAACTGTTCTAATGAGGTTTATGGCGATGTCGTTGCATTCTCGATTGCAAATTAAAGGTCCTATTTCAGCTAAGCCATTGTAAACCTTTGCCATAATATACCCGCGCACTTGCTTATGTTCAGTAGAAAAATAGCACAAGTTATTAGCATTGTGGAAAATTGCTTCCAACAACTTTCTCCTCGATGCGTTCAAGCATGAGCAGTCATAATTAATGATTGTCTGCAAATCCTCTTTTTTCGCCTTTTTAATGTTGCATTCAGCATGGGATTTGAAGGCTTTTCCCTCTAGCACTGTGAATTTAGAGTCATATTTGAAGCTGAGCTTCTCGTAGAAAGGTACGGCATCCATGTAAGAGTATAAGCCCACTGTTTCTGCACCTTTTTCAGTTAAGTAGTTGACAACATGCTTGACCAATTGTGAGGCTGCACCTTTTCTTCGATGTTTTTCTTCTACGATTAGGTTTCCAAACCAGCCTATTCTTCCATAGCTTATTGAGGTTATTATTCCAATTTTTTCAGAGTTCTCAAACAATGTGAAACAGCCTTCTGGTTCCAATTTCATCATAAATTGGAAATCATCTTCCACAA
>Ga0272448_1008585_pt1 | contig 10602 bp, 8 predicted proteins | sample YNPCB0191_FD_202220 | JGI IMG/M metagenome (GOLD analysis project Ga0272448, IMG submission 202220) | Hot spring sediment microbial communities from Yellowstone National Park, WY, United States - YNP-CB-019-1 | ecosystem: Environmental > Aquatic > Thermal springs > Hot (42-90C) > Sediment... | reverse complement strand
GGATTCACCGACAACATCGAAACCTGGAATGCGACGTTCACCTACCGCAGCGGCCTGCGGATGATCTTCACCGACCCGACCGTGCAGAAGACCGGGACGAAGTTCATCGGCGACAAAGGCTGGGTCTATTGCGACCGCAACGGGAAATTTGAGGCCGAACCGGAATCGCTGTTGCGGGTCAAACTCAAGGACGACGAACTGCGCCTCCATGAGTCCAAACATCATCAGGAAGATTTCCTGAAAAGCGTGCGCAGTCGCCAAGACCCCGTTTCCAACGTCGAAGCGACGCACGTCGCCTCCTACTTGGGGTTGATCGCCGAGATCGCCGCGCGGCTGGAAACGAAACTGAAGTGGGACCCGAAACGCGAGCAATTCATCGGCAACGACGAAGCCAACCAACGGCTGAGCCGACCCATGTATAACGGCTGGAAGCTGTGAACATGATCGTCTTGCTGGCCATCCTGTTGGCCACTGGCGCCGTCGCGCAGGAGTCCAGGCCGAACTTGGTGTTCATCCTCACCGACAACCAGGGCGCCTGGACGCTGGGTTGCTACGGCAATCCCGACATCCGGACGCCGAATGTGGATCGGCTGGCCGCCGAGGGCGTCCGTTTCACTCGCGCGTTGAGCAGCAATCCCGTCTGCTCGCCCACGCGCGCGACGTTTCTGACGGGATTGATTCCGTCGCAACATGGCGTGCATTCGTTTCTGGACCCGAAATACATGATGGGGCCGCAAGCCTACAACACACTGGCCGAGTTCACTTCGCTGGGGGAAATTCTGCGCGATGCCGGCTACGTCTGCGGCCTCAGCGGCAAATGGCATCTCGGCGCCAACCTCACGCCCTCGGAGGGATTCAGCTTCTGGGTCACCAAACCCGACGGCAGCACAGCGGAATTCTATGATCAGCCGATCATCGAGGACGGCAAGGTCCGCAAAGAGGCCGGTTACACGACGGAGTTGTGGACGAGAAAAGGCATCGAGTTCATCGAGCAGAACAGGAATCGCCCGTTCTTTCTGTTTCTCGCCTACAACGGGCCTTACAACCTCGGCCCACTGATGTCCAATCCGCCCCGCAACCGCTGGGCCGCTTATTACAAGGGCAAACACTTCCTGAGCTTCCCCGTGGACAGAATGCACCCGTGGCAACACGCCAACAAAGCCTTCCACAACACCCAGAACGCGATGGAACGTTGCGCAGCGGAAACCAGCGGCGTGGATGACGGCGTTGGCGAGATCATGGCCGCGCTCCGGCGTCTTGGTCTCGATGAGCGCACATTGGTGGTTTACGCCTCCGATCAGGGGTGGATGGGCGGCCAGAATGGCATCTGGGGAATGGGGGATCACACTCGACCGACCGGCGCTCACGAGTTGATGATGCAAATCCCGCTCATCTTTCGACATCCCGGCCACATCCCCGCCGGCCAAACCTGCGATCTGCTGGTCAGCAACTACGATTTTCTTCCCAGCGTGCTCGCCTACCTCGGCCTCGGCGATCGGATGCCGCAGAAACCACCGTCGCCGGGCCGCGATTTCTCGCCGGTGCTGCGCGGGCGAAACATCCAGTGGGACAACGTGGTGTTTTACGAGATGGAAACCACTCGCGCCATTCGCACCGACCGCTGGAAGTACGTCGCCCGTTTCCCCGACGGGCCGTTCGAGCTTTACGATATGAGCCACGACCCGCAGGAACGGTTCAACCTCTACGGCCAGCCCGGCATGGAACCCATCCGCGCCGAGCTGGCCCGGCAACTCGACGATTTCTTCCAGCGTTACGCCGACCCGCAATACGACCTTTGGAAGGGCGGCCGCTCCAAAGCCAAGCGGCACACGCCCGACCCCAAACCGCAAACTGCGGAGTCGAAACCATGAACCACCGGATCCATCGCCGCACGTTCCTGCGCTGTTCCACCGCCGCCATCGCGGCGCTCGCAATGCCCGCCATCATCCCCGGTTCCGCCTTTGGCGCGAACAACAAAATCACCATCGGCTGTATTGGCGTCGGCAGCCGCGGCCGCAACAACATGAAAGTGTTTCTCGGACTCGACGGCTGCCGCGTGGTCGCCGTCTGCGATCCCTACAAGGAACGTCAGGAACTTGCGGCCCGATTGGTCAACAAACAATACGGCGACAACGGGTGCGCCTGCTTCGGCGATTGGCGCGAACTGATCGCCCGCAGGGATATTGACGCCGTGATGATCGCCACACAAGACCATTGGCATGCCCTGATTGCCACGGCCGCCGCCGCTGCCGGCAAGGACATGTATTGCGAAAAACCCATGGGCGTCTGCGTCCGAGATGGCCGAAAAATCTACGATGCCGTCCGCCAACACAAACGCATCTTTCAGGCCGGCACCTGGCAGCGCGCGCAGGGCAGATTCCGTCAGGCTTGCGCGCTGGCCCGCAACGGCTACCTGGGCAAGCTGAAAGAAATTCAGGTCTCGGCGCCGGGGCCGCAGTATCAACCGAAATACAACGGCCCGCTCGACCCGCAACCGGTGCCGGAAGGCTTTGACTGGCAGATGTGGCTCGGTCCCGCGCCCACCAAGCCCTACAACCCCGGCCGTGTGGCGTGGCCGGATTGGTATCTGATTTGGGATTACTGCGCCGGCTTCATCTGCAACTGGGGCGTTCACCACCTCGACATCGCCTACTGGGGTTGCCCGACCATCGGCAAGGAACCGTGCGAAATCGAATGCAAGGGCACCTACCGCAACAAGGGATTCACCGACAACATCGAAACCTGGAATGCGACGTTCACCTACCGCAGCGGCCTGCGGATGATCTTCACCGACCCGACCGTGCAGAAGACCGGGACGAAGTTCATCGGCGAGAAAGGTTGGGTCCACGTGGATCGTGGCTCGGAAAATGGAACCATCACTGCTGAACCGGACTCGTTGCTCAAAGTCCGTCTCCAACCCGGCGAAACGCGCCTGTATGACTGCGGGCAACCGGGAGAAGACATCATCGCCATCAAGAAACGGACCGGGAACGAAGTCACCTTCCGCACATTCAATCACGGCGAAGATTTTCTCCGTTGCGTGCGCAGTCGCCAAGACCCCGTTTCCAACGTCGAAGCGACGCATGTCGCCTCCTACTTGGGGTTGATCGCCGAGATCGCCGCGCGGCTGGAAACGAAACTGAAGTGGGACCCGAAACGCGAGCAATTCATCGGCAACGACGAAGCCAACCAACGGCTGAGCCGACCCATGTATAACGGCTGGAAACTGTGACTCGTAACAAAAACATCGCGTTTCTGGTTTTGCTGCTCGCGGCGCAAGCCGAGGCAATCAGCGGCTTGCGCCTCGGCGCGGCCGCCGTGGAACTGAGAGCCGAGGATACGATGCGCGCCGCGTTGGCCCAGGCACTGGAGCGCCTCGTGACCCGGCTGGCTGCGTGCAAGCGGCCGTTCCGCTACACGTACGTGGCCGAACTGGCAAACGACCGGTTCGGCAAGGAATTGTAAACGAACTCATCGTCATGCTCCATCAACTGAAAAAGGAGAACCAAACACCATGAACCCAGCACCCAAATCCCACCCCTCACGCCGCGAGTTTCTCGCCAACAGCGGCAAAGCTCTCGCTGCCACGGCCCTTGCGGGGATAACGCTCCCGCACGTGCACGCAGCGGAGGACAACACCATTCGGCTGGCGTTGATCGGCTGCGGTGGTCGCGGCGGCGGCGCCGTCAAAGACGCTTTTTCCACCACGGGCGGCCCGGTGAAACTGGTTGCGATGGCCGATTTGTTTGAGGATCGGTTGACACGTTGTTACGACTCGCTTCAAAAAGAAAAAGAGTTCGAAGAGCTATTGGATGTGCCGCCGGAACGAAAGTTTCTCGGCATGGACGCTTACAAGAAGGCCATGGATTGCCTGCGGCCCGGCGATGTGGCCATCTTCGCCACACACCCGGCGTTCCGATGGGTGCATTTCCGCTACGCGATTCAGAAGGGGCTGAACGTGTTCATGGAAAAACCAATCGCCGTGGACGCTCCGAGCGCGCGGCGGATGCTCGCGCTGGCCGACGAAGCCGACAAGAAAAAACTCAAGGTCGGTGTCGGCCTGATGGTTCGCCATTGCCGGGCGCGCCAGGAACTCCACCAACGCATCCAGCAGGGCGAAATCGGCGACATCGTTCTGATGCGCGCCTATCGGTTGCACGGGCCGTACAGTGGAACCTTCTGCGGACCGAAGCCGGCCGACCAGAGCGAGCTGCACTATCAGTTGCGACGCCCTATCGGTTTCCTGTGGCTCAGCGGCGGTCTGTTCAGCGACTACAACATCCACCAGATTGACGAATGCTCCTGGATGAAGAACGCCTGGCCGGTCAAAGCCAGCGGCATCGGCGGCCGGCATTATCGCGGCAATTGCGTGGACCAAAACTTCGACACGTATTCCATTGAATACACCTATCCAGACGGCGCCAAACTGTTCTTCGAAAGTCGCATTATGGAAGGATGCGCCAAAAAATTCGCCAGCTTCGCCCACGGCACGCGCGGCTGCGCCGTCATCTCCACCTCGGCGCACACACCGGGCAAATGCCGCATCTTCCGCGGCCACGACCTCGACGCCGAACCCGTCTGGGCCTTCCCGCAGCCAGAAGTCACCCCCTACAAACTCGAATGGCAGGACCTGCTCGACGCCATCCGCGAGGATAAGCCCTACAACGAGGCGAAACGCGGCGCCATCGCCAGCCTCGTCACGGCCATGGGACGGTTTGCCGCGCACACCGGACAAGAAGTCACTTACGACGAAATGCTCAACCACGACCACGAGTTCGCGCCCGACCTCGACAAGCTGACGATGGATTCGCCCGCCCCGTTGCAAGCCGACGCCGACGGCAAATATCCGGTGCCGATGCCCGGCAAAATCACGAACCGCGAGTACTGACCGATCTGAAACGGAGCGCGCTTATGAGAATCTTCGCAACATTCGGTTGGTTGGCGATGCTGACCTGTGTGATCTGCGCCGGTGAATCCAAAACAGCCGCAGTGCTTGAGAACCGCGCGCTGCGCGTGGACATCGCGCTGGACTCAGGACGCATCACTGTCGCCGAGAAGGTCAGCGGTCAGGTTTGGGAACAACCGGCGCCTGCCCAGAATGGGAAAGGACCCTCGGCGCCCCGCTCCGTCTATCGGTTGCTGAGCGAGAAGAAACACGAACTGGAACTGGAGCGAATCTTCGATGCCGGGCAGGGACGCAAGCTGCCGTTGAAGTTGCGCCTCTCGCTGCCGGCGTACAACGCGGCTGAGCTGCGTGTCGAAGCGTCTGCCGACGATCCGAAGACTCCCATCGGCGAGATGGGTTTTCTGGAGCCGTTCGTGCTCGATGCGCCGCGCGGCGTGCTGGCGGTCGCCGACTACAGCAACGGGCATCTCTACCCGCTGGACACTCAACCGTTTCCGCGCACACATTTCAGCGCCGACCGGCTCGACATGCCGTGGGTGGGCATGTGCGATTTGGACAGTGGACGTGGCTACCTCTTGCTGGTGGAAACCAGCGACGATGCGGCGGTGGCGATGCAAAAAGTCACCGGCAAGGACCATCGTCCCTTGATGGCGCCCGCGGTGCGTTGGCGACCGCAGAAGGGCGCGTTCGGTTACACGCGCCGTGTGCTCTACCACTTTGCGCCCAAAGGCGGTTACGTCGCCCTGTGCAAACGCTACCGCGAATACGCCCGGCAACAGGGACTCGTCGTGCCGTTGGCGCAGAAGCTGAAGCAAAACCCGAATTTGGCGCGGCTCTTTGGCGCGCCGGACGTCTGGGGCAACGCCTCGCTGGCGTTTGCGCGCGAAGCAAAGGCCGCCGGCGTCGAAAAGATGATCCTTCATGGTCGGCCCAAAACGACGGACGAAATGCGCGCGATCAATGACCTCGGCTATCTCACCAGCGAATACGACAACTACACGGATATTCTTCCGGCGAAAGACGGCGTGATTGATCGCGACCACGGCATCCTGCCCGACCACGCCGTGCTCAAAAGCGACGGCCAACGGATGACCGCCTGGCTGACGTGGGACAAGAAAACCCAATACATGAAACGGTGCCCGATGCTGTGGGTGGATGCCGCGAAACTGACCGTCGAGAAAGTGTTGACGCAATGGCCGTTCCTCGGCCGGTTCGTTGACGTGACGACCGCCGAGTCGCTTTACGAGTGCTACGACCCGGTGCATCCGATGACGCGCACCCAGAAACGCGAGTGCGGCCCGGCGTTGCACCGCGTGTTTCGCGAGCGCGGACTGGTCGTCGGCGGCGAACACGGCATCTGGTGGTGCGTGCCGTGGGTGGATTACATCGAGGGCATGATGAGCGGCGGTTACGCCTCCTGGCCGGCAGGGCATTTGATTCACCCGAAATCGAAAGATGAGGAATTCGAAGGCGCCTGGGGCAAAATCAAAACCAAATGGGCTGACTACGAGAAATGGGGCATCGGCCACCAATGGCGCGCGCCGCTTTGGGAACTGGTGTTCCACGACTGTATCGTCTCGACGTGGTATTGGGGCGACGCGAGCGACTGGTTGCTCGACGCCGCGCCGGAGATCACCCCGAAGAAGGACGCTTTCAACGTCCTCTACGCCACCATTCCGCTGCTGTGGGCCAACAAGGGCGGATCTTGGGTCAAGGACCGCGCCGTGTTCCTGCGAACGTATCGCAACACCTGCAAGCTGCACGAGGTCATTGCCACGGCCGAGATGCTTTCCCACGAGTTCCTCACCGCCGATCACGCGGTCCAACGCACCCGATTCAGCGACGGCACCGAGTGTGTCGTCAACTTCGGCGAGAAACCGCAACGCGTGAGACTGGGGCGCAAGGAATTTCTTCTGCCGCAAAACGGCTGGGCGGTGAAAGGCCCGAAGATCGAGCAATCACTGGCTCTCGAAGACGGCAGGCCGGTGACCCGAATCCGCGCAGACAAATATCAGTTCACGGAGACAAAATGAGAACAACATTTCGTTGCGGCCACGGCACTCCGTTGCCGCGTCGCCCCGTCTTGACGATGAAGCGCCTTCACGGCGACGGAACGGCATGGAAGTCGAGAAACAACCAACAACCAACCCGAAAGGAGCCACAACATGGCTAAAATACACGTAGGTCTCAACACAGAGTTCTCGCGCAGCTCGGACAAGCCGTTCGAGTGGGCGGTCCAGAAAGCCGCCGAGATGGGCTACAAATACATCGAGCCGATGGTCCACTTCGGCCGCGAACTGATGAGCGAAGCCGGGTATTTCCACACCGTCTCGATGTTCGACGATCCCTATCGGATCAAGGATGCCTGCGACAAAGCGGGCTTGAAGATTTCCGCGCTTCAAGCCCACGGCCCGCTGGGCCGGCCCGATGTGCATGGCGAATACATCAAGCTCGCCATCCGCGTCGCCGCCGAAATCGGCGTGCCGGTTGTCAACACCGACGAAGGCATCAAGGCGAAGTGGACGACCGAGGAGGAGGATTTCGTGCTGATCAAATACACGTTGCAGGAAGCTGCCTTCATTGCTGAGCGGCGCGGTGTCAAAATCGGCCTCGAACCGCACGCGCAATACTCGCGTCACCCCGACGGCCTCGACCGCATCTACAATCTGGTGAAATCGCCGGCCATCGGCATCAACTTCGACACCGGCAACGCCTACCTCTGCGGCCACGACGTGTATGCCTGGCTGGAGCGGGTCGCCTCGCGCCTCGTTCACGTCCACGCGAAGGACATCTCGGTGCAACACTCCGAGGCCGAACGCGGCAAGGTCACCGGCACGCCGGTCGGCTGCGCCTGCGGCGAGGGCGTGCTCGATTGGGAGCGCATCATCAAGATTGTCCGCAAGAAATGCCCGCGCGACATCGTCTTCTCCGTCGAGTGCGGCACCCCGGCGCAGGCCGCCAAGAGCCTCGAACACCTCACCGGGTTGCTCAAGAAGAAATGATGTTTCCCTGTGCGCTGTGGCTGTTGGCGTTCTGCGCCGCGCTCTGCCCTGCCGCTGACCAACCGCTGACCGTTCTGCTGCTGGCCGACAAGAAAGATCACGGTCCCGGCGCCCACGATTATCCGGTCTTGCAGGAAAACTGGGCGCGACTGCTCGGCGGCGCGTCTGGTGTGAAGGTCCTCGCCGCGCAACAGTGGCCTACCGAAGAGCAGTTCCGCGCCGCGGATGTTATCGCCGCGTATTGCTACTTGAAGTGGGATACCCAGCGCATCGAACAGGTCCGCAATTATCTCGCGCGCGGAAAAGGACTCGCGCTCATCCACTCCGCCACGTGGACAAAACCGAAACCGTCCGCCGACGTCGCGTCTGTGACCGGCGTCGGCGGCTTCCAGCGTTGGCGTCACGGCGTCATCAAATTGCGGATTGAAAAACCGGACCATCCGATTTGCGTCGGGCTGCCGCGCGAGATGGAGATGGACGACGAAAGTTACTGGCCGCCGACGCCGGAGCCGGTGGCGTCGGGTTACACCGTGCTGGCTGTTTCGCAGGAGGAGAGCGGGCCGCAGCCGATGTTCTGGACATTTGAGCCGGGACGCGGCCGCGTCTTCGGCTGCGTCCCCGGCCATTTCACGCGAACCTTCGACGATGCGTATTTTCGCATTTTGTTGCTGCGCGGAATCGCTTGGGCTGGCAGGACGAATCCATATAGGTTCGATCCGCTGGTGTTGAAAGGCTTGCAACCTTGAAAACGATTTCGTTGGGGCTGTTCGATTAGGCGCTGGTCATCGGCTATTTCGTGTTGGTGCTGGCGGTAGGGTGGTTCTTGAAACGGAGAACGAAGACGAGCGGCGATTTCTTTCTGGCAGGCCGTTCGATTCCGGCATGGGCGGCATCGCTGGCATTTGTCTCGGCCAACTGCGGGCGCGACGGAGATGGTGAGTATCGCGGCGTGCGGCGCGAAATACGGCATGTTGACGAGTCACTTCTACTGGCTGGGCGCGATCCCCGCGATGGTGTTTCTGGGGATTTTCATGATGCCGTTTTACTACGGCTCGAAGGCGCGTTCGGTTCCGGAATATCTGCGGTTGCGGTTCGACGAGAAGACGCGCGCCTTGAACGCCATTTCGTTCTCGGTGATGACGGTGCTGGCGTCGGGCATCTCGATGTACGCCTCGGCGAAATTGCTGGGGGCGATGCTGGGCTGGGGATTCAACGCGAGCCTGTTGATCTCCGCGTGCGTTGTGTTGGTCTATATCACGATGGGCGGATTGTCCTCGGCGATCTACAACGAGGTGTTGCAGTTTGCGCTGATCGTGGCCGGGTTCACCCCATTGGCGTTGATGGCGTTCCATGATGTGGGTTGGTGGAGCGGACTGGTGGAACGACTCCATGTCGTGGCGCAATCGCAGCCGGTGGCCTACGCGCCGGGAACGTGGACGCAGATGTGGCAGCCGATGGCCGACGCCTCGAAGAACCCGATGGGGATCGAGTGGTTCGGCATGGTGATGGGACTGGGGTTTGTGTTGTCCTTCGGTTACTGGTGCACGGATTTTCTGGTCGTGCAACGCGCGATGGCCGCCAACTCCATGACGGCGGCGCGCCAGACGCCGATCTTCGCGTGCATCCCGAAGATTCTCTTCCCCGCGTTGGTGGTGTTGCCGGGGATGATTGCCATTGCGTTGACGTATCAAAGCGGCGCGAGCAGCTTCCAACTTCCAGCGAAGAACGGCGGCTACGATTACGACATGGTGATTCCGTTGATGTTGGCGCACTACTATCCGCAGGGGCTTCTGGGATTGGGCATGGTGGCGTTGCTGGCGTCGTTCATGTCTGGCATGGCGGGTAACGTGACGGCCTTCAACACTGTCTGTACCTGCGATATCTACCAGAGCTATATTGCCCCCAACCGGACCGACCGTCACTATGTGTGGATGGGGCGCGTGGCCACGGTGGCCGGGGTCGGCCTGAGCATCGCTGCGGCGTATCTGGTGACGCTGTTCAACAATCTGATGGACTTTGTGCAGTTGGTGTTTGGTTTCGTCAACGCGCCGTTGTTCGCCACGTTCTTGCTCGGCATGTTCTGCCGGCGGACAACTGGCCACGGGGCGTTCACCGGGCTGCTCGCGGGAATGCTGGCCGCGACGTTGCATCACGGGCTGACGGTTTCCGTTGGCGCGACGAGTTGGTTGAAGGGCGGCTGGCTCGGCTATGTCCACACATACGGCAGTGAGATGGCGCTGAACTTCTGGACGGCCATCGTCTCGTGGACAATGTGTTTTCTTGTCACCATCGTGGTCTCGTTGCTAACAAAGCCCGTCAAGGCTGACGCGGACCTGCGCGGATTGGTCTATTCGTTGACGCCGCGCATCAAGGACGACGTTGCGACGCGATGGTATGCCCGTCCGGTCACGCTCGGTGCGATTGTGCTGGCGGTTACCGTGGTTCTGAACGTAATTTTCTGGTGAACAACGATCAACAACCAAAAGAGGCGCCATGCCTGCCGCAACACCAAAAAATGAACCAGTATCCACAACGCGGTCCCGAAAGATGGTTACCGGAGGCTCCCTTAACCCAAGTTCGTCAGTCAGAGGAATGGTTGGCTTGATTTGCAGGCACTTATGACTTTTGGGGGGCGATTTTCGGCACTACATTTGGCAGGATCTTGGGCCGTTTGGGCAAGGCCAAGCTCAGGTG
>Ga0272448_1008584_pt1 | contig 10604 bp, 10 predicted proteins | sample YNPCB0191_FD_202220 | JGI IMG/M metagenome (GOLD analysis project Ga0272448, IMG submission 202220) | Hot spring sediment microbial communities from Yellowstone National Park, WY, United States - YNP-CB-019-1 | ecosystem: Environmental > Aquatic > Thermal springs > Hot (42-90C) > Sediment... | reverse complement strand
GCGTCGTCGGCGAGGAGTTCGGGATGTGCTTGCAGAATCGTTCTGGATTCATCCCATGAATCCGCCTGGACGAATTCTTGGAGCGCGCCCATCAAGGGCGGCATTTCGCGCGCGAGTTGTTCCGCGAGCGCGGCGTCCGGGTCGTCTGCCAGCGCAATCGGCAAGAGTTGCTGCGGCACCACCTGCGTCTGGTTCAAATAATCGGGGAACGGGGCAAGCATATTGTCGCGCACCCGCCCAGCCAGTTGTTCGCTTATTTCGCGCGCCTGCGCTTCGTCCATTCCGGGCGGTACCGCCAGAATCAGTTGCTGGCGCGCGCGGTCGTGGTAGAGCAGCGGCGCGCCCAGCGCGGCGGTGTGTCCGTTGGGGCACATCACCTGAAAGATGGAACCATCGCGGCAGCGCGCGGCGAGATCGGCGCGCTCGCCCGCGTCCACGATGAGCCACACGTCCGCGTGCACACGCGCGTGGCACTGCGGACATTCAAGATCGACGGGCTGGGGAAAAGAGATAGGCATAGAATCTAAGTTTTCATCCGCGTTTGTCCGCGTTCATCCGCGTCCAAAATAAATACACCCCAACTGCTAGCGCAAAACCACCCAACACCCCAACCACCAAGACTCTTCTAACGATCCACGCGTTTCCGCGCTGGACGATAAAACCGTTGATCGCGACCGGCGCGCGCGTCACCGTGACCATCACGCGATGCGCGCCGTCGTCCAAGTCGCGCGCGAGCGCGATGCGTCCGCCCGCTTCCGGGTCGGTGCGCCACAGCGCGATCTCGCGCGGCGGCTGGTTGTCCACCTGCGCGCGCACCACGCCGCCGTACGGATTTTGTTTCATCACGAGGTCGAGGTCGGTGCCGCTGAAAACAAAGCTCACCGAATCACCCAAGCTCCCAATTTTGTATTCCCCGAAGTACGCTTGAGAATCCGCGCGAGTCTCCCACGCGCCGCGCCAGTCCATCGCCCAGTCGCTGGTGCTGTGAAAGCCGATGCCGACAAAGCGCGCCTGCGCGATGTAATCCTTCATCGCCGCGTAGACCGGCATCGGCGTAAAATCCGGATTCAGCATCCGAAAATAGTAAAACGGCTGATTCACCTCGTGGTTGTCGGCGCGCTTGAAGAACCAGTACATCATCGCGCCCATCCAGGGCCATTCGTTCTGCGCCCGCGCGTACGCCTGCGTCGCATAGTCCGCCTGCTGCTGCGCGGTCACGCGTCCGTACGGCGCGTCCATCCCCAGCGGCACCGCGTTCCAACCGATCTCCATCGCCCAGATCGGCTTGTCCGCGTCGCCGTTCTTGACCATGATCTGGCGAATCAAAATCGGGCGCGAGAAATTCGTGCGTCCCGGATCGACGCGGCGGTCGCCCGGTCCGGTGAACAAGCCATAGTCCTGCACCGCGAGAATATCGAAATAGCCGCGCACGCCGGCGTCGTACATCTGCTGCAGGAACGTCAGGTCGCTGACATTCTTGGGACCCTGCTCGGTCGTCTGCGCCAGCCCCGCGCTGAGGATGACGACGTTCGGATCGGCTTGCTTCGCTCTGGTGTAACCGATTTTGAGCAGGCGGACGTAATCCGCCGCGTTGACCGGCTGATTGCCCCATTCCGGGTAAATGTTCGGCTCGTTCCACAGTTGGTAATACTTGATCTTGCCTTTGTACCGATTCACCACGGTCGCGACGAAATCGCCGTAATCGTTGTAATTGTCCGGCGGCGCAAAATCACCGCGCGCGCGCCCGTCGTGCCGCGTCCACACCGGCGGATGATCGAGCCGCGCGATGATCTGGATGTCGTACTCGGGCGCGAGTTTGACGATGAGGTCGTACTTGTCCCACGTGCTGTGGTTGTACTTGGTGTCCCAGTACTGCCCCTTGCCCGGCTCTTCGATGTCTTCCCACGGAAATTCCTGCCGAATCCAGTGAAAGCCGGCGTCACGTATCATTTGCAAAGACTGGCGGACTTTGGCTTCTTCGACTTCTTGCTCGAGAAAGGTGTTGACGCCGAAAGGATTCACATCGGCGTATTTCATCGGCGCCAAGTTGGCTGTGTCGGGAGAGGGCTGGAAGAGACTGAGCGCAAGATAGCCCAGTCCGCGCAGTTGGTATTGGAAATCTTCTTCGCCGGTCCAATCGGCGAGAAGTTGGTGCAATGAATCACGAACGAGGAATAGACCGAGCGCGAGAAGAATCACAACGAGCGCGACGGCGAGTCGTTTCACGAGCGACATTTTACCACAAGACGCGGCGCAAGGCGAAACGGGTGATGATTGTACATAATTGTAGCGCGGGCTGCCAGCCCGCCGGCGAGCCGCCTGCGCCACAGAAATGCGTGTGGTGATATAGTGCGGGCTGCCAGCCCGCCGGCGAGCCGCCTGCGCCACAGAGATGCGTGTGGTGATATAGCGCGGGCTACCAGCCCGCCGGCGAGCCGCCTGCGCCACAGAGATGCGTGTGGTGATATAGCGCGGGCTACCAGCCCGCCGGCGAGCCGCCTGCGCCATAGAGATGTGTACAATCACAATGTAACGTGGTTGACAGCGCACGCTGCGTGGGATAGAATACCTATCGATCACGCGGACGGTTGGGCGAAAGACGGAGATGAGCGATTCGATCCATCGCGAGGCGCGGGAAATCTGGGAACGGAACGCCGCGTTCTGGGACGAATACATGGGCGAAGGCGGCGTGTTTCAGCGCGTGCTGATCGGTCCCACGACGGAACGCTTGCTCGATCTCCAGCCGGGCGAGCGCGTGCTCGATGTCGCGTGCGGCAACGGCGCATTCGCGCGGCGAATGGCGGCGCTCGGCGCGCGGGTCGTCGCGTGCGATTTCGCGCCGACGATCATCGAGCGCGCCCGCGCGCGCACGACCGAGCACGCCGACCGCATCGATTACCGCGTGATCGACGCGACCGATGAAGCGCAGCTCTTGTCGCTCGGCAAGCCATGGTTCGACGCGGCGGTCTGCACCATGGCGATGATGGACATGACGACCATCGATCCACTCCTGTCTGCGCTCGCGCAGCTGCTCAAACCGGGCGCGCGGTTCGTCTTCTCGATTCTCCATCCGTGTTTCAATTCGGGCGCGGGAATGAAGCGCGTGATCGAAGAAGAGGATCGCGACGGCGAGATCACCGATGTGTACGCGGTCAAGATCGCCAATTACGCGACGCCGACGACCTACAAGGGTTTGGGCGTCATCGGTCAACCCGCTCCGCAATACTATTTTCATCGTCCATTGCATGTCCTCTTCAACGCGTGCTTCTGCGCCGGCTTTGTGATCGACGCGCTGGAAGAACCGGTTTTCGATCAGGACGCGAAACCGAATCGTCCTTTCAGCTGGGAGAATTATCGCGAAATTCCGCCGGTATTGATTGCGCGTTTGCGTTCAACCAAGTTGCTCCGCTGATCAGAAAGTCGAAGGTGCGTAAATGGAATTTATCTGGCCCGGCTTGCTCGGACTGTTGTTAGCCGTCCCAGCTCTCGTCGCCGTCTATGTGTGGGCGCAGCGGCGGCGCGCGCGTTTCGCGTTGCGCTATTCCAGTCTGCAGCTCATGCGCGACGCGCTCGATAAACGTTCCAGTCTTCGCCGCCACATTCCCCCGTTCTTTTTCCTCCTGGGCATCACCGCGATGCTCGTCGGGGTCGCGCGCCCGGTCGCGCTGGTCAGCGTGCCGGCGCAGGAAGCCACCGTCATCCTCGCGATCGACGTATCGCGCAGCATGAGCGCGCGCGACATTCAGCCGTACCGCCTTGCGGCAGCCAAAGCCGCCGCGGAAGCGTTCGTCGAACAACAGACGCCGACGACGCGCATTGGCGTCGTCTCGTTCTCCGCGAACGCGGACATCGTCCAGATGCCCACGACTGACCGCGAGGCAGTCCTAGCGGCAGTGGATCGATTGAATCTCGGCACGCGCACCGCGATCGGCAGTGCCATCCTCACGTCGCTCGATGCGATTTTCGGGAATCCGGCTGTGGGCGCGTCCTCATCGACTCAGGACATGACCGGTGGACCGACGCCGACGCCAACGCCGGTGCCGGAAGGGTATCACGTGCCCGCGATCATCATCCTGCTGACCGATGGTCGCAGCAACACGGGACCACTGCCTCTGGAGTCGGCGCAAATTGCAGCCAGCCGCGGCGTCCGGATATACACGGTCGGCGTCGGCACAACTCAAGGAGGCACCATCCAGGGAGGTCCAGGCGGTGGAGGTCCCTTTGGGGGCGATCGCTTCGGCGGTGGCGGCTTTGGTTTTCGCGCCGACCTGGATGAGAACACGCTGAAAGAAATCGCGACGATCACCGACGCCAAGTACTTTCACGCTTCCGAAGCGGAAGAACTGATGTCGATCTATCAAAGCCTGAACACCCAATTGATTGTTGAGACACAGCGGATGGAACTGACCGCTTGGTTCACCGGCGCGGCGATGCTGTTCCTGCTCATCGGCGGAACCCTTTCGCTTTTCTGGTTCAATCGATTGCCATAGTTCAAGGGATGAAGGATGAAAGACAGTCCCTGGTTTTTTTCTTCCTTCATTCTTTGCCTTCCGCGCGCGGTTATGCTACAATAGCGCCCGTGGAACTCGACACGATTCACTGCGCCGACAGCCGCGCAATGCGCGAGGTGGATGATGGATCGGTGCAACTCATCGTCACCTCGCCGCCGTACAACGTCGGCAAAGATTACACGCAACACCACGACGCGATGGAACTCGAAGAGTACCTCGCGTTCCTCAACGTCGTCTGGAAAGAGTGCCGGCGCGTGTTGTGTCGCGGCGGGCGCATCGCGGTGAACGTCGCCAACACGTGGCGCAAGCCGTACATTCCGCTCAACGGCTACATCGCGCGGCAGTTGATCGACCTGGGCTTGCAGATGCGCGGCGAGATCATTTGGGACAAGGGACCGAGCGCGGGCATTTCGACCGCGTGGGGCAGTTTCGCCCGCGCGTCCAACCCGACACTGCGCGACGTACACGAGTACATCATGGTGTTCAGCAAAGATTCGTGGAAACTCGAAGAGACGCACAGCAGCGAAAGCGGCATCGAGAATTTGGAATTCGTCGAGTGGACGAAGAGCGTGTGGCGCAGCCCGCAGGAAGAAATCGAGGATTCGCAGAAATCGGTATGGCAGTTCGATACGCAGAGCAGGCGGTCGCAGACCCCGCGTTCTCCAGCGGGGCGCCACGCGCACGCGGAGCGGCCGGCGCATCCGACGCCCTTTCCGCTCGATCTGCCGCTGCGCCTGATCCTGCTCTACACGAACATTGGCGACCTTGTGCTCGATCCGTTTATGGGGAGCGGGACCACCGCGCTCGCGGCGAAGATGACGCAGCGGCATTACATCGGCTATGAGATTTCGCGCGAGTATTGTGAGCTCGCAGAGCAACGCCTCGCCGCGCTAGAATGTCCGCCGGTGATTGAAGAACGGCTGGAGCGCAAAAAGCGCGCCGCGAAAAAATAAATGTGCGACGCTCCGGCGCGGAGCGTCGCACAATTCGCTTTATGCTTGTGCCTTCAAAATATTCCGCGCGATCACCAGCCGCAGAATCTCGCTCGTCCCCTCACCGATCAGCGTCAGCCGGTTGTCGCGGTAATAGCGTTCGACCGGGAAATCGCGCAGGTAACCTGCGCCGCCGTGAATCTGAATCGCTTTCCAGCACGCGCGGTCTGCTGCTTCCGAGGCGTACAATTTCGCCATGGCAGCTTGCTGCGAAAAAGGTCGCCGCTGGTCCTTGAGGTACGCGGCTTGCGCCACCAGCAGGCGCGCGGCTTCGAGTTCCATCGACGCATCCGCGATCATCCACTGGATCGCCTGGAAATCCGCAATCGGATGACCAAATGCTTGCCGCTCTCGCGCGTACCGGATCGACGCTTCCAGCGCGGCGCGCCCCAAGCCGAGCGCCATCGCGCCGATGCCGATGCGCCCGCCGTCGAGCGTGATCATCGCCTGCTTGAATCCTTCGCCTTCCTTGCCCAGCAAATTCTCCTTCGGCACGCGGCAATCCTCGAAAAACACTTGCGTCGTCAACGAGCCGTGCAAGCCCATCTTCTCTTCGACCTTGCCGATGACCAAGCCGGGCGCATCGCGTGGAATTAGAATCATGCTCAAGCCGCGATGCCCTTTCGATTTGTCCGTGACGCACAGCGTGTTGATCGACCGCGCGATCGCGCCCGAGGTGACGTACATCTTCGAACCGTTGATGATCCACTCGTTGCCCTTGAGCACCGCGGTCGTTGCCACCGAGCCGGCGAGATCGCTGCCGCCCTTCGACTCGGTCAGCGCGAGCGCGCCGAGCGCCTCGCCTCTCGCCAGCGGCACGAGCCATTGCTTCTTTTGCTCTTCCGTGCCGAAATTGTAGATCGGCGCGCAGCCGAGCGAAAGGTGCGCCGCGTACGTCAAGCCGATGGAACCGGAGGCGCGCGAAATCTCTTCGACTGCCAGCGCCTGTGATAGTGTGTCTGCGCCGCCGCCGCCGTACTGCTCTGGAAAGGGCAGCCCCATCAAGCCCTGCGCCGCCATTTTCTGAAAAACGTCGTTCGGGAATTCGTCGCACTTGTCAATGTCTGCCGCGCGCGGCGCGATTTCTTTTTCGGCAAAATCGCGCACCATTTCCTGAATCGCGCGCTGCTCCTCGGTCAGTTGGAAATCCATGGATGCTCCTTCGCCATCGAAGTATGGTCAACCCCGACGAAAGACAAAGGACGGATGACCCAATGCTCCTTCGTCATTCGTCCCTCGTCATTGTTTCTCGCCTTCGAGACGCGGCTCCGCCCATACCGCCCAGTTCCAACGGCTGTCGCCCAAGCCGTCCGTCACAAATTCGATCCGCGCGACATCGCTGCTGATCTGCGGCAGCGCAAGCTCGCGGTCTTCCCACGCGTGCGAATTTTTGATCGTACTCCACAACTTCCAGCCGTTGACGATCACGCGGAACGCGATCACGCGATCCTTCGGCAGTTCCGCGCCATCGCGAATGCCGATCGCAAACTTTAATTTGATCTTGTCCAAGCCGGTCGGCACCGGCACGAGATAGCCGACGATCGCCGCGCCGCTGACCGGCGGATGTTCCCACAACGCGGCGCGCGTCACGCCGCCGCACATCGCGTCCGCCACCTTGATCTCCATGCCCGCCCGATCGCGCGAGGCGGATTGGCTCGCCGCCGCAAAGTTCGCGAGGAAATCGAAAGACCATCCCGCGGCTTGCGACTGCGCTTCCGCGCGCTGTACGTTTTCGATAAACTTGTACACTTCTGCCAGTCCTTGCGGCGACAAACCCTTGAGCCGCGCGACGATCTCTTCGATGGTCGCCATAAACCCCCTTTTCCGATTATATGATCCCGCTCACGGCTTGTCAATTGTCCAGGGTTTCAGTATAATCAGGTTGCCATATCGGGGAGGTGGAGTCAAATGCCAATCTACGAATATCGCTGTGGCGACTGCAAGCGCCGCGTCAGCATTTTCTATCGATCATTCACCGACACGGACCAAGGCGCCCAGTGCCCGAACTGCGGCGGCACGAACTTGACGCGCCTCGTCTCGCGCGTGGCGACCGTGAAATCCGAAGAGGCGCGGCTGGAGGCGCTGTCCGATCCGTCGTCGTTCGGCGATGTGGACGAGAACGATCCCAAGAGTATGGCGCGCTTGATGCGCAAGATGAGCGATCAAGTCGGCGGGGAGGATTTGGGTCCCGAGTTCAACGAGATGGTGGACCGGCTGGAAGCGGGAGAAAGCCCGGAGGAAATCGAAAAGTCCATGCCCGGTCTCGGCGGCGCGGGCGCGGGCGATATGGGGATGGAAGGTTTGGAATGAGCCAATGAACCAAAGAATACCCGGCGGCACGATTTGGTTCATTGGGCAATTGGCTCATTGACTAGAATTTCTCAAATCGCTCCACATCCATCACGAACACCGTCGCGCCGCCGACTTGGACTTCCACCGGTTGCGCGAGATACAATTCGCCCGGCTCCATCACCGGCGGCATCGGATTGACGAGCTGCGTGCGCGTCTTGCAGTTCTGCTTGACTAGCGCCAACACATCGTCGAGCTTGTTCGCTTCGACGCCGATCAAGATTGTCGCGTTTCCTTCGCGCAAAAATCCGCCGGTCGTGCTGATGAGAGTCGATTGGTAGTTATGCTGGCGTAGCGCGTTCGACAGCGCGTGAGCGTCGTCTTGGTGCACAATGGTCACCACGAGTTTCATCGACCCTCCAATTTCTGTTCGAGTTTCTGGCGAATCTCCTGCTGCACTTGGTCTACCGGGCGCGTGCCATCGATGACGATCCAGCGCTGCGGCTCCTCTCTCGCCATTTTCAGGAAACCTTCCCGCACGCGCGCGTGGTAATCCAAATCCTTCTGATCCAAACGATTCGTCTCGCCGCGCTGCCGCCGCGTCAGCCCGACATGCGCCGGCACATCGATGTAGAACGTGACGTCCGGCACCAGCCCGCCGGTGGCGAACCGCGTGATCGCGCGCAGCGCGTCGAGATCGAGCCCCAAGCCGTACCCCTGATACGCCATGGTCGAGTCCGCGTAGCGATCGCACACGACGATCTTGCCGGCGGCGAGCGCGGGGCGGATCAGTTCCGCGACGATCTGTGCGCGCGCCGCGGAAAAGAGCAGCGCCTCAGTCTCGTGCCGGATCGATTGATTGCGTGTTGAAAGAACCACATCGCGGATTTGCTCGCTGATGACCGTGCCGCCCGGCTCGCGGGTGAGCAGCACCGGCTTGCCTTGCGATTCCAAATACTCGGCAAGCAATCGTGCCTGCGTCGTCTTGCCGCTTCCGTCCGGACCTTCAAAGGTGATGAAAAGACTCAAACAAGGCTCCGACGAACAGTTTTCACCACGGGGGCACAGCGGGCGCGGAGAATATTCGGGGAAACCTCGACGTTCTCCGCGACCCGGCGGTGCTACAGCCTACACTTCCGTCTGATAAATCCGCACGCGGCGGCGCGGTTCTTTGCCCAGACTGCGCGAGAACAAATTCGCGCGGCGCGCCATCTCGTGCTGCTGCCGGCGGATGTACGCCGTCTGCGGCGCGAGTTCCACCGAGTGCGCGCCCTGCTGCACCTGTGCGATCGCCGCTTGCGTCTCGCGCACCGCCTCGCTCAGCGGATCGCTCTTGCCATCCACGCCGAATAAATCTTCCAACACGCCTTCCATCTGCGCCAGCGTGTTCGAGCGCAGGACGTACACCGGCACGCCGCGGCGTTCGGCATCGGTGACAATCGGTGGGCGCTTGCGATAATAGTTCTTGAGCGTCAGCACCGCGTCCGCATTGCCCACGTCATTGACGACCATCACCGGCAGCTGCAAACCCTTCGCGGCTTGCTCGAGACGCTCTTGGCTCAAGCCGTACGGGAACAAGCGCATCGCGCGCAACGGCTCCGCCTCATCGCGCGGCGCTCGTTCCACTGCCAGCGCCGGTTCGCGTCGTCCGCGCGCCGGTTCACGCAGCGCGCCGATGCGCGGCAGCGCCTCCGGCTTTTCGATGTGCACCTGTCCTTGCTCGTCACGCGAGCGAATTTCTGGGGGCAGCATGCGACCGCGCAACAGCGTATCAACGGCGTTGGCGACCTCGTGGTGCACCGCGAGCTGGTTGCGTTCCTGGATTTCGATCACCACGTCGAACGTCGGCGGCGCTTTGCGTTCCAGGATCGATTTCTGCGTGCCGCGCCGCCGCGCCTCTTCGTCCGACAGCGTGACCGATTGAATGCCCCCGATTAAATCCATGAGCGTCGGATTCATCATCAGATTATCGAGCGAGTTGCCGTGCGCGGTGCCGATGAGCTGTACGCCGCGTTCGGCAATCGTGCGGGCGGCTTCCGCTTCCAGTTCGCGCCCGATCTCGTCGATGACGATGACCTCGGGCATGTGGTTTTCGACCGCTTCGATCATGACTTCGTGTTGGAGCGATGGCGTCGGTACCTGCATGCGCCGCGCCTTGCCGACCGCGGGATGCGGGATGTCGCCGTCGCCGCCGATTTCGTTCGACGTATCGACGATGACGACACGCTTGGTCTCGGCGAGCACGCGCGCGGACTCGCGCAGCATCGTCGTCTTGCCGACGCCCGGCCGACCGAGCAGCAGAATGCTCTTGCCGGACTCGACGATATCGCGGATGATTTCGATCGTGCCATAGACCGCGCGTCCGACGCGGCACGTCAAGCCGACGATCTTACCCTGCCGGTTACGGATGCACGAGATGCGATGCAGGGTGCGCGGGATGCCGGCGCGGTTATCGTCCGTGAATTCGCCGATCCGCGAGACGACGAAATCGATGTCGTCGTTGTTGACTTCTTTCGAGTTCAACGTAATCGCCTCGCCGACAAAGCGCGCCTCCGGCGCGCGCCCCAAATCGAGAATGACCTCCAGCAACTCGTCGCTGCGGTCGATCTGGCGAAGGTGCGTTTGGACGTTGAGCGGCAAGACATCCAACAGCGCGTCCAAATCGTCCGTAATCGTTTGTTCCGTACTCAAACTCACCTCTGGGGATTGTAAATTTCTGGTTAGCCTTCCCCGGCAACATTATACCACTTTACCAAGGCGGGAGTCAAAGCATTTGGACGAGAATCGGAGGGAACCCCCCGGCTTCTTCGAC
>Ga0272448_1008583_pt1 | contig 10604 bp, 4 predicted proteins | sample YNPCB0191_FD_202220 | JGI IMG/M metagenome (GOLD analysis project Ga0272448, IMG submission 202220) | Hot spring sediment microbial communities from Yellowstone National Park, WY, United States - YNP-CB-019-1 | ecosystem: Environmental > Aquatic > Thermal springs > Hot (42-90C) > Sediment... | reverse complement strand
TTCAATCCTGTAATAGGATTTGCAGGTTTAATTAAGGTTAGTAAATAAACATTATTCGTTTGAAGATCAAGCCAGAATCTCATTTGAGTTACAGGGGAAGAGAATACATCAAATTTATTTTTTCTAAAATCCCTTTATCGGGAAAAACAATTCTTTTTCTTCAAAATCATACCATCTCCCAATACCAATGTGATATGGTAAGACTTGCATACCATCCAAACCACCTATACCTTGTAATATACTGAATTGATTAGGTTGACACTCTAATTTATTACCTGCTTCATCATAAATATTTACGTCAAACGAATTTGACTGTCCTTCATTTAAGATTACTTCAACAATTGATGCTTTTTCACCAATTTGTTTTTTACCGCTACTCCAAGCACCATCTGAACGAACTATATCCACATAAATCTTTTCGGGGAAAGTGCCAACTGTCTTTTCTTTTAGCACTTTGATACTTACAATTTCGTCCAATTCAACAGTTGTGGCTTCATATTTTATGTCCAACTGCAATTTTGTTTTATCTCTCGTTTTTTCTTTTACTTCATCTGAAACAGTTATTCTTGATCTTGTGCTTTTTCTTCCTATTTTCTTCTGAATATGGTAAAGTTAAATCACTATAATTCTTTATAGTAGCTCTTAATACCATTGCTATATCACCACTACTTAATCCTAGAATTTGTGCAGTAGTACTTAAGGCACTTTCTATATCACCAATAAAATTATCAATAAAGGTCTTTACTATCTCATAAGTTAATCCACGTGCATCCATTTCTCTTCGTTTATCTAATGCTGTTTCTTGTATAGACAATCCTTCAGCAGTTGTTAATATTGGTAAGTGAGCTTGAAATAGCTTCATCTGATCTTGTAGGTGAGGAGCAAGAAAATCTAGTAACTCATTATATTTTTTCTTGTCTTTTAATAACTGAATCACTTTCTCCCTATCAGCATCTTTAAATCTATCATCATCTATCCCTAAAGTATGTAGTAAGAAGTAAGAAACAGCTTGAGTTTCTTATCTTCTGTTAGATCATTAAATACTTCTTAAATACTTCTGATACATCTAATTGATCTGTATCAGCTCTAAAACGAAGTGAATCTGATTTTAATTGGTCTTGAACTTCAGTAGGAAGATTATAGAATGAACCTACATCATTCCTTAATTGAAGCATCTCCTTATGTAAATATTTTATCATAGAATTACTAGTATAAGGAACACTTGCTCTATTAGCATATTCTTTATATGCCTCTATAATCCCAACAACATAAGGACTATAATATAAAGGGATATTATAACCTTCCTCAGTATTAAATAAATTCTGGTATTCCTTAGGTATACTGTCTAAGTAGACAGCCATCCTCTCTAATGCTCGTACTCCGCCATAGAGAGATAACATATAGAATACTTCTGGATACTGTTCAAAAAATCTAGTAAAAATCTTCTTAACTACAAGGGAAAATTCTCTACTATCTATTCCACTTCTTAAAAGAGGTTCGAGTATCTCATAAACATTATTATACCTTGTCCCATTATATTTTATCCCATATTCACCTCTCAAATGATTATAAATATCTCCTAATGGGTTTAATACCCATCTCATAGGTTCACCGAAATCATCGTCTTCATTTATTTCTATTATAGGTACTTCTTCTTTTAAATCTACTTTCTCTATAGTTGGAGAAATTGCTATCTTATATTCATAACCAGCCTTTTCTAATTCTTTTTTTAAGAAAAGATTAAATCTAGCTCCAGAGGAATCAGGAGAATTAGTATCTATTACAAAGATTGGCTTATCATAAGGAGGTCTGGACTTATATACTTCATCTATAGCAGACATCATTCTCTTAACTATCTCTTTCACCTGATTATCATTATACATATTAGTATGCAAAGTAGATATAATAATAAATTGAGCATTTTCTGTACCGTGTACTATAGGAGTAGCAGTAAGTGGATTTCTAGCTCCATCAAATTCTAATCCCACTATATCTAAAATCATCTTATCTGCTAAATTTCCCCATCCAATATATCCTTTAATATCAGTTAATGGTACATATCCAGTATAACTATATATTACTGATCCACATATTTCTCTGGCTTGCATCCCTTTAGGAATGTCAATACTGGTAACATCTTTAAACTTTTTGGATATATTATCATATTCTTCAGTTCCTTCATTAATTATTCTACCATCCCCTGTTGTATCTATTATAACTGAAGTTCCTAGTTCACTACCAGGTATATAAATATAAGTACTATTAGTATTTTTATCGTAAACCTGATAATAATATTTAACTGGCTCTATATTACTTAATACTGTTTTATATTCCTTATCAACTCTGAAGAACTCATCAGCATCTCTTATAACTAATTGACCAGTCTTTTCACCTTGCTTGCGTGTATAAGCTAACACTTGAGTCCCTTGAGTAGGTGATTCTATCATCTTTAATATTACTACCTGTTCTGTTATATTACCATACATATTAGTAATATTTACTAATGTACCAGGTAGGAAACGGAATTTAGAATAATTAATATAAGCTTCTGTTAACATTAAATGAGATATTTGATCTACAATATCTAATGCCAATAAGTATTTATCGTAAGGTAAATTAGGGTCAAGAAAAGTATTAGTTAGTATTCCTAATATAATATTCCTAATAGCCATAGACTCCTTATACTGAGTATCAAATATAGGATATGTATAATCTATTAATGCAGGACCATAAGGGACTCCTTCTTTGTTCTTAACTATACTTTTCCCTCTTATTAATAAATCTAATATTAATAGATCAGTAAGAAGAGGGTTACCACTTACTGGACTTTTTTGTGTTAATTGTTCAAGCTCATCTCTTCCTTTCTGTGATGAAATACCATATTCTACCAGTCTATCAAAATACATCCTAAATCTATCAATATTATTTGCATTAGGTAATAATATCTTAGCTAATTGATTTATAGTATCCTCAATATAATCCATTACTCCTCTATTACCTGCAACTTTAGAAAATGCAAGTAATCTATAGAAGAAGGTAGCCATAACCTGATTTTGCCTATGGGGATTATATATATCCCTAGTAGTCTCTGTTGGAACATTATCATTTTTTTCTAAATAACCAAATAAATGTTGTTTGAAAGTTCTGACCATTAAATTTAATAACTCTTTTGCATCCCCATCCATTGGCTTTGTATTAGGAATAGGATCATCTGCTAATAATGCAGCAAGAGAATCAAATTCAAAAGTATATTTACCATCACCCATAATCATTCCTCTCTCATCTACTATTCCTTTCATCCTTAAATAATCCGCATCAGTTGTTTCTTTTCTAATATCAGGATTATGACTATTAGTAAGTGGATCTTTTAATATCATTATTGGCTGTCCACCATATTTCCCAGTATTTAATCCATATGTCTCTCCACCTACTAGTGCTTTAGTAAGAATAATTCTTACTCTACCAGTAGGTAGCTTAGTTACAGGATCTAATATAGGCTGAACAAAGAAATAACAGGAAAACATATTATTACTAAAGAATTTACTGGTCCCTTTATAAGCACGAATATCATAAATTAGACGCATATAGTTAAATGGCACTACATATCCATTTCTAATATCAGGAGGAAGATTAAAGTATTTTTGATATAGTTGTAAATACTCATTTAAATCAGGGGATATATCAAATATATGATAAAATAATCCTGTTAATAATCTTTTAACCTCTTCTCTTTCTTCATCAGTATATACATCTCTTAATGAAAAAGCTTTTGCTGGAATATCAGGAAAATTAGGATGTTTATATCTGGGTTCAAATAGAGCTTGTAAAGCAATGAAGAGATTTACTATCTTATATATACCACCAGCATCATTGCCTTTACCTTCATCTGCCCAGCTACCATATATACTAGAACTTCTAATCATAAATTTATTCTTCGAGGCTTGAGATATCCTATACCACCATTGTATAGCATCAGTAATAAATCCTAATCTAAACTTCCATTGTCCTTCTAATCCAAGTCGTTTCTGCTCATCGTGAATTAAATTAAGCCAACGTTCTGGATCTACAGGCATTTCTGGAATAATAATCCTTTTAATAGTTTCTAATATTAAATCAGATCTTAAATTATGATCCCTAGCTGATATATTATAATTCTTAATAAAACTATCAAGAAACTTTACCATATTAGTAAGAACAGCCATAAAGGAGGAATTAGCTAATTCCTCAGGAAACTTATCTTTATGAATATTATACATACGTACATAATGAGCCATTGCACTTGGTCCAGCTAAGAAGTTTTTCCCCTCATATAACGAATTGTTAGATATTATATTTCTAGGTACATAAAAAGCAGTATGAATTTCACTGTACCTTATTAATTCATAAGCCCTTTGAGGATCTCTTATAACTCTAGTGGTTGTTTTCCCGTTTTTAGTTTCTTCTATTTCTACTTTAAATAATAATCCAAATAACTTATCAAGCTTGAAATCAAACATAAATAACCTATAATCACTATGCCAGTCTACTACTAATGAGAATAATTTAGTTAGTATAAAATTGTTTCTCTCAAACTCTTCTGTTTTAGGATAAAGCCTAACTACTGTTTTAATATCAGAACTTTTATCATAAGTAGTACTAACAAGTGGAGAACCATTACTATTAAGAAAATAATCTAATATTGTTGAATAGAACATTCTTAGATTAAATAATGCACCTAACGGAGTATGACCAAATAATACATTTAACTTCTTATGTGTCTCTTCATCCATTAAAGATAAGTCCTTATTTAAATATTCTGCTCCTCTACCAAAATATGCAGTCATAAGTGCTAATAATCTATCATCAGTATTTAACTCTTCCATTACTTGTTTTAAAGTCTTACCTCTAAATTCAGGATCTGCGTCATTATCTATTAGAGTATCCAAGCTTAAGAACTTATCACTACTTTGTTCGTAATCCTCTTTAATACTAGAATTAGCAATAGTATTATGTATATATTTTAACTCTTCTTCCTTATTAGCATTAATTATCATTAATCTATCAATATCATAGTCTTTACCAGAAATAGCCTGAAACTGTTTGATATTACTGACTACAAAGTATCTACCAACTTTAACATCTTTATTAACATAACCATTAGTATTGTCTATTATTCCACCTACTTTTAATGCTCTTAACTCATTATAACCAGCAGGTGGCATATTGATTACTAATACACTTGCTGTCCCTGCTTTTACATCTGCTTCTTTTATCCCTAAATGCTGTGCTGTAGCCTGGTCTATCAATACATAATCTTCTTTAATAGTATGATATTCTTCATTAAATACTTTATTAGCATGCTCCTCTCCATATTTAGCTGCTACTTTATCATACCAACCACTAAGTAGTCCTAAATCAGGAGTCATAATAGGACTGGTAATATATCCAGAAGGTAAAGATAATTTTCTTGCTTTAGCTATTATACTATATCCTACAAATTGTAAGAATAATGCCTGTATAGATGGATCAGCCATTATACTAGGACTCTTAGCAGTCTTAATTAATCTTAGTACATGTGGATTAAATCCAAACTCATTACCTTCAATATGTTCCTTTAAAGCTTTAAATTGACGTTTGTATAGTTCTTTTTCAGATAACCCACTGGCACCATCAATGTCTAAACCTACTTCTAATAATTCTTTCTTATATTGTCCAAATACTTTATTAAAGAACTCTTTGATCCTATTACTTAACTCAGAACCTCTCTTAGAAGACAGTAACTTATAAATTACAGGAATACTAAATAAACTAACCCATAATCCACCTTCAGAACTTGCAATATGTCCAGTAGCTTTTAGAATATTAATACGAGAAGTAATCTCCTGCTCAAATACTATGTCCTGATTGACTGGCTTACCTTCTAATATGTCATTAATAGGTACTGATTGGTATTCTGTTGGGGATAACTTAATAGTACTACTGAACATTACAGTACCTATGTTATTAGCTCGCATCCAATCTGCTAATTTACCAGTAGCTGTATGTGCTGCTGATTTAATTAATGTCTGAACATCTACTATTTTATATTTAGCAGCAAAACCAAATTCTCTATCATCAACACCAGTCATTATATGATATAACTCTATTATCTCTGGTAACTCCATAATAGCTCCATCACCTAACCAGTCTTTCTTAGCATCTCCTTCTATTCCTAATTCTCTAAAAAACTGATCCATAAATTCAGCATTAGCAGGATCATTTGGATCTACTACTACAGTTCTAGAGAATACTTTATCATCATCTGATACTCTTAAGAATGAATAATTAACTTTCTTTAAGAATGCTTTTAGCTTAGCAGTTAAAAGTGGTCTATTCCATTCACCAGCAAAGAAAGACATTATTCTCTTAACAAGCTTACTATCCTGTACATTTTCTCCTAATGCTCTATGGACAAAAATATTGTTAATAATAGTATTAACCATAAGTCCTACTTTCCTATCTATATCCTTTTCCCCCTTAGCTGCTAGTTCCTTTCTGGCTAATTCTTTTAATCCCTCAAGATCATATTTTTCTCCTTTTATTACTACTTCTCTTAGATCTACTAAGAAGTAACCGCTATTACCTGGTATAAATACTATAGCATAACCACTATCTACCATATCATTATAGAAATCTTCATCCAGTATTTCCTCTAGATTATCCAGTCCACTAAAATCTTGAAATCTACTAATAACTCTACCTATTCTATCTGGAAACTCAGGGTCTTTTACTCTAATAGAAGCTACTTTATGAACCTTTAAATAATATCCATCTCTAGTATTTAGCTCATTCATTATCCACTCTGCTATTGTTATCGGACTCTGAGTAGAAGTTTTACCACCAGGAGTATAGAAATTACCAGCTCCAAGTCTTACCTGCGGACTAAACTTTTGAATTGTTCTAGTTCCTCCCTTAGATTTAACCTCAACATCGTAAGGATGTAAATCAATTACTCCTACTTCTTTAGATGATAGATTATGTACTTTAAGAACAAGCAATTCTAAAGGAGAGAAGAAAGATTTGTTATCTGCTTCTTTAGCTAATAAATCACTCTTTATATCATCTCCAAGTTTTGATTTAATGTATGTTAATTTCTCTTCAATAGTATTTCGCTTATTCACTTCTGTAATAAGATCATCCGCTTCTTTCATTATAGAAACTAGTCTCACACCATTACTAGCCTGTAAACTTAATAACGTTCGTCTTACTTCATTAATACCAAATGCTCCTATTTCAAAGTTAGGACTATCAGAAGGTGTATCTGTATCTTCTCTATGTAATTCATTAATCTCATCTGCTATTAGTTTTTCTTGCTTAGCATTTAACTCTTCTATACTATTAGAATTCATTAGATTTATTAATGTAAAAGCTAATGTAGTAAAACTAATCCTATCATCTTCTTCTAATCCACTATATGTAATATCCCTTAGTTTTCGTATATAGGATTTTAATTCAGGATTTCGTTTATCATCTTCTAACTGGTCAAATAAATCCAATATTTTACTTTTAACTTCAGGATTAATAATTATCTCATCACCTTCTATATTATGATTTCCTAAGAAGTCTTTTAAAGTACTTGGGGACTTTGTAATAGATCTTACAGTTTTCTTTGCACGTTCTACTAAGTTACTACTTCTTTTAAATGTGTATCTATACAATTGATCTACTAAATCACTAATACTACCTATATCTCTAAAATCTAATTCTTCATCTATTCCTCCTAATCGTTTTAAAAACATCTTAACCTTATCCATTATCTTTTGATCTATTCTTCTTTTATCTGGTTTAGTATTATAAAAGAAATAATTACCTAAAATATTTGATTGTCCTGGAGTTAGTCCAGTTAATAAAGAAACAAAAAATTCCTCAGGACCATTATTTTTTACAAACTCTTCAAAAGAACGAGCACCCATAAAAATAAAGTTCTCTGTACCCTTATAAAACTCAAATATATCCTTAGCTAAAGCTACTAAAGCATCTTTTAACTCCTTATCTGTTTCAACTAAATCTCCTAAGAAGCTATGAGCTATTTCGTGTGCTATAGTAGATATTAGAGTGGTAGTATGATAATATACTTCCCCTCTTAGTTTTTTAGCAAGTAGATTAATTACTATTATATCTTTATTACGGTCATAATGAGCATGTATTTTCTCTGGTAATAAACTAAAAGTTACACGAGTTTTAATTGCTTTAGGATTACTTTCTAATAAATCAAATATTTTTTTAATACCAGGATATTTTTTAGTAACTTTTTTGAAAGCTTTTTTATTTTTCCTTACTTTTTCTATAATTTCTTCAATAGAATATTCTTTAGAAGGATCTATTCTTAAAGCCTTTAGTAACTCTACAGTTCTTATTTCTCGAAGAACTTCAAATAATTCTGTTCCTTTTAACATCTGAGCAAAATCATCTATTATCTTACTATTTTCTGAATCGGCTACCATATCACTAAGCCGATCATTTTTTTTCCTTTTTTCTTCTTTTATGATTTCTTGATGTTTCGCTTCTAACCCGAGTTTATGATATCCTATCCATAAATTACTCTCAAGATCAGATCTTTCCTTTGAACTATGCCCATGAATAGGAATATCTACCTCTTCTCCAGATTCTTTTAGCATATTTTTGAAGTAACTCAATCTACCTTCGTGTACTACTCCACTATCATCTGTCCATTTTCTTGTAACCGTTGCATTCCAAAGGTCATAACTGAATAAATCATTGATTCTTTCTTCCAATACTTCAACTATATTACCTCCTACTACGTTGGCTCCAAACCTCATAGCTGTTTCAGCTATAGTTGTTCTTGGCATACGCTTGATAAATCTATCAAGCCAATTCTCAAAGAATAGAGCTCCAGCCATCTCACTCACCCCTTCCATAAAGCTACTAGCTACAGCACCTATTACTCGTAATCCCTTTTGGAATTTACTCCAATCAGGGTGAGCTTGTATATCCCAATATGCTTGTTCTAAATAATTTCCTCCTGTAGTCCAAAATCCCGCTAATGCAGATCGCCCAAGCGTCTTTAATATTAAATGTATATCAGAAGTTAGAGACCCTGTCACCTCTTTTGATGTGGTGGCAAAAAATGATTCTTTTTGTTTTGCAAAGCGTTGGCTTGTATGTTGGGCAAAAACAAATGTACCATTTGTATGTTTGGCTAAAATTGTTTTTAACAAATGTGCAATGGGAAAAAATAAAAATTCAGAAGCATTGGCTTTTGAGTCAACTGTCTGATGGTTCATTTGTCCAATTACTTTATATTTATTTCTGTCGTTCATTCTTGCTGTGTCGACTTTTAGGCTTGCAGGTGATGTCAGACTATGTGAAAAGTAAGTTCATATTTTTTAAGATGAAATAATTTACCAAACCAAATTGTATAACGATTTATGCCATTACCCACTACGAAGGCAATATCATTTTTATTTCTTTCGATTATTTGTTTTATATCTGTTGTCGTCATAGGTTTTGTGCTAACTCGTTTTTATAGGAATTGTATGTATAACATTGACCATTTGTTGCATATTATACGAACCCAGTTTGCAATTTTCAAGAAAAGATTTTAGTGTATTTTTTAGATATAGTCCTCCTATTTCTGATTTTAAATATTTTTTTCGATTTTTGGCATCAATCTCATTTTTTCACGCTTCATAGTATATAAGTTTTCAAAGTCTAATTCCTTTAGTGGAACGATTAATTCCTTTATTGTGCCCAAAAAATCTTTTCTTCAAATTATTGGTATAGCCAATATACCAAGAGTAATGTTTTAAACTTTAAAGAAAATAAACGTAATAAAATAACATAAAATTTCTAACGGGACAAACATGTATAATTGTTGGTGAAATTACCAGTAACCATTCATAAATTTAATTTATCAATTTTGATAAATATATGCAAGAACATTTAGAAAAACAATATAGGAATTAAAGTTAAGAAATTACAGCTTTAAAACAATAAAAGCTTATCTCAGTTGTTTAAAAGAGTATTTTAATTTTAAAAAATTTAATTTAGAAAAAATAGAATAAGAAAAAATAAAACAGTTTTTATTAAGCAAGCAGGGAAAAATTAAAAATCTCAAAAACATCAACAAAGGAAAGAGCAAAATATTTACTATAAAATTGTTTACGGATAAGAAAAATGATGAGTTTATTACTTAATAAGAAATAGAATTGTTTGAGTGTTTTATCATTTAACTTATAGGAGGAAAAATACGTAAGAGATTTTAAATAAATTAAAATTGATGATGCTTAGATAAAGATGTTAATAGGCAAAAAACTAAAACAAGTTTTGAAGGGAATTTAAAATAAATATAAAACTGAAAAATCAGGCAAATTCAGGAAGATATATTTCTATAAATCGTGAAGTTGAAGATATGTTTTAATTAATTGTTATATTTGGTATTTTTAACAATTGAAAAATTAACCCAAAAACTATGGCAGCAACTACCATTATTATTATCGTTTTAGTTCTATTTGTACTAATTACGCTTCTGAAGACTGCAGTGGTTGTTCCTCAAAGACAGGTTTATATTGTTGAAAGATTAGGAAAATACCATGCAACTTTAGAAGCAGGATTTCATATACTTG
>Ga0272448_1008582_pt1 | contig 10606 bp, 4 predicted proteins | sample YNPCB0191_FD_202220 | JGI IMG/M metagenome (GOLD analysis project Ga0272448, IMG submission 202220) | Hot spring sediment microbial communities from Yellowstone National Park, WY, United States - YNP-CB-019-1 | ecosystem: Environmental > Aquatic > Thermal springs > Hot (42-90C) > Sediment... | reverse complement strand
AGGGCGGCCGCCGCGTGAACCAGGGCGGTATGGGCTGTGATACCCACATAATCAGCGCCTGTGGCGAGTATTCGGTGTACCGCCTGCTCGAGGGAGAGGGACTCTGCCTGGCAGTCGAGTACGTCGGCATCGCGGCCCCGGGCCTTGAGATAACTCAGCACGTAGGCGAGTCCCAATGGCGGCTCATGGACGCTGGAAGGCCGCCGCGAGAGTCTTTCTATCCTGGGCGGGTTTACGAGGAGTATTTTCATCGCTCGGCATCATGCTCCAGTATCCGGCTGGATAGTGTGGTCAGTGGCACTGACCGTCCTTGCGGACTCGACCGGGATACGAGCAGACCGCATACCTGTTCAGCGAAAGAGAGCAAGCGCCCGCCCAACGGGCCGGACCTGATATTATTCTGTAGATTTCCGGGTAAAAAAGATAGATAATTTTTGCCGGAGCCGCATATTTGAGGTGCTGCTCGAAATGCGACATATTCTCTGGCCTTGAAGAATATGGAAGGGATTCGAGGTATGCCTCTCTTGGCTGTCACTGTCCTTGCGGCTCTCTCGGGGATCTATCTCCGGGCGAGTCAGTCTTGGGGCCTTCTCTACAAATCTACTATCTTTTTCCACCCTGCTGTGGGCCTCCTCTGGGCAGGGCTTTTATACCGCGTGTATCGCGGCCGGCGGGGAAGAGGCGCTGCTGCAGAAAAGCGCCTTGTCGATCTGATGGGTGTCCTCTTTTCCGTGGGGGTGTTCCTTTCGACAGCGACGAGCACCGTTGTCTGGCTCCTGGTTTCGGCGGCGCTGTGCGCGGTCGTGGCCGCGAGGGTTGTCTCTGTTTCTCTCAGGACACACGGCCCTCTCCGCTCGTTTCTTTCAGATCTCTGCCGGATCCTCCTCGTGTATCTTGCCCTTTTTGTCTCGGCGACAGGTGTTCTCGCTCTCCTGACCCATCGAGTAGCCCCGATACGCTTCCTCTATGTTCTTCACGCTGCAGGCGGCGTGGGTTTTGTGGCGGTATTCGTGGTCGCGCTCGGGGCCCTGCTGTTTCTCGTCCCCGACGAGAGGCGCCGGTGGCTCCGGGCCGTAACGGGGATGGAGAACGTGAGACCGCTTCGGGAAGGCCTCACGGTAGCGGTTTTCGGGGTCCTGGCTGTGGTCCTCTGGGCAAGAGAGCCCAAGGAGGAGGTCCGGTACACGTTTCATCTCTCGACAGTCCCCCTGGAGCAACGCAAGCCGCATGAGGTCGACGAGATCCCTGCGGATTTTTCGTATGCGCCCCTTATGGCCTCTGTGGAGAGTTGCGGCAGGGGCGCGGGGTGCCACAAGGAGATCGTCGAAGATCACAAGAGGTCTTCCCACAACCGCAGTATCCAGACCTCCTACTTCCAGAAAAACCTTGCCTTCATGGCAGAGGAGATCGGCGAGCACAATACCTATATCTGCGCGGGATGCCACTTCCCCAATGCCTACTTTTTGTCCGGCACAGGCTATCGTGACTTCGCTCGAAGTGACGCCTATTCCTGCCTCTACTGCCATACGGTCGATGAGGTCGTCTTCACCCAGGACAAAGGCCGGACCATCTTGAAGCTCAAACCCAACGTTCAACACCTCAAGATGTTTGCCTCTCCCAACGGCGACAAGGGCGGCGGTCTCGGTGCCCTGGACGAAGAGATGATACGGCTCAACCCTCGAGGCCACGCTCGCGTGTTTCGCAAGGATCTGTACTTCGAGGAGGAGTTTTGTCAGGTCTGCCACCAGCTTCAAATCAAGCCGTCCGAGAACAAGGGGTTCATGAAGGCCAAATGTATCGCGTGCCACATGCAGCCGAGACAATGGATCGGGAAGGAAGGTATGGCCCGCAACCATTTCTTCCCGGGCACGAACCTGGCAGGGCCGGTGGATTTGGGTGACCAGGACGCCATCCGGACCAACACGATGTACAGTCGCGGCGAGTTCGACCTCAAACTGACGGGCTGGGGCGGGATCTGGAGCGTGATCCCAAAGGAAGAGCGAACGATAAAGGATATCTGGCTCCTTGTCTCGATCGAACCTTTGACAGAGGTCGTGCCCGGCAAGCCCTTCCAGTACCGTGTTGTCACCACCAATACCTCGCTGGATCACGCCTTCCCTGCCGCACCCCTCGATCTCATAGAGGTGTGGCTCGAGACCACGGTCAAGGACGCGGCCGGCAGGGTGATCTTCGAGAGCGGCGTGCTCAGACCGGACCACACGATCCCCCCGGAGACGCACAAACTCGGAGGGTACATGATCGGTATGGACAACCACCTGGTGACCAAGAACCGGGTCTGGCAGATCAAGAAAAAGGTCATCGAACGGGAGATCAGGGTGAACGAGCAGGTCCAGGACGCCTATTCGTTTGTCGTCCCCGAGGATATCGCGCCGGGCCCTCTGGAGATCTACGCTTCGTGGAACTATCGAAAGCTCAATCAGGAGTTCGTCAACTGGGCCTACGACCCCACGCCTAGGACGATCCCTGTGCTCCGCATCGCCGAGAGTGTCCAGAAGGTGGGTGGCGCGCCAAAGGAGGCATCCTACGCGTCGACGATCGAGACCGAAGCAAAGGCGAAGGGGGGCCCCTTTTGAGCGACTCTTTCGTCACCGCGCGGGTGGTGGAGCCGCGTTTCCCAGAACTCGTGCCAGCAGCTGCCGCAGAGGCCGTGCATAATAGGAAGAGGCGATCTTTGCCTTGAGCGCGAGGGTGTTGAGGCGCCAGAGCCACTTGTACGGCATCTCGCCCCTCGAAGACCATCGCACCACCACTTCCCTTATGGCCCAGGAGAAAGGTCGCCTCTTGCTCTCATCCAATGACCACGCGAGATCTTGGGGGGCCTCCTGAGCAGCCCCATGAGGGTCAGGGGTCCTCAGGTACCACAGCGAGGAATCCACCAGATCCATCCCCCGCATGTTGACAAGCATCGCCTTGCAGGCGGCGAGGAACTCAGCGTCTCTTCTCAATTGGTCCAGGGGGACGTTTATTCGGACCGTCGCGCCGAGCTTCTTGGCCAGGCGTGCCGGACCGAGAATCTCCCCGACCCGTATCCCTGAGACACTGTTCGCTGCGTGATTTCTCCCGGTGAAAAAAGAAAAGGTCTTTTCGCCCTTGAACGCCTGGGCCAGCTTGAGAATATCCTCGGGCCGAGGCACCTCGTAATATTCGTAGTAGATCCCGAGGTTGTAGGTCGTCCCGAGCACCTCGTCCGCATACTCCGGGCTTAAAATCTTGAGGAAGTCGCCCACCACATAGACGCGCCGCACCCATCCCATTGCCTCCAAACGGCGCAAGTCCTCGAGGACTCGAGCCGGCGAACGGGCCACGACGCCTCTACGGGTCAATAGCTTTTGATAGTTCGGCGCGCCGTAGCAGTAGTCGCACGGATAGATACATCCCTTGTATACGGGCAGGAAGGGATAGACGAATCGTGCGCCCTCGAATCGATGCGATTCCCTGGCCAGCCTGAGCAGCGAGGGGAACCGGGAAAGCGAGAGGTAGTCGAACGAGTCGTAGTCCTCTCGGGTGAGCACATACGACCATGGGGTGACCTTTTCGCGTAGCCTGAGGTTGGGCACGCTGTGGAGATCGCCGGCCTCCCTCAGGGTCTTTACCAGTTCGGGGAATGGGCCTTCTGCATCCCCCAGCACGACGGCATCGAAGTCGAAGACCTGGACGAGCGGGGCGGCATAGACGGTTGCGGTGTAGCCCCCTGCCACGATAAAAAGCGACGGGTTGACCGTGCGGCCGCGTCTGGCCAGGGCCACGGCAGAGGAGAGCGACATGTACCAAAAGATATCCATCGCGAGGGCCGCCGCGCTGCGCAGGTCGTTGTCCGAGACCTCGTTCTGGAACAGGGCCTTGACCGGTGCAGGGACAGCGTTCAGGAGCCCGAGAAAGCCCATGGGCACCTGGTTGTCGCGGCCGTAGGACATGTGTCTCGGGTGAACGAAGAGCACTGTGTCGTTCTTTTTCATGATGGGCCCGAAAGGGTAAACGAACTCATGTCTCGGAGCGGGTTCCGACCGACTCGGTTGCGCCCTCCACAAAGGATCTTCTCATGCTCTCTGAGAATGCGATGCCGGCGACGAGGATCAGCACGGCCGAGAAAAGGCCGGTCAGTCTGAAGCCCGCAAGAGAGGCCCCTACCTGAAACAGAAAGATGCCGCACGCGGCTCCTATGCGCTCGAAAGCGTAGAGGTAGTTTCGTTGCTCCCCGGGGACCCGGCTCATGCAATAGCCGAGGATCTGGCCGAGGATGACCGCTTGTAGTGCCACGACAGCAAGGGCCGGAGCCGCCAGTTCCGCGGCGTCGACAAAAAGGGTGCAGAGGCCGAACAGAAGGGCAGACGCCAAAAAGAGAAAACGGTGCACGCGAGGGAATGCCTCGAAGAGGGATCCGGCCGCCAGGCCCGCTGCCACGCCGGCAAACACGAGGGCCTCGGCAAAGAGCCATGCAGGGTTGACGCCCAAGGGGAAGAGCCTGGTTACCCGGCCCAGAGTGAACACCGTGAAAAGGGAAAATATCATACCGAAGAGAATGTAATACCGCCTGCCGGCCCCCCGCCGCCCCCACGGCATAGGGCTGTCCAGCCGCAGGGTCCTTCGGTAGAGGACGAGCAAAGGGACGAGAAACGGGACGAGGGCGGCCATGAGTGCAAGGACCACTTCTGTCTTGAGCCATGGCTTGTCGTCGGTAATACGATACCCCTTCTGCATGCGATCCTTGCGTACCTCGTGAAAGTACGTCGCTTCGAGGAGGCGGTTACTTATCCGATCGACCCTTTCAGCATTGCGGGAGGCGATAACGAAGGTGAGGGGAGCGCCTGAGCACGGGTTGTTGGACAGCGTCGTCCAAAACGCCCGGAAAAAGACATCCCCGGGCAGGCTTCTCACGAACTGACCCACCTCCCACTCGCTCGGAATCCCCCAATCGAGAATGTAGACACCGTCCTTAGTCAGGAGATGATCGAAGATATGCTGCAGCGACTCGGTGGTGAGCAGGTAGTACTCGATGGGGACGATCGAATAGGGGAAAAAGATCACCGCGTTGCCCACCCGGTGGAGATACAAGAGGTCATAGGTTTGGGTTTCGTGCCTGAGGTAATAGCGCGGCTCGTAGGCCTTGAGCACGAAACGAGGGTCCTTGTAAAGATCGAGTCCTATGGCTTCCTGGGCCCTTTTCGATGCCTCTGCGAGCCCCCTGTCCACATCCACGAGCACGCACTGCTTCATACCTGGGTTCGAGGTGACGAGCTGATAGGGGTAGAGGCCGATCGAGCACCCCACGATGAGGGCCTTGTACTCTTCGAGGCCCTCGGAGAGGACCTTGTTGAGATAGGAAAGCTCCACCGGAAGATCCTCGTAGCGGCGGCAGGTGTACACATGGAGAAACTCGTTGAGTGCGAGTGCGACGCAGGAATCGTCGCGAAATGCGTAGAAGTCGATCTTGAAGTTGTCCGTGATGCGGCTTTCGATCAGCCTGTGGTTCTTCAAGGAAAGCAGGATGGGGTAATTGGTCTTGAAATGACCGTACGCGACGATCCCGAGCGAAAGGAGAGCACCGAGGACCCACACACACGGCCGCGACACGATGAGCAAAAGAAGCCCCATACAGCCGATGAGGAGCATGGTCTCTGCATGGAGGGACTGGGCCGGGTAGCCGGCCAGTGTCCCTGCCCCCATGCCGAGAAAAAAGAGAGCCAGGCCGGGCCGGGGGTTCTCTACCGATCCCCAGACCTTTACGAACCGGGCGGATACGAGGGCGAAGAGGGCAGGGACCGAGGCGAGTGCCGCGACGAATACCACGGCCTTTATCCACCCGTAGCGGGGAATGGGCATGGGGTAATAGAGCGAAAGCGTCCAGAAGAATATCGAGTCTCCCTTGTAGACCCAAATGCCTGTGAGAAAGAGCGCCAGGAAGGCAAGAACGAGAAGAGGGCGCCGGCGTGCCAGTCGGTCGATCCCCTGGGTGTAGAGAGCACCTGCCGCGAGCCCTGTAAAGGCCAGGATGAAAAAGTGCGGTGAAAAATAGTTGATCGGGATCTTCTGGGCGAGTTCCCTGAACAGGGCCACGTGCAGAAAACCCAGTGTCGCACCGAGGGCAAAGACCAGGGCCAGAGCCCTTCCCTGGGATCGAGGCACAGCAGCGTCGTTCATGAGGCTATCTCTCGGTGCGGACCGGTGGTCTCGATGCGTACGGGTCCTCGAGCACGTCCCCTTCGGCAATGATACGGGACCTCAGTTCTTGGTACAAGGGGCGACCTCGAGCACTTTGTGGGCAGACCCAAAGACCGAAATAGGGAGGGTCGTCCCGTCCTTGTCGAAGATCCAGTCTGCGATCTCCTGATTGTACCTTCGGTAGAGCCACCGTGCATCGATCGTTAGCGTGCCGCCGACGTCCGGCGGCAATGGGATCTCGAAGCGGTCTTCGACCTGGCTGTCCGGGTCGAGGAGTCTTGGCTGGACGAGCCGGGCAGCCTCCCAGAAGCGGTGATCGGCTATCGGCACGCCCGCCTGATCCACGACCGTGGCGCCCAGGCGCCTGGCATCGGGGTCGACCCTGTGCCTGGGGTCCACCTTCCCGCTGTGGAATACTGTCCTGCCGCTCGCGTCCTTTACCAGGACCTCGAGCCAGACCTCGTTCAGATCGAGCGGGCCGCTCGGGATACGATGGGCCATGGTGAGGTTCTTCGTCCTGATCGCGATCTCGAGCCTCTGCCCTCGAACGGGCGTGTTCGTTTCGAGCTCCACACCCAGGACAGGGTGGTTGAACATATAGTCGAAGCTCAGGTCGTGGCCTGCCAGCCAGACCACGGCCCTGGCCAGGGGAGTGTCCTTGTAGAGCAACTCGGTCTCGGTTATCTTCTTCCCTCCCAGAAAAAGCAAGGAAAATTGCCTCACAGCTGTCATGTACCACTTGACCGTAAACAGTTTCCCCGGGAACCACACCTCATCGAAGAGCGTCCGCAGATAGGGGAGGCCTTCGTCATTCGGGATCCTGTGCACCCGCGTGACCTCGACGGCCTGATTGGTCCCCAACATCACATGGTCGGGCCGCGCGTGCTCTTGCGCTGCGGTATCCGACCTCAATGGGCAGTGACAATTGATGCAATCAGTTTGTTTCTGGCTCGAAGAACTGTGCAGCCAGGGGGTGAGCATGTCGCCAAGGACGATGCTGCGGCCCCTCGCGTATTCTTGAGGGAGCACGACCCGGTGGCAGGCTATGCACCCGCGCCACACCGGCCTCGTCTTGGACCACTCTCGGTAATGGGCGAACTTGGTCACATTGACGAGCCGATCGTAGTCTCTGCGGGCCTTCTCGAGATTGCGTGTCGGGTAGTTGTACGCAAGCCGGAATTCATAAGTTATGGACCCGTTTTGCTCGTCCGCATTCTTGATGCTGTGGCAGAAGACACAATTGATGCCTTCTTCCATGCTCTCGGGTCCCGAGGTGCGTCCCAGCACGAGCCCCACAGGGTCGTGACAGCGGTCGCAGACCAACGCGGCGTCTCGGCCGAAATCCCCCATGAACTCCTCGCGGACCTTCTGAAAAAGGCGGTTGTTCACTGAATATCTGTGCGGGGATATGTCCCATTGTCTGAAAATATCGTCGTGGCATCCCGAGGTCCTGCACGAGGGTCTGATGACCAGGGAGGCAGGGTCGCGGATCAGGGTGTGCGCCGAAGGCAGTTCGTCTGCCGAGAGGGTGATGGTCTCGATCTCCTTGGGCGGCCGCATCTCCCCATACAGGGTCGCTTTCCAGTGGCCGACACAGAGGGCGATCCCTGCAACCGCGAAGGGAAAGGCATAGAAGGCGTAGGACGCCTTGCGACTACCATGGAGAAAGGCGTGCCTCCGGCCACGAGAGCGAGCCCACCGTAGGAGTATGAGCAGGACCAGGATGAGAGAAAATACCACGTGCTGGACATAGAAATAGTGGGTAGGTCCTCCCGGGTCCAGGAAATGGCGGACCCCGGCATAGATGACGATGAGCTGAAGAGGTATCTCGATGAATTCGGCGACGGGGTAGTCTGCGCCTTGTTTGTTGTTCTCGTATCTCAAATAGAGATACAAGGCGGCGTAGATACCAAAGATAACGACAAAGATGAGAACAAAATGCCATGTCATGGTGATGAGGACATGACTCAGTACTATCCAGTAGGCGAGGGCGGCCCGAAGCGAAAACACCCTGGTGAGGGTGAGCGGGACGAGGAATATGAAGCTCAGGATGAACAAGGCCGCGATGGCCATATGGGCTTCCACGAGGGCGAGCCGTACCATGCCCAATTGGCCGTAGACCCAGCTGATCGAGACGAGCAGCCCGTTCGTGAGCAGCAGACAGTTCATCCACGAGCGGACTGCCGCCTTCTTTGTCGCCAGGGCTGCGAGCAGGCGCATCCTCCTGTGCCCTCTCGTCCGGGGTGGGACTACGTGCCGGTCAGGAAACATTATACGTTCGCCGGCGGAGGTACTCCACACGCAACCTCGAACGTCTCGGCCACGACCACGGTGCTCACCTGGGCAGGCGCTCGAGCTCGATAGCCTCCAGTGTCAGGTCGGGGATACACGGCGCTTCGGGGTTCGACAGGCTGTCCGGCTCGAAGACTATCTCGAGCAAAGAGGCACCCCCTGCATCAAACCCAAGAATATCCTCGATGTGCTGCTCGGGCTCATCGGTATAGCGGTGCTCTCGGTATACCGGCCTCTCGTTCAAGAGATAGGCGAGCCGGAGCACCTTGTTCCCGCAGCTTCTTGTCCCGGGGCGAAACGCGATCGTCACCTTCAGGCGAGACCCTGATCCTGATCGGCCGTTCTCGATCGGGATCCTCACCCTCGAGCGCGGGGTGAGGGTCCTGGATGCCGACGGGTAGGTCGCAGGCGGTGCAAACCCCTCGAGGTATGGGTAGTCGTCCTTGCCGAGGCGCAACACGAACGTCCCTGAAGAGAGTCCAGGGATGGCGTACCGTGTCTTGTAGAGGGAAAGATTCACTCTTTGGAAGCGCTGAGTCTCCTCTAGCTCGAAGGCGGCGTCATAGTAGGTCTTGACCCGCCGGGAGGGCTTGTCGGAATACTCGGGGTATCCGAGCGTTGCCTCCTCGATATCGACGAGCCAGATCCTCTCGAAGAACAGATTCCGGCTGGCCTCCTCCCAGGGGAGAAACCGATTGCTTATGGAGCCGAAGTACTCGACAAACCCGTCCCCCCTCGGGATGCGGTTGAGTTGCAAGGTGTTTATACGCGAGTCCCATCTCTTGAAGTCGTCCCAGGGCTCGTGGAGGTGAAAGAGGAGGACATCCGCAAAGAAGGAGGCAGGCGTCACGCAGAGGGCGTCGCCGTCCTCGAGGCGGTCTCGCAAGAAGTGGGCTGCGGACCTGATATCAGGGTTGTCCAGGCGCGTGTAAAGAGAGAACAGTGTGGCGAGCGAGGGCAGGGCACAGAGGATCCCCAGGGCAACGAGGGCACGCGCCGCGCGGCGACGCCCGAAGAGGATCGGGATTCTCGCGGCCAGGGCTCGCCGGCGCAAGAGGGTCGCCAGGGCCCCGAGGATGGTCGCCCAAAAAAAGGCGGGTGCAAAGCACCAGTAGCGGATCTCGAAGTTGAGGTGCTCGATATAGAGAAAGTGCGCGTACTGCATGAGGAGGAGACAATAGCAAGGGCCTGCCACGAGGAGAAACGTCCCCAGACCTCTGAAGAAAAGGAGCAGAAGAGATGCCGAAACGAAAAGGAGGGCAGCGGCCCATGCAACGGCAGGGGAGTGCGTATCGAGGCCCACCAGGGCGTTTCCGAGACGTGCGAGGAACAGGGCGGACACCGGCGAGATCTCGCTGATGGGGTGGAAGATCTCGATGGAGGCCATATAGCCGGTAAAGTCCCTGGAGAAAAAGGTCATGACCGAAAGCTCGATCAGGACAAAAGGGAGGAAAAAGAAACCTGCCAGGAACGTCTTTTCCAGATACGCGAAGAAAAGATATCCGGTCTGCTCTTTGTCCCTATGGCGGAGGTAACGGGACAGTTGGTAGAGAAAAGGCGGGAGCAGCATCCCGAAGAAGAGAGCGTGGACATTGAGCCCGAGGGCCACTGCGGTGGCGTAGGCGAGGGTGTTTTTTCGCGAGGGGTTCTCGGAGATGAGGACAAAGGAATAGTAGTGGAGCATGACCAGCAACGCCAGCATGGAATAGGGCATGATGCTCTGGGAAAAATAGATTTGGAGAGGCGATACCATGAAGAGGATGGCGCTCAGGAGCGCTGTGGGGTCGGGAAAGAACCTCCGTGCGAAAAGATACCAGATGGGGATAGCGAGTGCGCCGAAGACGGCGGAGAGGGCTCGCAGGTATACGACAGAGTCGCTCAGGTGCAGTGCGAGATGGATGAAGAGGCGGTAGAGAGGGAAATGCGAGTTGATGAGGCCGTTCCAATTGAGGAGTGCGCCGAGGAGCGAGCTGTTCGTCGCCGCCTCGGAGAGATACGTACCCTCCATGGTACTCAAGGATTCCTGATCGATGCGGAAGAGATTGAGTGCGAGGGAGGCGAGGAAGAGCGGGACGAGGATCTTTGCGCCGGCTCTCGGCAGGCGGGGGGAGGGGAGCGCCGCAGATGGTTGGAG
>Ga0272448_1008581_pt1 | contig 10606 bp, 7 predicted proteins | sample YNPCB0191_FD_202220 | JGI IMG/M metagenome (GOLD analysis project Ga0272448, IMG submission 202220) | Hot spring sediment microbial communities from Yellowstone National Park, WY, United States - YNP-CB-019-1 | ecosystem: Environmental > Aquatic > Thermal springs > Hot (42-90C) > Sediment... | reverse complement strand
CCAGGTTCTGTCGGCCCAGGCCTTGCTCAATGGTGTCCCGGGCAATGAGCCTGGCCAGCTCGCTCTGGGACTGGGTCGGGTCGTATACCAAGACCAGCTCCTCGCCCGGCTCGATGACCATATTCACTCTGCCGGCTCGAAACTCCTGGAAAGCCTGCTCGGAGGAATAAATCACCGGCTCCAGGTTCGGGTTTCGGGAGAGCAGGCGGATGGTCTGCTCCACGCCATGCCCTTCCACCACCGCGATGCGCAGCCTTTCTGCGGGCTTCTCGCGGAAGGCGATGCCCAGGGCCACGGCGAGCAGGACCGGGAAGACGAACACCCAGAAAATTATTTCCGGCTCGCGGAGCGTTTCGCGGATGCGGGCGAGGGTCAGCTCGAACAGGGGATGGGAGGCAGGTTCACTCTTCACGCAGTCTGCCTCCGGCCAGGGCCATGAAAACATCTTCCAGAGTGGCAGGGCGAGTCACCAGCTTCACAATTTTTACGCGCTCCCGCTCCACCAGTTCCAGGAGCGCGGGCAAGCTCTCATCAATGGAAACAACCTTGAGCGTGTATCCTCGGTTCTTGCCGCTCACGGATTTCACTCCGGGCAGAGCGTGAAGCATTTCCTCTGGCAGAGCGCCCTGGATATCCAGCTCGATAATTTCCCGGCCGCCGAGCGATTCCACCAGCTCCTGCGGACTGCCCAGGGCCAGGAATTTTCCGTGGTCCATGATGGCCACCCGGTCGCATAGCCGGGCGGCTTCCTCCATATAGTGGGTGGTCAGCACGATGGTGCCGCCCTGGCGCTTGAAGTTCTCAACCAGCTCCCAGACCCGGTACCTGGCCTGGGGGTCCAGGCCGGTGGTCGGCTCGTCCAGGAACAGAAGCTCGGGGTTGCTGACCAGGGCGCAGGCGAGGGACAGCCGCTGTTTGGTTCCGCCGGAGAGCTTGAAGACTTTTTCGCGTCTTTTTTCGGAAAGCTCCGCGGCCTGAATCACCTCTTCCACGCTGCGGCCTTGGCGGAAAAAACTCCGGAACAGACGAAGCGTTTCTTCCACTGTGAGCTTGTCCGCAAGCTGGGTCTCCTGGAGCTGAACCGCTATCCGCTCCCGGAAGGCCCGGTCATCCCCGCTGCCCCAGCGATAGCCGAGAACCTCAACCTCGCCGGAGTCCGGCCGGGTCAGACCCTCGATTATCTCGACCAGGGTGGTCTTGCCCGCGCCGTTCGGGCCGAGCAGGCCGAAGCATTCTCCCTCCCGGACTGAAAGCTCCACATCGTCAACCGCCATGACCGGGCCGTAGGATTTTTTCAGCTTGCGGCAGCTGACCGCGATTCCCGACCCGGTCTTGTCCGCGCCAACTTTCGCCATGGCCTTTTCCATCCCTGCTATTTAAGTGTCCAAACCCAGGGCTGTCAAGAGATAGTTTCTCTGACCGCCTTGGAGTGCGAGTGCGTTGGCTGGACAGCGTGCTCCATGGCGGCTTGACGCCAGGAGGCGAAGCTCAAGCTGAAGGCGGCGTCGAGCCGGGCACTTCCAATCGTCCTGCTCCGCGGGACGCAACTTATCTGGGAATTCGTGCTTTGAAGAACTGAAAATTTGGGGACGGTCAGATAGAATTTTTATTTGGGTAATTCTTGACAAATATGGCGGTTCTGGTATATGAAGAATACAAGGACAGGGGGGTGCGTGGTGGGCTGGATTGAAAAGAACACCTTTCACCATTCGGAGTTTTCAAATCTGCGCGAGCTGATTGACCTGAAGCAGGCCAAGCGACAGAAGATAAGTCTGGCCTTTCCCACCCTTAACGAGGAAGCCACGATAGGCGAGGCTATAGAGATAATCAAGGAGATACTTTTTGACGACCATCCGCTGCTGGATGAGATAGTTGTTATTGATTCCGGTTCCACCGACAACACCCTGGAGATAGCGGCTGCGGCCGGGGCCAAGGTTTATCGCTCCTCGGATATCCTGCCCCGGCTGGACAAGCATTTGGGCAAGGGCGAGAACCTGTGGAAGAGCCTGTATATCCTGGAGGGGGACATCATCGTCTGGCTGGACGCGGACATCAAGAACATCCATCCCAAGTTTGTCTACGGCCTGGTCGGCCCGCTTCTGAAATTTGACCATCTGCTTTTTGTCAAGGCTTTTTACCAGCGGCCGATTCACCTGACGGGGGAAGAGCACGAGTACGGGGGCGGCCGGGTGACGGAGATTCTGGTCAGGCCGCTCTTCAGCCTGTTCTTCCCGGAACTGGCCCAGCTTTACCAGCCCTGCTCGGGCGAATGCGCGGGCCGGCGCCGTCTGCTTGAGTCGCTGCCCTTTGCCGCGGGCTACGGCATCGAGACCGGGATGCTCATCGATATCTACCAGCGGTTCGGGCCGGAGGTGATGGCCCAGACCAATCTCGACCTCCGCATCCACCGCAACCAGCCGGCCTCGGCCCTGGGCAAGATGGGCTTTGAAATCCTGCATGCCTTTTTGAAGCGGCTGGAGGATATGGGCCTTTTGGATATGGCCGGAGAGTTGAAACGGTCATATCGCAAGCTGGACATGGGCCCGGACCTTTACAGCTTGAAGGACGAGGTCATCCAGGTCAATGAGCGGCCGCCGATGGTGGAGATTCCTGAATACCGGGAGCGACTGGCTTCGGCCAATCATCCGGGTCATCTTCAGGACCGGGTTTGAACCCGCTGCGCTGAATTTTGCCCATGCGCGTCTGCCTTTTAAGCTACCGTGGAAACATGTATTGCGGAGGCCAGGGGGTGTATGTTTATTACCTTTCCAAATACCTGGCCCGGCTCGGCCACGAGGTGGAACTTATCCAAGGCCCGCCCTACACCTGGGAAACCCCCTGGTGCGAAGAGCGCCGTCTCCCGAATTACAACCTGTTCGCGACCAAGAAATTTTTCTACAAAAATGTACCCAAGAACGAGCTTTTCCGGCTGTTCTCACCCGGTCATTTCTATGAATATGTTCTGACCCGGCTGGGTTTTTTCCCGGAGATGCTCACTTTCAGCATGCGCGCCTATGCCGAACTGGTCAGGCTCTGGAGGCAGAAGCCCTTTGACATGATTCACGACAACCAGACCTTGGGTTTTGGAATACTGCTAATCCAGAAAACTTTTCCCGCACCGGTCCTGACCACGATTCATCATCCTTTGAGCGAGGACCAGAAAGCCGATTTCCAGCAGCTGCGAGCCTTTGAGCACCGGCTGCGAAGGGCCGCCTACTATCCCCTGCTCATGCACCGGCTGGTGGTGCCCAGGCTGGAAAAGGTGGTTACGGTTTCCCGTACCGCGGCCCGGAGTGTGGCCCAGGCCTACGGCATACCGCTGTCCGAGGTCGGCGTGGTCTATAACGGGGTTGATACCGAGCTTTTCCGGCCGGACCCGCAACTGCCCAAACGGAAAAACCAGTTGATTTTCGTGGGCAACACCGAGGACCGGAAGAAGGGGATACGCTATCTCCTGGAGGCCATGCTTTATCTGCCCAAAGAGGTCAGGCTCAAGGTGGTGGACGGAGGCGCTCCTCGGCAGATTGTGATGGGCGAATTGCTGAAGCGCTACAGTCTCGGCGAGCGGGTCTCAACCACCGGCAAGATACCGACCGGGGAACTGGTCAGGGCCTATCAGGAGTCGGAGATTTTCGTCTCGCCCAGCCTTTACGAGGGATTCGGGTTCCCGGCCGCAGAGGCCATGGCCTGCGGGCTGCCGGCGGTGGTCACTGACGGAGGCGCTCTGCCCGAGGTTGCGGGTAAGGACGGCGAGAGCGCGCTTCTGGTTCCGAAGCAGGACGCCCGGGCGCTGGCGCGAGCCATCAATCTTCTTCTCCAGAACCGCGAGCTTGGCTTGAGGCTTGCGGAAAAGGGGAGGCAGCGGGTGCTTTCGCTGTTCAGCTGGGAGGCGGCGGCGAGGAACATGGTTTCGCTCTATGAGGAGATGATTGCTGCGAAGAAGGGCGGCCGCAAATACCACTTTGGCTGACTTGTGGTATAGTTAAGGCAAAAAAAGAGGGGTTGGCAATGGACAAGAACCGAATGTATGGACTTTTGATTTGCATCGGGATACTGGTTGTGGGCCTGCTTTTCGTGGTCGGGGTTTTTACCGGGAGCTATGCGGCCCTGGCCATCCCGGTGACCATTTTCACCCTGGGCGTTCTCGGCCTGGGCTTCTGGATTGGCTGGACCATTTTTTCGATAAAGGTTGAGCCGCCCCCGCCGGAGGACAAGGAAGAGGCGAAGAAATAGGGATGCGGCTCTGTTTCTTAAGCTATCGCGGCAACATGTACAGCGGCGGCCAGGGCATCTATCTCTATTATCTGACCCGGGAGCTGGCGCGGCGCGGCCACGAGCTGACCGTACTGGTCGGGCCACCTTACCCCTGGGAGATGCCCTGGGCCAGGGTCATCCGGATAACCAATCATAACTATTATGCGCGGCGCCTGGCCAACTACACACCGGAGCAGATGCTCAAGATATTTTCTCCGCTCAATTTTTACGAGTTTGCGGTTACACGCTTCTGGTTTTTTCCGGAGATGCTGACCTACTCGCTGCGCGCCTTTGGCAAGCTGGCCGAACTTTTCAGCAAGGGCGAACGCTTTGACCTGATTCACGACAACCAGTGCCTGGGATACGGCCAGGCCCTGCTCAAGGGCTTTGGCGTGCCGGTCATGGCCTCCATCCACCACCCCCTGGCCATGGACCGGGGTGCGGATTTTGTCCAGAGCCACACGGTGGTGGAGCGGGCGCGGAGGGTGGTGTTTTATCCGCTGGTTATGCAGAAAGTTGTGGCGCGGCGGATGGAGCTGGTGATAAGCGGCTCGCGCGATTCCGCGCAGGCGGTGCAGAGAGCCTTCGGCCTGGACCCCGGCAGGATGCGCGTGGTCTATGACGGAATCGATGACCAGGTTTTTTATCCCCGGCCCGAGGTCAGGCGCGTGCCGGGAAGGCTTATCTTCGTGGGCAATACCGAGGACCGAAAAAAGGGCATCCTCTATCTCCTTCAGGCCTTGCGCAGGCTGCCGGAACAGGTGCATCTTACGGTGGTTGACGGAGGGGCCAAATGGAAGTTCTACCTCCATCAGCTGATGAGCCGGTATAAGCTGGAAAAGCGTATCATCATCAAGGAGCGGTTATCTCCCGAGGAGCTGGCCCTGGAGTATTGCCAGGCCGAGGTGGGGGTGGTGCCGAGCCTGTATGAGGGTTTTGGATTGCCGGCCGCAGAGGCCATGGCCTGCGCCACGCCGGTGGTGAGCACCACGGCCGGGGCCTTGCCCGAGGTGGTGGGTGATGACAGCGCCGGAATCCTTGTCCCTCCCCGGGACCCCCAAGCGATAAGCAAAATGGTGATGCATCTCCTGAACAATCCCGGCTTGCGGCGAGAGATGGGCAGCCGCGCCGCGGCCCGGGTCAAGAAGAATTTCACCTGGGCCGAATGCGCGGCCGGAACTGAACAGGTCTATCAGGAACTGCTTTCCCTTAAAAAGCATGCTGACCGTAGATTACCAGTTGCTTGAGCTGAAACCCGGGCAGAGACTGCTCGATGCGGGATGCGGAGCGGGCCGGCACTGCTTTGAGGCCTTCCGCCGCGGGGCCGAGGTCTATGCCCTGGATTACAGCCGGGAGGAAGTGAAGAAGGTGATGTACAGCCTGGTGGCGGCAAGCCCGGCGGACCGTCAAAACGGAGGCTGCTGGCAGACGCTTTGCGGAGATGTGCACAATCTGCCTTTTCCGGACGGCTATTTTGACCGCATCATCTGCTCCGAGGTCATCGAGCATGTTCACGAAGACACGCGGGTGCTTTTCGAGCTTTGCCGTATCTTGAAGCCCCGGGGCAGAATCGCCGTGACCACCCCGACTTATTTCACGGAATACCTTTACGATAAGTTGAGTCCGCTCTATTTCACCAACCCGGGAGGACATGTGCGCAAGTTCCTGCCCAAGGAGCTGGCGGCCAAGCTCGAATACTGCGGACTTAAACTTTATGCGGTCCGCTTCGCGCACGGTTATCATTCCGCATACTGGCTGCTGCGCTGCATCTTCGGCCTGGAGAACGAGAACCATCCTGTGTCCAGGGCCTACCGCTGGGTCCTGGTCAAAACCATGTATTCCCGAACCATGAGCCGGATGGAACGGCTCTTTAATTATCTCTCACCAAAGAGTATTATCTTTTATGCCTGGAAACCTTGAACAGGGGGAGGATATCATGCGCAGGAGACTGGCGACCAAGTCTTTAAGCTCGCCGTTATGGAAGGAATGGCAAAAGGACCGGGAAGAAAAACTCTGGCTGGGCATACCCAAAGGCTCTCTGGAGAACTCGACCCTTGAGCTTTTCCAGAAGGCGGGTTGGAGAATTGCACGCGGCAGTCGGGAGCTGTTCCCGGAAATAGACGATGAATCCATCCGGGTGATAATGCTCCGCGCCCAGGAAATGGCCAAGAGCGTGGAACAACAAACCCTGGACTGCGGCTTGACCGGCAGGGACTGGGTTCGCGAGCAGGGAGCCAGGGTCAAAGAAATCTGCTCCCTGACCTACTCGAAGACCGCTTTCCGAAAGGTCAGGTGGGTGCTGGCGGTTCCTGAAAATTCGCCGATAAAGTCGGTCAAGGATTTAGAGGGAAAGCTGGTCTCGACTGAACTTAAGAACATAACCCAGCAGTATTTCCGGAAGAACCGGGTCAAGGCCAGGGTACTTTTCAGTTGGGGGGCGACGGAGGCTAAGGCGCCCATCATGGCGGATGCCATCGTAGAGGTCACCGAGACCGGCAAATCGCTTCAGGCCAATCACCTGAAAATAATTGATACGGTATTGGAATCCGAAACCGTTTTCATTGCCAATAAGCAGGTCTATGAAAAAGACCGGTCGAGGCGGGAAAAAATTGACACCATCGCCATGATGCTCAAGGGCGCGCTGGAAGCCGGGACCAGGGTGGGATTGAAAATGAATGTGCCTGAACGAGCGCTCAAGAAAGTGCTGGCGCTGCTTCCCGCCCTCCACACCCCTACGCTTTCCCGGCTTTCCGACCCGGGATGGTTCAGCCTGGAAGTGATTGTCGAGGAAAAGAAGGTCCGGGAGATGGTGCCGCTTTTGAAGAAAGCCGGAGCCGGCGGCATCATCGAATACCCGCTCAATAAACTGATTTACTGAAAGGATAAAAATGGCGCCAAAGCCCCTGGGGTTCGTCCATCTCCATGTCCACAGCGAATACTCCATGCTCGACGGCCTGATTCGCATCCCCGAACTGGTCAAATCCGCCCTGGAAAACAAAATGCCGGCGGTGGCTCTCACCGACCACGGCAACATTTTCGGAGCGGTGGAATTCTATGAAGAGGCCATGAAATCCAAGGTCAAGCCCATCATCGGTTGCGAGGTCTATATGGCGCGCGGGAGCCGTCAGAGCCGTGCCCGGGAGGAAGGCTCTCCCTTTCATCTGGTGCTGCTCTGCCAGAACGAGCAGGGATACAAGAACCTGTGTCAGCTCATCACCTTGAGTTTTCTGGAAGGCTTTTATCACAAGCCCCGCATCGACCGCGAACTTCTGGAAAAATATGGCAAGGGACTGATTGGATTGAGCGCCTGCCTGCAGGGCGAGCTCCCGCAGCTGCTCCTGGCCGGCAAAAATGGAGAGGCCGAAAAAAAACTGGAATGGTACCAGGCTGTTTTCGGGAAGGACAATTTCTATCTCGAGTTGCAGGAGAACGGCCTGGAAGACCAGAGCCGCGTCAACAAGAAACTGCTGGAGCTGGCCAGACGGAGCCAAGCCCCGCTGGTCTGCACCAATGACTGCCACTATCTGAAGCAGGGCGGAGACCAATATCAGAATATCTTGCTTTGTATTCAGCAGAACAAGAAATTCGATGAGAAGGACCGGTTCCAGATAAAAACCAACCAGCTTTTTTTCCGCTCTGGCGAGGAAATGAGGTATTTGTTCCGCGAATTGCCCGAGGCCCTGAACAACACTTTGGAAATCGCCGGCAAGTGCGAGTTCTTTTTTGAACTGGGCAAGGTTCATCTGCCGCAAATTGAAACCTCGGCGGATGAGAGTGTGGAGCAGAGATTCGCCCGCGAAGCCCGCGAAGGATTTGAAAAACGCATCGCCCAGTTGCAAGCCAAAGACCCGCAATTTCCCGCGCGGGAAGCCATCTATCGGAAACGCTTTGAGGAAGAGCTGAAAGTCATAATCGATACCGGTTTTGCAGGATATTTTTTGATTGTGAACGACTTCATCAACTTTGCGCGGCGGAACCAGATTCCGGTGGGACCGGGGAGAGGCTCTGCCGCCGGCAGTTTGGTGGCCTACTCTTTGGGCATAACCAATGTGGACCCTATCCGCTGGGGTCTTATTTTTGAGCGATTTCTCAACCCGGAGCGGAGGGAGATGCCGGACATCGATGTGGACATCTGCCAGGAGCGCAGGCCCGAGGTCATCCGCTATGTCAGCGAGAAATATGGAGGCGAGACCAAGGTGGTGCAGGTGATAACCTTCCAGAAACTCAAAGCCCGGGCGGTGATTCGTGATGTGGGCCGGGCCTTGAACCTGCCCTTCAAACAGGTGGACCTGGTGGCCAAGCTGGTGCCCAAGGAAAGCGACATTGAACTGGCTGTGGCTCTCAAGCAGGAGCCGCAACTGCAGAAAATGGTGGACAGCGACCCGAAGGTGGCGGAACTTTTCCGAGTCGCCCAGCAGATTGAAGGTCTGAACCGCAATCCGGGCACCCACGCCGCAGGCGTGGTGGTCTCCGACAAGCCCGTCACCGAATACATGCCGCTCTACAAGGGTAAAAATGAGGTCATCACCACCCAATTCACCGGCGAAAATGTGGCCAAGCTGGGACTGGTCAAGTTCGACATACTCGGCCTGCGCAATCTCACGGTCATTGACCAGACCGTGAGAATGGTCAGCCAGAATCGAGGAGTCAAATTGGACATGGACAACCTCGCCCTGAACGACCCCGAGGTCTTTGCCATGTTGAGCCGGGGCGAGACGGTGGGAGTGTTCCAGATGGAAAGTCCAGGCATGACTAAGAATGTAATGGCTCTCAAACCCAATCGATTTGAGGAACTGATTGCTCTCAACGCCCTGTATCGTCCCGGGCCGCTGGGGTCCAAAATGAACCGCGATTTTATTGACGGCAAGCATGGACGGAAGGAGATAAATTACCTTCTGCCCCAGCTGGAGGAAATCCTGAAAGAGACCTACGGGGTGATTCTTTACCAGGAGCAGGTCATGCAGATTGCAGCCACACTTGCCAACTACAGCATGGGCGAGGCTGACAGGCTGCGCAAGGCCATGGGCAAGAAGGACATCAAAATCATGGAGGCGCAGCGAGAGACGTTCGTTTCCCGCTCCCTGAAGAACGGCCTGAAAAAACAGATGGCCGAGCATATCTTCGAATTAATCAAGGAATTCGCCGGCTACGGTTTCAACAAGTCTCATTCTACGGCCTACACCCTGCTCGCCTATCAGACCGCATACCTCAAGTGCTATTACCCGGTGGAATACCTCTCCGCCTGCCTCTCCAGCGAGATGGGCGACATCGACGAAATCGCGCCCTACCTCAACGAGTGCGAGCGGATGAAAATCGAAGTACTTCCGCCCCATATCAACAGCAGCCAATGGAAATTCACGGTTCAGGGCGACAGGATTATTTACGGCCTGGGCGCGGTCAAGAATGTGGGCGAGGCCGCGGTCCAGGAGATTATCCGGGAGAGGGAAGCCGGAGGACCGTTCCAGTCGATTTTTGAGTTCTGCGAACGGGTGGATTTGCACGCTGTGAACCGCAAGGTGATTGAAAGCCTGATAAAGGCCGGGGCCTTTGACAAGCTGGGCGCGACCCGCAGCCAAATGTTCAAGGTCCTGGACCAGGCCATGGAATCCGGCCAGAGTTTAAGAAAGAGCCGCGCCCAGGGCCAGGAGGATTTTTTCTCCATACTCAAACCCGGAGAAGCAGAGCAGTCGCGGGAAAAGGAGCGGTATCCGGAAATTCCGGAATGGGAGATGGCTGAACTTCTGGCCTATGAGAAAGAGGTGCTCGGTCATTACCTGTCCGGCCATCCCATGTCCAAATATCAGCAGCTGGTTCAGCGCCTGGGCATTTTGAGCGCAGCCGAGCTTGCAGCCGAAGGCTCGGAGCAGAGCGTGCTCGCCGCGGGCATGATTCTCAACTATGAGGAGCGCATCACCCGCAAGAAAGAACGCATGGCGAGCTTCAAGCTGGAGGATTTGTCCGGGAGGCTGGAAGTTATAGTTTATCCCAAAACCTTTCTCCAATATCAGGAGCTTCTCAAGCAGAGCGGCCGGCCGTTGATTGTCAGGGGCATGCTCAAGCATGAAGAGACCACCCGACTGGTTGCGGATAAAATCATGACCATCGAACAGGCCCTGGAAGGACAGGCCAATACTTTGCATATCTCGCTCGCACTCGAAAAATCAGGCGAGCCAGAGCTTAAGGCCCTCAAGGAGATGCTCCAGGAATTTCCGGGACGCAGCCGGGTGGTCATGCACCTGATACATGCCGGAGGCGCCGAGGCGGTGCTCAAGCTTCCCGAATATTTCGGCGTCAAGGCCGACTGGGGGCTGCTTTTCAGAATTGACCAGCTTCTCGGAGAGAACAGCGCTCG
>Ga0272448_1008580_pt1 | contig 10606 bp, 7 predicted proteins | sample YNPCB0191_FD_202220 | JGI IMG/M metagenome (GOLD analysis project Ga0272448, IMG submission 202220) | Hot spring sediment microbial communities from Yellowstone National Park, WY, United States - YNP-CB-019-1 | ecosystem: Environmental > Aquatic > Thermal springs > Hot (42-90C) > Sediment... | reverse complement strand
GCAGGAGCGCCGAGACGTCGCGCAGGCCGTCAGCTACTGCAGGACCCAGTTCGGGTTGGGGGTCCGCTGAGAGAACAGGTTCGCGCCAAGGCTCGACGCCTGATGGACGAGATCTCATGGGTCCTTCCCACGATATGCCGGGCGACATTCCCCTGGCGAACATGGTGGCCCTCATTGAGAGCGTCTGTGAGGCCTGAGAGGGCCGACCAGCGAAGTGTGGTGGGCATCATGACCAAGAGAGAGCGCGTGCTGGCCACCCTGGCCGGCAAGAAGACGGACCGGACCTGCTACAGTTTCAGGGCCGAGAACGAGACCTGCGAGAAGCTGTACCGCTACCTCGGATTCCGCGACTATGACAGGCTGGTCGACTATCTGAACCCCGACATCCTGCTGATCAACGCGGTCTTCCCAGCCGAGAGAAACATGGGCGCGTTTTACGAGAACTGCTGGGGCGAACGCTATATCTACAAGCAGACCGAGTACGGCCCCGTGCGTGAGGATATGGAGGGCGCACTGGCCAGCGCCGCTTCGCTGGAGGAGATCAAGAGCTTTCGCTGGCCGAAGAACGACGAGGTCGATTACAGCAATGTCGCTGCCGCCATCGACCGCCATCCCGATATGGCGGTCCAGTACGGCGCCGCCGACGTGTGGCAGCGCCCGGGGCTGGTGCGCGGCATGGCGAATTTCATGGTCGACATGCTGGTCAACCCGGATTACTGCCACTTTATGAGCGATTACTTCACGCGCTTCTACATCGAGGACTATACGCGCGCGCAGGAGGCGGCGAATGGCCGTATCGACATCTTCACCCTCTATTCCGACCTAGGGAGCCAGAAAGCGCCCCTCATCTCCAACGCCCTTTTCAGGGAATTCGTCTTCCCCTATGTGAAAAGGCTGGCCGATGCCGTACACGGCATCGGCGGCAAGCTCTTCTTCCATTCCTGCGGTGCCGTCTATCCGTTCATCGACGGCCTGATCGAGGCGGGCATCGACATCCTCGACCCCATCCAGCCCTGCACGCCCGAGATGCAGCCCGAGCACCTGGCAGCCCATTTCGGCGGCAGGATCTCTTTCCATGGCGGCATCGACGTGCAGCGGGTTTTGAGCGTAGGCACGCCCCAAGACGTTCGCGCCAGCATCGAGAGATACAAGAAGGCGTTTGCCGATTGCGCATACATCTGCGCTCCCACCCACTTCCTGCAGGTCGACGCCCCCGTCGAGAATATACTGGCCCTGTATGCGGAATGCATGGCCAGTAAGTGAACCTGGCGCACCTGGCAGAACCGCCAGGCAGGGTGTATTCCAGGAGGCCATTGATGTTCAAAGATGAGAGGACCGAGAGACTCTATCACGAACGCGCAGCGCGGTATTTCTGTGCCATGGATGGCGGCACCCCCGACAGGATCCCGATGCGCTTTTTCCTCCAAGAGGCTGCCGCAAGGTACATGGGCTATACCAACCAGCAGGTGGCCTGCGACTACAACCTCGCCTTCGAGGCGACGCGCAAGGCCGGGGAGAAGCTCGGCGTCGACTCGGTGATGCTGAACGCCATCTGGAGCAACTATGGGCTTGCGAAAGCGGCCTCGTGGAAGTACCTCTACATTCCGGGCGTCGACGTGGATATGGGCAGCGTGAACCAGTTCGGGGAGCCAGCCTCGGAGGATGAGCTTTTCCTCCGCGCGTCGGAATACGAAGAGTTTACCGACGACCCCACCGCTTTCCTGTTCAACAAGTGGTTGGCGCGCGCTACGACGCGCGTGCAGAGCCTTGGCGAGCCGGTGACGCTGGAACACAACCTGGCGCTCATTTCCGGCGCGCTCGCGTACGCGAACTATATGCACGCCTTTGGGCCCGCGGCAAACGCCCTGAAATACGAATCCGGGCTGGTCGCCGCCAATGCCGGCATGATCAAGGCACCGCTCGACATCCTCGCCGACAAGTTCCGGGGCTACGTGGGCACGGCTATCGACACGGTGGAGCGCCCGAAACAGGTGCTGAAGGCCTGCGAGGCGCTGATGCCCCATATCGTGGCCAACGCCCTCGCCGGGGCCGATCCGGAAAAGAAGGTGCCGATCACGCTGTGGGCGCACCGGAGCTGCACGCCGTTCTTCTCGCAGGAAACGTTCGACACGATCTTTTGGCCGACGCTCAAGCCAGTGTTGGAGGAGATCTTTTCCAGGGGCTATCAGGTGCTGTTCTACGGCGAGGGGAATTGGGAGGCCCACTACCGCACGCTTTTGGAGTTGCCTGCGGGAACCCTCATCTACCACCTGGACAAGGGCGATCCCGCCAAGGCCGCCAAGGCGTTCAAGGGCAAATTCGCCATCAGCGGCGGCCTCTCCTACAACGTGCTTGCCACAGGCACGCCCGATGATGTCCGCAAACACATGCAAGAGCTGTTCGCGGTCATGAAGCCCGGCGGCGGGTACATCCTCGACGCCACGGCGCTGATGCTAAACGACATCAAGCCCGAAAACCTGGAGGCCGCCGTCGCCTATACCCTGGAGCATGGCGTGTACTCCCAGGGGCACGCAGCTCCCCCGCGGGGCACATGCAGCCCCCAGAATATCCCCCAGGGCAAGCGCAAACCCAACACCGTCCGCTCCTGGGAAGAGGAATCCAGGGGCTACCGCTGCCTGTCGGGAGACGTGGAGCTGGTCAGGCGCAAATGGGAGGAAAACGACGCGGCCGCCTACAACTACCTCTGGACGACCGTTCTCTGGTAGGCCGACACACTCTGCGCGAACACAAGCACAGCAACGGCATCTGCGCCGGCCCGCCATTCTGAGTATCCCAGAGCTCGCACAGGCCTGGGCCAGGCGAAGGAACCTGCTGCGACCAGGGGTGGGCAGCCGGGTGCTGAGCCCGGCCCGTTCCCGGCCCACGCCCCTGGGTGGACGCGGAGCGTGTGGCCCGGTCCACACCCCGGCACAAGTCTCCCAAGCGCACTACTGCCGGACGGCCGGCCTCCGGTTGTAGATGATGAGCAGCACGATCAGCATGGCCCCCATGATGATATTGCGTATCGGCACCGCCGTGTTGATGGTCGAAAGGAAAAGGCTCAGGGTGATCAGCATCACCGTCCCGGTGAACGTCCCGAAATAGCTCGGCTTTCCACCCGAGAGCATCGTGCCGCCGATGACTACCGCGGCGATGGACTGCATGGTATAGCTGTCGAACGTGGCGATCTGCAGTTGCCTGAAGTACCCCGCGCCCACAACCCCGCCCAGGCCGGCCATCAGGCCACCAAAGGCGTAGGCCAGCATCGTGATGCGCTTTGCGCGTATGCCCGAAAGCACTGCCGCGGCAAAGTTGGTGCCCACCAGGTTCAAGCGGGCGCCGTACTGGGTGCGCGTGAGGAAAAGCACGACGATGGCATAGAACGCCATCGCGTAGATGAAGAACCCCGGCACAAAGCCCAGGTAGCGCCGCGAGAGGGCCTCTGCGAACTGCTGCGAGACGGTGCCCCTCGGGTAGGCGCCCGTGAATATCGGCTGGAACTTGGTGAGCACGGTCGACATGCACAGCGTCAGGATCAGCGCGGGTATCTTGGCGTAGGCCACGCCCGCGCCGTTCAAAAGCCCGACGGCAAACCCGAAGGCCATGGAGATGAGGATGACGGGCACCAGCATGGCGTGGTTGCCGTTCATGATCTCCACCGCCAGGCACGCCGTGGTCGACATGATGGCGCCGGTCGAAAGGTCGATGCCACCCGATGTGATCACCACCATCTGGCCCGTGCTCGCAAACAGGAGCAGTGAAGAGTTCGCGAGCACGGTGGCCACCGATGTCAGGCTAAAGGCTTCCGGGCGCAGGATCGACATGAGGAAGAACAGGGCCACCGCGAGCAGAAGCGCCATTACGGAAGTGCTGCCGAGAGTGGCTTGCAGTTTCCTGACGTTCATTTCGCCTCACTCTCCTCCTTACCTTCCGTGCGCGGGGCTGAGGTTGACCATTCGCTTCGCGTTGTTGCTGACGGCGATGGTAAGCACGATGCCCAGCATGGTGATGATCTGCCCGGCAAAGTCCTGGTAGTACGTGGAAACGGAAAAGCCCGGGATGATCGAAGGGATGAATTGGGTGAACATGTAGCTCGTCGCATTGTTGACCAGGACCATGAAGAATGCGCCCAGCACGCCGCACATCATCGTGCCCCATCCGCCCGTGATCAGCACACCGCCGATGAGCGCCGCCGCGATCGACTGCAGCGTTTTGACATCACCGCTGATAGGTTGGGAACTTGCCAGCATCAGCGTCCAGGCAAGGCCGGCGATGCCGACCAAGACACCGCTCAGCGTAAAGGCCCGGATCGTCGTCTTGACTGTGGAGATGCCCGTCAGGTAGGTTGCCTTTTCGTCGCCCCCGAGTGCGTACATCTCCTTGGTGGCCTTGCGCTCTTTTATGTAGAACCAGCCCAGCACCAAGATGACCAGCAGGAACAGCGAATTCGGTATTCCGAACGTGTCGCCCTGGTACACCTTCCAGAGCTCCCTGGGCACGTTCCCTTGTGGCCGGTCGCTGATCAGCAAGTTGACCCCTCTGATGATGAACGACATGCCATACGTCGAGAGCATCGGCGGTATCCTGAAAACGCCCACCAGCACACCGTTGAGATACCCCACGAGAACTGCGAGCAGAAAAGCGATCACATACGCCGACCACATCGGAAGCCAGGGCTGGTTCTTGGGCATCATCACCGCGAACACGTTCACAAACGACATGGTGATCCCGGTCGAAAGGTCGATGTTGCCCGAGATCAGGACGGCTACCTGGGCCATCGTGAGTATGACGAGCGGCAATGCGGTGGCGAAGAGCGTCTGCATGGTTTCCGGCTTGAAGAAGGCGCTGCCCTGCATGAGTATGTTCAGGAGGATGATCGCCAGTATCAGCACGGTCCCCATGAATTCTGGCTTGCGCTTGAATCCCTCAAGCTGGGCGCCCAAAGAACCCTTGATGCCCTCCACTTGCCCTGGCTCCTCTTCTTCGCTCCCTACTTCAGCCCCAACATGGCCGAGACGAGCTGCTCCTCCGTCTTGTTCTCCCCTTCGAGCACGGCGTGAATGCGTCCCTCAAAGAACACATAGATCCTGTCCGACAGGTCCAGGAGCTCATCGTTATCGCTGGAGACCATGATGACGGTCATTCCGGAATCCGCAGCGCGGCGCAGGAACTCGTGCATCTCGCGCCTGGTCGTGACATCGACCCCTTTGGTCGGATCGTCGAGCAGCAGAATCCTGGGCGTGACGAATATCCAGCGGCCGAACACGACCTTTTGCTGGTTGCCGCCAGAGAGCGAACTGATCGGGTCATTGATGTCGCCGATCCTGATCTGGTAGTCATCTACGATCCTCAAAGTGGACTTGTTGACCCTGGATCTGGAGATCGGACTCAGATTGCTGTACTTTGCAAGCCTTGCACTGTAGATATTCTCGCCGATGGAACGCTGGGCGAAAACCGATTCGCGGTTCCTGTCGCCCGAAATGAAACCGATGCCATCCCTCACGGCGTCGGCCGGGTTGCTGTATTTCACAGCCTTGCCTTCGATCGTGATCTTGCCACTGCTATAGGGCACAACGCCGTACAGCGCACGCAGGAACTGGGATTGCCCCTGCCCTTCCAGGCCGCCGAGGCCTATGATCTCGCCCTTTCTGATGGACAGCGATACGTTGTGCACAAACCCGTCGATGCTCAGGCCTTCGACCGACAGCACAGCGCCGGCTGTCTCGTGGTCACCGCTCGACACGCATTCGGATGCGGGTTCCGGCATCTTCCCGGTCATATGGTAGACCACGGTGTCGATCTCCGCTTTCGAAAGGTCCAGATCGGCCACGGATTCCCCGTTGCGCAGCACAACGGCGCGCGACGCGATCCTGTATATCTCGCCTAGCCTGTGGGTGACGAATACGATGGCAGTGCCAGACGCGGCAAGCTCCCTCAGGTTGTTGAACAGCAGCTCCACTTCGGTGTGGTGAAGGGTTGCCGTCACCTCGTCCAGGAGCAGGATATGCGGCCTCCACGACACGGCCTTGACGATCTCGATCATGCTGAGCGTCGAGGGCGGCAGGTGAGACGGATAATCGTCCAAACCGCAGGGCACATCGTACTGGACGAGTAGGGCTCTCACGTATTCCCGGTTCGCTTCTTCGTCGATCCTTCCGAATCGGCCCGGGATGTAGTGCCCCAGCATGACGTTCTCCCACACCGTCATGAGGGGCAGCAGGCTCAGCTCCTGATAGGCGACGGAGATTTTCAGCTTTCTCGAAGCATCGCTGCCGCTGATGCGGACTGGCTTGCCGTCTATGGCGATGGTGCCCGCATCGTTCTTGACTGCGCCGCCCAGGATCTTTATCAGCGTGGACTTGCCGGACCCGTTCGCGCCCAGCAGGGCGACGATCTCGCCCCTGTCGATGCGGAACGAAGCATCATTCAGCGCGCGGACAGCGCCGAACGCCTTGCTGATGTTTTTCATTTCCAGAAAAGGAGCGGCCATCTCCCTCGCCCATTCTCTCTTTGCGGCCACGCTCATCGCGTGCCGCATTCAACCCTGCTACAATCCCATAAAGCCCACGCGGCCAGGTTGCCGCGTGGGCTTTATGCGTTTGTGTGGTTCGCCTTGACGCGTGAGCCGGTCGCCCTTACAGCATTCTATTTGAAGTATGCGTCGGCCGCTTCGTCGCTCAGGTACGTCGACATTTGGTCCGTATCGGCGGCGTTCTTCCACTTCTCAAGGGCTTCCTTCAAGGTGGCCGGCGTCACGGTGTAGGTGGGCGTGTAGTAGGCCACCAGCGTGCCCTTTGGATCCTTCTTCAGCACGCCGTCCTTGAACTGTCTGCCCTGGGCCATGCGGATGGCGAGTTTGAGCGCCGTAGCGCCGATTCCCGGCGGATTTTCGATCACCTGGAAGTCGATGACCGTCTTCTCGGCATTGATGCGGGCGAGCATCCGGATGTAGGCAACAGTCTCGTCGGACGTCATGAACTCCGGATACGGCGCCTTGGCCTCTTCGATGGCCTGCAGGATACCGACGCAAGCTTCCTCGGTCAGTATCGCATCGTACTTGATGCCGGAAGCGATCACCTCGGCCATGAGCTTCTTGGATTCTACGTCGCTCCAGCTATGCGCTCCCCGGTACACGATCTCGAAATTGGGGTTCTCCTTCAACTTGGCATTCCAGACGTCGCCGCGCAAGCCCGACCCCGTGGTCCCCGGCATGCCGCTAAAGTTCACGACCCTGGCGTGCCTGCCGTTGAAGTGCTTCACCATCGCATCAAAGTTGACGCCGGCCCAAACCGTCTGGTCCGTCTGAACGCCGACGACGCCCGGGTACGGGTAGATGTTGTCGACCGGCACAGCGATTATACCCTTGGCAATCGCTTTCTCAAAAGAGGCATCGAGGCCGCTGCTGCCACCCGCGTTGATCAGGATGATGTCGTAGCCGTCGTTGATGCACTGATCAAAGTACTGCACTTCGAGCGCGGGGTCCTGGTTCGGACAGAGCGCCTGGTACTTGGAGATGACGCCCTCGGCGATGTACTTGTCGGCGACTTCCTTGATCTGCGCATCGTAGGTCGAGCGCCAACCGTGGGCATTCGTCCAGTCGATGGATGCGACCTTGAAGCCCTTCTTGGCAGGGGCTGCCGTCTTGGCAGGGGCTGCCGACGGAGCGGCCGGCGCGGCCGAGGTGGCCGGCGCCGAGGTGGCCGGGGGCGCCGAAGCGGGCTTGGGCGCACAAGCGGCGAGCAGGGCGGCGGTGGAGCCCACCCCCAGGTAACGCAGGAACTGGCGGCGAGTCAGAGCTGGCTTCATGTAATCTCTCCTCGTGATAACCTGGCCATCGTCGCGGATGGCGCAAATCGAGACCGACACCGCATGTGCCCAAGATCTCTTTCGCTCGCACCTCCCTCCACTCAGGGGCTACCCCAGCGCGGGGGCCCCACACTCGGCCACGTCTTGGCGCGCGCCCGTTGAGGGGCCAAGCAACGGCATTGTGCCGCATCATCGGCAACTACGCCGGGCAGCTTGTGCCCCGGTAGGCAGCGCCTCCAGGTTGTCAGTGATGACCCCGATATGTCGGGGAGCGAAAAGCAGGGGGTGGCCACTCCCTGCTCGTTGTGGAGCTCGGCCGGCAAAATGATGTACAGAGGAACCAAGTTAGGAACGATGCAATATCCATTGCCTTTCGATTGGCCTAGCATTTCGTTTGCATTGTACTGCAAAACTGGGATTGAGTCAAGGTGTGATTAATAGCATCTTATGCGCTATTGCCTTTGTTGCGCATTCTTGACAATAGTCATGGATTGTGGTTTACTGCTATTGACCGCTAGATTGCTATCGCCGCCCCTGCCCCGTCGCGGGCACAGGTCACGCAAGATTCTCTTGTTCTGGTGCTGCACCTATACTTGGTGTCACTCACACCCGGCAACAGCCGGCAAGCCCGCTCCACGACTGCCCGGCCCTGAACCGGAACCGGGTTTGGGCGGCCCGCCCAAGCCCCCCAAGCTGCCAGCCTGCAGGGAGGACTGGAATGGCTCTTGTGGATCTGCGTTATCAGAAGGTTCGTCGCACGCCAGAGGAGCTCCTCGAGCACCTGAAGAGCTTCAACCTGGACCTCAAGATGTCGGTGGGCATCTGGTACTTCACCCCGGGCGGTGGCCGCTTTCATGAGGCCTACGTCGACCCCAAGACCGTGCCCGAGCGCCTGGAGATGGCGGCGGAGCTGGCCCAGTACGGCATCCGGGGCATCGAAGCTCACTACCCCCTGGAGGTCAACGAGGAGAACCTGCACCTCTACAAGCAATTGGAAAAGGAAACCGGCATCCGCCTGGTAGGCCTGGGGCCCCATGCCTTCTATTCCCGGGCCTTCGAGTTCGGTTCGCTCTCCAATCCGATCGAAGCCAGCCGTCGCAAGGCGTACGAAATGCTCGTGGGCAGCCTCAAGATGGCTTCCGCATCGGGCGCCGACGTCTGCGGGCTCTGGCCCGGCATCGACGGCTACACCATCCCCTATGGTCACCTGTACTATGACATGTGGGATCGCTTCGAGGAAAGCCTCGCCGCGGCCCTGGATGAGGTGCCCGGCGTGCGGGTGGCGATCGAAACCAAGCCCTACGAGCCGGTGCCCAACAACATCTACCGCACCTCGGCCGATGGCCTGGTCCTTGCCCACGACGTCGAAGCTCGCCTGAAGAACCCCACCAACCGCCGCCTGCTCGAGGAAGGGCATGCCCTGGTCGGCGCCCAGCCAGAGATTGGCCACATCCGCATGGGCTTCGAGGACGTGCCCTATGTCTTCAGCCGTTATGCCCGTGAAGGGCGCCTGGCGAATACCCACTGGAACAGCCAGCCCCTCGGCAACTATGACCAGGACCTCAACGTGGGCGCCGTCGAGTGGCAGCAGGCCGAGGCAGCACTCTACGCGCTAAAGATGGTGGGCTACCGGGGCTACTTTACCTTCGACATCAACCCGGAGCGCATGCCGGTGCAGAAGGCGGTCGAGATCAATGCCACGGCCCTGCGGATCATGAACGATCGCATCAATGCGCTGCCGCACGAGCGCATCATCGAGTGCTACTACGAGCCGGATAAGCATCGGGGCGAGCTCGAGCTGATCCTGGCCGAGTCGATGCGCCGCCCGGGCGGGAATCGGTGACGCGGCAGGGGCACCCTCTCGATCGTCAGGGGTAGCCACTCCCGCTGATCGTTGCGCAACACAACCGACGTACCAAGCCGCAGGCAGTCTGGTGGGCGCTGGCCCTCACCAGACTGCCTGCATGTGGTCACCGACGAATTGTACGCCAGCGCCTCCGGAGGCCGGCCACCGCGCTTCTCGATCTCCTCGGCCAGGCGGATCCTCTGGCGCCCCTTCAGCCACGTTACATGTTCTCTCATCGGAGCATAAACACTACGACCGTGCTTGGTCCGAGCCGCACCCGGCCAGGGCCGGCAGACCTGCTCCGCCCTCACCCGGCCCGACAAACACGGTTGTAGCAATAAACCGCCAGTTCCTCCCCAGCCCACCGGCGCCTGGCGGATGAGCTCCACCATCATGGGCCTCATCGCGCCCTGCCATCCCTGACGGCCCCACACCAGATGCGCGTGCGGCACCCCGGCCGCGAACGGATCGCTTGCTCATTGCAGCATTGCTGGTGGCCGGAGTCAAATGCCCCTTGGCTTGCTGCTACAGCCGTACTTGCCCGTCGGCACGCGAATCCCATCCGGGCATCTCGCTTCGCGCCAGCCCGGCCGCGGGTTCGGGTTGCACCAACTACGGCAGACCGCGGGCGAGCTCGTGCCACTCGTTAGGAATATCAGATTGGCTCGCATTCAGAAGCTTCGCCAGCGGTGAGGGCGACCCGTCGCAGGTAGAAGCGCCAAAGGTGGCACATCCGGTTGCTCAGGGCTGGCGGGCGAGAGGCAGAAGCGAGGTGCCCGGGTCAAGGGCCGATTTGCCATCCGTTCCTTTCCGGCACATACTGTCGCCGCTACGAGCATGACGCCCCACAGGCTTGCTGCAGGAAGCCCTTTGCCAGTGGAATAAACGGGCCCTTTTTCCGTTACTACTTGTAGAAGAGGAAGGAGTTCGGGTGCCAGGAGAGGGTGCCAGCCT
>Ga0272448_1008579_pt1 | contig 10607 bp, 9 predicted proteins | sample YNPCB0191_FD_202220 | JGI IMG/M metagenome (GOLD analysis project Ga0272448, IMG submission 202220) | Hot spring sediment microbial communities from Yellowstone National Park, WY, United States - YNP-CB-019-1 | ecosystem: Environmental > Aquatic > Thermal springs > Hot (42-90C) > Sediment... | reverse complement strand
ACCGGCGCCAGCAGGCGCACCTCCGCCAGGTCCAGCGCACCCGAGCCGCGCCGCCAGCGGCCCAAGATGTCGCCCACGACAGGCACGATGCGCGTGGGCGGCTCGAGGATGCCGTAGGCCGGGGGCTGGCCTCCTTCTTGATAGCGAACAATGCGCACGGGGATCACCTCCATATTCACAATCGTTTGATGATACACCAAAGCAGGGCGCCTGCGCGAATCGGCGGGCGGCGCCCGGCCATGGGTGTATCCCAGAATCGTCGGCGTAGACTCGGGCCGGCGGAGGGGGCAGCCGTTCGGCGCGGCGCCACACCGGCTTGTCACTCTGAGCGGCTCCTGCGGCCAGGTCTCAGCCCGGCGCCAAGCGAGCGAAGAGTCCTTGCTAGCCATGGCGGCACGCTCGGAGCAGTTTGGCGGCACGGCAAGCAAGGATTCTTCGCTGGAATTGGCGCCCCTGTGCTGCCTGGCCGTCACTGCCGCTCAGAATGACTCCCGGCGACGCTGGCCAGCAGATTCGCCTACGATTCTGGGACACACGCCCAGCGATCGCTTCTTTGTCGCCCGGCCACGGGTGGCCTATAATGCCCGCGACCGGCTTCCAGAAGGAGCAGAGCATGGAATCCGATACTCCCAAGCGGGCCATGGTGATCGTGGCCCATCCCGATGATGCCGAGTTCACCATGGCCGGCACGGTGGCCCTCTGGGCCGCGGCAGGCTGTGCGGTATGCTACGTCGTCTGCACCCGCGGCGACCGGGGCTCGAATGACCCCAACATGACGCCGTGGGCGCTGGCGCGCATCCGCGATGCCGAGCAGCGCGCAGCAGCGGCCATCCTGGGCGTGCAGGAGGTGGTGATCCTGGGCCACCCCGACGGCACCCTCGAACCCACCCTGGACCTGCGCCGCGACCTGACCCGCGAGATCCGCCGTTTCCGGCCGCAGGTCGTGCTGACCGGCGACCCGACGGTGCGCTTCTACGGCAATGGCTACCTGAACCACCCCGACCACCGCGCCGCGGCCTCGGCTGCGCTCGATGCCGTCTTCCCCTCCGCCGAGACGCGCTACATCTTCCCCGAGCTCCTGACCGAGGGCTTGGAGCCGCACCGGGTGCGCGCCGTCTACATCCACGGTGCCCTCGAACCCAACACCTGGGTCGACATCGCGCCGGTGATCGAGACCAAGATCCGCGCCCTGCGGGCCCACCAGAGTCAGGTGAGCGCCTTTCCGGTCGAGGCATGGATCCGGGGCATGGCCGAAGAGGAGGGGCGGCCCAAGGGCCTGGCCGCAGCCGAGGCCTACCGCGTCATCACCATCAACGGGCAGGCGAGCGACTGAACCAGCAAGCACACCGGGATCTGAACCGCGAAGGACGCCAAGCACGCGAAGGGGCCGCGAGGGAAACCGTGGTCTCCTCCTGTCTTAAGGGTCACCGTCTCCCAGTTCATTCTTTGCGCCTGCCTCTGCGCCCTTTGCGTCCTTGGCGGTTCAGCCGTTCCCCTACAGCACGTACTTGCGGTCCCAATCTGCCATCTGGGCCTCGGGCGTCTCGCCGATGGCGACGATGAGGAAGGTCAGCACGCGGCAGCCATCCTCCACGTGGCCGCCCAGCGCTCCGGCGGCGTCGGCGAGGGTGATGTGGGCATGCACCCGCCCCTCGTTGACCAGCCCCGTGACCGCGACGACGTCATAGGGCCCCTCCCCCTCCATGAAAGTGTTGCCCGGGGGCAGGTTCGTGCTCTGGACCACGTGCACGTGGTAGCGGCTGAGCGAGCCGGCGCCGCTGAGGATGACGCCGTTGCGCACGCCCTGCTCCTGGCAGGCGCGCGCAAGCCCCTCGCGCACATCCTCGCCGGGGTTCAGGCGCACCAGGATCAGCCTGCTCAAGGCTACGCTCTGAGTTAGCATCGATCATCGCCTCCTTGGCCCTCATACAAGGCGTTGTCCGATAGCCGGCGAGAACTATAGCACGGAAACGCCACTCCGTCAGGCCTGGGCAGCCGGCCCGCTGCCCGACTAGCCAGGGTGCATCCAAGATGCGTCGTCGCCTGGGCTGCAGCCGGGCTTCTCGCTGGGCCGCCGCCCGGCCCCAACCCAGGGCGGGGGTTGGGGCAGAGCGCGTCCGGCAAGCTGCCGCCTACGGAGCCGCTGACGCATCTTGCATGCGCCCGACTGACCATAAGAACTTGCGCACAGTCGTCAAGGGGAGTACAATAGAGTGCGCAGCACAGACCCTGTCAGGTGAGGTGAAAGACTATGCCCACATACGAGTACAAATGCGAGACTTGTGGCATCCACTTTGAGCGTTGGCAGCGGATGACGGACGAGCCGCTGAAGACGTGTCCGGAGTGCGATGGCCCGGTTCATCGGGTGCTGCACCCCGTGGGCATTGTCTTCAAAGGCTCCGGCTGGTATTGCACCGACAACCGGTCGAGCTCGTCATCCATGATCCCCCCCAAGGACAAGGCCGAGGAGAAGGCCGAGCCCAAGGCTGAGGCCAAGAGCGAAGACAAGGACAAGAAGTAGGGCGCTCCGGCCTGGCACGCGAGCGCAGGAGTCGCGCTCCGATAGAATGGGATGAGAGGCGACAGGAGCACACGAGTGTGCTCCTGTCGCGTTGTGAAGCGCCATGGGTCTTATCGAGAGGTGCACATGCCCCAGCCTTCCTTCGGCAAGAACACCCTGATCATTCTTGCCGCCGAGAGCGTCGCAGCCGCCCACACCGCCATCCGCGAGATCGAGCGCCTGGGGGGCCACATCGTGCACATCTACCCCCCACGGGTGCTGATCGGCGATGTGCCGGCCGAGGCCGCCCCTCAGGTGCGTGCGCTGGCCAATGTGGGGCGGGTCTACCGCAGCCGGGTGGACCTGACGGAGGTCGAGTCTTTTGGCCCGGCAGTGGTGCAGGCCGTCAAGGGCTGGAACCGTGGCTTTGCCGCCTCGTTCCGCGCGCTGAAATCTGGCCGATCCAGTGAGGGGCGCTCGTGGGGTGCCCCCGGCTATGCGGCGGAGGGGCCGGTGCAGCCGCCCACCCGCCGGCGAGAGGGCAGCGATGTCTCGGGGCGCCCCGCCGCCCCCGGCACGGATACCAGCGCCTACCTCATCGGCAAGGTGGCGGCGAGCATCCTCCTGGTCGAGGGCACCGCCGCGCGCTATGCCTTCTCCCCGATGGAGCGCGACACCGTCGTGGCCGAGATTCAGGATGGCCTTGGCTGGCTGGCAAGCTGCGAGCCCAGGGCGCGTGTGTCATGGTTCTACGAGGTCAACCAGATCAGCCTCGACCTGGACCCGGCCCACCTTCCCGATTTCAGCGAGGATACCTGGCGCGACGCCGCCATGGCCAAGCTCGGCTACCCTGCCAGTTGGGAAGGCCTGGAGCTCTTCGTGCGGGACCGCCGCGCTGCCCTGGGCACCGACTGGGCGCTGGCCATCTTTGTCACCCGCTTCCCGCTCTGGCACTTTGCCTACGCCTTCAAGCCGCGCGTGGTCGTCAACTATGACCTCGATGGCTGGGGGGTCGACAACCTCGACCGCATCGTGGCCCACGAGACGGCGCACATCTTCGGCGCCGCCGACGAGTACGCCGAGAGCAAGTGCGACTGCCAGGAGCGCTGGGGCTACCTGCAGGTGGAGAACGGCAACTGCGAGCTCGGTGCAGAGCGGCACGAGCCCTGCATCATGAGCCACAACGCCTGGGCCATGTGCGAGTTCACCCGCGCCCACCTGGGCTGGCGCGACTCCAACGGCGACGGCGTGTTCGACCCTCTCGACCCGCCGCCTACCGTGGCCCCCAGGCCGTGGTGGGCCCAGCTCATCGAGCGCCTGCTGCGCCTTCTTGGCCGTCGCCAGGGGTGATACCACGTCGGCCGCAGCCAAACACCCCCAGAAAGGCTCTGCTCCGGTCGTGCACGAAGCGTCTGCCCGGATGGCATCCCTCTGTGCGCGATCCAGCCTCCGGCGCTAATCCTCTTCGTCCGGCTCGGCCAGGCAGGCCCCCATGAGGAAGCCCCGCGCCCGCTCGGCGCGCGGGTAGCGGTTCACCAGCGCCCAGAAGCGCGGGGAATGGTTGGGCTCCACAAGGTGTGCCAGCTCGTGCACCAGCACATAGTCGCGCACCCACTGCGGCATGGCGGCGACACGGTGCGAGATGCGGATCACCGACGTTTGCGGCGTGCAGCTACCGTAGCGCTGCTCCTGGTTACGCACATACACCACGCGACCGACCTCTAGCCGCCCGCCAAAGAAGCGCCGGTTGATCTCGGCAGCCCGCGCCGCCAGCTCCTCGTTATCGAGGGCCTCTTGCTGCCGTCGCTGGCGCTCCAGGCGCGGCCTCAGCTTGGCAATGACCCTGTCGAGCTCGTCCTGGGGCAAGTCGGCGGGCGCCCGCACCTGGAGCGTGTCGCCCACGATCCGGGCGGCGACCGTCTTCTTCCGCCGCTTGCTGCGTTGGATCTCGATGCGCATGTGGCTCCTTCCTCCCACTCATGGGTCACGGGCCACCAGGGGGTGAGAAGATCGACCAGGGTCTGGACCAACCGGGGGGCGTACCGCGGGCGAGGATGGCACCAGGGGGGATGACGCGCACCCATCCTCAGCCGCGGCATGAAGGGTACCGACCCAACTCTGGCGGCGCCAAAGGAGCCGCCGCGCCGAAAATCAGAGTCCGACGGGCCCAACAGGGATACACAGGATGGGTGGGATAGACCATCCTGAACATCCTGTCTATCCCTGTCCGTGCCTCGTACCTATCTTGCCAGGCGCACCACCGCCAGCCACAGCAGGGCCTGCACCACCGGCCCATGGGCGAGAAGTAAGAGCGCCAACACCCGCTCCCTGCGGTGCATTGCAGCCGCAAGCGTCGCATTCACGAGCAGGATCGCCAGCCCGGCCGCGGGCAAGATCCAGATTTCCGGGCGGGCGCCGATGCGGTCACCCATGCCCTGCAGGTCGTAGGAAAGGACCAGCCGCGGCGCCAGGCCCGGGTAGCGGGCGGCCAGGTAGCCAAAGAGCCCCACGTTGAGCACCAGGGCGGGCAGCGCCAGGCTGCCCGCCAGCTGGTCGCGCCAGATGCTCAGGTTCAGGAGCCAGGGCAGGCGCCGACCCTCCGCCCAGCGGGCAATGGGGCCCAGGCTACGCCGGGCACGGTAATCGGCCAGAAAGCCCTCAACATTGGCCGGCGAGATCACGTACACACGCGTGCGCGTCCGGACGGCCATGGACTGCTCGGGCGGCCGGGTGGTGTAGAGACGCACCGGGCCGACTCCGGCGACGTGCCCATCGCCGATGCGGTAGCCCGGCCAGCCCCAGCCCTGGCTCACGCGCTTGCTCAGGGCGCTGAAGGGCACGATTTCGATGATCTCATCCCGCGGCACCATGTCGGCAATGGCGCCCCAACGGATCATGATGCCGTTGCGCTCGATGCGGTAGGCCAGGTTGGCCAACCCGTAGTACCCATACGCCAGAAAGGCCAGCAAGGGCAACGTCGCCACGCACCAGAGAGCGCGCACGAAGAGCCAGAAGTCGATCGGCGCGCCCAGGATGCTCCGCAAGAGCGAAACCTCAGCCGCCACCACCACGGCGATCAGCACCAGGCCCCACAGCAGACCCAGGCGCTTGTTCGGGTACCAGTTCATCTTGCTCCTGGATAGACCTCACCAGACTGTCGGGCAACGCTCACCCGGCCAGAGCCAGCGCCCCGGGGCCGGGCGGAAGGCCCCGCACAGTCGCAACGAGGCCACTCTGCCCACCGCGCCGGCCTACCTGGCGTACACCGGCGTGCACCAGTGACGATACTTGGGGTTCCGCCCGCGCACGATGTCGAAGTACAGGTCGCGGATCCTGCGGGCCACCGGCCCCATTCTGCCGCTGCCCACGGGGCGGTGATCGATCTCCGCCACCACAACGATCTGTACGCCGGTGCCGCAGAAAAAGACCTCGTCGGCGACGTACAACTCAGTGCGGTCGATCGGGCGCACCACCGTCTCCAGGCCCATCTCTTCTTTGGCCAGGTGCATCACCGTGGTGCGCGTGATGCCCTCCAGGATGTTCGACGTCTCGCCCGGCGTAATGAGCGTGCCGTTGCGCACGATAAAAAGGTTCTCAGCGCTCCCTTCCGAGACGTGCCCTTCCTCGTCGAGCACGATCGCCTCATCGTAGCCGTTCAGGGCTGCCTCGGTCTTGCAGAGCGCCGAGTTGACGTAGGAGCCGATGGCTTTGGCCCGCGGCGGGATCATGTTGTCGTCGAGGCGCCGCCAGGATGATGTGCAGGCCCGGCAGCCTTCCTCGGTCTCCACATACTTGCCAAAGGGCAGGGCGAACATGGCAAACCCGTCATCCAGGTTGTGGAGGCGAACGCCGATGCCCTCCGTAGCCTTGTAGACCAGGGGGCGGATGTAGGTGTCCTCGCGAAAGCCCTCCCGGCGCAGAAGCTCCACCGTGATCTCGCCGAGCTGCTCGACGCTGTAGGGCAGCCGGCAGAGGAGGATGCGGCTGGAGCGGTGCAGGCGCTCATAGTGCTCGGGCATGCGGAAGATGAAAAGCTGTTCTTCCTCTTCGTTCCAGTAGGCGCGGATGCCTTCGAAGCAACCGGTCCCATAGTTGAGGGTGTGGGTCATGATGCTGACTTTGGCCTGCTCGATGGGCACGATTGCGCCGCCGAAAAACGCAAACCGGGTTGCCATGCTTTCCTCCCCTCCCATCCTTGGGAGCTCACTCGCACCGGCGCCGCTGCCGGCACTGACACCGGAAGAGCCCTCAAAACCGACTCGATTATACCCCGCCCCTCAAACGAGTGTCAAAAGACGGGATAGCCCAGAAAGCACCTCGCCACGGCCCTCAGGTGGCCGCCGGTGCGGCATTTCACCCTCACCCCCGCAGCGCCTTGGCTGCCTGCTCGGCCGCGGCCTTGAGCAGCCGGACCTCGTTGGCATACATGAGGAAGCGCATGCCCTTCTCGCGCCAGGCAAGGAGCTGCTCCAGATCAGGAGAATGCAGGCCAGAGGCCACCCCGTGGCGGGCCGCCGCATCCACGACCCGCTGCATCGCTGCCTGCATGGTGGCCGACTTGACCTCTCCCGGCACGCCCAGCGAGATCGAGAGGTCATTGGGGCCGATCAGGGCCACGTCGACGCCGGGCACGCTGAGGATGCCATCGATATCCTCCACGGCCGACTTTTCCTCGATCTGGATGATGAGCAGGGTCTCGGCGTTGGCCCACTCCAGCCACCCGGGCAGGGCCGCAGCGCCGAACTCGGTCTGGCGGGCGGTGATGGCGCAGCCGCGCCGGCCCAGCGGCGGGTACTTGATGGCCCGGACCACCGCTTCCACCTGTGCCCGCGTTTCGATGCGCGGCACCATCAGCCCCAGCACACCAGAATCGAGGGGCCGGCAGAGCCAGGGGTAAGCATGGTCGGGCACGCGTACGAACGGCAGGATGCCCGCCAGCCGCGCCACCTGCGCCACGTCGGCCACGGTCTCCAGGTTGAAGCTCCCGTGCTCCATATCCAGGATGAAAAAGTCCAGGCTGGCCGAGGCCAACACCTGGGCCACGGTGATATCGCGGAACTCGGATACCATCGTCCCGACGACCGACTTGCCCTCCTGCAGGGCGTGTTTGACGCGGTTCTCGCGAAGCATGGTTCCTCCTTCAAGACGAAGGAAGTGAAGGAGCTGGGGGAACTGAAGGGACTTGTCGTTGCCGGCACATTGGCTGCGCTCAGTGCAAACTCCTCGCAATGACAGCCGCGGCCGCCGGCCACCTCCCTCAGTTCCCCTAGTTCCCCAGTTCCCTCAGTTGCCTTCGCACCCCGGCACTGGATACTTGGGCCTCTGCCCTGCCAGCACCGCCAGCACATTCTCCACCGCATCCATCGCCATCTGGCGGCGGGTCTGGGGCGTCTGCGAGGCGATATGGGGCGTGAGGACCACATTCTCAAAGGCGCACAGCGGGTGCACGCCGCGCACCGGCTCCTCCTCAAAGACGTCGAGGCCGGCCCCGCCGAGCCGCCCGGCCTGCAGCGCCTCGAGCAGCGCCGCCTCATCGACGACGGGCCCGCGCGACGCGTTGATGAGGATGGCCGAGGGCTTGACCAGGGCCAGCTCGCGCCGGCCGATCAAATGGCGCGTCGACGGCCCCAACGTCACATGCAGGGTGATGGCATCGGCCGCGGCCAGGAGATCCTCCAGGGCCAGGCAGCGGGCCGGGAGCTGAGGGTCCGCCGGCAGGGGCTGCACATCGTGGTAGACGACCTCCATGCCCAGGCCGTGGTGGCAGAGGGCAGCCACCCGGCGGCCGATGCGGCCAAAGCCGATCACACCTAGCGTGCGGCCGGCCAGGTCGATGCCGGTGCAGCGCTCGCGCACCCCCCAATCGCCGGCACGGAGGCCGCGGTCGCCCAGGGCCACCCGCCGCGCTACCGCCAGCAGCAACGCCAGGGTGTGCTCGGCCACCGAGGCAGTGGTCGCATCGGGGGTGTTGGTGACGATGACGCCATGGTCGCGCGCCGCCTCGAGGTCCACATTGTCGTACCCTGCACCGTGGCGGGCCACGATGCGCAGCCGGGGCGCCGCCTCGAAGAGCCGCCGGGTAAAGGCGCCCAGCCCGCGCACGATCACCCCCTCCGCATCGCCAATACAGGAGAGCAGCGACTCCTCGTCCCACCCCGGAGCCACCCGCGCATCGGCATGCGCGCTGAGGAGGGCCATCGCATCGGGGTGGATGGGCTCGGTAACAATGACCACTGGCCGGGAGAGCAAGGGATTGCGCCTCCATCCACTCGAATCGGGCCCCCTGACCTTGTTCGGGCTGCACCTCAAAGGGGCGGCCACACAGATCTTGGGGGGCCGCTACCTGCAACACCGCCACAACCTGTAGGGGCGGTTCGGGAACCGCCCTTTTTCGCCGAACAGCCCAAGTTGCGAACTTGGGGCACTATACTCTACTTTGCCTTTCCTGCAAACTGGCGACTTGCAGGGGCTCGGCGCGCATGGCGCGGATGGCCTGCACCGCTGCGGCAGCCGCCGAGAGGGTGGTGAGCGTGGGCACGCCATAGGCCACCGCAGCCCGCCGGATAGGCCCGCGGTCGGCGAAGGCGGTTTTGCCGCTGGGGGTGTTGATGATGAGCTGGATCTGGCCGTTGATGATCAGGTCCACCGGGTTGGGCCTGCCCTCCCCTACCTTGTCGATGGCCTCGACCTGCAGCCCGTGCCTGCGCAGATGATCTGCCGTGCCCCGCGTGGCCAGCAGCCGGAAGCCCAGGGCGGCCAGCTCGCGGGCAGTGGGGAGCACGGTAGGCTTGTCGTTGTCGTTGACGCTGACCAAGACCGTGCCCGCCAGGGGCAGCGAGCCCCCTGCCGCCATCTGCGCCTTGGCGTAGGCCCAACCAAAGCGATCGGAGACTCCCATCACCTCGCCCGTAGAACGCATCTCGGGGCCGAGGAGAGTGTCGGTGCCAGGGAACTTGTTGAAGGGCAGCACCACCTCTTTGACAAAGTAGCCGCACACCTGCCCCTCGGCGCCGATGCCCTGCTCGGCCAGGGTGCGCCCCAGCATGGCCCGCGTGGCCACCTTGGCCCAGGGCACGCCGGTGGCCTTGCTCACAAAAGGCACCGTGCGCGACGCGCGCGGGTTCACCTCGAGCACGTACACCACGCCGTCCTTGATGGCGTACTGCACGTTCATCAGCCCCACCACCCCCAGCCCTTCTGCCAGGAGGCGGGTGTAGCGGCGCATCGTCTCCAGATGCTCGGCCCCCACCATGTAGGTCGGCAGGACGCAGGCACTATCGCCCGAGTGCACGCCGGCTAGTTCGATCTGCTCCATGATGCCGGCGATGGCCGTCTCGTGGCCATCGCTCACAGCGTCGACATCGACCTCAAAGGCGTCTTCCAGGAAGCGGTCGATGAGGATGGGGTGCCCTGGCGAGGCCTCGACCGCCTCGCGCATGTAGCGCTCGAGCTCTGCCTCGTCGTAGACGATGGCCATGGCCCGCCCGCCGAGCACGTAGGAGGGCCGCACCAGCACGGGGTAGCCGATCTCGCAGGCCACCCGCCGCGCTTCATCGCCCGAGGTGGCCACGCCCCCCCGCGGCTGGGGGATGCCGAGCTCGGCCAGCACCTGCCCGAAAAGCTGGCGGTCTTCGGCGAGATCGATCGCCCGCGGCGAGGTGCCCAGGATCGGCACGCCGGCTGCCTCCAGGTCGAGGGCCAGCTTGAGCGGCGTCTGCCCGCCGAACTGGACGATCACACCGCCGGGCTGCTCCACGTCGACGATGTCCAGCACATTCTCCAGGGTCAGCGGCTCGAAGTACAGGCGGTCGGCGGTGTCATAGTCGGTGGAGACCGTCTCGGGGTTGCAGTTCACCATGATCGATTCGATGCCCAGCTCGCGGAGGGCATAGGCAGCGTGGCAGGCGCAATAGTCGAACTCCAGCCCCTGGCCGATGCGGTTCGGGCCGCCGCCGAGGATCATCACCTTGCGCCGGCGCGCAGGGGCTGCCTCGCAGGCCGTCTCATAGGTCGAATAGAGGTACGGCGTGTGCGCCTCGAACTCGGCACCACAGGTATCCACCCGGCAGAACACCGGCCGGATGCCCAGCTCCAACCGGCGCCTGCG
>Ga0272448_1008576_pt1 | contig 10608 bp, 11 predicted proteins | sample YNPCB0191_FD_202220 | JGI IMG/M metagenome (GOLD analysis project Ga0272448, IMG submission 202220) | Hot spring sediment microbial communities from Yellowstone National Park, WY, United States - YNP-CB-019-1 | ecosystem: Environmental > Aquatic > Thermal springs > Hot (42-90C) > Sediment... | reverse complement strand
TATCCTGGCGGCGGTAGGCGTCGCGGAGGAGGTGTATACCCGCTTAACCACCAGTCAGTAGCGGGAGCCCCCGACCAGGAGGTCGGGGGCTACAAAACTGCCAGAAAAAATGGTCGAAAGAGGAGTCATAGTCTTCATCATCCAGCATTGCATTCAACGCGCCCTATTCGGCGATTTCGAATTCTTCTTTGGCGGCGCCACAATCCGGGCAGGCCCAATCTGCGGAAAGATCCTCAAAATCGGTGCCACGCGGAACACCGTTGCCGGGGTCGCCATTCGCCGGATCATAGATATAACCACAGAGGGGACATTCGTATCGCATTGTCAATTAAGCTCCTTCGATCAGTACTTGATGATAACGGTGCCGATTACTCGGTCTCACCGTGTTGCTGCTGCAACGCTTGTGCCGTCAGTTGTCCGAGCGCATAGCACTGCGCCAGGGCCGCTGCATCGGGAACATATTTCACCTTCACGCCATCGCTGACCAATGTGATGTTCATCGCGGTCAACATCTCATTCACTTGCCCGACCGCTTCGCCACTCCAGCCGTACGAGCCGAATGCGGCGCCCAGCAGGTTGCGCGGTTTCAAGCCTTTCAGGTAGGTCAATAGATCAGCGATGGGAGGGAAGAGGTTGTTATTCATGGTCGGCGTGCCGATTAATAAGGCGCCGGCATCCAGCATTTCGGTAGCCACATCGCTGCGATGGCTGGCGCCAAGGGGCAGCAGATGTGCCGGGACACCGCCGGCGGTGAGGCCCTCCACCACAGCCTGGGCCATCTTCGCCGTGCTCTGCCACATCGTGTCATACGCCACGATGGTCTTTTGCGTGCGCTGTTGCGCGGCCCAGCGTGCGTAGGCCGCGAGAATTTTGCCGGGGTCTTTCCGCCATACCGGCCCGTGGTCCGGCGCGATGAGCCGGAGATCCAGGTGCATCCCGTTGACTTTGTCCAGCAGTTTGGCGATGAGATGCGAGAAGGGGAGCAAAATATTCGCGTAATATTTCGCCGCCTGATGCATCAGCACATCATCAGAGACGTCGTCATCGAAGCGCGCGGTGCCGGCCAGGTGCATGCCGAAGCCGTCGTTGGAAAACAGAATGCCTTCTTCCGCCAGGTAGGAGAACATGCTGTCCGGCCAATGGATCATTTTGGTCTCGACAAAGGAGAGGTGTAGATTGCCCAGGTTAAGGGAGTCTCCGTCCTTGACGGTGGTCAACTCCTGCCCCAGGTGAAAATGATCGGTCAGCGCCTTCACCCCCAGGTGGGAGGCAAAGACTTTCTCCGGCTGCACGGCGCGGATGACATCCGGCAAGCAGCCGGAATGATCCATCTCCGCATGATTGGACACGATGTAGTCAATGCGCTTTGGGTCGATGACCGAGGCGATGCGCGCCATCAGCTCCTGCCGGAACGGCGCTTTGACGGTATCGATGAGCGTCACTTTATCCGCGAGAATGAGGTAAGCGTTATACGTGGTGCCGCACTCGGTCTGGTAACCATGGAAATCGCGGAGCGCCCAATCAATCGCCCCCACCCAATAGACATGCTCGGATATTTTCACGGCGTGGCACGGTGACTGTGCCACGCATAAATCTTCAGCAAATGACATGAATATTCCTTATAATGCGCATAACCGCAACCATCTGCCTCTCCTACCGGTCGAGGGGAGGATTGGGAGTGGTTTAAGTATGTCCGCAAATGTTAGTCCGAATACTTATAGTCGTTCAAGTGAGAAAATATCATCATGCCCTCGTGCTGTCAAGGGGAGCGCAGGCCCCCGGAAGACGCTCGCGGTCTGGGAGCCTGCGCGTATCGTCTACGAACATACGGTGGTCATCCCGCCGCATTCGCTCCAGCAGCCGGCGGGACAAAGACGCGCGTGGCCAACTCGCGGTCGATAATGAATAAGGCGCTGCGATCATCGCTGATCAGTTTCAATTGGCGCACCACGGCATCCGTATTCGCTTCTTCCTCTACCTGCTCGGTCACAAACCAGGCCAGGAAGGTATTGGTCGCATAATCGCGTTCCTCCATCGCCTGGCTCACCAGATTGTAAATACGCCTGGTCACTTCGACCTCATGGTGATACGCATCCGTGAACGGTTGCGCAGGATCAGGCCAGACCGTCGGCGGCCCGTCGATCGTCACCAGATTTACGGTGCCCCCTCGCTCGATCATGTAGTCGTAAAACTTCATGGCGTGGAACATCTCTTCCTGCACCTGCACCCGCATCCAGTTGGCGAAGCCGGGGAGGTTGACCGATTGGTAGTAGGCGGACATCGACATATACAAATATGCTGAGAATAACTCGGCATTGATCTGTTCGTTGATTGCTGCTTGCATCGTATCGCTGATCATGGCGTGTATTCCCCTTTCCAGAGTCCATGCAGGTTGCAGTGCGCACGCACGACCATGGCGCCGGCCCCCACGGCAAAGGTGGCTTCCGGGGCATCACCTGGCTGCAAAAACTGACGGTAGGCCTTTCCGTCGGCAATAAGCTCGATCCATTCAATGAAGTGTTTCTCCTCCATCGGATGGGAAATGCTGCCGACACGGACGATGACGCCGCCATCGATCAGTTCAATCACCGGGATATGCTTTTCCCTGGAGGCATCAACCGTATTCTCATTCAATAAAGCCATGGGGTGGCCGCAACAGAAGAGTATCCCATCGCCGCCGTGCAATACCTCCACCATATTGCCACATGCCGGGCACTTGTAGACTTGCATTCGCGCTGTCATTGTGATCGTCATCTCGTCCTCCTCAATGCCTGATTGGGTTGCGTAGTATAGAGAGCGATGGGAATTTGTATCGGGATGATGCTTATCCTGGAATCATCCCGATGAGCGATGCCTTATTCCGAATAATTCAACTTGTGTTCCGATGTGGCTTACCAATTCTCTGCCAGCACTTCGAAGTGCGCCTGCAGATGTGCGCACGCCGGGCAGGCTTTCGGCGCTTCCGGGCCTTCATGCACGTAACCGCAATTGCGGCAACGCCAAGCGACGGGTTCCGCTTTGGCAAAGACGGTGCCGGCGTCGATATTGGCCGCCAGACCGCGATAGCGCTTTTCATGCTGCTTCTCCGCGATGGCGATGGCTTCAAAAACTTTGGCGATATGGTTGAAGCCTTCCTCGCGCGCCGTTTGCGCAAATGCGGGGTACATTTCCGTCCACTCATGGTTCTCGCCTGCGGCCGAGCCTTTGAGATTATCGGCCGTCGTGCCGATCATGCCGGCGGGGAAAGCCGCGGTGATTTCAACCGCCCCGCCGGCCAGCAGCTTGAAGAGCCGCTTGGCATGCTCTTTCTCCTGATTGGCGGTTTCCTCGAAGATATCCGCGATTTGCACATAGCCTTCTTCACGCGCTTTGCTGGCGAAGAAGGTGTAGCGGTTTCGCGCTTGGGATTCCCCGGCAAACGCCGTCAGGATGTTTTGCTCAGTTTGTGTTCCCACTAAAGTAACCGTCTGTTGTCCCATGTGTTGCTCCTTTATCGCAATGATGCTTGATTCAGATGTCAGGTCCGCTTGGGATACGGACCTTCCTGTCAAAGATTTAACTCTATATCGGGTAACCCGTCAACCGGGGCACGTATCAACGCTGATACCTTACCATCTCCACCTCACACAAATCTCAATAGAGGATCAAACCAGTTACAATTGTGCCACTAATCATACATGGCACTGTGCGCAATACCCGGTAAGGGAGATCTCCACCTGCGTGGGCTGAAAACCGGTGAGTTGAGGCTCATCCCAGGCCACCTGGAAGGGTACCGGGATATCCAGGATGCGATGGCATTGTGCACAGTAGGCATGCGCATGCAGTGAGGTATCCGGATCATACCGCAGCCCATCCCGACCGCCCTGTAGTTCGATGATCAGCCGATTCTGCGCTAATAACGAGAGCGTTTTATACACGGTGGCAAGCGAGATGGTCGGGTATTGCTTGCGCACAACGTCATAGACTTGTTCGACGGTCGGATGGGTTCGATTACCGATCAACACCTCCACAATCATGAGACGTTGAGGTGTCAGTCGTATGCCGGCATCGCGCAATACGGATCGCGCGGTCTGTATGGTGAGCATAGATCATTCCAGTCAATGAGGAGTAGTGAACGGTTAGCAGTATATTTTCCCCGCTCGCACAAGTCAAGGGGAAATAGAGAAATACAAGCAGACCGGTCATATCATTGTACTGCCCGATGGGCAGCACAGTAGGGCGACAAGTCACTTCTCACGCGAGGGATTATCCTCACCTTGTGCGGCTAATCGCCATTGATCACCGGCTTCATCCCAGGAGGCACGCGGGATTTGCAGCCCCAGGTGGCAGATATCATTCATCTGGATGAGTGAGAACTCCCCGTCGCGTACGGTGATTGTGGTGATCGAGCAGTTATCCAGGCGCAGGCGCCGGAAGATGGAGAGATCGGCGACCAGGGCATACGCGATGATGGCGCGCAGAGCCCCACCATGGGCAACGATGGCCACGTGCTCATCGGGATAGCGGGAGAGCAGTTCCATCAGCAATTCGACTACGCGTAGCTGTACTTGCTCCAGTGTCTCGCCGCCGGGGGGGCGGGTATGCAATGAGTCCTGGCGCCATGCGGCCAGGATATCCGGCCATCGCGTGGTAATTTCATCGAGGGTCAGTCCCTCCCACTCACCGAAATAGGCCTCGCGCAAGCGGCGGTCGGCAATGACGGGGGCGGCATGATGCGCGGCGATGATCTCTGCCGTTTGCGCCGCGCGCGCCAGATCGCTGGTAAAGATGGCGTCAAGAGAATAATGGGCCAGTTCACGCGCGACGTGATGCGCTTGCTGGATCCCCACCTCATTGAGTGGGGTATTCCGGTGCCCCTGGAAGCGCCCCTCGGCATTCCAGGCCGTTTCTCCATGCCGTATGAGATATAGTGTGGTCATTGCAGGGATATTATGCCGATTCAGCCGCTTGGAGTCAAACGACAGCGCCACCAAAGTAATAAGTGATTAGCGACCGGCTACAAATACCGATGACTAATCACTTATTACTAATGACGTATTACTCGATCTGATCTTACGGAAGGTTCGGTGAGAACGAGAGCGACTTGCCGGCCGGGATGTTGAAGATCAATTTGAACTTCATGCCGCCCACGTTATTGACAACTTTCACTAACAGATAGCTGATACCTTTGGGGATGGTGAGCGAGATCGATTTGACATTATCGTTGTTGACGTCGGTAATAGTGGTGCTCTGTTTCATGCCGTTCAGCCAGATGATCCCACCATCATCGGAGTGCCATTCCACCGGCACCGTGATATCTTCCGGAGAGAAGACGTAAGTGGCAGCGTAGGTCGCGCGGTTCTGGAATTGCGTATTGTAATTTTTCTCCAGATCCATCTTCACCCAGTCGCTCTCCACGTTTTTCCCGATCACCTGCCACTTCTTAAACTCGTTAATCGGCTTCCCTGCAGAGGTAATCGTTGTCCGATCGAGGTCGGAGATGTCTTCAATACGTTTGACTTGCGGGGCGAAATCGCCCGGATACGGGGCAGCATCAGCCAGGGCCTGCGATACGGCATTTTCGCCAATGTAATCTATCCCAACCTGACTCTTAAAGTCTGGTGAGCCGTCACCTTTCCCGTCGCCATACGGGCCGCAAAAGATGAACTGCGCGGAAGGAATGGCTGTCCCGGTGTACGCGACGAAGGTGCTCGGTACGTCAAACGTAGTTGTGCCATCATCATACATTGTCGTGGGCTGCAATGGGAACTTGCCACAGGCAAAACGCCCGCCATCTTGCAGTGTCTTCGCATATTTGATCGAGCCATCGATATGACCGAAGATCGCGCCTTTGTTATGCCGGGTAAAATCGGCGTCCGAAGTGACCGACGCGAGGGAGTCCACGGTGGCGATGACATCGGATGTGCGAGAGATGACATCGGCTTTGAGCTTTTGCAGGTAGGTATTCATCCCATATCCTGACGGCTCGTCCGGTTTTGACGGGCAAACGAATATTTTCTTATCCATATTGCCCAGCTTGCCAGTCCAGTTTGCCGGGGGGTAGCTTTCATAGTCATGGACATACATCTGGATAGCCAGGGAGATCTGGTGCTGGTTGTTGATACAATTGGCTTGCCGTCCCTTTTCTCGCGCATTGGAGAGCACTGGGACCAGCATGCCGGCGAGAATGGCGATAATCACGATGACGACCAGCATTTCGATCAACGTGAATCCGGAGCGCAGGGGCGTTATTCGAGAGGGCATTACAATACCTCCTTATGAGCATCTTATAATGACTTAGATTCCTGAAGCTGTAAAAAGTTTCACATTCAAACCATCTAGTATTATTTCCCGTCGCATAAATCGCCAAAACCAGCCGTCGAAGGTGATGTTAACCCTGAACGCTCCTTGGCTACCTCGCTGCCCGGCAACAGGGCTCGCCCCGCCGGGGGAATTGAGCATGTTGACAACTTATCAGGTGTCTGATACGTTTATCGAGGTTATATGCAACACTTACTCAGCCTTCCTAACTTATTAGCGCAAGAACATCGGTGAAGCGATTCGTGATGCGTGCCGGCATCGTTATCCACGGTCAGAGAGGTTATGTCTATGAATCCCGGTGAGCGAGACGAGTTAACTGAACACATTGCCCAACTGGAACGGGAACTTGCGCACGCTCGCATGAAGCTTCATGAGATGTCGCTCCTGTTTGAACTCAGCCCGGCGATCGTGATTCGATGGCAGGCACGTGATGGAGGAGCTATTGATTTTGTCTCGGAGAACATCATCCGGTTCGGGTATACGGCCGATGAGTTGCTTTGCGGATCGATAACGGTTGATCGGCTGACGCACCCGGAGGATTTCTACCGGGTGCAGGCAGAACGGACCGATTTTCTTCATGCCGGCAGAGATGCCTGCACCCAGGAATATCGTGTGTATACCCGAGTTGGAGCGGTGCGCTGGGTGGAAGCCCATCATGTCACCATTCGCGATCAGCAAGGGACAACCACGCATGTACAAAGCACGCTTATCGATATTACCGAACGTAAATCTACCGAGCAGGCGCAGTGTGAGAATGCACACCATTTTCGCGCGCTGGTGGAAACCACGAGCGATTGGGTGTGGGAAATAGACCGGGATGGCTGTTATACCTATGCAAGTCCCCGCGTCACCGATTTGTTAGGGTATCATCCGGATGAAGTGCTCGGAAAGACTCCCTTCGACCTCATGCCTCGGGAGGAGGTCGCGCGCCTTGAGAAGCTGGTGATCGAGACAATCAGGCTCCGTAAACCGATCGTCAGGCTGGAGAATGTAAATATTCACAAAGACGGACGATATGTGGTGCTGGAAACCAGCGGTGTTCCGGTCTTCGACGCTGCCGGCAACTTTGCCGGCTATCGCGGGATTGATCGTGATATCACGGAACGTAAACAGGTGGAGAATGCGATACGCGGCAGTGAAGAGCGCTTCCGCGGCCTGTTTGAGCGAAATCACGCCGTGATGCTGCTCATCGATCCGGAATCCGGCGGTATCTTCGATGCCAATCCGGCCGCCTGTAAGTTCTATGGCTATACGCGTACGGAATTAACCACACGGCGATTCAGTGATCTCAACGCGCCATCACCCGATGAGGGATTACGTGAACTCGTACGCGACAGGAATCGCGAAGTCCTGTCGGTGAGTGCCTGTCATCGCATGGCCAACGGCGATATCCGCGATGTGGATGTCTACAGCGGCCCGATTCAGATTGATGATAAGCCAATGCTGTGTTGCATCATCCATGACGTCACCGAACGCAAGCACATCGAGCAGGCATTCATGTATGAGAAAGCCTTCCTGGATGCGGCAGTGGAAGTGCTGCCGATGCCGGTGGCGTTCATGAGCAACGAGTGGGAATTCATCATCCTCAATAAGGCGGCGCGCGAGATGATGGAACGCTACGGCCTGTCCGGCTTTGATGAGATCATCCCGCTCGATCCGCTAACGCATACGCCGCTGCCAACCTACCGTTCTCCGCTGGTGCGCTCCCTGCAGGGAGAAGTGATCACCTCGGAAGAATTCATTTTCACCATGCCGGGCTCCGATGTCGAGATTCCCAGCCTGGTATCGGCGGCGCCAATTCTGGTCGACGGTAAAATCGTCGCCGTGGTCTCGCTGTTTGAGGACATCACCAACCTGAAAGAAGCGGATAAGGCCAAGGATGAATTTCTCGCCATCCTCTCGCATGAGTTGCAAACTCCGCTGACCTGCATCCTGGGGTGGTCCGAGTTGGCACTCTCACAAGGCACGCCGGAACTCCTGCACCAGGCGATGACCGTGGTGCAGCGCAACGCCCACCGGCAAAAGGCGCTCATTGCCGACATGCTGGATATGTCTCGCCTCATTCATCGCAAATTGATGATCAGCCTGCAGGTCACCGATCTTATCGAACAGACGCAACAAGCGGTGGAGAATATGCAGCAGCAGGCGAAACACCAGCAGATCACCATTGCCTTCCATACGGAGGGTCCTTCGCTTCCCATCTACGCCGATGCCGCTCGCCTGCAACAATGCCTGGATAATCTGCTCAACAACAGCTTGAAATTTACCCCAGCCGGCGGAACGATCACGGTGCGCTGCCGTCCGGAACGCGACATGGCCTGTCTCACCGTGCAAGATACAGGCCGCGGTATCCTCCCCGAGGCGCTGCCGACCATCTTCAATCCATTCCGCCAGGTGGACCGTGATGAAAATGCCGGTGGCCTGGGGCTGGGATTGGCTATTGTCCGCGGCATCATCGAACTGCACAACGGGCGCGTCTGGGCGGACAGCGCCGGCATCGGCAAAGGGTGCACCTTCACTATCACGTTGCCGCTGCATCCCGATAAAATGATCAATTAATGGAGCAAGCACCTTGAGCGGTCGATAACAAAAAAGCATGTTGACAAGTAACGCGGTAAACGTTACGCTTTAGATACCTACCTGCCGTGAATGAACACTCCTGCCCGGGTGGCGGAATGGCAGACGCAGCGGACTTAAAATCCGCCGGTAGAAATACCGTGCGAGTTCGACTCTCGCCCCGGGCACTCCTCTATTGTTCGAAATGCTGGGCGCCTTTTTCCCCGGATCTACTCTCCGTGAACCAGAATACGCGCTGGGGGGATCTGCGTCCGGACGGCGCCACGGCAATCGCCTGCCAGTTTGAGAGTGCATATCCCTTCTCGAACGGCGTGGCCTAAGTGCGCAAGGACCGCAAATGGGGCGTCATCGATACCAGAGGCCAGGTGGTGCTGCCGCCAACCTGTGATGAGGTGATGCTGGCGCGTGCCGGGGCGAGATTGTCTCCAGTCAAGAAAGATGGCAAGCGGGGATATGCTGATGCCAAAGGCGCGCTCGTGCTCGAGGCTAAGTCTGGCCTTATCGATAAAACCGGCAAGGTGGTGGTGAAGCCTAAATATGATTATCTTATGGATTGTATTGCAGCGAAATAGTACCTGACCCGTCGATGCCGGTACGTTGAGCTGCCAGCCCCCGTGTTGGAAAAAATTGGTTGTGGGCTCAGCCCACGTTAGAACATTCAATTGAACAGCCGGAACACATCATGTGCTATGCTGTGTTCCGGCTATGCCTTCCATGCACAGTATCGAAAGTGAAGAGTATAACACGGTGTGATAGAGCCAAACATACCAATCGTTTGTGAAATAGAAAAATGGGAGATTAATTGATACTATCCCCAAGTCCATGTCGAGTGGAGCGGGTCGAGATGGGGTGGCAGTCATCTTGCGTCGTGATGAACGCACAATCCGGGCAAGAACGAGTGCCGGGGCAGCAGCATGGCCATGACTCGAGAAATTTTGGCGACGCTCCCGCGTATCTATCTGGGGGCGCAGAGCATCATTTACCTGTGGATGGATTCTGCAGAAGGTTCCGGTCACCCTGTTATCGTGAAGATCCCGCGGCAGGATCCGGCCCCCACACGTGCCCGCGCACGCCTGGCGCACGAGTATGTCATCACCCGTGACTTGATGCTGCCCGGCATTCGCCGTACGTACGGTTTCCTTGAGATCGAGGGGATACCGGCAGTCTTGCTCGAATACCTGGAGGCAGATACGCTGTGCGAGGCATTTGTCCGGCAGCGGCGTTGTCTGGAAGAGATGCTGCTCGTCAGCATCTCGATCAGCAGCGCCGTCCATCAACTCCACCGGGCAGGCCTGCTCCATCGCAATCTCTGCTGCCCCAATATCCTGGTGGATCGCCAATCACTCACCGCCACGCTCATCGATTTCAGTCTGGCGGTACGGAGCGACGCCACCTCTGATGAAATGCGTGAGACGCTGGAAGGTCCGCTGGCATATCTCTCGCCTGAGCAGATCCGCCCCACGGGCCAGCCGGTCGATGTGCGCAGCGACCTGTATATGTTGGGGGTGACATTGTACGAGGTGTGGACCGGTCGCCTGCCATTCGTGTCCGATGATCCATTAGAGCTGATTCACAGCCATCTGGCCAGATGCCCCGTCCTTCCCTCTAAAGTGTACCCCGTTGTCAAGACAGCTTTCGGCCTAATTTAAGGTGGATTCCCTGGCCGTCGCTTTTCAGTTGTCAGCGCCGATTCCGACGATCTGGGCCGGACGCCCGGAGCGGCAGAATCGG
>Ga0272448_1008574_pt1 | contig 10609 bp, 11 predicted proteins | sample YNPCB0191_FD_202220 | JGI IMG/M metagenome (GOLD analysis project Ga0272448, IMG submission 202220) | Hot spring sediment microbial communities from Yellowstone National Park, WY, United States - YNP-CB-019-1 | ecosystem: Environmental > Aquatic > Thermal springs > Hot (42-90C) > Sediment... | reverse complement strand
GAAGAAGTCGGACGCGAGTACCCGGACATCGAAAAGGATCACGCGTACGTCGATGCGACCTGCATGTGGTTCGTGAAAAATCCGGAATGGTTCGATACCGTCGTGACGACGAACTTGTTCGGCGACATCATCACCGATCTCGGCGCGATGATTCAGGGCGGCATGGGCATCGCCGCGAGCGGCAACATCCATCCGGGTCAGGTCTCGATGTTCGAGCCGATTCACGGCAGCGCGCCCAAGTACGCCGGCAAGAATGTCGCGAACCCGCTTGCAACCGTGAACGCGGTCGGCATGATGCTCGATTATCTCGGCGAGAAGAGCGCCGCCGCGCGGATCGACCAAGCCGTGCGCGCGCTGCTTGTCTCCAAGCGCATCCCGTCCGTCGAAGCGCGCAGCGGCTTGAGCACAAGCGAGATCGGTGATCTGGTGGCGAAGGAAATATCGTAAATGTGCCAAATGCCCCAAACGTGCCAAATTTGCCAAATCTCTTTTTGGCACGTTTGGCTTCTTTGGCATATTTGGCACGTTTGACGGAGGGCCAATGGAACAGACAGCACAGACGGCTGTCGAAAAAGCACCGCCGCGAATCCATTATGGTCTGGTTGTCCTTGCGATGATCGTGCTCGCCGTGTTTGGCGGACTGGGACTGGCGCGCTTTGGCTACACCAGCATTCTGCCGGCAATGCAGGACGGCTTGAAACTGACGAACACGCAGACCGGCGAACTGCAATCGTGGAATCTCGTCGGCTATTTGCTCACCGTTGTCTTTGCCGGCGTCCTCGCCGCGCGCTACGGTCCGCGCATCATCATCGCGATTTCGCTCCTCATCGTCGCGCTGGCGATGATCGCGACCGGTCTCTTTCCCATGTTCGACGCGGCGCGCCTGGGGCGCTTCTTCGCCGGCGTCGGCGGCGCAGGGGCGAACGTCCCGGCGATGGCACTCGTCTCCGCGTGGTTTGGCGCCAAGCGGCGCGGTATTGCCGCCGGCGTCGCGGTTGCCGGCTCGAGCATCGGCTTGATGGTGACCGGCCCGCTCGTCCCGGCGATTTTGAGCCAATACGGCGCGGAGGGCTGGCGCGTCAGCTGGTACGCGCTCGGCGCACTCACGCTCGCGGTCTTCGTCTTGTGTGTGCTGCTCCTCCGCAATCGTCCGGACGAAATGCGTTTGACGCCGCTCGGCGACAGCGCCGCCGAAAGCGACCAACGCCGCGCGGAACAGACCGCGTCGTCTTTGGATTGGAGCTTGGTGTACAAGTCGGGTACGCTGTGGCACCTCGCCGCGATTTATCTCGCGTTCGGCTTTTCGTACATCATCTATTCCACATTTTTCGTGCGTTACCTCGTGAAAGAAGGCGGATTCAGCGCGGGGAGTGCCGGCACCCTCTGGCTGCAAATCGGTGTCGTCACGACGATCAGCGGATTCATCTGGGGCAGCGTCTCGGATCGATGGGGGCGCCGCGCTGCGCTCTTGGGCGTGTTCGCGCTGCAAGGGTTATCGTTCCTGGTATTCGGGCTCAGCCGCGATCTGCCGGCGGTCTACCTTTCGTCCGCGCTGTTCGCGGTCACCGCGTGGAGCGTGCCCGCGCTGATGGCGGCGCTCTCCGGCGATTTGTTCGGCGCACGGCTCGCGCCCGCCGCGCTCGGTCTGCTGACCATCGTCTTTGGCACGGGGCAGGCGATAGGTCCATATCTCGCCGGCGCGATTGCCGATGCGACGCAGTCGTTCGCGCTTGCGTTCGTGATCGCGGGCGCCGTCGCCCTGGTGCTCGGCGTGGGCGGCTCACTCGCGCTGCGGGTGCCAAATTCCACTTGACCGGGACGGAGGAATGGATTACAAACCGCGTGGACTCACGTTCGACCAGTGCGATGAGGGCGATGCGTTTGTCTGCCCGGCGCGCCCAGTCCCTGAAGCCGACACGGTGAATTTCGCGGGCGTGTCCGGCGATTACAATCCGCTGCGCACCGACGAAGAGTTCGGCAAGACGACGCCGTTTGGATCGTGCAGCGCGCCCGGCGCACTCGGTCTGGCGATCGCGACCGGGCAGGCAAATCAACTCGGCGTGTTCGAAGGGACGACGATCGCGCTGATTAACATCAACGTGAACGGCGTCGCGCCGGGCGCGACCAAGACGCCGATGACCGCGACGATTCCGGAAAACTTTTCAAGCGCCGGATCGAAAGGGTGCCATTCAAGCGCATGGTGGAGCCAGCCGCAAGCGCGAACGCGCATCTGTTTCTCGTAAGTAATGACGCGAGCTATGCCACCGGACAGTGCCTTTTCGTCAACGGTGGCAGTACGCTGAGCGTACAAGTTCATTTAGAGCACGCGTGAATTTTTCAAGGAGGACTGGTCATGAATCTGCAAGGCAAAGTGGCAATTGTGACAGGAGGCAGCATGGGAATCGGGCGCGCCATCGCGCTCGACCTTGCAGCGAATGGCGCGGCGGTCGCGCTCAATTACCGCAAGCACGCCGACGAGGCAAACGCCGTCATCGCCGAGATCGAGCGCACGGGACAGCGCGGACTGGCGGTGCGCGCCGATGTCGCTTCGTTCGCCGATGCGCAGCAAATGGTGCAGACCGTCAAAGAAACGTTGGGGCGGCTGGACATTCTGGTGTGCAACGCGGGCATCAACCGCGATGGCGTGGTGTGGAAGATGACCGAGGAGCAATGGGATGAGGTGCTTGCCATTAATCTGAAAGGTTACTTTAACTACATCCGCGCCGCCGCGCCCACGTTCAAAGAGCAAGCCAGCGGCAAAATCGTCAACATCACGTCGATCAACGGGCTGCGCGGCAAGTTTGGACAATCGAATTATTCCGCCGCGAAAGCCGGCATCATCGGCTTGACCAAATCCGTCGCCCGCGAGCTTGGTCGATTCAACGTCAATGTGAACGCCGTTGCGCCGGGTCTGATCGAGACCGATATGATGAAAGATGCGCCGGCGGACGTGAAAGACAAGGCGCTGGCGGAGATCGTTCTGGGACGACTTGGAGCGCCCGAAGAAGTCGCACACGTCGTCACCTTCCTCTGCTCCGACCTCGCGCGGCACATCACGGGCGAAGTCATCAAAGTGGATGGCGGACAATACATCTGAATTCAACCACCGTAGTCCGCCGCCAGATTCGTTGATCTGACGACTGATTTCTGACAACTGATTTATCCGGAGGACATGATGCATGAAGCAGTGATCGTGGAAGCCGTGCGCACGCCGATCGGGCGGCATGGCGGCGTATTGAAAGATGTACGCCCGGACGATATGGCGGCGCTCGTGATGGCAGAGGTCGTCAAGCGCGCGGGCATCGATCCCGCGCTGGTCGAAGAAGTGTACTTTGGCTGCGCGAACCAAGCGGGCGAAGACAATCGCAATGTCGCGCGCATGGGCACGCTTTTGGCGGGATTCCCGGTCTCGGTCGCGGCGGTGACGTTCAATCGATTGTGCGCGTCGGCGCTGGCGGCATTCAACGCCGCGGTGCGTGCGATCAAAGTGGGCGAAGGCGACATCTACATCGCGGGGGGCGTCGAAAGCATGACGCGTTCGCCGTACGCGATTCCCAAGACCAGCCCCGAATGGGCGTTCGGCAATCTCACCGCGTGGGATACGACCATCGGCTGGCGTTTCCCGAATCCAAAGATCAAAGAACAGTACGGGAACGAGTCGATGGGCGAGACAGCGGAGAACCTGGCGCAACTGTACCCCGAGATCACGCGGGAAGAACAGGACAAGTTCGCACTGGCGAGTCATCAGCGCGCCGTCGCCGCGATCCAAGCCGGCAAATTCGCCGAGGAAATTGTGCCGGTCCCGATTCCACAGCGCAAAGGTGATCCGCTTCTGGTCACCCGCGACGAGCACCCGCGCGCCGATACTTCGCTCGAAGCCTTGTCCAAGCTCCGTCCCGCGTTTCGCAAAGATGGCACCGTGACCGCCGGCAACTCGAGCGGAATTAACGATGGCGCGGCGGCGGTGCTGTTGATGAGCGCGGAAAAGGCAAAGGCGCTCGGCAAAAAACCCCTGGCGCGCGTCATCGCCGGCGCCGCCGCCGGCGTCGAACCCCGCACCATGGGACTGGGACCGATTCCCGCGACGCGCAAGGCGCTCGAACGCGCGGGCTTGAAGATCGAGGACATCGGGCTGATCGAACTGAACGAGGCGTTCGCCGTGCAGGCGCTGGCGGTGATGAAGGAACTCGGTTTCCGGCACGAGATCACGAACGTCAACGGCGGCGCGATCGCGCTGGGACATCCGCTCGGCTGCTCGGGCGTGCGCATCGTGTCCACCCTCGTCCACGAGATGCGGCGGCGCGCGCCGAAAGAGAAACGTCCATACTACGGCTTGGCAACGCTGTGCGTGGGCGTCGGGCAGGGCGAGGCGACCATTGTGGAATGGGTGGGGGATTAGACGCGATGAAATTCGAAAACGTATTCATCCCGTACGGCGGTTATTGGTCGACGCCGTTCGCGCGCTGGCAGGGCAGTTTCTCCAACACGCATCCGATTCAACTCGCGGCGGACACCGCGACGCGCGCGCTCACCGAGCGGCATATCGCGCCGGAGGTTTTCGACGCGCTGTTCCTCGGTATGACCGTGCCGCAGAAATCGTCGTTTTACGGCGCGCCGTGGCTCGCCGCGCTCATCGGCGCGCCCGGCATCACCGGACCAATTCTGTCGCAAGCGTGCGCGACGAGCGCGCGCGTACTCGCATCGTCCGCCGCGGAAATCGAAACCGGCGCGAGTCAGGTGGTTCTCGGCGTAACGCTCGATCGATGCAGCAACGGTCCGCACGTCTATTATCCGAATCCGCTGGGAGCGGGCGGCAAGGGGGACGCCGAGGACTGGGTGTGGGACAATTTCAACTATGACCCGTACGCCAAGAACGCAATGATCCAGACCGCGGAGAATGTCGCGCGCGAAGCCGATATTACGAAAGAGCAGCAAGACGAAATGATGCTGCTGCGCTACTCACAATACCAGGACGCACTCAAAGACGACGCCGCGTTTCATCGACGCTATATGGTCACGCCAGTCGAAGTCAAGGACGCGTCCGGGCGCAAGGTCGTCGCGACCGTGAAGGACGACGAAGGCGTGTTCCCGACGACGCGAGATGGATTGGCGAAACTCAAGCCGGTGCTGGAGGGCGGCACGGTGACGTACGGCGGACAGACGTACCCGGCAGACGGCAACGCGGCGATGATCGTGACGACGCGCGACAAGGCAAAGGAGTTGAGCCGCGACGCCAAGATCGAGGTGCAGTTGCTCGCGGTCGGTTCGGCGCGCGCGAAAAAGGGCTTTATGGCGCAGGCGGTGGTGCCCGCGGCGCGGCGCGCCTTGGACGGCGCGGGCATTCCGATCGGCGAGGTGCGCGCGATCAAGACGCACAATCCGTTTGCGGTCAACGACATTTATTTTTGCGAGCAGATGGGCGTCAAGCCGGAAGCGATGAACCATTACGGCTCGTCGCTGATCTTCGGTCATCCGCAAGGACCGACCGGCATGCGGCTCGTCATCGAACTGATCGAAGAACTCGCGATGGTCGGCGGCGGGTACGGCTTGTTCACTGGCTGCGCCGCCGGCGATACCGCGATGGCGTGCGTGGTAAAGGTGGGATCATGATGGAGGGGCGAACCGGCGGTTCGCCCCTATTCGCGTCCTACCGTATCCAGCACTTTCCCCCAGAAATTCTCCTCGCGCATCGCGAGTCGGCGCATCGCGCGGCTGGCATCGGCGAACGCGGCGCGGTCTTGCTCCGCCGCGATGCGCTGTAACAATCGCCCGAACGTGCTCCATTCTTCTGCGATCTGCTCCATTGTCTCCGCGAGTTGCGCCGCGCGCCATCGCTCCTCCATCGTCTCGACCCACGCAAACTTGGCGGGGTCTTCGACCTCGCGCAAGAACTGGGCGTACATCTTGCGGAAGAATCCGCCACCGGTGCCGCGCACCTCGACATTCTGATAGCCGAACTTGGCGCACAATCCCCAGTCCGGCGCGTCCGCCCAGTTCTCGAAATCCTCCGCCAACATTTCCATGCCCATGACGCCTTGATGCGGCGCGCGGTCCAAATCCATCGCCAGCGCGTTGTCGCGCAGCGCGGCGATGACCGCGTCTGTAGCCGACGCTCGCCGCCGGGTCGGTCTAACCGCGAGCCATTCGTTGTGTAGCGGAATGGGCGCGATCTGCGCGGTGCGCGCCGCGCGCAGCGTTTCGTACGAGACCTCTTGCAAGCCGGGAAAATCGGTGTCGGCGAGAAACGCTACGCGCCGCGCGTCGTCGTAGCCGACGAGGACGACGCGATGCCCGGGAAACGGCGTGCGCGTGTGATAGTACGGTAGTTGGCTGAGTTCGACATGGAGCAGCAACGGCACATGGCGATCGATCCAGTCCCGTGCGGCGCGCCACGCGCGGTCGGCATCGTCATCGGCGCCTTCTTCGAAATCGAGCCCGAGGTGCGCGCACAGATCATGCTCCAACGTGGCAGTGCGCCCGTAGAAAACGCGCGAGGGGGGCGTGCCGCGCGGATTCCTGAAATACGTGAATCCCAAGCCGCTGCCCAAGCCCAGGCACATCGCTTCGCTCAAGTCGAGCCCGATGTGATGCAGCAGATCGCGCATCGCCGTCGTGCCACAATGGACGCCGGGACTATGTTGAAACGCGGAAACGATTCTCATGCCGCAGATTCTACATCGAAGTGGGCGCGGGCACAAATCGGAGCGAGGTCACGGCAGCGGCGTCGCCTGACCGCGCGGACCGCGCCCCATCTGCGCGTGACAGTACTCGCAGCGCGGCAGAATCGCATCGCGGAATTGGAACGCGGTGCGCTCGTCGCCCAGCCGGTGAGAGACGTGGCAATGCACGCACGCGATGTACGGTGGAGAGACTTGGGGATTGAAGTACAGATTGTGGTAGTGATTTTCAAAACCGGGCTTGCGGATGTCGGCAGTGTGGCACTTGGTGCACGCTTCGTTCTGTACCTCGAAGACGATGGGCGCGGGCTGCTGCGCGGTGTGAGTCAAGTACTTGAGCGTGTCCCACGCGGCGAGCGAGAGCACGGTCGCGCGACCGAGCACCCCCTCGCCGGCGTGACAATCGATGCACCGGATGTTTTTTCTGTAGTGATGGAATGCCGCCAGCGTGGTGGCATTCTGCCGCTGATCGGCAGCGATAAAACGCTCGTAGTACGTTGTCTCCGGCTCGGTGTGGCACGACGCGCAAAAGGCGTTGTCTCGCTCTTTGTACGATACAAACCCCACACCGCTGACCAGTGCAACCATCGCGAGCAGCGCGGCAAGCGCGATGAACCGCCACCCTCTGCCGGCTGCCTTCACGCCTTGAAATCCAACACGATCGAATGCATGTCCGACGTGCCATTAGGGAAAGTGCCACCGAGCAGATTAAAACCTTGCCCCTTGGTTTGCATCTGCCCGTTGTTGTCCGTGACACGCGCAAACAGCTGATGGCGCCCCGCCGGCAGCGACGGACCGCTCCACTTCCACAGCGTCCACACGTACGGCGATGGTCCGCGCGTCAGTTCGGCGGCGTGCCACTGGTTCGTATCGTCCCAGCTGAGCTCCAGTTTGGCGATGCCCGCCGCGCCGGAAAACGCGATGCCGGAGAGCGTGAACGTCGGTGTGGCGACGACTGCCAGGTCTTGCGGCGAATCGATGCGCGAGTTGGGCAGGATGTACGCGTCGTTCGACCAACCCTGCTGTTCCCAAAAGCCGGCGTAATCGGAATTGATGGCAGTGATCGTCTGAATCCACTTGGGTTGCTTCATGCCGTAGCGTCCGGGCCACAGACAGCGCAACGGCGCGCCGTGCTCGCCCGGCAATGGCTCGCCGTTCATCTCATAGACGAGGAGGGAATGTTCGTCCATGCCCAGGGCGAGCGGAATGCCGGTGCTATACCCATCGAACGATTCGAGCTTCAGCGTTTTCGCGCCCGACTTCACGCCGGCTTGCGCCAGCAGGTCTTTTAGTCGCACGCCTTTCCAGACCGCGTTGGAAATCAAATCGCCGCCGACGGGATTCGAAATGCATTCGAGCGTTCGCATCTCGGTGACCGGCGGCATCGCTTTGAGGTCATCCAGCGACAACCGGATTTCCTGGTCGACCATGCCGGTGATCGTCAGTTTCCAATTGGGTGGTACTTGCGGAACACTGCCGGATTCGTACCAGACCGTGTAGAAATCCGCGTTCGCGGTAATGGGCACGCCATCGCCCGCCGAGGCGGCGACCGGCGGCGCGCCTTTGGAATTGAGTTCCTTGGTCGGCACGGCAGCGGGCGCGCCGGCGTCCGTGATCGGCGCGACGGCGCGCTGGCACGCGGCGACGAACGCGCCAAGCGCACTCAGCGCGGCGAGTCGCAAAACCTGGCGACGCGAAATTCGATTAGCGTTTCCCATGGAGGTTAATCCCTTCTAGCCATCGATCGTCCAAAGAACATACGTTGGGCGAAGACATTTGTATTTTATTCCGAAAACCTCACCGCGGGACAACGGAATCCTAAAGAAACCATTAAGGTTTTTGCGCCGCCCGAAAACAAGACCTGGAAAGTCTCGGAGACCTTCCAGGTCTTGACGTTTTTCTACTTGGATTTTTCCAGAATCTCGACGGGCACACGGGCGAGCCGTTTGAATTCTTCCGCGTCGCGCCGCGTGCCGACGACCTCCGGATCGCCATAGTGCATCGGAATCGCCAGCGCGGGCTTGAGCGTGTTCGCGGCTTCGGCGGCTTCGGTCGCGGTCATCACGTACGTTCCGCTCACCGGCAGCAGCGCAATATCGCATTTGATCTGCGCCATCTCCGGGATGAGATCGGTATCGCCGGCGTGATAGATGCGCTTGCCGTTCAGCGTAACAATGTAGCCGACGTGCCCCGCGCTCTTCGGATGGAATTTCTTGTTCGGATTGTACGCCGGCACCACTTCGATGGGAACGCCCGCCGCGGTGAGTTTATCGCCCGGCTTGACCGCGATGGGCTTGCCACGCAGTTTACTCGCGACCGTCGGCGGCGCGACGAAGACCGTATCGGCTTTGGAAATTTTCGCGATGTCATCTTGAGAGAAATGGTCATAGTGGTCGTGCGTGATGAGAAGGACATCCGCCTTCTCCGCGCCTGCAGCCAGTTTCCACGGATCGATGTAAACGACCTTCTCGCCCTTTAAGCGAAAACTGTCGTGCCCCAGCCAAAAGATGTTGTCTGCCATTTCTGCCTCCTTCGATTTGACGCTAACCAATTTCTCACTTATAATTTGGTCAACCGTGCGGGTGTAACTCAGTTGGCAGAGTGTCTGCTTCCCAAGCAGAATGTCGTGGGTTCGAATCCCATCACCCGCTTGCAGACCTGGAGGGTCTTGGACCTTCCAGGTCTTTCTTATCCGATCAGCGAAAGCGCCAGCACGTACAAGAGGTGCGCCGCCGCAATCGCCGGCGACAGCGTAACCATTGCGTACAGCTTGCCGCGATCCGGCAGGCGCGACGCATGCACCTTCGCAAAGACCGCGTAGAAGATCACCGCGGCGCCGCCCCACACCAGCGGCGCGATGATCGGCACACCGCCGAAAACAGTGCGCGTTGGCTCCTGGTTCAGCCACCAGTGCAGCTGCGCCGCCGTCGCTTCGATCGGCAGCGCGATGCTCGCGGCGATCGCGAACATCAACGCGGCGAGCATCAAGTTCCGCACCGCGACGAATCGCCGCGCGAATTGGTATGCCAGGTAGAACACACTGCCCCAGAGCAGTCCGAGCAGGAGCGGCGCCGCGCCCACCCGCACGATCGCTGGCGCGTAGATGTACGTCTGAACCCAAACCTGCATGATCGTCTCGCGAATGAAAAAGTACAGATACGCGCCGACGAACCATTGCTGCGCAAACGCGCGGCTCTCGTAGCGCGCCGCATGCCACATACAGCCAATGAACAGAGCGAGCGATAGGAATTCGACGATGAAAGTAAACATCGCTCACTCGCTCGCGGCGTGGTCCGCGCCGAACAGAACGTACAGCCCCAGCCACAACATCGGCGCGAGCAGTGTCACTAGCGCGCTCGCCGGGACGCGCACTCCCCAATCGACAAAACCCATCAGCAGGACGATGAATGCAACGAGCGCGAACGGCAAGTGGCGCAGCGGATCTCTCAAGGTCTTCTCCCGCGTGTCGGAATGAAACAGCAACTCGGCTGCATTATAGCACACTCCGGCGAAATCGAGCGACCTGACTGGATTACTCTTGACAACCCGCTTAATGTGACCTATGATTTGCCCGTGATCGGTTTTGGCGAACTGCGCCGGCTGTCAACCCAGTGGCATGCAGACATTGCCGTCGTCGAGCGCGCGTACTGCATCGATTGGGTGCTCAAGGGAATTTTCGATCAGCCAGAACTCGCACGCGCGCTGGTACTGTGCGGGAGCGCCGCGCTGCGATATGCGCACTGCCCCGATTATCCCGTCGTCGAAGAACCGGAGTTTCTCGCCGCGCCGCCGGTAGAGCAAGCCACGCTGGACGCCGCGTTGACCGCCGCCGCCCAAGCCAGCGGCGTGAGATTTACGCTGATCGATTTTGCGCGTACATCGGCGAAGGTGGAATATACCGGCCCCTTGGGGCGGCGGTCGGCGGCGCAGCC
>Ga0272448_1008572_pt1 | contig 10612 bp, 9 predicted proteins | sample YNPCB0191_FD_202220 | JGI IMG/M metagenome (GOLD analysis project Ga0272448, IMG submission 202220) | Hot spring sediment microbial communities from Yellowstone National Park, WY, United States - YNP-CB-019-1 | ecosystem: Environmental > Aquatic > Thermal springs > Hot (42-90C) > Sediment... | reverse complement strand
TGTAACTTAAGTTAGGGTTATTTCTTTATTGTAAAATTTTTTCTGATTTGTTTAGGTTGAATATTTTCGGAAGTCGTTTTGTCTTTACTTCTGTTTCTTTTGTTAGTTTTATTTTTATTATCCGTTTGGTTTTCTAATTTTTTGTCTTCATTATTTGCCTTCTCTAACTGTTTTTGAGTGTCTTCATCTCTTATCACAGGTAAATCCATTGGTTTCGGTAATGGATTATTTTTTTGACCTCCTTGAATAGAGAAAAAGAAATTCCCCTTTTTCTTTAATGCAGTGGGTATTTCACCCGGTAATCCCGGAGAGAAAATTCCTTGTCCTGTGATATTTTGTTGATTATTGTCTATCATTCCAGATTTTTCTTCGGAATTGGCTAATGCTACTTCTTTAGGACCTAAAACTCCAAAAACAGAATTTACATCAAAAACACCCTCCACAAAACCACCAGTAATATCTGAATTTTGGTTTTCAGGACGAACCCATCCCGAAGAAGCATCATAATAATATAGTGAAAGTTGTGAAATGTTTTCGGGAGAACATATATCATTAGGGATATACAATCTTACGCCGAATTGAACATGGGCTTCTTTAGGGGCATATTGCGGTTTTATAAATACAGAAAAAGAAATTAACCCCTCCGGAAGTTGCGAAGGAGGTTCTATCGTTGCCTCCATAGATATGGTAATCCTCGAACTACTACTACACCGAATTTCTCCAATGCCTCCCTGCGGAATAAAAACCAATCGTCTCCCTATTCCTTGTTCCGCAAATCGGTATATATCTTCCGGGTAAAATCGATTCCTTTTCATTTGCCTATTACGAAACAAATCCAATTGGTCTTTATAATGCGGTGATTGTATAGACTCAGAATTACCAAAAGGCTGAATAGAGTAAGATTCCATCACGGAGCCCAACCTTGTTACAAGGGCAAATCCAATTCCATAATTAATATGTCCCCATCTTTCCATATCGGGAGGAATTTCTGACAGCAAAAAAGGCGTTCCTCCAATTTCGCTACCCCCTAATGAAAATTCTTCGGCTCCTCTCTGTATGCGGTGTATTTCTCCCCAGTTTATATCTATACTGTTTCGGTTATTTTTCAAATAACGAACTGCATTTGCCAGTGCATCTAAACAAGGTCCTTCTATCTCCTTATTTCTATTCATTAACGAATAGAAAGGTTCTACTTCAATACTCGGAATAAATCCTGATTGTTTACTAAAAAAATGAGACCACAGATTAAAAATAACAGGTGCAGAACCTTCCGTTGTCATTCGTAAATTCCAATTATTCAAAATTTGAACAGCAAGAGGTAAGTCCGGATGGAGAGAGGATAATTCTTGCCCATGATTATTTGCAATACTTAATACGCGTGGTAATGTTTCAATAGCCAAACAGGATAGGTCTTCTAAAAGTAACGATTGCATTTCCCTTAAAGACCTTTTTTCTGTTCTTAAAACATTTTTTATCCTTCTACTTACAACATTTTCAATGTCTTTGACATACTTTAACGAAAAATCTGGATTGGAAATTTTTATATCATCAGTTATCGAATTGGGTGGTCCTCCACAGATTTGCATATAACCCGTGGCAGGATTTTGTATTGATGGGAGTAATTCAGGAGAAAGCAAATACTTCCAGCCTATTAGATAGAATTTTGATGATACAGGAGTTGTCCAATTAATATTTCTTATTTGTTCTACCTCTGTTTCAGAAAGACCTGGAGGAGGTTCTCTTAATCCTACTTTTGTTGAATAAAAATAAAAAGATTGATTTGAATTATCCATATATAAAATGTGGAAACAAGGAAGTTGATGAAGGTATACCGCCTGTTTAAATTTCTCTAAAGAATCACTTCTCCCCATCTCCCATAGTTGGAAAAACATCCCTACATCTTCATATCCTCCAATTTTCCATGAAAAAAACTCATTCCCAGCCCCAAGTAAAAGTGGACCTCTGGATGTTATATGCACCGGGACAAATCTTTGTTCCACACCATTTGGAGTTTTTACATAATAACTATCACTCTGCGACATATATTGTAATAATAGTAACGATTTTTCATCCTCTCTATTGGGCATGTTTAACATAGATTTGGGGTTTCTAACGAAATCAGACATAGGATTTTCAATAAACACATCTGCAAAATCAGATTGATTCGGTGTTATTGCCCATGCATGTTTTAGGGAATGCCCTTGCAAAAGTATGGGTAACCCATAAAGTGTGCAACCATATACATTATAGTCCCCACATATTAGATGGGCTTCGTACCAACGAAATGGACCTTGATAAAATTGATGGCCACTCAAAGCAAATATAGGTGTATTCTCTCTACTCTTCTCTGAAGATATTGTAAAGGCAAATCCAGACTTTAAAACGGGAGGTCTTTTTTGAAAAGTAGGTATATCCATTGGGGCAAGGGAAACTATAAATGCATGCCATAAAGAAAAAATATCCTGCGGCTGGATACCATCTACCCAATCTGGTAATTTATCTCGATTTTCTAATATCCACGAATTTACTCCTTCTGCAAAGCCATCACATAATCCCCTTGTTGTAGGGTCACAATTATTATACGCCAATATGCCGTAATATCTATGCCCTGCCTGTATTGAAAAACGGTCTGATGCTTCTTCCCCTTCTCCCAAAACTTCAGACAGTTTCCCATTTGCTAAACGATATGAAAGTAGCATAGATTCCCAGTGGTCTTGTGCCTGAACATATCCAAAACCAAAACCTAATGCACGAATATCTTTAGAAAAAATGTGGGGAATTCCATAATCATCTTTATATATTTCAAGTTGTTCCCAATATGTTTCTGTCCATTCTTGTGCCTGTATTTGGGAAAAAACAAAAAAACAAATTGAACAAATCAGAAAAGCCATCCAGATTTTTTTTGTTGTTTTTTTCAATTGTTTTCCCCTACATAATCTATATTTTATGTTTATTATAACAACGAAAGAAAACGAAAAAAAGAGAAGGGGCTCGATGCGGCTTTGTTAGGCTGGTACTCTTGAGGAAGGAGTGGAGAGAGGAGACAGTTGTTTCGCCGAATATATCATCGAGCCCACTTTACTGAGAAAAATCAATATTTTAAAGCGGGAGGCATGCATGAAAGCAGTTATTTTGGCTGCAGGTATTTCTGGGGAAGGAGTGATGTGAGGCAGAAATTTGACTTTGTTTTTTGCTTCAACATGCCTCCCGACAGGGTGGGCTTTATTTTGTTTCTTATTTATGTCTAAAATAATATCCATATTAGTTTTTTGCAAAAACCCTGGTAAATGGCATTAAAGATGAATCATCTAAATCATCCGATATAATTTCTATATGTAAAAGTTTCACATCTCGAAGAGATACATCTGTAGGAATTGGTACAGTAACCTCTCCATCAAACGATTCTAATAAGTTATTTGTTAACTTAAAACGGAATAAAGGTTTTAATTCATCATCTGAAGCATAAATCGTAAAATTGGAGTTAATGCTCTTTTGTTTATCCCAGAATAATTCAAGAGATGAAATTTCTTTCTTTTGTATAGGGACTACAAATACTTGCGATGCAGGTGTTGTTATAGGTAATGGTTTTTGAGTACCGAAATAGGCAGATACCTTTTGTAATATGCGTTCTGACGGTTCTATCTCTTTTGCCCATGAAATTATTTTTTCCGAATCGCAATTCTTTATTTCCGAAGCAAATGTATTATTTTTCAACAAAACTTGTTGGTTTTGTCTAAGGACAACAAATTGGTTGGCTGTTTCCACCGTGACCTCCCCCCTATGAACTGTTGTTAATATCTGTGAAGAATCTACTTCTATTTGGAACTCTGTACCAAACACGGTTACAACCCCTTGTGGTGTATTTACTCGAAATACCTTTTTATCTTTGCCAATATCAAACCAAACTTTCCCCTTTTCTAAATTTACGGTTCGCTCATCTATAATTTTTATCCTTGTATTTCCGGCTAATTTCAAAACAGAATTGCCTTTTAAATATGAATAAACTATAGAATTTTCTTTTGTTTCTATATAATTATCCATTTTTATAGAGGCTAAATTATCTTCTTTCATTATATTATTTATATCTTTGTTTATTATAGAACTGTTACCTTCTAAGTTAATGGCTACCCCAATTCTTTCCGAGTCTGAAATATCTCGATATGGCCAGCTAACAAATATAAAAACACCAAGAATAGTCATTGCTGTTAAAGCAAGATAAGGAAATATATTAGAAAATGAATATGGGCTTTCATCCTGATGTTTCACTCGTAGTGTAATTTGATGTGTCTGATTGTAACTGACATCTATCTCCGGAAGTTTTTTCATAATTTGTTCATCTAACGACTCGTTTAACTTATAGGGACTGAGGGATTCATACAAATGAGCATTACTTTTCCTCAATACTTCAAATTCATGTTTACATTGCGAACAGGCAGATAAATGCTCTTCCACAATTAATTCTTTGGCTCTACTTAATTCACCATCAAGATATGCCTGCAACTCAGGTTCTATTTGTGAACATCTTGCCATTGTTTAGATTCTCCATCTATATTATCAAATATTTTCTGTAATTGTTTTACCGCTCTTTGTAGTATCCCTTTTATTTCTCCCGGAGATTCTCCTGTAAACCTGCTGATTTCTTTGTAAGTCATTCCTTCTAAGAATTTTAATACTACAGGAAGTCTGTATCTCTCTGGTAATTGTTGTATAGCAAATTTTATTTCTTCAAATGATAGAGAAGGATTCTTTCCATCTAACTTTTCGGAATTTATTGGTATAATTTTTCCTTCAACCCTATCATTGCCAATTTCTTTTTTCTTTTGTATATATTGAAATGAAATACGAGTTGTAATTTCTTTTAACCAACTTCCAAATTTTGTTAAATCACGGAGTTGATGAAGATTTTTGTAGGCATTAATGAATGCTTCCTGAACAATCTCCTTTGCTATGTTTGAATTTTTAACATAGTAAAAGGCCGTTGCATATACCGCTGTTTGGTATGTCATAACTAAATCCCGAAATGCCTCAACATTTCCGTTCAGGCATTCATTAATTAACCTTATTTCTTTCGTTATTTCTTCCATAAGATTTGTATATATGATAATAGGAATCCCTTAAATAGAATAGAATGTTCCGTAATGGAACATTTATATTTGATAATAATCTAATAATATACCCTCTTTAATTACAACACTACTACATGACTTTGCAGGTATTAATAAGGCTTCTCCCTTGTTTAACTTTATATTTTCATCATAAATATTTATATATGAAGCACTTAGTGATAATACTATATGAAAACTGAAATTATTATCCCATATTTTACATTCTTTTTCTATTTCCCAATATTTTGCTATAAAATAAGGACAAGAGCATAAATATCTTTCAATTCCAAAAGTATGTTTTTTCTCTACTTTCTTTGCTTTAAGCAATATAGTTTCTTCTTGAATTGATTCCATTCCTTTTTCAATATGTAATAATCTTGGTTTCCCGTTAGTATCCACCCGATTCCAATCAAATAATCGATATGTAACATTACTATTTTGCTGGATTTCCGCTAATAAAATACCAGGACCAATTGCATGAACCGTTCCTGCTGGAATTAAATAATGTTCACCCGGTTTTACATAAATCTTATTCAGTAATTTATCAATATCTCCATGATGATTTATTTCTTTTATCAGATGTTCTTTTTTTACATTTTTTTTAAGTCCGATATATAAAAAACTATTAGGTTTTGCGTCAAGAATATACCACATTTCTGTTTTGCCTGAGTCCTGCTCCCCTAATTTCAGTGCTGTTGGATCATCGGGGTGAACTTGCACAGATAATAATTCATTAGCATCTATCAATTTTAATAATAAAGGAAATTTTTTGGGGAAAGGACTTGTTTTATCTGTTCCAAAAATAAATTCTGGAAATGTGTTTATTACTTCATTGATTTTTTTACCTTTTAAGGGTCCATGGATAATAGAACTCTGATACTCTTCCCTATCCGAAATTAACCATGCTTCGCCAATAGGTTCATTACTTAATATGTTTTTATTTAGTTTCTCTTTGAAATAAAAATTTCCCCACGGCTTTGGAAAATACCCTTCATCAAAAATAAAATAACGATTTATCTCATTTCCATTATACATTTTTTTCATAGGTATTCTATTATTGTTGTGTGATAGCAAGAATTTGTAAATATTTAGAAATTAATTCTGGACCGAATAATAGAAAAATGAAACCTCCCAAAGAAAGATAAGGACCAAAGGGAATATAGTGTGTCTTTAATGTTATTTCCATTTCTTCTTCATTGATGTCCAAATTGGTTTTCGTGTCTGTAGTAGTCTGTCTTCTCCATATAAAAACAGATATAAGGGCTATGAAAAGTGAAAATACCATAAACGCAATAACTAAATAAGAGAATCCCCGTATAATTTCATTGGGAATTGTTGTGGATACATTTTGATTTAGGGAGAATAACAATCTTATTGTCAAATAAATGGAAGATATTCCTAAAAAAATACTCGCAATAGGGTCAATAGGGTAGAAATTAGCATCATCCTTTTCCGTTCCTTCTTCCCCTTCTTCTATCTTCTTTATATAACGATAATACAATATAACAAAAAATCCTATTATGCTTCCCACCATAGAACCAATCATTAAACTTCCTAAAACACCCCGCCATCCTAAAAATGCCCCTAACATACTTAACAGTTTTACATCACCAAATCCCATTCCTGGTTTTCTCATTAATAAAATAACAATCAAATCCATTAGACAAATAAGCAAAGCCCCAAGAGCCACGCCATCTATTGATTCCAAAGGATTTTGAATTCGTAATCCCTGTTCCGGGAAAAACATACCTAATACGGACACCCCAATACCTACTAATATTCCTGTTAAAGTTATCTCATCTGGAATTGTCCATGTTTGCAAATCTTGAACGATAACAATTACTAAACCCGCACTAAGAAAGGAATAAATAACGGTAGCCAGAGAAAATCGAAACTTTAAATACACAATTACAAATAATAAAGCCGTAATTAATTCAATAAGTGGATATTGTATGCTAATATTTTCTTTACAATGTCTGCATTTTCCTAATAAAATAATCCAACTAATCAGTGGAATATTATCATACCAGGCAATAGGGTTTTGGCATTTAGGACAATGAGATGCGGGCTTTATTATAGATTCTCCCCGGGGAAATCTGTAAATACAAACATTGCAAAAACTACCAAATACCGCACCAAACATACCACTAACAATTATAAAGAAAATATGTAAAGAATCAATTTGCACTAAATTTTTCATTATAATAATTACTTTCCTTAATGTGGATTTTTAATATAAAATATACAGGTTAATATATTTTTATATATCATATAAGTTTCATATTATAAACAACCTAAAAATACAATTCCTATTTTTTATAATTAGAAAGACAAAATATGCACCTCTTTACAAAAATTATTCTTCTGTTTCTTTTCCTATTATCACCTATTATTCCAGTAGTGTGTGAAGAAAAAAATACATCTCCATCTAATATAGGAACTTTTCCCGAACAAATTCAAGATAGTATTATTCGAACGGTAGATAAACTACAACCTGCACTGGTTCGGATACATGTTGTTGAGAAATATTACTCAGAAGGAAGGGAATTAAAACAGGAAAAATATGGTAGTGGAGTAGTTATTTCTAATGATGGTTATGTTGTGACAAATCATCATGTAGCAGGCAAGGCATATTTTGCAGATTGCACCTTTGCAAATTTAAATAACTATCCATTAAAACTGATAGGAACAGATGCCCTGACAGATATTAGCGTCCTAAAAATTATTACGGATAAGCCTCAAAATTTTGTTTTTGGAACTTTTGGAAACTCAGATGATATAAAAGTAGGAGATTATGTTTTGGCAATGGGTTCCCCTATGGCTCTGAACCCATCGGTTACTTTGGGGATTATTAGCAACCAACGAATGATATTACCTTATAAACTAAATAGTTTTGAAATGTTTTCGGAGGAAGGCGAAAATATCGGAAGTTTGGTATGTTGGTTAGGACATAATGCTGAAATCAGTCCCGGTAGTTCGGGTGGTCCTCTTGTTAATCTTCAGGGAGAAATTGTGGGTATAAATGAAATTAAATATGCTCTTGGTGGAGCCATTCCTTCCAACTTAGTAAAAAAAGTGGTAAATGATATTATACAAAGTGGCAAAGTAAATAGAACATGGATAGGACTTGAAATACAACCTATTACAGAAGCAGAAAAAATAGAGAAAGGCTCACTTATTCGATATGTGTATCCTGGCTCTCCTGCTGATAAATCGGGTATAAAAACAGGAGATATTTTAATACAGATAGATAATAAACCTATTAATGTCAAGTATATGGAACAAATTCCATTAATTAATAATATTTTATGTTCACTCCCAACCGATAAACCTGTGAACTTTTCTATTATTCGGGATTCCGTTAATTTGGATATTCCTGTTACTCCTGTTTTATATGATTTTCCACAAACAGAAGAAAAAGAGTTTAAAGAATGGGGTTTTACCGCCAAAAATCTTAACTGGTTTTTTGCTCTTAATCGAAATAGGGACAATACCAATGGTGTTCTTATTACATCTCTACGGATGGGTGGCTGTTCAGCAGAGGCAAAGCCATCCTTACAAACTGGAGATCTCATATTAGAAATTGAAAATGAAAAGATATCCTCATTAGAAGATTTAGAAAAGAAAACGCATTCACTTATAGAAGAAAAAAAAGAGGAAGTTCTTGTAGTAGCAGAAAGAAATCATAATAGAATTTACTCAATGGTAAAAATTGGGGCATCTCGAACTATAGAACCGATTAGAGAAGCCAGCAAACCCTGGATAGGTGTGGAAGTTCAGGTCCTTACAAAGGAAATGGCGAGAAAAAAGAATTTAGAAGAAGGTGGATTTATAATAACCCGTATTTATCCCATAAAAGAAAAAGGATTAGAGGAGTTAAAAGTAGGAGATGTTATTAAAGAAATTGAAAATGAAAAATTTCATGCTAACAAAGTAGATGATTACGAAGAATGGAAGGAAAGAGTTCGAAGTTTTTCTATTGACCAGGAAATAACAATCTCTATCATTAGAGAAAATGAAATTAAACAAATTCCTATACAACTTATTAAAGAACCTATTCCACGAAATATGGTTGAAAAGTATCAAGACGAATGGTTGGAATTTACCGTAAGAGATTTGTGTTTCTATGATAGAGTGGATATGAATTTAAAAGAAGACACAAAAGGAGTATTTATTGAACAAGTTATTTCTGGAGGTTGGGCAAGCCTTGCTAAATTAGAACAAGGAGATATTATTTTATCTATACAAAATGACCCCATAGAAAATGTACAGGATTTTAAAGAAACATTAAACAGTATAAAAGAACAAAATATAAATCATTTTGTTTTTGAAATCCAGAGGGGAATACAAAAATATTTTGTTAAAATAGAAATAAAATAAATAATTTTAGGTAAAATTTAAAGATGTTATCCTTAAAAGGAATGAATGCAATTATTACGGGTAGTGCAAAACGAATTGGTAGGCATTTGTCTATTTGTTTAGCACAGGAAGGTGTAAATCTCGCTTTACATTATAACTCTTCCGATAAAGACGCCAATGAATTAGAAGAAATATTAAATAAATATCCTATAAAAACGGCACTTATAAAACAAGACTTGAATGAAACTAATGCGGGAGAAACAATATTCAAATCTGCGGTAGATAAATTAGGAGAAATAGATATTCTTATAAATAATGCAAGTATATTCCCCGAACATAGCATAAAGATGTTTTCCCATGAGGATTTAATTACCTCTGTAAACATCCATGCATGGGCACCCTTACAATTAGCACGGTGCCTTCATTCCCACTGTAAAAAAGGTATTATTATAAATATTTTAGATACCCGTCTCTGGGATTACGACCCGCGACATGCATCTTATTATTTAGGAAAACAATTACTTCGTCATATTACCCGTATTTTAGCCATAGAATTTGCCCCTGAAATAAGAGTAAATGCTGTTGCCCCGGGGTTAATACTTCCACCTCCGGGTGAAACAAAAGAATACCTAAAAAAAATGAGCAAAACCAATCCACTTCAAACATTTGGTGATGAAAATGATGTTTCAGATGCTGTAATCTTTTTGCTAAAAGCAAAATTCATTACAGGACAGGTTATATTCATAGATGGAGGACGCTTTTTATTAGGGAGTTCAAATGATGGAATTATTTGATAAAATTCATATTCGTGATTTACAAGTCCGTTGTATTATTGGAATTGAACCCGATGAAAGAAGAGAAAAACAGGATATTTTAATAAATTTAATCCTCTATACAGACTGTAGAACGGCTGGAATATCAGATGACATTAAAGATGCATTAGATTATAAAAAAGTAAAGAAAACCATCTTAAAATCAATTGAAAACTCTTCTTTTTTTCTTATAGAACGAATGGCAGAAGAAATCGCAAATATTTGTTTATCATTCGAGAAAGTAAAGGGAGTTACTGTAATAGTAGATAAACCGGGTGTCCTTCGTTTTTCCAGAAGTGTTGCCGTAGAAATTACTCGGATGAAAAAATGATACAA
>Ga0272448_1008570_pt1 | contig 10613 bp, 11 predicted proteins | sample YNPCB0191_FD_202220 | JGI IMG/M metagenome (GOLD analysis project Ga0272448, IMG submission 202220) | Hot spring sediment microbial communities from Yellowstone National Park, WY, United States - YNP-CB-019-1 | ecosystem: Environmental > Aquatic > Thermal springs > Hot (42-90C) > Sediment... | reverse complement strand
CCTTCAGCATCTTCAATTAATCTCTCTCCGCTTTTAAAATTCTTCATATTTTTATCTCTACCTCTTCCCCGGGCTTCCAATCAGGTTTCAATTCCCAGTAATATGAGCCGTCTTCAAGATAAACTTTTCTTGAGCCAAGTTCTTCTAATTTTTCCTTAAATTTATTCATCAGTTCTCTAAAACATTTTCCTTTTTCGTATAGAATTATTCCCTCATCCATAATATCAAGCAAAATTAAAGGGTTTTCTCTTAACTCTTCTACCGTCACAATGTAAGGTGAAACCTCAGCATAAATTCCTTTCTCAAAAAGTTCTTTATATTCTTTTGTTTCCCTTGCTTCAATTATTATTTTGGGGAATATCTTGTTTAAATCAATTTTTTCTTTATTATACAATATCAATAAATCAATATCAGATTCTGGTTTTGCCTTTCCTCTTGCAACAGAACCATAAAGAACAACAGAAAGAAGTCCGTCATTTGCTCTACCCTTTAACGTTTCAAGAAGCACTTCCAAAAACTCCTTATAAATATCATAACCAAAATTCATTTCTACCCCTCTCACATAGACGCTTCTAAGAGTGTAAATAAAATTATGAAAAGAATCAAGGCAATAAGTTCTTTATACGAATCCATTTTGTCATCACTTAAGAGCTGAGAGAACTCTATTTGGTAAGGGTCAGCAACGAACACCCACAGTTCGGACACTTTGTTCCCAATTTGGGAACTTCAAAGCCACAAGCAGGACAATTCATCTTCGCTCGTCACAGCTAAGAGTGTAATCTTTCATAAGTTCACAATCATCAGGAGTAAGAAGCTCAACAGTCCTTGCTTTAAACTGCATGAGTTTTATTTCCCAGAATTCAATCCCTCTTTCCGTTTTCTCTTTCACGTCCGCGTACAAAACTTTTACACAAACATCTTGAAGATCGACCGGGATGGAGAGCCCTCTTCCTTTTGTATCATGCATATCCGAACAAACCAACAGAAACTCTTGATGCTTGGAAAATTGATTCAACTTTATTAGGGATGAGGCTCTAATCAACGCTCCCGAAATCTTTGTATACATTGAGGACTTCGTTTCCCTAATCCTTAAAATTTCCTCTTTCTTTCCTTCTTTAATCTCACTCACCGTTTGTCTGAACCCTCTTGTTTCCGATGTAGTCCTGGATTTCGGGAGTGCAAATGAAATCGGAGGTTTGTCTCTTTTGACGGTCTTGCCAATTCTTTCGAGCACTTTATCAAATCCCACTTTATAGAAGCCTCTATGTTCTTTAATTTCCTCTTTTACATGCCCTCCCCTAAAAAGAATTTTTCCAGAAGATTACTTTTTGAAAGTTCTTCAGGTTTGTTGGTCTCATAAACTATCTGCCCATTGGACATTATGTAGAGCCTGTTAGCAATTTTCAATGCCTCGTTTACATTCTGCTCCACAAGAACTATACCTGTTTTCCAGAGCTGGTTTACTCTTTTGATTTTATTTATCGTTTCAGCGACAAGGTTTGGTGAAAGCCCGGCAGACGGCTCATCAAGAAGTATTAGGTCAGGTTTTTTTAGAAGAATCGTAGCAATGGCAACCTGTTGTTTTTGTCCTCCAGAGAGTAAGCCCGCTCTTTTTTTCAATAATTCTTCCACTTCCGGGAACAGAATAAAAACTTCGTCAAATTTATTCCTATTGACCTTCTTTCCGATTGCCAGTTCAAAATTTTCTCTGACTGTGAGATTTGGAAAGACTTTCCCTCCCTGAATGAAGTAGGAAATACCAACGGGTGCCCTTTTATAAGAAGGGAGCCAGGTAATGTCATTGTCATTCCAAATTACTTTCCCGTGGTAAGGTTTAAGAAAACCAGCCACGACTTTCAAAAGGGTGGATTTGCCAGCTCCATTAGGTCCGATAATTGAGACAATTTCCCCTTGCTTCACAGAGAATGAAACTCCTCTTAGAACTTCCTTTTTTCCATAGCCCGCAAAAATATTTTCAACTTTAAGTTCTTCCATTTCTCAAATTCCAATGTAGGTCCTTCTGACTTCTGGGTCTCCCAGAACATCCTGGGGTAAGCCGAAGGAAGTTATCTGACCATTGCTCATAAAATAAACCCAGTCGGCGACCTCAATTATCACATTTAAGTTATGTTCAATGACCACTACCGTTTTGCCTTCCCTTCCCAATTTGCGAATTACCTCAAGTATTGACTTCAGCATCAGCGGATTCACGCCAGCGGTAGGCTCATCAAGAAGAAGAACATTAGAATCGTTGGCAAGAAGTCTAACAATCGCCAGAAGCTTCTGCTGTCCATAGGAGAGGTTATCAGCGAGCTTTTCAGCATCACCAGCAAGCCCAACGAACTCAAGAAGGGCTAATGCTCGCTCCCGAAGCTTCCGCTCCTGCACGGCGACCTTCCACGGCATAATCAGAGAGAATAGAACACCCTCCCGGTTATAGCGATTAAACGCCGCCATTACATTGTCAACCACTTTCAACCTCTGAAAGAGCCGTACATCCTGAAAGAGCCTCCCGATGCCAAGCTGAGCAATCTCCCATGGTTTGAGTCCAACAAGATTCTTGCCTTTGAAAGTGATTGCACCTTCATCCGGGCGAATAAATCCATTGATGAGATTGAAAACGGTTGTTTTGCCTGCGCCATTTGGACCGATGAGGGCGGTGACTTTCCCCTGCTCAAATCCGAGCGAAATGCGATCTACTGCTCGAACGCCACCAAAGATCTTAGTAACATTATTCAGTTCTAAAGTGGTCATTCAAATCTATATTCACCTGATATCCCTTGCGGAAGATATCGCATGATAACAATAATCAAAAGTCCGTAAATAACCTGCCTCATGTTTGCTGCAATTGCATCTGGCATGCCAAGGAAACGCAAACCTTCTGGCAGAAGAATCATCAGCACAGTCCCTGTTAGTGGTCCGGTTATGTTCCCTGTGCCACCGATGATGATAATAGAAAGTATGAACACAGATTCCATCAGTGTGAAGCTCGTTGGATCGATGTACTGCATATATCCGGCAAAGAGCACGCCAGGGACCGCAGCAAATCCTGCCGCGATGGCGAAAGCTTTAACTTTCAATCCTGTAATATTCTTGCCCAAAGCAGCGGCGGCGATTTCATCCTCACGGATTGACTTAAGTATTCTTCCAAAAGGAGAATTCCCGATGAGATATAACATCCCGCCGCAGAGAAGTGCAATGACTCCAATGAAAACGAAGTAGGTAAATATCGAACTGACTGTGACCCCAAGGACCTCCGGCTGCGGAATGCCCGGTATTCCGTATGGACCTCGAGTAACATCTACCCAATTATATAGAACCGAGAACACAATGACCTGGAATCCAAGCGAAGCGAGAACAAAATAATCGCCCTTTAGTCTGAGAGAAGGGATCGAAATCACAAAACTGAGTAGAACAGAAGCAACAATTGCTGCCAGCAGTGATGGGATAAACCCAAAACCCAATTTCATCATCAGCAATGTGCTCACGTAAGCACCGATACCATAGAAAGCTGCATGAGAAAGAGAAAGCAATCCTGTATATCCAACAAGCAGATTGAGAGACAGCGCCAGAAGAGCGTAGATGTTAATCATGACCATGATATGAAAGACATAATTCATGTACTTGTCTCCTCAGTACGACGTCGTAACCCAAGGACACCCTCCGGACGAAAGATGAGAAAGAGAATGAGCAAAAGGAATGCAATAGCGTCTTGCCAGCGAGCAGAAACCTGCCAGATGGCTAAACTCTGGATCAAGCCCAGAAAGATTCCACCAAGGGCAGCACCCTCAAAAATTCCCACTCCACCTATGATCACCGCCACAGTTCCGTTGAGAACGGCGCCCAAGCCAGTGTTTGGATCCATTCCAACATCAAGCGCGTTAAGCACAGCAGCTACTGCAGCGAAGACCGAGCCGAGACTAAAGACAACACATCGAACAGTTCGAGGATTAACCCCCATCACAGAGAGCAAATCGGGATCATCACGCATTGCTCTTATTGTGATCCCAAGATTAGTTTTGTGCAGAATAATTGCCAGAGCTCCGAAAAGTAGAATGAAAGATAGAACTGTTACCACCTGAATCTGGGTGAGAATAATTGTTCCGAATGAATAAGTCGGTTGTATCCCAGGGACCAAAACTTTCGTCTCATTGCCAAAAATCATAGCTACGACATTTATAGTTGCGATATACAGACCCAGTGAGCTCAGCATCTGGACTAACGGTGAACCCTTCCGATTTGCAAGGGGCTGATAAAGAAATTGGTCGATCAGAATCCCAATGATTGCAATGCCTGTTAAAGTTGCTACCAAAGCTGGAGCAAACTGCCAGTTCAAGATATTCCAGAGTGTGTAGAAAACATAAGCGCTGAGGACATACACTGCGCCATGGGCAAAGTGGAACACACGGGTTGTGTTATAAATTAAACCGAAGCCAAGTGCAACCAGTGAGTAAGAGCAACCGGTGACAAATCCGTTCACAAGTAATTGAGCAAGCATATTCTTCCTTTTACTCTGGTATAAGCGACTGGAGCAGTTCCCGGAGCTCGCGCAAATTAATCGGCTTCCTCAAGTAATAAGAAGCTCCCAGGTTAAGCGCATCTACAGCCGAGTCGAAGTCTCTGTATGCACTCATCATAACCACAGGGACATCAGGGTAATTCTCTTTAATCCAACTTAGGAGCTGGATACCATCTCTATTTGTATAGTCCTCTTCGGAGAGACGGACGTCCACAAGAGCCAGGTTGATTTCTTGATCCATCTTCTTCTTCGCTTCCTCCAAGCTAGCCGCTTTCACCACTTCATAATCTCCCGCCAGTGCACGAGCAAGCGACGCAAGGTATTCTTGAACGTCATCAACAACTAAGATTCTCATCATACGCTTACACTAAGTTCGTTGCAAAAACCGTGCCCGAAGGGCCGCTTTCTAACTTGCTCTGTGCGGTCTGAGGTAATCACCGCAATTTGAATGAGATAGGCTCAGCAGAGGATTCACACATCTGGTCTCTCTTCTCAGTGAAGTTGCCATGCTGAGTTCACTTTGTGATAAATGCACCACACAAATGTGACAGAATATTCAACTGCGTAGTCGGGGTTTGACTCTCATCGAAGGCAGCTAAATCTTACCAGGCTGGCACTGCACTCGTGAATTTACCTGTCATTCTCGCCCGTCAGATGGTTCCTCAACGAAGACGAGCATTTGCGTGCCACCAATAGCGAAAGCTTCTTTTACGCTACCCCTCACACGGATCCTTGAACCGACTGAGGGCAAAACCCTCTTGGTAACAACCTTGATTTTGCCCGTTTCGTCCTGAAGTGTAAAATACTTGATGCCGAAAAGGGACATCCGATCAATGACTTTCCCTTCGATAGTCAGCACCTTTCCATCATAGGCTCTCGGATTTTCCATAATTTCGCTAATTGATGTGTGTTGAATGTGCGCATGGTAATACCATACAATGCCTCCAATTACTGCAAGAGAGAGAGCTACCGCAATCACTATTCTTAGCATGCTTTCCTCACCCTTCCTGAGGTGTAACATTAGTGCCTTCTAGCAGGAGTACTTTGGTTTGCAGAGGAGGGACTGGAGAAACTGTAAATTTTGCCTTTTCATATTTTTCGGGCAACTGCCCAATCCTCCACCCTTCTGCGGTCATTTCGCAATAATAATAGCGGATGCCGTCGTGTTCAATATATGAACCCGGTAAACCCTCGGCACCAGCAACCCCAAGAGCTGCATGCCCTGTCGTTAACAAAAGAGCTACTTCGTAACCCATGCACTTTAGAATAGCTGCACCGAGGATGGAGAAATCCTCGCAGTCACCAGCTTCTTCCACCAGGGTTTCCACCGGGTATCTCGGATATTCTACCTCTTCGCTCTGATAATGAACAGCCTGTTGAACGAATGACAAGACTAGGCTCACCTCCTGATATGTTCCATAAGGCGCACCGATCTTATATAGTTGATAAGCAAGTTCGCGAATCTCCCCAGTAATGCCTTGCAGAACGTACTCTTCAGACCACTGCAGCAGCTCCAGATTTCTTGGCTTGCTCTTGAAGAACTCATAGACCCCGGACCTGATAAGAATTGTGAGAGAATGAGCCTTGCCTTCGAATTTCCATTGAAACGTTTTAACAATCTCCTCTTTTACCTCAGGTAGGGGTGGGAGCTCCGGTAGAATCACTCTTCCGGGCTCAATTTCCTCCTCGAGACTTCTCAGAGGGACTTCATAACCAATTGCATTCAAGCCAGAAACCAACAACGCAGGGACAAAGAAACTCAGCAACTGAGCCCCAAGCGCTCCGTCAAACCAGAGCAATTTAAGGAAAATAAAACCTAAAACCGCGAGTGCTGTAAAGAGGCAGAGCCACCTAACGCTGGTCAAGGAGAGAAGATTTCGGATTGTGCCCTTCGCTGACGGAATGTAAGCATCTATGAGAAACGCCAGAAGCTTTGCAAGGAGTAAAGAGAAACCATATGCCAGAACCATCCGGATGAAAATGGGCAAGTCCCCGGCAACCGGGATTAAAGGGAAAAGCCAGGAAGCAGGCAAGAAAAGCAGAGAATAAATTAACAGCCCGAGGAAAAGCATTGTACTCTATTACCTCATGACGACATCGTCGATACTGACGCCCTCTGAAAATACAAAGAGCGATAGCCGATATGGTGAACGTGCGTCAATCCGCTCCACATTCCCGAGATTGTGTTCGACGGCCGTTATCAACTCCTTGCTCGGTGACCGTGTTTCCGCTGTTGATTCCATTTCGAGCATGGCGTTAAGTTCGGGCTTCGCGGACTCGGAAGAAAGAATGAGAAATGGCTGTGCTGCGCGAATCATCGCCGCCTTATATCCTTCAAGCTGTTCGGCTGCGGTCTGAAAACAAGAAAGGATGTCCTTGTTTGCTATACTTCTGCAATCCGGCAGCAGGCGGATGGCAGCTTTCTCTGCCATACGCCACTCCCACGGATTTGGCTCCAGTGATTTTCCGGGGGGCGAGAGTCTCCGCCAAAGAAACAGAGGCTGGTCCTTTTCGAGGTAGTCACTGGCTACTTTGGAAACATCCGCTGTACAAAGGTCCCGGTACCGAAGTAGTTCCTCGCGCTCTTTAACTACGTATTGCCAGAACGCGTATTCCTCCGGCAAAGGGGGTGTATACTCACTTCGAAAATAATCGACTAGCTCCGCTACGCGCTTGAGGGCTGAGTCGATTTCACCGACATACTGATTAATGCTTCTAAGCAGCTCTTCCAGGGCATGCTTTGCAATCCTCGATTCCTCGGCTTCCATGAGCGCTTTCCACTTTTCCTCAAGCAATCCTTCCAATGTCATGATTTGATCATGGAGCTTCTGCTTCTTGGAATAGGAATAAATGAATGCCACAGCGAAGATAAGACCTGAGAGGCCAACCGAAGCCAACAGTCTGACAAGTAGCGCTACTGGCACAGACATAACTGCAACAATCGAGATGACAACTAGTATCAGTGCCCGACCGTAAATTGCTTCATCTCGAGGGCTACGGCCCAAAAAGTCTCGAAGTGAGAGCATGCAGGGACCTGGATCTCCGTACTCTGCTAGCTTGGTTTGCCGAGGCAGCAAATTTTCAACGTGGTTCCTGAGTTCGTCCAAAAACTTTCTTGCCGCCCGAAGTCCACCCCGCTCACGCATGACTATAGATTCTAAGTGACCTTCCAAAGATTGTTTCCATTCTCCTGACCTCCTCTCCGATAACCTTTTCATCACTTCACCATTATTTTGCACAACTCTGAGGAGCGAGGCATCCAACGCATTCATGGTTTCTAGATAGTCTTCCGGACGCATTGTAGAGAAATCGGGAAACTGAGCAATAGGGTTTTGCAAGGGGAAGCCCGGATCTTCAGAGATTCTCGCCTTCACTTCATCGACTTGTAACAGAGAATTTTCCAACAGAAAACTATTAAAATAGAAATGAGAGCGATCGAGATCTTGTTCTTCGAGAAGGGATTTCTGCATTATCTCAGCTCCCCTAGAGATCGCCACGGCCTCAAGAATCTGATCTATAGGTAAAATAAGAGAAAACGCGGAGAAGCTTGACACAAAGCCGTCCCTAGCACTGCTTCTGTGAAGCCAGTCTGTATATCTGTCATTGGAGTCCACTAACAACGGAAAAGAGGTGAGAAAATACAACAGCTGTGCTATAAGACAATCTTGTTCTTCTGCCATGGAAAGAACCGTCCCCTGCGGATTAAAGACATCCAGGAAAAAGACACGGTCGAAATTACTTATCTGCTTGCGAAGATCATCAGTGTTATCCTCGGTGTGGGAATGATTTACAAGGCGTACACCACTGTCGGCATGAATTCTTGGTCTATTTAACACAAAAATCCCTGTCCAGTAAAAAGGTGCAACTGGGCTTATACTTTCAACCGCTCTACTAGTAACATTATAACTGTTTGCAATCATACCAACAGCCCGTGGGTCGGTGAGATCAGCTATGACGATAACTTGATTCAAGTGATCGCGGATAGTGATATTCTGCTTAGCAATTTCAGTACTTTGAGAAGCTCCAAAGGCGATATTTAAGGCTTCTGTTACTTGTCTCTGCATGACGTCGCTGTCTTGCCACAGAACCCATGGGTAAAGAGCAGCGGCTACCTCATTAGCAATCGGAAACCACCTCTGAAACCAGTCCTTGAGATGGAAAAGAGAGGGAGAAACTATTAGAAAAAGGACGCGGGAAGCCTTCCGAGACTTATCTGCGTCTATTCTCAGCCTGGCTATCTGCTGCCTTAAGTCATAGAGCATTTGTTGCACCTATACGCGGGGCTGGAGTTCTTCCTGAACGTACTTTTTCAGAGCCGAGAGGAGTTTTCGCAGGAGCTGAGCTCGCGGATCCGAATTCTTCTCTGCCGTCTCAATGCTGACCTCCAATACATTCGGTATGTAGTCCTCCTCAATCTTTTTTTTGACTTCATCGACCCCCTCTTGCTGTACCTTGCTCTCGGCCTTTTGTTTAAGGACCTGCTGCCAGTCAGGTCTCTCACTGAAGCTCCGCACAGCCTCAACCAACCCTCTTCCAACGAGTTCGGGTTCCTCGGAATCAGAAACCTGAAGGTAGTAATTATTGCCTCGCGAGAATAGAAAAGCGACGTTCTTCCTATCATTTGGCGAAGTAGCGCCGGGGGTAGGGAAGAGATAATTAAGGGCTCTCCCGAGGATAAACCATTTGATTGCTTCATCCTCGGCAGGTCGTGGCACCAAGTCGCCCCACCCCTCTGCCTCAATCCAACAGTGGACGGGCTTAACCTGCCGTCTCTGTGCTTTCCCTCGGATATATGTATCCTGGAATAGCTTGTAATGAGACTCGTAGGAATTCAGCCCCTGGTAAGAAGAAATTGTGTAACCAACCTTGAGCTGGTACAGAACAACCTCGTGGAGCGAATCGAAATCGGCAAAGACCTTACCCTGGCCTCCTAAGTACTTCTCATATTTACTGTCGAAATCGCTCCGGAGGTTAGGATGAACTCCAATAATCCAGTAAGAGTCATAACTTGACTCCATCTCATTCGGGTCGAGCCAGAACAGAGGAGAGGACAGGCTCTGAAGATCCTGAAAGAGCTTTCTTTTATCAGCATCATCATTGTAAAAGCGCTCCAGAATCTCAACGAAGCTGAGCGACTTGAGCCTACCCAGCTCATTATCCACGATATAAGGCATGCAGCCACCCAGCCACTTTTCGAAGGTGGAGTCCTTATCCTCCAAATATCTATTATCGAGCCAATACTTGCGAATTCGTGTTACGGAAGCAGATTCCTCAGGTACAATTTCCGTGTACAGTTGATTCGCCTTCCTCGAATCTACAAGGCTAAATCTATTCCCGGGGCCACGGCTTCCTATGTCTGCCATTTTATCGAGCAAGCGAGAATAGTCTGTTATGCCTTCTTCGGCTGTTGCAAGATGGCCTTTAAGCACAGCCACAATGGGGGTCCATTTGTCCTCCAGCTTTTTGCATTCCTCGAGGAGCCTCGAATAGACTTTGCCACCTTCTCGCTTGATCCATACATCAACTTGCTTGTTAAGCATTGATTCCAGTCTTGCACTGAAATCGGACATCGCTTTCTTAACTCTACCGCTTCTGCCCAGCCAGCCCTTAGCAGCGCTCCCAACCCCTTGTATACTAATCTCCACCTCCTGCTTCAGCTTTTTAGTCAGCAAATCATTAGAGTCGATCGTTTCTTGCTCCAACGCAGCTTGGTGCTTTTTGAGCAGACCCTTCAACTTCTCGAGAAAAGCCATCGCCTCGCCAAGATTTCTCTGCCTCATGCGCTCATCGAAGGTACTCTGCAGGACAATTACTAACTGATTTATTACATCTCCCCCTTTCCCCTCAATAATCCTCTTCTTCTCATCTTCGACAGCCTTCAGCATATCCTCCACGAATTTTCTGCAAGACAGGACCAGCCTTTTGTAGTCGACGCCCGGTTGAAGAATAGTCCCTGCAGCATCTACACCAATTCTCAGTACATCCCCTCCAATCTCCTGCTTAATTCTATCCTGCAATTGATCAGCACCTGCTTCTTCCAAGGAATTAGTCCTTATCCAGTCAGAAACAGAGCTAAAGATTGTCGGAGCCTCTT
>Ga0272448_1008568_pt1 | contig 10615 bp, 11 predicted proteins | sample YNPCB0191_FD_202220 | JGI IMG/M metagenome (GOLD analysis project Ga0272448, IMG submission 202220) | Hot spring sediment microbial communities from Yellowstone National Park, WY, United States - YNP-CB-019-1 | ecosystem: Environmental > Aquatic > Thermal springs > Hot (42-90C) > Sediment... | reverse complement strand
CGGTCCTCGCGCCCCTCCCGTAGTCTGACCTTTACCGCCGCTACTCGAATCCGAACCCCCGTGCGTCTCTTGGCCCACGGGTTGGTTTTGGCTATCGCATCTAACGGAGGTCAGACAATACTAATGAAATACGTTTTCGCGCTAGTCGCGGGCCTGTTTGCGCTTGCAGGCGCTTCGCAGGCCGATGGTAACTCTTCTCCTTCGGAAATAGACGCGCTCAAAGCGCGGGTGACCGAGCTGGAGCAAAAGCTGGAGAAGCTTGAGCAGCAGGAGAGCGCGCCCCAGACTGAATCTCCGCCGGAGACAGGTGGCCGGTACTTGGCTCTGCCCGACATCAGTCTGATCGTCCAGGCGAAGGGCAGGGCCACAACCGACAAGATCGATCCGGACAAGCAGAAAATCCAGCTTGCGGAGGCGGAGCTCGGTATTCAAGGCTACGTGTATCCGAACGTGAGGGCCGATGCTTTCTTTGCCGGCAGCCCCGCGGAGCACGAGCCGTTCCACGTCCACGAAGCCTATCTCAGCTACCTCGGGCTGGCAAAAGGCCTGAATTTCGTCGTGGGACAGAAATTCGTGCCGTTCGGCCGCGTCAACCAACTCCACAACCACTCGTGGCTCTACGCGCGGCAGCCGCTCGTGCTTTCAAACTTGGTGGCTCCGGAAAGTCTTGCCGGCCAGGGAATCAACCTCACTTACCTGATACCGACAAGACCCGGCCTGTTCGCGCAACTTGATTTGGGAAGTTGGGCGAACGGTTCGGAGGGCGAGGAAAGCAACTTTCCTCCCAACATCATGGCCGGCCCCGGCGCCGATCTGACGGATCGATTCACAACGGCCCGATTCTGGATGGGAATGCCGACAAGTGAAAACGGCGAGTTCGAACTCGGCGGCTCCTGGGCGGGCGGCAGGTCCGAGGAGGACCCTAACACCGGGCTGACGAACTACGTCCACCTGCGAGGCCTGGACCTGACCTATCGATACTTCGGTCCGCAGACCAGCCGCCTGCTGCTCCGGGCGGAGCACCTGTGGCGAAAAGGGACAACCGATTCGGACGGCGCCGTCGCACGAGGATACTATCTGTTCGCGAACTACCGATGGAACAGGTACTTCGACGCCGGATTGCTTTACGATTGGTCTCAGTTCCCGCAGGACACCTCGCGGCACGAGTCGGCGATGTCTCTTGTCTTGACGAGGCAATTCTCGGAGCAGTATTACGTGCGCCTACAAGTAACGCGCGGATCTAGGCCCGACGACGGTTCGTACACCGAAGTGCGATTGCAGTGGTGTTGGGGAGTCGGCCCGCATACGCACAATCTTGAATAGCAGCTCTTTTCGAGCGTGAAAGGACTGAGGGATATGAAAAGATCACCGTTTGGTTTTCTCATCATAGCTGCTCTCACGGCGGTGTGGCTCGTAACATGCGTTTTGCAGGCCCAAGCCGCCGTTCAGATCGTCGCGGCCACGCCTGAACTGGCCGAAATCGCGAGGCGTGTCGGGGGCGACAAGGTGTCCGTCTACTCGATCGCCAAGCCGAACCAGGATTATCACACCATTGAGCCGCGGCCGAGCGACGTGTCGCGCATCGCTCGGGCGGATCTGGTGGTGCGGGTGGGAATGGACCTAGATCTTTGGTTGGACGCCCTGATCAACGCATCCGGCAACCGAAGCGTGAGGCGCGGCGCGCCGGGATACGTCGACGCTTCGATAGGCATTGCCAGGCTGGAGGTTCCGAAAGAACCGATCACCGGAGCGTCCGGAGACATCCACATCTACGGTAACCCACACTATTTCTACGACCCTATGAATGCGAAGATCATAGCTCGAAACGTGCTTGAGGGGTTGTCGCGGGTATCCCCGCACGACAAGGCGCTTTTCGAGGCCAATTATCGGCGCTTCGCGGACGAGATCGATCGTCGAACGGAGGAGTGGCAGAAGCAGCTTGCAGCCTACAAAGGCAGGCCGGTTGTCACGTATCACAAGAGCGCCGTCTACTTTCTACGCCGGTTTGGGCTTAAGGACTTCGGGCAACTCGAGCCCAAACCGGGCATACCTCCGTCTCCGGCTCATGTATCGGGATTGATTCGCCGGATGAAGGAAAGCAACGTCACGGCAATGGCAATCGAGTCCATCTATCCGAGGCGTTTCCCCGACCTAATCGCGCGCGAGTTGGGGATCAAGTACGTCGTCGTGCCCTATTCTGTCGGCTCACTAGGCACCAAGACGTACTTCGATCTCATAGACGCGTGGGTCAGCAAGATCAAAGAGGCGCTGCGGTAGAATAGGCCGTCGCGATAGGAACGGAATCCAGCGTTTTCGCCTGTCTGCGGCTCCTCAACTAGCACGCAGACGGGCGAGAACGCGGCTAATTGTGCTCTATCGCAACAAGCTCCTGGGTAGAAGCTTGTTTGGACGGGATGTGTCGGGACGCGTTTGGAGGACGATATGAAACAAGTTGCGGAAAACCGCACGATATCTCGACCGGTCGGAGAGCTGCTTGCGTTCGATCATGCCGACCTCGGATACGGCAAGCGCATCGTGGTAGCCGACCTGAGTATGGTTCTGAGAGCAGGTGACTTTCTGGGGATAGTCGGGCCGAATGGCGCGGGCAAGACCACCATACTCAAGGCAATGCTCGGCATACTCAAGCCCTTGAACGGTAGAGTGCGAAGAACATCGGGGGTGCGGTTCGGCTACGTGCCCCAACGGCAGTCGGCTGACGAGGTATATCCTTTGACGGCGCTCGAGGTGGCGATGATGGGGCGCTATCCGATGATGGGCGTGTTTGCTCGCCCGTCGCGCCGCGACAGGGATTTGGTACTGAGCAGCCTGAATCAGGTAGGTATCGCGGATCTGGCCGAGCAGCCTTTCCGGGAACTTAGCGGCGGACAGAAGCAGCGCACGCTCATCGCTAGAGCTCTGGCATCGGAGCCGGACGTGCTGGTGCTGGACGAGCCGACCAACGACATGGACATCGGCAGCGAGCACGCGATAATGGAACTGCTCAAAGACTTGCACGACTCCCGCGGCCTTACCATAGTCATGGTTAGTCACCTTCTCAACGTCGTGGTCAACTACGCCGGGACGTTTGCCATAGTCGACCACGGGTTGAGAATGTTCGGAAGTGCTGAAGAGGTGGTATCGGCTCAGAACCTGTCGGAGGTCTACGGGATTCCTGTCGAAGTGGCGGCGCACGGTGACGGTAGGGTTGTGCTGACGGCGGGCTGCACTTGCCGCCAAGACGAGGCGTTGAGCCGCAGGTTGGGAGGAAGCAATGCTTGACGTCTTCAGGATACCTTTTCTGCAGACGGCTCTGGCTGCCGGCCTGATCGTCGGGGCTGTTTGCGCGTATTTAGGTGTGCACGTCGTCCTGCGGCGGATCGTTTTCGTCGGAGCGGCGTTGGCACAGGTCTCGAGCGCGGGCGTCGGACTGGCGCTGTACATCGGATCAAACCCGTCGATAACCTCCCTGCTTCTCACAATGGGCGGTGTGGCGGCATTCTCGATCAAGTCGGCAAGCCGCCGGACCACTCAGGAAAGCCTGATCGGCGTCGGTTACGCGATAGCATCGGCACTGGCCGTGCTGTTCCTGGCAAGAAGCGGCCAGGCGGAAGCGCGAATGCTGGATGTGCTGTCAGGCAACGTGCTGACGGTGACGGCAGCACAGGTATGGCTGATGGCGGCCGTTGCCGCCGCGGCTGTTGCAGTGCACGCCCTGCTGCAGAAACAGTTCCTGTTTTCGGCGTTCGATGCGGATACGGCCAAGGCTTCAGGCATACGCGCGCAGTGGTGGGATCTTCTGTTTTTTCTGATCCTCGGCGTGGTGATATCCTTCTCGATCAGGCTCGCGGGCACTCTGCTGGTATTCGCGTTCTTGGTATTGCCTGCGGTAACGGCACTGCTGCTGAGCCGGCGCTTCGCCGAGATCTACGTGGTGGCGGTAGGAGCTTCCGCGATCTCCACCATCGCCGGCCTGATGGCTTCCTATAGGTTCGATCTTCCGACCGGTCCGACGATCGTGGCCGCGTCCTTCGTGCTGCTCGTTGTCTCATGGGTCGTTTCTAGGCTCCGCTCGTAACAGCAGCCGGCGAGCACGTGCTATAATTGATCGGCGATGAGCAGCCCGTTCGTGTCGGTTATCGTGCCGGTCTATAACGCAGAGCACTGCTTGGTAGATGCCTTGGAGTCGGTCTGGAATCAGACGTTCCGCGATTTCGAGGCGATCGTCGTGGACGACGCCTCGACCGACCGCTCGGCCGAGCTCGCCGAGCGTTTCATTAGTCGGGACAGTAGGTTCCGTCTCATCAGGCGCGAGACAAACGGCGGAGCGGCGGCGGCCCAGAACACTGGTGTCACGGCTGCGTCGGGCGAGTGGATCGCCCTGCTCGGATGCGACGACGTCTGGTTTCCTGAAAAGCTGGAGAAGCAGGTTGCCCTGATCAAGCGCAATCCGGACGCGTCACTAGTTTTCTCGAACGGGATTGAGTTCAACGGGTCACGTGAACTGGGGCCGTTCTATCGTCAACGCCGCAAGTTTCCGGAAGGTCCGGTGCTCGAGCGCCTCCTGGACCGAAACTGTTTTTGGGCCAGTTCAGTGATGGTGAGGCGGCGCGACTTGTTGGAGATCGGACTGTTTTGCGAGGACTTGGCAGTCGGAGAGGACTATCTTGCCTGGATATTGATACTTGCTCGCGGTGGACGCGCGGTTGGGGTCTGGGAACCACTGGTCCGCTACCGGAAAAGTTCGACTAGCCTTTCAAACCGACGCGAGCGTGCCTATGCGGATCTGGAGGTTATTCACGCCAGGCTTCTCGAAGGGACTTCGAATCCGCGACATCGTGCAGTCCTAGAGAGAGCGCTTGCGCGAGACCGTAGCGATCAGCATATGTGCGCGGCGCGGGCAATACTCCGGACCAGCAAGCTGTCTGCCTCAGGGAAACTGGTCCGAGCATGGTTCCGGCTGCCGGCAAGGGTCAAACCCCTCTTTTGGATTCCCGTTCTGTTCGTACCTGGAGGCGCCTCGGCTGTGGAGAAAGAACTGGCACGCAGGTGGTGAGATTGGTATGCCGTCACCGAGTCCGGGGCGAAAGTGAGTTCGTCAGCCGTACGGAAGAGCCGCACCTAAGCGTTCTGAAACGGAATGGCTGTGTCATCTGCGGGAGCCCGGCGTCGTGAATCGGTCTGCAGGCGTTAAGGTATCAATGCTCTCGGTTGTCGTATTGAATTACCGAAATGCCGAGCTGGCGCTTGACGGAATTCGCTGTTTGCCGGAGGCGGTAGGAACCGGTTCTTACGAGCTTATCGTGGTCGACAACGCTTCCGGGGACGGAAGTGCCGCCTATATGCGCGAGTCGCTTCCCTGGGCACGCGTCATCGAGACGCCGTCCAACGCGGGCTTTGCCGCAGGAATGAATGCCGGGTTACGGCAGGCAAACGGCGATTACGTCCTGATCATGAACAGCGATGTCAGGCCGGGCGCTGGATCGGTCGAAACGCTGCTAGCTTATATGCGCGGTCATCCCGACGTCGGAATTGCCGCGCCGTTGTTGGTGGACGAATCGGGTAGGACTTCTCGCACCCTTCTTATTCAGCCGACCATCTGGCGCGCCTTTGTGCCGCTTCTAGCGAAGTTGCGCTACAAGCGCTGGTGTGACCGGTTGGACGTGTGTCCCCTGGCAGTAGAAGCCTGCGAGGGTGCTGCGGCGATCGTGACTCGACAGGCAATCGAAAGAGCCGGACTGCTTGACGAAAGCTTCTTCTTTTACTACGAGATTGTTGAGTGGTGTATGCGCATACGACAGTCCGGACTAAGCGTAGTAATTGTTCCATCGGCGAAGATGACGCACCTGGGAGGACAATCGACGGCGAACCGACACTTGGCCGCACAGGTCGAGTTGAAGAGAAGCGAGTACCTGTTACTTAGAAAGCTTTTCGGTCGAGCCGTTTGGTGCGCTGCGGTAACTAGGGACACGTTTTCAGAGGCGCTTAGGACTCTCTTTTACGCGGCGCTAGCTCGATCTGCGGGCCGCAGACGGACTAGAAGCCTTGAGAAACTCGCAGCACACGCGGCTGTGCTAAGATGGCTTCTCCGAGGGATGCCGACTCGTGACAGTGCCTGGTACAAGAATGTCCTGGGGGCGTGGGAATGATGCGCCGATCGGGCTTGCGTATTGCGGTTGGTATATGCGTTCATAACGAAGAGGACTATATCACCTACTGCCTGCGCGCAATCTATGATTTCGCCGACACGATAGTGGTCAGCGTCAATACCGGTCGGCCTTGGAGTGGAAATACGGAACCACTCGACGCGACGCTTGATCTGGTTCGTTCATTCGCCGATCCGGAGCGAAAGATCGTCATTAGAAGCGGCGAATGGGCAAGCGAGATCGAACAACGTCAGGACTCCCTCGATTTGGTTCGCGACACGTCGGATTATTACATGATTGTCGACGCCGACGAGATTTACCACGCCACTGACCTGGCGCGCATCAAACTGTTCGTAGCCCACAGACCTTATGTCGGACAATTCAGAATCGGCATGGTTACTTACTGGAAAACCAACCCAATCTGGAAAATCGATCCTCCCGAGCCGCTCAGGGCCCACATAATCAGCCGCGTCGGAAGACGCACACGATTCGTAGACCTTCGCAAAACAAATGAGCTGTGGAAGTGCACCATTCCCCAACGCGTAGCCGTCTGCCACCATTTCTCCTATGCCCGCCCCTCCGAGCGCATACGCCGGAAGATCAGCAATTTCAGTCACCGCCACGAAGTGGTCCCTGGGTGGTTTGAGAACGTCTGGCTCAGGTGGGACCAAGACCACGATCTGTGCAATCTACACCCGACGCACCCGGAGGAGTACCGTCGAGCGGTGCCTGTCGACCCGGCTCAGTTGCCGGAGGTCATGCGGGATCACCCATTCGTTCGCCCAATATGAGCCGCATCAGAAGCGCCGGCGGCGTAGCCAGGGACACGACGGAACACAACGCTTTCAAGGCGGGGGACAGTGGTTTGCATGTCTCCAAACAGGTCGCAACGGTTTCCCAACCCCGCGAATTTGCTTGTGGGGCGGTTTCTCGCTACAATAGACCGGAATAGTGCTTGCTGCGGGCTTCTGCCGTGCAGTTGCGGCGTGGAGCACTCGAACACTTGCACAGGTGAGGAGGCATTTGATGGAGCAAAGACAGTTTCTTCTGGACCAGAAAGATATACCGAGGGAGTGGTATAACGTCGTGGCGGACCTCGGAACCCCGCCACCGCCGCCGCTCCACCCGGCTACGAAAGAGCCTGTGGGACCGGACGCCCTTGCACCGATCTTTCCGATGGCGCTCATCGAGCAGGAAATGTGCACCGACAAATGGGTCAAGATCCCCGAAGAGGTGCTCGACGTGCTCAGCATCTGGCGGCCGACACCCCTTTTCAGGGCAACAAGATGGGAGAAGGCGCTCGGCACCCCGGCGAAGATATTCTACAAGTGGGAGGGTGTCAGTCCCGTCGGGAGCCACAAGCCCAACACTGCGGTAGCTCAGGCCTACTACAACAAGAAGGAAGGCGTCAAGCGCATCGCCACGGAGACCGGTGCGGGCCAGTGGGGAAGCGCGCTGTCGATGGCCTGCTGCTTCTTCGGGCTTGAGGCGACGGTCTATATGGTCAGAATCAGCTACGACCAAAAGCCTTACCGCAAGTTCGTCATGCAGGCATACGGGGCAACAATATATCCCAGTCCAAGCGAACACACCAAGTTCGGGCGCAGCGTGCTCGAAAAAGATCCGAACTGCCCCGGAAGTCTGGGCATCGCCATCAGCGAGGCCCTTGAGGACGCGGTATCCTCTCCAGACGTCAAGTACTCGCTTGGAAGCGTGCTCAACCACGTCCTTCTGCACCAGACCGTCATAGGGCAGGAAGCCAAGAAGCAGATGGAGATGGCCGGGTGTCGGCCCGACGTGATCATTGGCTGCGTCGGGGGCGGCAGCAACTATGCGGGCCTCGCGCTTCCTTTCATTCCGGACAAACTGGAGGGCAAGGACATCCGCTTCATAGCGGTGGAGCCGGTTGCGTGTCCTACCATCACAAAGGGCAGATATGATTACGACTTCGGCGATACCGCGCAGATGACTCCGCTGCTCAAGATGCACACGCTCGGGGCCGACTTCATCCCGCCTCCGATCCACGCCGGCGGACTGCGCTACCACGGCATGGCGCCTTTGATCAGTCTGCTCGTTGAGAAGGGACTGATGCAGGCGAAAGCATACCACCAGTTGGACGTCTTCGAGGCGGCGGTGAGCTTCGCGCGTGCTGAAGGAATCATCTCCGCGCCCGAGTCGGCCCACGCGATCAGGGCCGCGATGGACGAAGCGCTCGAGGCCAAGCAGGAAGGCAAGGAGCGCGTGATTCTGTTCAACCACAGCGGGCACGGTCTACTTGATCTCGGCGCGTACGACGCATACCTATCCGGCAGGCTTCAGAACGTTTGAGCCGGCCAAGCTACGTGCTCTTGTGCTCACGTCTCGCCCATTGCCCGAGGTGGCGGGGGTGCTCCGCGGTTCTCTGCGGCATGACGTGAGCAATGTGGTATATGCGAACAGGCCCGTTGCGTATCGCGAACGGGCCTGTTCTTCGAGACAGGTCACCGCGTATGACGCTGCGGCAGCACATAGCCGATAGATATGCGCCGCTGGTCTTCCTGGTTGCACTCAGCGCCGCGTTGGCTACGTCCACCGGCGGGTTCGCGACAGCCAACAACATCCTCAACGTGGCGCGGCAGCACTCGATAATCATAGTCCTGGCGGTCGGCCAGACTATGGTTATGATCTCCGGCGGCATCGATCTGTCGGTCGGATCGGTGATGGCGCTTTCCGGAGTGGTAGCCGGTTCGGCGGCGGCAGCGGGTGTGCCGATCGCGGTCTGTCTGGTGATCGGGGTGATGGCGGGCTGCGTGTGTGGATGTATCAGCGGGCTGGTAACCGCCAAGGCGCGGGTCCCGGCATTCATCGCCACGCTGGGACTGATGGGGATGGCGCGCGGGATCGCGCTTGTTTTGTCACACGGGGTCAGCATCAACCTGCCTCCACAGGTATCGGAGTGGACGTCTGCACACGGCTTCTTGCTAGCCATCTTGTTCGTGGCGGTGATGGCTTCGATTGCACTTACGTGTCACGTGCTTCTGAGCCGCACAACCCTCGGAAGACACTGCTACGCGATCGGCGGCAATCGCGAAGCGGCGCGGCTTTCCGGCATCAACATCGATCGACACACGGTGACGATATTCACCCTGAACGGTCTGATAGCCGGTCTAGCGGGCATGATGATGCTGGGCTACATAACCGTTGCGGACCCGACCGCCGGCGACGGTTACGAGCTCGACTCAATTGCCGCCGCCGTCATCGGAGGCACCAGTTTGTTCGGCGGCAGAGGTCACGTTGGAGGCACCGTAGTCGGAGCGTTCATTCTGGCCGTCTTGCGCAACGGATGCGACTTGCGCAACATCTCCGAGCACTGGCAGAGGTTTGTCGTGGGCCTGATGACGATTGCCGCAGTCTTCTACGATCGCCTGCGCCGGAGGGAATAGACTGCGGCGGGTTATGCTATAATCACGCTTGGTTCGAATCACTCCAAAGGGACAGAGGACACATATGCGGAAGCTGGTTGTTGCGGTTCTTTTCTCGGTCCTGACGGCGGCGGTGGTCGGCGGATGCGCACAACAGAAGACGCCGCGCGCCGGCCAACCGGCCAGGTTGATCCGAATAGCGGTCGTCCCGAAGGGGACCACGCAATCGTTCTGGCTGGCAGTCAAGGCAGGGGCGGAAGACGCGGCGAGAAAGGCAGGTGCCGTGATAATCTGGAAGGGACCTGCCAAGGAAACGGACGTGGCCGGGCAGAAGCGCATCATCGAGAACTTCATCAACCAGAAGGTCGATGCGCTGGTCATGGCCGCATGCAACGAGACCGCACTGGTGCCTACCGTAGAGTTGGCCGACAAAGCCGGCATCCCGGTAATCACGATCGACTCCGGGGTGAAGTCGAACGTGCCTAAATCCTTTGTCGCAACGGACAACATAGCCGGGGCACGCGAGGCGGCGAGGACTCTCGCGAAGCTAATCGGCGAAAAGGGCGAGGTGGGGCTTATCCCGTTCGTCAAAGGCGCGGCGACCTCGAACATGCGCGAGGAAGGCTTCAAACAGGAAATCGCGAAACACAAGGGCATCAAATTGGTGAGTGTCCTTTACTCCCAGAGCGACATCATGCAGGGGGTGCGCGCGACCGAGGACATGCTCACGGCTAACCCAAAGCTCGCCGGGATATTCGCCGCGAACGAGGGTGGGGCGGTTGGCGCGGCGCGGGCGCTCGACCTCAGGGGACTGAGCGGAAAAGTAAAGCTCGTGGCGTTCGATGCCGCTCAGGCCGAAATCGAGGCGCTTAAGAAGGGCACGATCCAGGCCCTCATTGTGCAAAATCCGTACAGAATGGGCTTCGACGGAGTGACGGCGGCGATCGACGTGATCAACGGCAGAAAGGTCAAGCCCAGGATCGATACCGGGGTCACCGTTGTTACGATGAAGAACTTCAACGACCCGGCCGTCCAGAAGCTCCTCTATCCGACGGGCAAGTAGGGGCATCG
>Ga0272448_1008566_pt1 | contig 10616 bp, 3 predicted proteins | sample YNPCB0191_FD_202220 | JGI IMG/M metagenome (GOLD analysis project Ga0272448, IMG submission 202220) | Hot spring sediment microbial communities from Yellowstone National Park, WY, United States - YNP-CB-019-1 | ecosystem: Environmental > Aquatic > Thermal springs > Hot (42-90C) > Sediment... | reverse complement strand
CCGGCATGTCTCTCGCCGTACTGAAAATGGACGAGCGTGCTCTCATCGTATATCGGAACGCCGTTATCGAGAATTTCCCTGGGCGAAATTCTTTCCCAATACAGGATGTTGTACATTCCGGAAGCGTACATATTCAAATCTGCGTCGAAAACGCTGTGCGGGTTGCCTGGAGACATCTTCGTCTCGCGGGTTTCGTCCTTCTGGATGATCCCGTCTCCATTTCTGTCCTCCCACATCAGGTTCGGCGTCTTCGATGCCTTCTGCCAGTCTTTCGCGGCCGGACGCCAGGAAAGGTCGGCATACGGGCTTATGACTCCGGCGACGGCTTCGAAATGATCGCCGCGCCTGACCCACAGGAACTGTCCGGCAACCGCCGAGCCCTGGTATGATTTGTGATGCATGTATTGTTTCCCGTTCCTGGCTGTGAAAACGATAGAGTTGACCATGTGGGGCCAGAAATAGGGAGTGTCCGGCCTGGCCTCGATCATGACCGCCGCAGGCTCCCATGTTCCCTTGTCAAGATCAACGCGCCATTCCACATTCTGGCAATAGACTCGCGCAGGGTCGGCCGGATCCATGCACACTGGCGTGGAGACGAAAGCAGGCCCGAATTTCTCCATGACGAGTTTTCCGGTTTCAGACTGCCACACGCTCACCCGTTTGGGCGAAAAGTCATGCTCCATCACCCACAGACGGCCTTTCGAATCAACGGCCATGCCTCTGGGGCTGAGCATGGCCTCTCCGTCCCATTTTCCGGCGCGCGCCAGGCTGACATTGCCCTTTGTCTGAACGGAACCGGACATGGCTCGGCCACCAGCCTTGCCGATGGATCCGATAAAATGGCCGTTTGAATCAAAGACGGAGACGTTGTGCAGTTTGCCTGCGTTGCTGACAAATACACGACCATCAGGGCCGACCGCTGCGTCTTGAGGATCGTCAAGATAGCCGGTTGCGAAGTCCGATGTTTTTCCGTCGCCGAGCGAAACCTTGCGAAGAATCCCTTCGCTTATCACTATCAGGGCGTTATCCCCGAAGGCGGCGATGCCGGTTGGTCCAGGGACGGTCATTCTCCTTGTGATGGATCCTCTTCTGGCATCGTATTCCACAATTTCGTTTGCTGAGGATACCGCCACATAAAGTTTTCCGGCGACGCACGCCATGCCGTCGCAGAGAGAGCGCATGGCTTTTTTCGGGGGAAGCGGCTTCCCATTCTGGTCCATGCCGCCATCAATTTCGACAGTCGCATTGGGCTCCGCCCACAGTTCGCCTCTGAGGAAATTGATCTGTTTGCCGCCGGCGAGCGTGTACGCACGGATCTCCTTCTCATGGTTCAGGTACACGTAAACCCATTCTCCATCTGTCGCAAGCTGAGTGCCGCCGATCCTGAATCCCCACTGCTTGCGGCCCTCCAGATCAACGCCGATCAGGCCCGTTCCCGCCTCAGATCCGTCCCAGACCAGCACACCGCGTTCGCCGGCGAAAGCTGCGTCGGCAGGGCAACCCCAGTCGCCGCCCCAGGCGCCCCTGCCGTCGGGAGTGTTGTAACTGGGATTTCCGGAGTTGGCCACCGAGAGGACATGCTTCACCGCAAAAGGCTCGTGGTATGCTCCTTTCCAGGCATAATCGCCCGGAGGCAGCACACGGCCTCTGCTGTCAAGCCCGTCCCACAGTTCTTCCACCCGGCCTCCAGGTCTCATTTCTGCGGCGATTATGTTCCGCACTCTGTCTCCTGCCTGATTGACAAGTGTGATTGAAATGACCTGCTCCTTTGGCAGTTCAAATTCAAACTTCAGTGGAAGCTTTCTGACAGGAGGGATGCCCTGCTGGGTGAGTTCCCTGGGCAGGTTGCCTTCCCCGGCAAAGATCACCTTGCCCCACGGTCCGGTTGACTGGTAGGAAAACCCTGCGCGTGACATCAAATCCACGGCCCACCCGCCGGCGTACGAATGGAAGCCGGTAGCGTCGCTCCACTGGATTTGAATTGCCCCCGCCACAAGATCTCCGGCCTTCAGCGGCCTTGGCGCGCCAAGGGTGGACCATGGAATGCGATACTCCAATGTGTAGCCCTTGCCGTCAGGCCAGGGGACATAGGCAGCCTGGAATTTGTCATCAGGAACGATGCCCTTGTGGTAACCGTGGGCGTCATGGTAATCCATGCCGTATTTCAGGTGCAGGACCGGTTTCCTGGCGTCAGTGAAATACCAAAGCGTAATGTGAACCAACATTTCCGAAGGATTGCGGTCATAGCCTCCGATTTTCAGAGGATAGCCAAGGTCTGGATCCAGGCATATTCTGAACTGGAATGCGTCGCCATCCCACCCGAAGTCAGGGTTGACGGCCGGATCGGCTTTGTTCAGAAGAGGCGACGGGTCGGCGACCCTGCTTGAAATGTAGAGCGCATCGCTGTCATACATCATTGCAGTTCTGGCGCTTTGGTACGACATTGACGCCTCGACCACGTACGTGAGTATTTCACCGCTGAGATCCCAGTCCGACAAATCGCCGTCAATAGTCACTTTGCCGGGAGCGGGCACGACGAACAGCCTCTGGTTGTGATAAACGCCCTGCGCTGAGGCATTTGAAAGGCCGGCAAGCAGAGTCAGCAGCGCGCAGCATATCGTCCAGGAGTTTGCGCCGTTTCCGAATGCGGCAGAAGCAGGGCGCGGGAGGTTACGCTGAGTGCTCATGCTGCAGGCGCTTCTCAACAAAGCAGATCCCGCGCTCCGGATAATCCCGCCCGGTTTGAGAAATGGCATCTTTCCTCCGTTCTGCGTATTCACTTTTGCGCTCCTTGTTGTCTGGCTGGGTGCGGGCGGCATTTCGCCTGCATTTTTCAAACGCAAAATCCGGTTCATAGACTATGCGCTTTGAATGGCAAACACAAGCCGGGGAATATGGCAGGGCGCAGCGGGAAGCCAGGTTGCTGAAACTTCACTTGTGTTGAGTGGAAGGATTGGCTAAAAAAGTAAAACTACAGGCTTGGGAAAGCATGGAGAGGAGAGGACAAATGAAATCGCTGAAAGGCACGAAAACCGAAAAGAACCTTCACGAGGCGTTCGCCGGCGAGTCCATGGCAAGGACGAAATACACATTCTTTGCGTCCGTGGCCAAGAAAGAGGGTTACGAGCAGATTGCGGCAATTTTCCTGGACACTGCCGAGAATGAGAAGGAGCACGCAAAGCTCCATTTCAAGTATCTTAACGGGATAGGAAATACAGCGGCCAACCTTTCCGAAGCCATGAAAGGGGAAAACTACGAGACTACGGAGATGTATCCCCGCATGGCAAAGGAAGCCCGGGAGGAGGGATTTGACGAGATCGCCTCGACTTTCGAGAAAATAGCGCTTGTGGAGGCTGTACACAGAGAGAGATACCGCAAACTTCTCGCCAACCTGGAAGGCAAGACGGTCTTCAAGAAAGATAAGACAGTCAGATGGCATTGCCGGAATTGCGGCTACATTCACGAGTCCTCCTCGGCGCCTCAGCAGTGCCCTGTTTGCAAGCATCCGCAGGCATTCTTCGAGGTTGCTGAAGAGAACTACTGATCAGACGTCACGCCGAGTCCAGCCTTCGGTCCGAGTTCGACATCAGGAGAGGCGACTGGGGGATATTGCCGGCTGCCAGCAGGGTCAGGACGGTCTGTCTGTGGCTGGACTCGAAGACGTCTCTGCCCTGCGGAGACGGTCGGCCATTTCCTTAAGCAGCGCCAGCACCGCCGCAGGTTTTTCGTGAAGTATCGCCTCGAAATTTGATCGCGAGATGACGACAAGTCTTGCGCCGTCTTCTCCCGCAACGGCGGACATTGTGCGGGCGCCGTTGAGCAACATGGCCATTTCGCCGAAGTATTGGCCCTTGCCGATGGCCGCGATTTGGGCTCCATTTCGCGTCAGAATAACCGATCCCTCCATCACATAGTACATGGCATCAGCATCGCGCTCGTCCTCGGAAAATATCCTTTCGGCCGGGGCATAGGCTTCCGCGTATCGCTCAATGAGGATGTCTGGGGCGTGTTTTCTGTCCGCTGACAACAGGCCTCCGAGCACAAGGACATCCCGCCTGACGATATTTGCCATGGTTTCCGTGCCGAAAAGCATTGCAATGGCGGAGTAGTACACCCAGACGAAGAGAAGGAAAATTGTCTTCAGGGAACCGAACACCAGACCCATGTTCGGATTGTATTTCAGTATCCAGGTGAACATGGGCCCCACGGCCCAGAGCAGACACGAAGTGAGAACGCTTCCCGTGGCCAGGTGGCGGAACCTGAGCCGCACAGGAACAAAAATGCGATAGGCAACAAAAAAGACCAGTGGAAGACCCAGGAAAGCCAACCCCCTGTATATCCAGCCCACCGCCAAAGCCAACCCTGCAGGCAGAGAGGAGACCAGACCTGCAAGAGCAAGCTTGAATATCATGCCTGCTCCAAACAGGGCGAGGAGGGCCATTACCGCCGAAATATCCAACAGGAGCCCGCGCCAGAACGGCAGAGGCTTGCCAGGCCTGAAAATCGCATAAAAGGCGTTTCTCACTCCTGATGCCAATGGCGTGGCCGACCAGAGCATTATGACAACCGTGAGAAGTCCCCATGTCCGTCGCATCGAAAGAGCAAACAATTCGCGCACGATGAACTGCACGGATACCGGAGTGGCGCTTTCTGTCATCGCTTCCAGCAGTTCTATGGCTGCATCAGATGACCTGGCCACGTGCGTCACAGCAAGGACCTCCAGAAAAAGGATGGGAATGAGTGACAGAAAGGCGTAGAAGGCAAGGGCCGCAGCGCGATCGAAGCCGTTGATGCGCATGAAGCCTGCGGCTGACTCCTTAATGATCAGGCCCAGTGCAGCCGCTGTCTCCCTTGTTCTCGAACTTGATCCATTCTTCATGCAGCGTAAATGTCCACGTGGTTCAACCCGGATTTTGCGCTTTTGCCGGGTGCGGCAGATGCAAGGTGCGAGAGGTAACGCTGTATGCTCATACTGCAAGCGCCTCGCGACAAAGAAGGTCCCGCGCTCCGGACAATCCCTCGCGGTTTGATAAAAGGCCTTTTTCTCCCGTTTTGCGCATTCACTTTTTTGTGCCTGATTGCGGAAGGTCTATTGAGCCTCAACATGGCATTTTTCTCCGCCAGGTCATGCAAGCCGGCCAGGGTCCATCTGCCACATGGGCTTCCGGCTCAGACCGGTCCCTCGCGCAAGCCGAAGCCGTGTTGTTATGCGGCGCCATGCACATTGGCAGACCTGAAGGACGAAAGTTTCAGCACGCCCGATGCCATTACTTGCCTGCAGCCCTGGAAGCAGGCTTTACCTCGCTCAGATTCGGCAGGACGAGGGGCGTGAGCGGATCAAGGCCGACAGCCTGCATGAAAAGCGTGCCTACCGCCTCCTCAATGCCGGCCGGATCGTTTGCAATGCAGGCGACGACCTCCACGTCATGTCCGAGGGTCATCACGTTCCATGCGAGCATTCCCCGGCGGGGTCCTGGGAAATTGGCGCTTACGGCATACGGCAGTACTTTCGCTTCCGCCAGTCGTTTGATCAACGGATTGTCGTTCGGACTTCCGATCAGCACTGCGGGGTGGGGAAGATTGTAACCTACGAGCTGGGGATTGTTTCTCGCATTTGCGTCAAGGCCTCCAGCGAGCCGCGTTCCGCACCAGGTCTTTGCCTCTTCATCAGACAGAGGCCTTGGCTTTGTCGCCTCCTCCAGCGGCCAGATCTGCACAGTCACATTGTATGGTTGCATGATCGCTGCGAGGCGCTCAGCCGCGGCCTTGTTGTGGTCGCCGGCTCCCGGAACAGCCAGAACGTGCCGGTGATCCCGGAAGAAGCGGTATATGTTTTCCTTGTCGGCGAAGAAATAAACGGCCCTGCGTTCCAGTCCGGCGACAGCTCCGCACTGGAGAGCAGGCTGATATGCGAACCGGCCGGCTGAGGATTTGCCGCTGACAAGTTCAGTAACTGTCACTGTCCATTCTCCGGCGGGATCGTTCGCCGCAAGAGGGAGCGCCAGGGATAGCACTCCGCCGTCTGTCGCGCGATAAAGGTCATAGCGCGCGGTGCCGAGCGGGTCACGAATGACAATCTGCAGCGGCGCGGCGCACGACAGCAGCTTTCCGGAAGAATCCTTCAGCGAGGCGGACAATTCCAGGCGTATCGGCGCATCGCCCTCGCGCGTGAAATCCCGGTTTACGCCTGTTACCGCAACATCCGCTCCGCCGATCGGGTTTGCCGGCCTGGCGAAGACCATCATCTGCCCCGGACCGAAATCTATGGTCGCTTTCTGCTTTCCGCCCTTCTTTGAGAAAGACGCCGGCTTGCCAGCCACCACGTCGTAGATCGGGCGTCCATCGTCCGGAAGCGCGATGGTTGCTTTCGCGGCCACAGGCGCACCATAGCCTCCGCTCGTATCGCCGTATCCAGCCTCCGGCGTGAAATTGACCGCGAAGATGTACTCGATATCGCCGCGCACCTGACGGCCGGCGCAAATTGTTTCCAGATCGCTTTCAAATGCAGGAGGAATGCCCGCAGCGGCCAGGGCGGACTTGAGAGAGCGCGCCAGGGGAGCCGCGTATTCCATGATGGAGCGGAAGGAGTTCACCCTCCTGGTCTCAGCTTTCAGCTTCTCCTGGTCGGTCTCCGGAATCTGTTTCAGCTCTGCCTGCGCCTTGTCCCAAAGGGCCGTGGCTTCCACTTCGAGGGGTTTGGCGCCCCGCACACTGACCTTGCAGTCGGCGCTGACGAGAACTGTTCCGCCCTGCCTTATGAACGCTTCGAGCCCTGCAATGACAGCCGGGTCGAGGTATTCTATCCCCACGAGCAGGACGGCCTTGTGGGAGGCGGCAACCGTGCCGTCGAGCACATCTTCATCGAGAACGGCATTGATCGGGTATTGTGTAAGCCGAGTGGCCATATAGGCCATCGCAAGGGCAGCCGGTTGCCTGTTCTGGCCATGCTGATACTCCACGTTGGATTTGGAGTACAGGAGGGCAAGAGGCTGCCTGGTATAGGCGGGCTTCTCGAAAATGGTGCCGATGCGCGCGTAAAGCCGGTTGCACTCGGCTATGGCGGGCGCCGCCGGGCTCTTGGCGTTCAGGCCGGGCGGCGTGGCAATGCCCTGAATGCCGCTGATGAATGACAGGTTATGCTCTTCCCTGAAAGCGTCAGCCGACATTCCAAACCATTCCGGAAGATACCAGGTCGGCTTGTCGAGCTGTCGGGGAAGCGCCATTTCAAGGAAAAATGACGGATTGAAATTTCTAAGCCAGTAATCGTTGTAGCCGCCATGCCCGCATACCACAGGCATGCTGCGCACAACGTTGAAGTAATAACCGTCGTGATAAGCAGTCCACCCGTACTGGCTTTGCGTGACGGCGAGGTAGGACGGCTTCAGGCGTTCGAGAACGTGGCGGCTCGCCTTCCAGAAAGCATCCATGAACCCCAGCTTGAACTCGCATACTTCGCGCCATGCCGCCAGCCCCTCGGGCGTTGTGGTGTCGAGGCTGTCGAAAGCGGGCATATCCCTGTTGTAGGCCCGCTTGAAAGCAGCCTGCTGGTAAGGAATATCGTGGGGAGACAGCATCGGTTTTCCATCCGGACCCTTGAGCCTTGGATGCGGCAGCCATGTGAGGCCGGGTTCGTCGTGAAGGTGCGCGCCGATGGCGTTCGGCATGGTCCTGAACGCAAACGCCCTTTCCACGCCGCGCTGGATTGCGCCGATATAGACATTCGGATCCGACCAGTCGTTCGACAACTTCAGGTCGTGCTGGTGTCCGCCCCCCATCAGGCAGGATCCCATGACGTCCTGGCCGCTGGGGATTGACATCTCGCCTGTTTCTCCCATGGCGACATTGAAGCCAAGCCCGTCCTTGCCCTCATCCATCATGGCCGCGTTGCGCGACCCTCCCCAGTGGATGAGCTTGTAGGTGGTGTTGCGCACATGCGAGCAGACCGTGAAGGCGACCTGCGTGGATGCGCCGTCGCATTGAATCTCGGCTGTGTAATCACCGGGGCGGAGGAGTCTGCCGTCGAGCCGAAGATGTTCGACAGCCTCGGCCTTTCCGTCGGATACAGGCACTGCGGGAACCGAAAAATCGAAACGCATTTCCGAGCCGTCAGGACCGTTCAGCTTCAGCGTCAGGATGGCGGGTGCCAGAGGTTCGGACGCGCCGCGCAGGACAGAGATTTCTATTTTCTCGTTGGTCTGGTAAAATTTGCGGCCGAGCGGCATGCTGGCTGTCAACTGCGCTGCGGTCGCATGCACTGTTGCAAGGCAAACGAGCAATGCCATGATCGAAAACAGGGTGCGATGTTTCATCATTTTTCCTCCGTCCATTTTCAAAACGCACAAGGCGCAGTAGTAACTTCTCACACCCATACCCCACAGGCCCAGGTTCATCAACAACAAACCCGGAGCGTGCGATTTGTCCACGTGCCGCAGATGGGAAGCGTTACGGCGCATGACAGTACTCTGGGAAACCATGCCCCCTGCCATTTCCCAGGCGCGGAATTCGGGAAAACCTCATTTGATGAAAATCACTGCGCCTTTCGGATCTTCGCCGATGCGCAGGTAATCGAATCCTTCGATGCCGGGAAAGGCCTTGGCGAATCCTATTCCATAAAGATCCAGAACCCGCCATCCGGCGTTCACAGTGATGTATTTGTTTGTCGTGAGCCAAGCACCTCCGGAGTTCACGAACGACCAGACGGTCGAGGAATCAATCCTCAGTTCGGGCGCGCAACTGGTGGTTCGGTAACGACAGACAAAGAGGTACTGGTCGGTCTTCGGGAAATAAAGAGAGAGCCGCGCCTGAGTCCAGTAATGGGCGCATATGAGATAATGCTCTGCTGAACAGGAAGCATCAAATCCTATGGAGGGTTTGTAGCCTTCGCTGTGATGCTGATAGGTCACCTCCATGTCGTACTCCGGCTCGATCACAAGCGCGCCGCGAACCAGCTCGAAATTCCTGACGGCGTCCGCAACCGGCGAGACAAGAGACGTCTGGCGCCTGTATCTCACAGCAAGTGCCGAGAGGCTGATGCTTTCGCCCGCTGTTGCGCTCAGCGTGTAGTTGCCCGAGGAGTTCGAGTTTGTGAAAACTGTCGCTCCAGGCATGGCGGCTCCACCGTCGAGCTGGGCGGATATTGTCGCGTTCTGCAGGGGAACAAAGGACATGACATTTCCGCTGATCGTTGCTGTCACATAGGCCCTTTCAAGCGAAATCTCTGTGTAGTCCACGCCCACGTTCGGATCGCCCTTCACAATTCCGTCTGCATAAATATCAAACGTCTTCCAGCCCGGAGCTGAAACAGAGATGAGAACGTTGCTGACTGTCCATGATGCAACCGGAGCCCATGATCCCAGCACCACGTCGTCAAGCCTCACCTGCAGAGCCCCGCCCAGCGCCATGATGTAACGCAGACTGACTCTGTAGTCGCCTCTGTATGGAAAATACAGCCTGTTTCGAAGCCACGTTGTGTTGTGCTGAAGGTGGAGGTAGCGTCCTCCGGACGCTCCTGCGTCTGTTCTGATGTAGGGACGGTAGCCCTCATCGTGCGGAGTGTATATGACCTGCGGATCGGTCTCGGTTTCAATGCGCAGCGTGCCAGGCGTCATCGCAAAATCACACACGGCGTTCGCCACCGGCTGGACCGAGTTTGTCTGACGCTGATACCCGATGGCAAGGGCCGCCAGATCAAGACGCCTGACAGCCGAGACATTCATGGAATAAACGCCGTTCGATCCGCAGTCCGCAGAGAAGGTCGAGCCAGGCCAGTTGGTGCAGTCGTCGCGCATGCAGACGATCTGTGCATAGGGGAGGGGACTGCCATTGGTGGCGACCGTTCCGGAAACCGTGGCGGCGGTGAGCGGGTCGCCCTGGGCGATTTCAAGATAATCCACATAGTCATGCAGATTGTACAGCATGTTCTGGCCGCGAATGGCAAAGTTGTTGCTCCAGCCGGCAGAATCAATCAGGATTGTCTGGGTAACTGTGGTCCATGCGCCGCCAGACGCAGGCCAGGTTCTGAGGGGCGGGAACCAGCCGCTCGGCAGAAGGTAGATGCTTGCGCTTCCCTCCAGCGCGTAGCGAAGAGTGAAATTATACTCCGCTGCCTTCGGAAAATAAATCGGTGTCCGCATGTGCGTCCACCAATGCGCAATGGTCAGATACCGGCCATTTGATGCGCCTGGATCGCTGTTAATCTGAGGTCTGCCTCCATATCCATGTTCCTGGCATGTCACGTCCGAGTCGGTTTCCAGCTCTATTCGCAAGGTTCCGGGCGACAGACCGAAGTTGGTTGTCTGGGACGGCACTGGCTCGGGTGGATCCAGCCTTGCCTGCGCGCGCTGAAACCCTATGGCAAGCACTCCCATCTCCAGGTTTGTGGGGGACGGGTTGAAAGTTCTTGCATACGAGCCGCTCGCGTTGCCAAGCGCATGCTCGATTATCCACCCGTCAGACGGGTCGTCCTGTGCCGGAATCCAGTTGGTCTTGTTGTTCAGCCAGAACGAGATTGTCGGATTGGTCACGGCAAACCCGGTGATGGCGTTCGAGATGACTCCGTCAATCGTGGTTTGAGCCGTGGCAAAATGCAGAGCAAGGCAGACGAACACCGCCGGGAA
>Ga0272448_1008565_pt1 | contig 10617 bp, 8 predicted proteins | sample YNPCB0191_FD_202220 | JGI IMG/M metagenome (GOLD analysis project Ga0272448, IMG submission 202220) | Hot spring sediment microbial communities from Yellowstone National Park, WY, United States - YNP-CB-019-1 | ecosystem: Environmental > Aquatic > Thermal springs > Hot (42-90C) > Sediment... | reverse complement strand
GCCGGCGCGGGGAGCGGAAACGCGCCAGGTGGCGTTTGGATTTGTCCACGCGCGAGCGGAAACGGCGAGACGACGATTCGCTCGGCGCCGAGGAGTTTCAATCCCGCGACCGCGCCGACGACATCAATGATCGTATCGAGTCCGCCGAGTTCGTGGAGGTGCACGTCCTCGACGCGCTGATTGTGGATTTGCGCTTCAACTTGCGCGAGCCGCGTCAGAACGCGCGCGCTCTTTTCGCGGACATCCTCATCGAGTCCGCTTGCGCCGACGATGTCGATCAAATCGCGCGCGCGGCGCTCGGTTTGATCGTCCTCAACCTGCACCGCCACCAACGTTGCAGCGATGCCGCGCCGCGTAACGCGCGGCGTTTCCAACGACCAGCCGGACAGGCGGAGCGAATCGAGCACGGCGCGCAGCGCGGCGATATCCAGTCCGGCGTCGAGCAGCGCGCCGAGAATCATATCGCCGCTCGCGCCGCCGATCAAATCGAAATAAGCGATTGAGGTCATAGCGCGGCTTCCACAACCAAAATGTTTGGACGCTGATGAACGCGGACAAACGCGGATGTTTTATCTGCGAAAAATCCGCGCGAGTCCGCGTCCCAAACGTCTTTGCGAATGGGATTGTTCCGATGCATTACCGCGCGGCGATCAGGTGCGCGAGATACCCCGCGCCAAACCCATTGTCGATGTTCACGACGGCGATGCCGGGCGCGCACGCGTTCAGCATCGTCATCAGCGCGGCGACGCCGCCCAGCCCGGTGCCATAGCCGACGCTCGTCGGCACGGCGATGACCGGGCACGCGACCAGCCCGCCGACGACCGATGGCAGCGCGCCGTCCATCCCAGCGACGACGACGATCACCCGCGCGTGCGTCAACTGGTCGCGCGCGGCGAGCAAACGATGAATGCCTGCGACGCCGACATCGTACACCTTTTCGATGCGGCTGCCCATCACTTGCGCCGTGAGCGCGGCTTCTTCCGCCACGCTCACATCGGCGGTGCCCGCGCTGACAACCAGGACGCCCTCCGAGTTCGGCGCAGCCGCGGGTTCGCCCACGACGACGATGCGCGCTTCGGCAAAATACTTGGCGGCGGGGAGCACGGCGTGAACCGCGCGAAACGTTTCCACGCTCGCGCGCGTCGCCATGACGAGCGGATGCTCGCGCGTCAGGTGCTGCATGATCTCGACGATGTGTTCGGTACGTTTGCCTTCGCAAAAGACGACCTCGGGAAAACCCTGGCGCAGCGCGCGGTGATGATCGAGCCGCGCAAAGCCGAGATCCTCGTACGGCAAATCCTTCAGCGCGGTCATCGCCTCGTCGATGCTGCGCTCGCCCGCGCGCACTTGCTCGAGCAATCCGCGCAGATGTTCCGCGTTCACAGCGACTCCACGCGATGCTCGCCGCGGTCGTTGAGCGCGCCGCTGTGATAACCGTCGAGGTCGAGCGTGACCGTCGTAAAGCCGAGCGCGTTGAGATACGCGACGATCGGCGCGCGGTTCTCGCGGACGCGGGCAAGATCGCGCGGCTCGACTTCGATGCGCGCGGTATCGTCGAAATGGCGGACGCGCACCTGCCGCACGCCGAACGCGCGCAGATAGATTTCCGCGCGGTCGACCTGCGACAGCGCTTTGAGCGTGATCGTCGTGCCGTACGGAATGCGCGAGGCTAGGCAGGCGAGCGCGGGCTTGTCCCAGGTGGGCAATCCCAGTTTTTTCGACAGCGCGCGGATATCATCTTTGCTCAGCCCGACCTCAGCAAGCGGGCTGAGGACGTGGTGCTCGCGCGCGGCTTGGCGTCCCGGTCGATGATCGCGGAAATCGTCCGCGTTCAGACCATCGGCAATCGCGGCGATGTGTTCGCGCGCGGCAAATGCTTGCATCGCGTCGAACATATCGGTCTTGCAGAAATAGCAGCGGTTCACCGGGTTCGCGAGATAGCGCGGATCGGAGGTCTCATCCGTGCCGAGTGCGACATGCCGCGCGCCGATCTGCGCGGCGAGCCGCTGCGCCTCTGCGAGCTCGCCGGTCGCGAGGCTCGCGCTGACGGCGGTGACGGCGACCGCGCGCGCGCCTAAAACATCGTGCGCGATCTTGAGCACGAGCGTGGAATCCACGCCGCCCGAAAACGCGACGGCGACGGAATCGAGCGCATCGAAAACTCGCCGCAGGGCGGCGAGTTGAGTATCGAGATGATCGTTTGTCACAGTTTCACTCTCCTGCGGCTATTCTATCCGATTAAAGAGCGGTGTCAACCGCAAAAAATTAGCGGGCACATTTTACCGCAAGGGAGATTGATTACGCATCGTCCAGCCCGCCCGGTCCTCGAAGCGCGGCAAGTTCATCGTGGTTGGAGGCGGCTCCGACCATTGAGCATTTGTATCGCATCATTCAAGAAGATGGATTAGATGTCGAACTGGAATGTGGGATGCCGCGACGATTGCGTGGTTGCGCGCGTTAGGCAGCAGCTTGGTCGGGACGAAGATAGAAGGGTCCTTATGCGTTGCTTCTTGGCTTACAGCGTTTTCAGCCCTGTCGCGCTCTTCTCGGCAATTGCCGAGGGATTGTTGAGCGCCGCGTCGTCTCCAAAGCAGGCAGATTTGAGCGCGCGGAGTATGGGGAATCACCAGGAGAATTGCCTATTGCAAGGCATTCTAACATCTGATATAATTTCAATAGTACTATAAAATCCTATTACAGCAGGAGGAGTCATGGACATCGGCAAGTCGTTTACCTACGTCTTTGAGGATCCGAATTGGATTATGAAGATTCTCATCGGCGGCATCGTGCTCTTGATCCCGATTGTTGATTTTGCGGTCTTTGGGTACATGCTCACCACGATGAAAAATGTGGCGGATGGGCAGCCCAATCCCCTGCCCGAGTGGAGTGATTTCGGCGCACACTTTATGAAGGGGCTGTACGCGTTCGTAGGTGTTCTGATTTACTTCCTGCCAGCAATTGTGCTCGGCTGTTGCATCTTCCTCCTGGGTTTAGCGGGTGGACTGGGAGCAGGAACCGCGGGACGAAACGGCGGGGATGCCATCGGGAGCGTCGTCGGCATCGGCATTCTGTGCTTGCAATGCCTCATCGCCCTATATGCGCTTGTCGCAGGCTTGACCCTTTATGCGCCGCTGACCCGCTTTGCGATGAGCGCGAATCAACTCTCGGTCTTCTGGGATTTCCGCGGCAATCTCGCCTTCATCCAGAAGAATCTCACGAATTACATCATCGCGCTATTGATTGCCTGGGTCGCATCGTTCGTCGCTGAATTCGGCGTGATCCTCTGCATCGTCGGTGTACTCTTTACGATGTTCTGGGCATACCTGGTCTCGGCGCACGTGTTCGGGCAATTGTGGAAGACCTCCGCCAGCCCGGCACCGGCAATGGCATAGCCACATCCGCAGGTCAATGATCTGCCCGGCTCCGCCGCAACCGCACGCTCATCCTCTTTTCATCTCCGCGGGTGCTCTGATAGCACCCGCGTTCTGTTTGTGGTATAATTGACCACAAGGTCAGCGCTATGATTTTCACCGTTTCGCACTTGTTCGCCGCCTTTGGACTCGCGTCCGCGTCCGGGCTGAACGCGTACCTTCCGCTCTTGATCGTCGCGCTCGCCGCGCGGTTCACCACACTCATCACGCTGAATCCGCCATTCGACGTGTTGACGAGCGGCTGGGTGATCGGCGCGTTGATCGTTTTGCTGGCAATCGAGAGCATCATCGATAAAATCCCGGCGGCGGACACGCTCAACGATGTCATTCAGACCTTCGTGCGCCCGGCGGCTGGCGCGATCCTGTTTGCGGCGAGCACGAACGCGATCAACCTGTCCCCGGTGATCGCCGTCATTCTCGGTCTGATTCTCGCGTTCGGCGTGCACGCGACCAAGGCGACCGCGCGCCCGATCATCACCGCGACGACTGGCGGACTCGGCAACGCGTTCGTCAGCGCGGGCGAAGACATCGTCGCGACCGGCGTATCGCTCGTCGCGCTCATCGTGCCGTTACTGCTCGCGCTCGTCGCGGCGTTGATCTTGATCTGGCTGGCGTGGCGGGCGTTCTTCCGCCGGCGCGCGGCAGTGGTTCGATAGAATTTATGGCATCGAATTTCGAACCGCGTCCCGAAATCCAACAGATCCTCGATCACCTGCCGACGAACCCCGGCGTCTATCTGATGAAGGACGAACGCGGCGACATCATCTACGTCGGCAAGGCGATCAACCTGCGCAACCGCGTGCGCTCGTACTTTCACGCGCCGTACGGGCAGGAGCCGAAGGTCTGGCGTCTCGTCGAGCGCATCCGCCACATCGAATTCATCGTCACCGAATCGGAACTGGAAGCGCTCGTCCTCGAATGCAATCTCATCAAGAAATACAAGCCGCATTTCAACGTGCGGCTCAAGGACGACAAGCGCTATCCGTACATCAAGGTGACGTGGCAGGAGCCGTTCCCAAAAGTGTACGTCACGCGGCGGATGGACAACGACGGCGCGCGCTATTTCGGTCCGTTCACCGCGGTGTGGGCGGTGCACGAAACAATGGACACGCTGCGCCGCATCTTCCCGTACCTCACCTGCGACCGCGAGATCACCGGCAAGGATAAACGCGCGTGCCTCTACTACGACATCGGCTTGTGTATGGCGCCGTGCATCGGCGTCGTGTCGCGCGAGGAATATCGCGCCACGATCGACCGGCTGTGCCAATTCCTGCAAGGCAAGACCGAAAAAGTCACCGCGTCGATCCGCGCGAAACTCGACGAAGCGGTGGAGAAACTGGAATTCGAGCGCGCGGCGCGGCTGCGCGATCAATTGCAGGCGCTCGCGCGCATCGCCGAGCATCAAAAGGTCGTGTCGATGGCGGCGATCGATCAGGACGTCATCGCGTTCGCGCGCGACGACGGCGACGCGTGCGTGCAAGTCTTTTTTGTCCGCGGCGGCAAACTGCTCGGCAGAGAATATTTCGTGCTGGAAGGCACGGAAGGCGAGAATGCCGAGGAGGTGCTGTCGTCGTTCGTCAAGCAATTCTACGACGAAGCCGCGTACGTGCCGCCAGAGATTCTGCTGCCGGAGAACATCGACGAGGCGCAGATCATCGAGCAGTGGCTGAACAAGCGGCGCGGCGAGAAGGTGGTGCTCAAGGTGCCGCGCAACGGTCAGGGCAAAGAACTCGTCCAGATGGCGGCGGAGAACGCGCAGGCGACGCTCACGAGCCTCAAGGCGCAGTGGCTCGCCGATGAGACCAAGCAGATGAACGCGGTCGCGGAATTGCAGGAAGCGCTGAATTTGGAAAACCCCCCGCTGCGGATGGAGTGCTACGACATCTCGAACACGCAGGGCACGAACTCGGTCGGCGCGATGGTCGTGTTTGAGCGCGGCGCGGCGAAGAAGAGCGATTACCGCAAGTTCAAGATCAAGACGGTCGAAGGCGCGAACGATTTCGCGAGTTTGCAGGAAGTGCTGCGGCGGCGATTCAAACGTTTGGTGGACGCGAAGGAAGAGCAAGCGCGAAGCGAGGGGCGAGGGACGAGGGACGAAGAGACAGGCGATACGGCAGAGGTAGGGAACGCTACGGCGAGCGTTCCAACGGCGAAGAAAATCCCTCCGCTCCCCGGCAAAGAGGATTCGTGGACGCGCATGCCCGACCTGGTCATCATCGACGGCGGCAAAGGACAACTCGGCGCGGCGCAAGAAGTGCTGCGCGAACTCGGCATCGAAGGCGTGCGTCTGATCAGTCTCGCCAAGCAAGAAGAAGAAATCTTTGTTCCCGGCAACCCTGAATCGCTCCGGCTACCGAAATCGTCCGAAGCGCTGAAACTCTTGCAGCGCATCCGCGACGAGGCACACCGGTTCGGCATCACCTACCATCGCTCGCTGCGCGCCAAACGTGGACTGGCATCGCAACTCGACGCGATTCCCGGCATTGGTCCGCGCCGGCGGCGCGCGCTGCTGTCGCGCTTTGGTTCGCTCGACAAAATCCGCGACGCGTCGGTCGAAGAACTATTGACGGTGGAAGGCATGACACGTGCGGCGGCGCAGAAACTGAAAGAACAACTCTAGATGGAAGCGCTCGAGCATCTGCAACAGATTCCCTTGTTCAAAAATTTGCCGGCGCATCACCTCGCCGCGCTCGCGAGCATTGCCCAGCGCGAGCACTTGGACCCCGGCGAGCGGCTCGTCGTCCAGGGCGATCTCGGCAATCGTTTCTTCATCGTGGACGCGGGGTTGGTGAATCTGCGCCAGACGGACCAGGACGGCATCGAGCGGAGCATCGGCGTCATTCCCACCCCGCTCTCGCCGAAATCGACCGAACCCCCCAAGCGTTATTTCGGCGAGCAGATGTTCACGACCCAGGAACCCTTTGAGTTTCATGCCGATGCGGTCCGTCCGACCGAGGTTTACATCATCACGCGCGAAGCATACGACAAACTCGTCGCCGAGAGACCGGGCATCCCTCACATGTTGGGTTTCGTCCGGACCGCCGAGCGCGAACGAACGCGCGGGTTCGTCTGGGTCGCCGATGGTGAAACGGTCGCGCTCATCGCGCGCAAGCATTGGTGGGCGCTTTTGCCCGGGTTGGTGCCCGTCGCCGCCTTCGGCGCCGGCGCGGCGCTCGTGCTTTTCATTCTGCATTTCGTACTGGTGCAGGACATACTGCAATGGCTCGCCCTCGGCGCGTCCGTCGTGTTTCTACTGATGCTGGCATGGCAAATCTACGACTGGCGGAACGACGAGTACATTGTCACGAACCAGCGCGTCGCGCACGTCGAGCGCGTTTTCTACACCCAGGAGTTGCGCGAGAGCGTGCCGATCGAAAAAGTGCTGGGGGTCATCCAGGTACGCAAGTTTCCCGCCGCGTACTTGGGGGTATCGACCGTCATCATTCAGAGCGCCGGTCGCGGCGAAGGCAACGTCACGTTTGCGTACGTCAGTCACGGCGAAAAGATTCGCAAGGTGATCGAGGAGCAACAGAACCGCGTCCGCGCGCGCGAAGCGGCGGAGCAGCGTTACCGCTTTCGCCAAAGTATCCGTCAACAGCTGCGCCAGTTCTTGACGCCGGACGCCGTCGCGCAGGAACGAGCCGAGCAGCCAGCCCCCGCCCCGGCACCGCCGCGGCGCGCCAGAACGACCCGGCAAATCGTCGACGGTTGGGTTCGCGCGTGGCTGAACCTCGAAATCAAAGAGCCGAATCGCACGACCTGGCGCAAGCATTGGATCGTCCTGCTGCGGCAAACGATCCGCTGGGTCATCGTGTTGATCGTCTTCGACCTGGTGGCGGCTTTTATCGCATTGAATCCGCACCTTCAATTTCCGGGGTACTGGTTGGGCGGTCTCGTCATTCTGGCGGTCGCGCTCGGCGGATTATTGTACGAATGGGAAGATTGGCGCAACGATATCTACGCCGTCACCGACAACCAGGTCATCGATCTAGAGGCGCGTCCCTTTGGTCTGGCATCCAAATCCACGACCGCGCCGCTGGACCAAGTCCAGGACATTCGCGTCGAAGTTCCCAGCACATTGGCTTTCGTGCTGAATTACGGAGACGTCAAAATCGAAACCGCGGGCCAAGGCGGCCCAATGACTTTTTTTTCGATCTACAACCCGCGTGAGGCGCAGGAAGAGATCTTTCGGCGACTGAACGAGTATCGCGCCCGCCGCGCGGAAAGGGAAAACGCGATCCGCAGTCAGACCATCATCGATGCGCTGGTGGCGTACGACCGCTTGAAACACGAACAGCAATCCTCGCCCTCCGCCACCAGCCCGGGGACTAGCTCCCCCGATCAGAGTCCCAGTAGATGAAAACCCTCCGCTCGATTCGCCGCCGCCAACTCTGGCTTCCACTCCCTGCCGGCGCGCTCCACATCACGATCCGCCATTGGGCGCTCATCATCGTCTGGTTCTTGCTGATCAGCTTTGCGTATCAGACGGGGCGCGCCCTCTTCTTCCGCCTCGCCTATCTCATCGCCGGCGTCGAGATTCTCTCGTTTCTCTGGGCGGCGTATTCGGTCAGCACCTTTCGCTTGGAACGCAAACTGATCACGCCGCGCACGCAGGTGGGGCGGATGGCAGAAGAACGCTTTCTCGCCCACAACACCGGGCGCGTTTCCAAAATCTGGATCGAGATACGCGACGAATCGGAATTGAAATCGCACCACGTCAGCCGCGTGCTGAACGCGCTGAGCGCCGGTGTGCGCTGGAGCTGGAGCGTGCGCACCGTCTGCCGGCGCCGCGGTCGTTTTCGCCTGGGACCGATCACGGTCGCCGCCGGCGATCCGTTCGGACTGTTCATCTTTCATCGCCGCATCCCCGGCACGACGACGGCCATCACGATTCATCCCGCGACGGTCGATTTGCCGACGTTCGCGACGCCGATGGGACAATTGCCCGGCGGCGAAGCGGTGCAGCGACGGACGCATCACACCACGACGAATGTCGCCGGGACGCGCGAATATGCGCCCGGCGATTCGTTCAGCCGCATTCACTGGCGGTCCACCGCGCGGATGGAACGCCTGATCGTCAAGGAATTCGAACTCGATCCCGCGGCGGACGTGTGGATTTTTCTCGATCTGGAGCGCGGCGTGCAAGCCGGGCAGTGGTGGGAGGACGCGTGGGAAGTGCGCGATCTCTCACAGCTCTGGATCAGCGAACACAAGGAAATCCGGCTGCCGCCGAATACGGAAGAGTATATCGTGGCGATTGCCGCGTCGGTCGCGAAATTCTTTTTGCGCAAACAACGCGCCGTCGGCTTTGTCGGCTACGGACACCGACACGAAATCATCCAGCCCGATCGCGGCGAGCGCCAGTTGAATCGGCTGCTCGAAGTGCTGGCGGTGCTGCGCGCGGAAGGCAACATTCGCTTTGGACACGTGCTGGCGGTCGAGAGCGCGCGGCTGGGACGCAACAACACACTGGTGGCGATCACGCCATCCGCAGAAGCGTCCTGGGTCAAGTCGCTGCGCGAGACCAAGCGGCGCGGCTTGCGGACGATCGCCGTCATGGTCGATGCCCAGACCTTCGGCGGTCACGGCGACACGCCGGGCGCGGCGGCAGAACTCATCGCGAGTGGGATTTCGACGTACGTGGTGCACGAAGGCGACGATCTGCAAGCCGCCTTGTCACGATAGAGGACCCCAGACCACAGACCGACATCGGGAACGAGCGAGGCGAACATTGACAGAAGCCAATCAGCCGCAAGATATCCCCCACGCCATCGCGCAGATTCGCGAGCAATGGAGTACGGTGAATGCGAACATGCTTGCCGCGTGCAATGGAAACGCGCAAGCCGCCGCGCGGCTCACGCGCTTTTTCGACCAGATGGAACTGAAGGACGATTGGCGCGCGCTGATCGGCGTGCTGCGCCGCATCCTCGCCGGCGAGCGCGAGCCGCTGGCGCTGCTGCGCGGCTTGGACGATACCGACACGTTGATCGCGGGCGATGTGTTGCGCGGGCTGGGCATCGCCGTTCCGCTCACGGGGCTGGAAGAAGAAGCGGACGACGGCAAAATGATTTCGCTGGAAGAATTCTTGCAGCAGGTCGTCCGCGCCTGCCAACCGGACGCGCCGCCCGGTCTCGCCGAGCAACTGCACATCGCGACGCGCGGCATGGCAACGCAAGCCACTCTCGCGCCGGAATTGCGCGAACTGGGGCGCGTGCTAAATCAGATTCTGTCAGGGGAACGCGAGCCGGATTTGTCCGCGCTGCATCCGCAGCTGGCGGAGGCGGTACGGGGAATGCTGGAAGAACTGCGCTGAGACAACAGACGACAGACAAAACCTTCGGGCTGTCTGCCGTCTGTCATCTGTCGTCTTGCAGTCGCCGGATGAGTCCGGTCAGCATTGCCGCGATTTCGTTCGCCTCTTCCGTCAGCGGTGCAGTTTGCTGTGGTCTGCAGTATTCGAGCCGCCTTCTTTTTCTCCATCTGTGCTCTGTGTCCTGTATTCTGTGCTCTTTCAGAACAATTCGAGCTGCGCGCGTCCTCCCGCCACCGGCGGCACGAGCCCCACCACAAGCGCGACATCGTTCCGCTCGATTTTCTCCGCCTGCAGTAACTTTTCCACAAATGGCACGCGCACGAAATCCCAGCCGGCTTCGTTGAACGCATCTGCCAGGTGCGGCAGACGACGCGTTTTCTCCCGCAGCAACGCGACGCGCGTCTCCGGCACGACCAGGTAGCCGCGCGCGGGCGCGAGGTGGACTTGGGCGAGGTCGGCGAACTGCGCGCGGTCGCGCCAAACAAACCCGTGCGCGATGTCGCCATTCGACAGCCACACGAGATCGAAATGGCGAATCAGGAATTGCGTATTGCCACTCGCGCCTTGAGCGACCTCGTAATCTGAAACCTGAAATCTGAAATCTGAAATTACTGTGTACTCCAACCGCTCGCCGAGCCGCATCAGCAAATCCAGCGCACGCGCCTTGTCCACATTGGCATCTTCTGCGCGCAGCCCCCATGCCCCGGCGCGTTCGTCGGCGTACGCCGCCGCGCACACATCGATCAAGCCGGCTTCCGGCGTCAGGTCGCCGGGAAACTGGCGATAAATCGCGTCCTGCAACTCATCGCGCGAAACCGGCGCGCCGCGCTGCAGGATGCCGTGCACGGCGTTCTCCACGCGGTCGATGAGCGG
>Ga0272448_1008564_pt1 | contig 10617 bp, 6 predicted proteins | sample YNPCB0191_FD_202220 | JGI IMG/M metagenome (GOLD analysis project Ga0272448, IMG submission 202220) | Hot spring sediment microbial communities from Yellowstone National Park, WY, United States - YNP-CB-019-1 | ecosystem: Environmental > Aquatic > Thermal springs > Hot (42-90C) > Sediment... | reverse complement strand
ATCGCCATCCCGGCGTTGAAGCACTGCTGGCGGCATTGCTTGGGTTGCGCGCTGATTACCGAACGCGTGGCCATGGTAGTCGGTGCGCCTGCCGAAGCGGCCTACACGGCGGGTTTGCTGCATGATGTTGGGCGACTGGCGTTGATGGCGGCGTGGCCGGAAGAGTATGCGAATGTTCTCAGTACGGTCGCCGAGCACGGCTTTACGTTGATAGAGGTCGAGCGCGCCGCATTTGATGTCGACCACTGCGAAGCCGGAATGTGGCTGGCAGGCGAATGGAACCTTCCGGTAGAGTTACGGGAATCCATCGGCCGCCACCACGAAGAAGGCGGAAAACTCGAACCCTCGAAAATGTACACGATTGTCCGAGCGGGTTGTTGGTTAGCGGACGCGCTCGGATTTGGAGCTTTACCCCCCGCCGCCCCAGCAAAACGCCAAGACCAGCGCCCAGAACTGCCGGAAGAATTACAAGGCCGCCTGGACCTCGAAGCCCTCATGAACACCACGGCCGCCCGCATCGCCGCAGTGCTTTAAGACCCTTCCCCGCCCTTCTCCGCCAGCCAACTATACTGGAATCAGCCCCCCATGGGTGCGCCGGCTAAATCGCTCAATACCCGCCGTTTCTTCGCTCGCGACGGCTTGCTGTCGCGCTGGTGTCCGAACTACGAGTTCCGCCCAGGCCAGCTCGAAATGGCCGAGGCAGTGGAAGCCGCCTTGGCGGACAAAAGACACCTGATCGTGGAAGCTGGAACCGGTACCGGAAAAACCCTGGCTTACCTAGTTCCGGCAATCCTCTCTGGCAGGAAAATCATCGTTTCTACGGGAACAAAGACGCTGCAAGAGCAACTCTTTTACAAAGACATCCCCTTTCTCCAGCAACACTTTGAGCGTCCCCTTAAAGTCTGCTACATGAAGGGGCGCAACAACTATGCATGCCGCCAAAAGATCTACGATGCGGAAAAGGAACCGATTCTTGCGGGCCTTGAGGAGGTGGCTGACTTCCAGCTCATACGGGATTGGGAAAAGACCACCGAAACGGGCGACCGTGCGGAGATCTCTCAGTTGCCGGAAAACTCGACGGCCTGGAGCAAGATGGACGCGCGGCGCGAAGGATGCACCGGGCAAAAATGCCCGAATTTCGAGCGGTGTTTTTTGACTCTGATGCACCAGCGGGCCGCCGAGAGCGACATTGTTATCGTCAACCACCATCTGTTTTTCGCCGACCTGGCTCTCCGAGACGAAGAAATCACTGCTATCCTCCCACATTATGAAGCGGTGGTCTTCGATGAGGCTCACGAATTGGAGGACGTCGCCGGACAGTATTTCGGGTTCTCCGTGAGCAACTATCAGCTTCAGGAGCTTTGCCGCGACACGCAAAACCTGGCGCGGCGTAAAAACATTGGATCAGCGGAACTTGACCGCATCGTAGCCGTGCTCGGCGAGCGCGCTGCTCAGTTTTTCGGCCTCTTCGAAGGCGCGGAAGGGCGCACAGGCTTTCAGCAGCACCGGGAGTTTTTGAAGCGCCACCATGACACCTACCGCGACTTTTTGGCGGCGCTCGAGCTATTAGCAGCGCATCTGCAATTGATAAAGAATGCGCCCGAGGAAGTGCAACCGCTGCTCCGGCGTACGGCGGAAATCGCAGACGCGGTGGGGCGCTGGATGGAAGCAGACGACCCGAGTTACGTGTACTGGCTGGAAAAAAGGGGACGGGGCGTCTTCTTGCAGGCAACGCCGATCGACGTCTCACAGATCTTGCAGGCGCGATTGTTCGATCAGATTGACACCGTGATTCTCACTTCCGCCACCCTTGCGGTAGGGGGAGGGTTCGCGTATGTCAAAGCGCGGTTGGGAATCCGGCACGCGCGAGAGCTGATCGTGCCAGGGCACTTCGACTACGGCTCGCAAGCCCTGCTGTATGTGCCTCAACATTTGCCTGATCCGCGCGAACACGCTTTTACCGGCGCCGCCGCTGCCGAAATCGCGCGTATTCTCCAGCTCAGCCGCGGAAGGGCGTTTGTCTTATTCACGAGTTACCAGCAAATGCAGCAGGTTTATGCCCTCGTGCAAAGCGCAGTGCATTACCCCACACTGTTGCAAGGCGAAGCGCCGCGCAATGTTCTGCTGGAACGTTTTCGCTCCACCCCTCACTGCGTCCTATTCGCCACCTCTAGCTTCTGGCAAGGCGTGGATGTGCCTGGAGACCAGTTGAGCTGCGTTATCATAGATAAGCTGCCTTTTGCGGTTCCCAGCGACCCCGTGGTGGAAGCTCGCATACGCATGCTTCGCGAGGAGGGTGGAAACCCTTTTTACGATTACCAGATCCCGCAGGCGGCCATTGCCTTGAAACAAGGATTCGGGCGCTTGATTCGCAGCCGCAACGATCGTGGGGTTCTCGTGCTGTTGGATCACCGTATCACAAGGCAACGTTACGGCCAAGTGTTTTTCGACAGTTTGCCGGAGTACTCGTTCACGACCGATCTCAAAGACGTGGAGAAGTTTTTTGATGTTTGAAGTTTCGGTGGAAAAAACGTTTGCGGCAGCGCACCAGTTGCGCAATTACCAGGGGAAGTGCGAGAACCTGCACGGGCATAATTACAAGGTGCAAGTCTGCGTGGAAGCCGCGGAACTGGATGCCGCCGGGCTGGTAGTGGATTTTGTCCAGTTGAAGCGGCTCATGGACGGCGTCATTGACCGGCTGGACCACACTTTTCTCAATGAAATCCCTCCCTTTGACGTTTTAAACCCCTCGGCGGAAAACATCGCGCGCGTGTTTTTCGAGGAGCTCGATAGCGGCCTGACCGCTCTGCGGTTCCCCAACGCTCCCCGTATCGCGTCGGTCAAGGTCTGGGAGACGGACACCAGCGCGGCTGTTTACCGCCGCTAAATGCGCGGTTTTCATTCCCCGCAAGCGGTCTGTTCAGAGAATCCAAGAGCATCCCCGAGGACCGGCGCTCTCACACGCTGGTCTTTAGCCGCCGGCCGGTTATCGTCCTTGATAGAGACGTCCGTCGCCACGGTGGAGGGTTGCATCCATCCGCGTTCATAAGCAAGCGCTAGAGGCGTCGCGAGGAAAGTGGGATTGCTTAAGCGCGTACGTTACAGAAATAGCTTGGGTAGGTACTCTAACTTTTCGTCAAAGGGTTCCACTTTGCCCGCAGCGATAGAATACATGCGTTCGTGGCTCAAAATGGCGGCTTGCTCCATTTCGGGGTATGGCCGGTGGCAAATATCAAAGAAGCCGATGTTGTAATTCTCGCCGTCGAACCGCCCGAGTGCGGACTGGTCGTAGAGCGTGAACCAGTGAACACCGACACAATGTGGGTTTGCCGCAGCATCTTCCAGATACACACGGTACGCCTTGGCGCGCTCTGTTTGATTTCTCAAGTGTCCAATGCCCGAAGCCGGCAGACCTACGTCCAGGGCTCCGAAGTGCCACTCACCCACCAGGACGGGAACCTTGACGAGTTCGTGTATGCGCTCCGTCCGGTCGCGCGGCAGCTTGTCCATGTAACAGTTCAAGCTGAACACATCGAAGTGTTTCATAGCGCTCGCAGCCCATTCGGGCGGAACACCCGCCCAGCGCATCCCAAGGTTTAAATGGTTGGGATCGGCTTTTTTGCAGGCGGTTGAAATCTCCTGGAAATAGCGTTCCACCATGCGGCTGCTGAAGGCGCGGAGGTCTGCAACGGCTTCTTGGGTGAAGCGTCCTCGCCATTTTCCGGCGGCCAGCGCCTCAAACGATACCGGCATCTTCCACGCCGCCGCCAGCGCCCGCTCGTTTTCATACTTGCGTTGGAAGAAGGATACCAGCTCTTTACGCGTGTGGCAGGTTTCCGTGTTGTACAGCATCCCCAAGGCAGGCGGCTCTGAAGAAAAGGCCCAAGTCGGTTCGTTCATGAGAAAGTAACCGATCAAGGCCGGGTCGTCCCGTGTATCGTTCAGTTGAGAGGCGTAGGCGGCGGCGTCACTGGCGAATTCGGGATGCCAGACGTCCGGGAAATCGCGGTAGATCCAGCCGCTGCGAAGGGCGCGAAAGGTCAACGGGCGCACATAAGGGAAGCGCGCTCTGGAAGCGTATTCCCACTGCGACCAGTTGCCCACAGTGTTGAAGCGCAGACGCCGCAATTCGGCGAGCGCCACAACGGCCCACGCCTCCCGCCACCGCTCTGTCCCAAAAGCGCGCATGAGATTCATTGCGAGAAAGTTCACATACTTCTCGTTGCCGCGCCGCGACTTGCCGGCGGCGTCCTTTAAAGCCGCCGCCATAGGGCTGTCCGGAGCCGGCGCCCATTTCAAAGCGGACTCAATGCCATCGATGCGCGCCTCAGCGTCCACCCGCACGCAATCCACACCCGCAGACCAAAAGGCGCAGCCGTCGGGATCCACGAGCCACCAACGGCGGCCGTCGTGCTGCACGCGGAAAAAGCCGGAGCGCTGCCCCAGCTTCTTTTCCCTCCATCCACCCCATCGGCTGAAGAAAGCGGGCCACGTCCGCTTCGAAGCCGCGGCATGCTGTGCGCGGATACGGTCAGTAAGTTCCTTCTCCGAGCGCGTGCGGCCGGGCCATTCGCGGATAGCGCTCTGGCCAAACTCATCGACTAGCGGACCTCTGGGTAAGACAGGGCGGGCGAGTTTGGGCGGCTCCTCCAACGAAGCATAAAGCGGCGTCAAACAAAAGCGCGCCACCCGGCGTGGGGCCTTGCGGCGGAGTGTGAGCCGGATTTCATTCACCTGCGCCAGGTCGACCCGGTCGCCTCCGCACCTCGGTTTCAGAAACGCCCCCTCTCGGTCCGCCAGCCAACGGCTCTGATCCACCAGCGCCAGCGGCAGGCGAATCCGTAACGAACACTGTGGGAGCGCGCCGAAACTAAGACTAAAAACGCGGCCCTGGCTTTGCTCGTGCAGGGTGAGCGAAAACGCTTGAATGGTGTCGCCATCAGCCAGCATATCCGCCGCAAGGTATCGCGCCTTGGTCAAAGCGCCCGTCTGGAGCCGATACACTAGGGCGGCGCCTTCGGTCTCGGCCGTATACCATACGGCGCTTTCCAGAGGCGCAACGCCGGTCTCCCGGCGGATGCCGCCAGTCAGTCCGGCCGGAGCCAAGGCTTCACCGGGTAACTGCGCGGCGGCGGCGAGAAGCGGCGCAACGAAAAACTCTCGGCGGCTGAGAGAAAGATGGTCCTGCGGCATTTCAAACCAATTCTATACGCTCTGCCGGTGAAGCGAGGAGGCCAATCCGGGTATCATGGGTAACGAATGATTAAGAAGTTTCTACAGACGGTGCTCCCGAGCGTCATCAAGCCGTTGCAAATCATCTGGAACCAAGTCATCGGTTTCGTGTTTTTGGTTTTTGCGCTGGTCAGCGGCCGCTCTGTATACCGCGCCATCAGCGAGTTTGACGGGGACGCAGAAAGCGTTTTCCGCGTGGCTTTGACTGCGTTGTTCGCTTTGATCATGACCTTCTTCGGCTTGATGTCCTTTTGGCGAGCGCGTAAGATCGCGAAGTCAAAGCCCACTGGTTCGTAACTGGCCCGCGCTGGCGCTTTCCGCACGGCGTGGGTAGACGCCCCGCACATTTGCATTATCCCGTTCGTGGCCTCAGATGTGATATAGTGTGCCCAAGCTTCGCTTTGGCGAAAAACGCGAGCATAGGAGCAGCGATGCCTTCGAGAATCCTCATTCTATTCGTTGTAGCGGCGAGTCTTCTGGCTCAGGACCCACGTGGCGGCATAACGGGTACGCTGACAGATCCCTCGGGAGCCGCAATCCCGGGCGTGACGGTGAGGGCTACGAACACGGAAACAGGCGTGGCCGCATCGGCGGTCAGCAACTCGGCAGGCCAGTATCAAATTCCATTTCTTTCCCCAGGCATCTACCGGGTGACGGCGGAGTTGACGGGATTCAAACGTTTCTCGCGGGACAAGATCGAAGTTCGCGTCGGCGAGGTTGTGGATTTACCGATTCAAATGGAAGTTGGGCAGGTCACAGAGACCGTCGAGGTTACGGCGACCACGCCGCTGCTGGACACCACCACTTCGTCGCTTGGCCAAGTGATGGACCAGCGCCGGATTGTAGAGTTGCCTCAGAGGGGCGGCAACCCGATGGAGCTGACGTTGCTCACGCCAGGAGTAGTGAACGCTACGAATCTGCGCCTGCGGAAAGCCATGGCGCCCGAAGCTACCTCTCAGATCGCGACGGATGGAGCGGGACAATACAACAACGAGTTTCAAATCGACGGCATTAACAACAACGCCGCCGACCGCGGGCGAGGTTATTCCCGCATCGCCTATAGCCCACCCATGTCAGCAGTTCGCGAGTTTAAGATGCAGACCACTGCTTACGACGCGAGTGTAGGCCATTCCATGGGTGGGGTAGTGAGCGTAAGCACCGCCAGCGGCGCCAATGACTTGCACGGCGAAGTTCACTATGTGCTACGTCATTCCGCGCTGGACGCGCCCAACTTTTTCAATAACAAGAACAATACGAAGCTCGGCGTGTATCAAGACCACCGGCAGGGAGGGTCTGCGGGCGGACCGATCGTAATTCCCCGCCTATACGACGGCAAGAACCGGAGCTTCTGGTTTTACGTTTTTGAAGACAACCGCTTTGGAGTGCCGACGCAGAACACGAGCACGGTGCCGAGCGCAGCGGAACGCGTGGGGGACCTCTCGGAGCTCCTACGCGTGGGGAGCAGCTATCAAATATACGATCCGTTCACAACGGTAGTAGCTCCGGGTGGGCGGTTCAGCCGCCAGCCGGTGCCGAATAACATTATCCCCAAAAGCCGCTTGGATCCGGTGGGTTTGAAGCTGGCTGCGTTGTACCCGCTCCCGAATCAGACTGGCACGGTGGACGGACGTAACAACTTTTTCCTTTCCAACAAGGCCATCCAAAAGACTTCGCAACACATGTTACGGCTCGATCACGCCTTTAGCGAAAACCATCGCGCCTTCCTCCGCGCCCACTACGATTTCTGGAAAGAAAACAAGAACGATGTCTTTGGTACGGGCATTCAAGGACTGTTTTCGAACCGTCCGAACCGTGGCGTTGCGCTAGACGACGTCCTGGTGTTGAACCCTACACTGGTGCTGAACCTGCGATACGGTTTCACAAGCACGAAGTGGTGGGAGTACCGCCGCTCTCGGGGCTATGATTTGGCGAGCCTGGGCTTCTCGCAGGCGCTGCTCAAGCTTACGGATCCGAAGCAGTCTCCGATTCCGCGGGTTCAGCTAGGCGCATTCACTACGCTGTCCAATTGGGAAAATGGCGATGGAACCAATTCGTCGCTCGCCCACAGCTTCGCGGCAAACCTTACCAAGCTGCTGGGCAAGCACTCGTTGCGCATGGGCGCCGATATACGCGTGGAGCGTAGCTTCAATGACCGCCATCCTACGGGCATCGTCCCCGATTTTTCATTCGCCACCACCTATACGCGGGGGCCCTTGGATAATTCCCCGGCGGCTTCCGTCGGTCAGGAATTCGCCGCCATGCTGATGGGCGTTCCTGGTGGTTCGATGGACGTCACCGCTAGTTCGGCGTTGCAGAATACATTTTATGGCCTGTACTTTCAGGATGACTTCCGCGTAACCTCAAAACTGACCTTGAACTTAGGGCTGCGTTGGGAATATGAAGGTCCGGTTACCGAGCGCTTTAACCGGTTTGCCGCGCGCTTCGACAACACGACCCCTAACCCCATAGAACCGGCGGCCAAAGCGAATTACGCCAAGAGCCCGATCCCTGAATTGCCGGTGGCGGATTTTCGAGTGCTCGGAGGTTTGACCTGGGTGAATACGGCAGGAATGGGACGCAGCCCATTCTACTCGGAAAAGAACAACTGGATGCCGCGCATAGGCTTGGCTTACCAGTTCGATCGGAAGACCGTTTTGCGCGCGGGCTACGGCCTGTTTTACGGGGTCAACGGCATTTACGCAACCGTCCCGATCCAGACCGGCTTCTCGCAAAACACGCCGATTCAAGCCTCTCTGGATAGCGGGTTGACGTACATCGCCACCAACGCAAACCCATTCCCCAGCGGTTTGATCCCTCCGGCGGGCACGAGCAGGGGCCTGCTCCAGAATCTCGGACAAGGCATTTCGTTCCACAATCCGAAGCGGTGGCGTCCGTACTCACAGCGATGGTCATTCGGAGTGCAAAGAACGTTGCCTTCAGAATTTGTTGTAGACGCCTCTTATGTCGCCAGCCGTTCGACGCGCCTGAACGTGACTCGCGAGTATAACGCCACTCCCGCCCAGTATTTGAGCACCAGCCCAGTTCGGGATCAGAAGACCATCGATTTTCTGAGCGCTAGCTTCCCGAACCCGTTCTACGGAATCGACCCCATCTTTGGGCGCAATATTTCCCGAGCCAACCTTCTGCGTCCCTTCCCGCAGTTTGGATCGATCACCAGCAACGACCCGGCGGGTTATTCCTGGTACCACTCCTTGCAAACTCGCGTGGAGAAGCGCTTTTCCCGTGGTTACACGTTGCAACTGGCGTACACGTTTTCGAAGCTGATGGAGGCGGTTGAGTTTCTAAACTCAACCGACCCGATGCCTTACGAGTCCATTTCCGCACTGGATCGTCCTCACCGGCTGGCCGGAAGCGGCATCTGGGAGGTCCCGGTTGGCAAGGGACGCCATTTCGGGGCTAGGCTGCCCGCAGCAATCGACGCGATCATAGGGGGCTGGCAGCTTGGCGGCGTATTAACCCGGCAAAGCGGCGCCCCGCTGGGTTTTGGCAACGCGATTTTTATCGGCGACATTAAGAACATTCCTTTGCCCAAAAGCCAGCGAGATGTGGACCGGTGGTTCAATGTGGACGCAGGCTTTAACCGTAACTCTGCGCAGCAACTCTCCAATAACATACGAACGTTTCCCCTTCGCTTTAGCGGCGTCCGGGGAGACGACCAGCGAAGTTGGGATTTCTCGATTGTGAAGAACTTTCGCTTGCGAGGTGAGCGTGTAAACATGCGCTTCCGCGCTGACGTTTACAACGCCTTCAACCAAACGAACTTTAACGATCCGAACACCTCGCCGACCAACAGCTCGTTCGGTCGCATCACCGGCACGGCGGGCGACGCTCGCAACTGGCAGCTCGGGTTAAAAGTCGCGTTCTAGCGAGACACGGCGCGCACGTTTTACGCCGGAGCCCTTCCAAAGCGGGCTTCGAAGGCGAAGTTCGCAATGGACTCCGCATTGTGCTGCTTCTGGTAGGGAGACAGCGCTTGCATAGGCGCATCGGTCTGCTGTCCATAAGCATAGTCGTAGATCAAGTCGCCGGAAACGGGCCCGACGAAATGCGCTAGTTCATGGACAATCGTTTGGATGCGGTTGTCGTCTGTGGCCTTGTCGTAGAACGCGCTCAAGTAAACAGTGTCGAGCCTCTGCCACCCGGCATATTCGCCCGAACGGTAGTAGCCGCCCCACCAAGTGAATGCATAGAAGCTGGGGTTAGTGAACGGCTCGGCTTCAAAGGCTTGCCAGCCCCACAGCCCGCCCGGTCGTGCGAAAACACCGAGCATGGTTGTGAACACCGCCGCGACATGCTGAAGGGCGGCGGTTGGGTTAGGCGACTTACGAATATCGAAATGCTTGTCCGCCCGGTCGAGGTTAGGGGCGCCCAGTAGTCCCCCGCCGAGGAGTTCGGTTCCTGCCATCATCAGCGATGCTTGCGCAGCGAGCATGCACTGCATGGCCTGCGAAAGATAGTGATGCGCCATCTTTATCCGCTGGATCTTAGCTGGCTGAAGTGAACTCAATTTCGCGTGAGTTCTCCTCATCACATCCACACGGCCGTCGGAGCTACCAAAATGCAATTGTTGAAAAGCGGATATGGCTCCCATCGTCATTTTTCCCGCGACGCCATCCACAACCAGAGCCGGCCAGGGGCCGCCCATTTCGGTAGGTATCTGGTTGAGAGCGCTTTGGACCTTGCGTACGTCCGCAGGCAGGTTGGCTCCGTTTTTACCCACGGAGGCGCTTAATACCAAGTCATCGGAATTCGCAGTTCCGCCCACTTTAGCTGCATAAGGGAGGCATCGCCGGCTACGGTGAAGCCCCATGGTTACATTTGACATTTTGCTTCCCCTCCTTTTACTCACAGGCTGACGTGCGCACAACGGGGCGCGCATCATCCTCCGCCACGCCGCGTGGGAAGGCTGAAATCGGATACAGCCCTCAAGAAACCGCCTCCGTCTGGCGCATGCCCAGATTTCGCGCAGCTTACGTCAGCGTACTGCCAATTATACTCTTTCCCTTGCTCAGAAAAGGCTCGTGAATGGTTGGGGACCATCTGGAATGATCGAGGAAGGCGCAGGAAGGCCTAACCACGACTGAAGAATGCCGGCCTACGGCGTACGGAAGTCGATTTGCGGCTTTGGAGCTCCTTCTTCCAACTCGCCCGTTCCTGCCGCCTTCCGTGCTTCCGCAAACATGGGGAAGCAAGCCGGCGGAACAAAGCCGGATGGGCAGGGTTCGAAGGGCGCTTTGTCCCAGATGCTCTCCCTCTGTCGTATGTTTATACCCGCTGCGCCAAGATCAAGTTACGGAGCACGAGCGCCGCCTAGCGCCCAGTGAACCCGAGCTCGCGGCGTATTTCAAGAATACGCGGATAAAT
>Ga0272448_1008561_pt1 | contig 10623 bp, 10 predicted proteins | sample YNPCB0191_FD_202220 | JGI IMG/M metagenome (GOLD analysis project Ga0272448, IMG submission 202220) | Hot spring sediment microbial communities from Yellowstone National Park, WY, United States - YNP-CB-019-1 | ecosystem: Environmental > Aquatic > Thermal springs > Hot (42-90C) > Sediment... | reverse complement strand
TCACACTGCCACGCGACAAACCTCATCGTCTGGGCTGATAATCTTTGTATGACCCAGCCGCTCGATCAGCCGCGCGTCCTCACGCCAGGTCTGAAGTAGGATGCTGTCGCAAGATTGCTGGAATACACGAAACAAACATTATGGGTCGCGCCAGCTGCAAGCTGGCAAGCCGGCTGCATACAACCGCCCACATGTCTCAAACATGATCATGCGTGTGCCGAGAAGGGGGATGCCCAGCTCTTCGGCCAATTCCACCGTTTCAGGTTGCGGCGTCTTGCCACGCACCATCAACACAGCGGCGACCTCTGCCATCTCGGCAGTTCGTATCATTTGCGGGTTGGTCAGACCCGTGATCAGAATGCCATGCATCACATCGAAACAGAGCACATCGCTCATCAGATCTGAGGCAAAGGCAGACCGAATCTCACAGGCTGGATCAATGTTAGAGGTGAACGCCTGGGCTTCAGTCAGCGCGATAACGTCTCGCAAGCGCATAATATGTTCATTCTTTCAATCAGATGCTTTCAGAAGGCTTCACTGCTGACGCGTATCACACGAAGCTCTCCAGAAAGTCCTTGATCTCGCTGTGGGTGAAAACTGGCCCATGCAAACAGACATACTTCTCACCCACATTACACCGACCACACTTGCCGATGCCACACTTCATTTTGGCCTCAAGGGTGGTAATGATTTGTTCAGAGGCAAAGCCCATCTTCTGCAGCTCAAGGATGGCAAAGTGAATCATGATCGGCGGACCGCAGATGATCACGCATGCGTTGTCAGGCGACGGTTTGACTTGCTGCAACAGCTGCGTGATCAGCCCTACGTTACCGCTCCATCCCGCATCACCTTCGTCTACGGTCAAGTGCAGCTGCGTGCGCGGCGCCTGCCGCCACGTATCGTATTCAGAGGTAAACACCAACAAGTTGGGGTTACGAGCTGCCCACAGGATAGTCATGTCGCCGTAGCTATCCCGATCGTGCAGGATCGAGGTGATTACAGGCCGTAGGGGAGCCCCACCAATGCCACCGCCCAGGAAAATGACATTCTTACCCTTGATTTCATCCAGGGGAAACCAGTTGCCCATAGGGCCGCGCAACCCAACCCGGTCGCCCGGCCGCATTTCGTGCAAGGCGCGGGTAACTGTGCCCACTTTTGCGACCGCGAAATCGATCGTATCGTCCACCCCGCGCACCGAGGTGATGCCAAAAGGAGCTTCACCCACACCAAAGGCCGAAACGAAGGCAAACTGTCCCGGGCGGTAGTCAAATTGGTCTGCAAGCTGCGCATCATCGAACTGAAATCTGAAGAGTTTGATGCCAGTCCCCAACGGTTGAATGTCAACTAGCCGACCTATGTAAGGAACATACGGATTGTCCATCATGGCTGCACCCTTCAGCTTCTGGCCCGAACGGCGTCAAGCACTTCAGTGATATCCACATTGACCGGGCAGTTATCTATGCATCGGCCACAACCAACGCACGCCAGCGGGCCGAAATCCGCGGGATAATACTCGAACTTACAATAGAAGCGGTTGCGCAAGCGTTGAGCCTTCTCCGGGCGCGGATTGTGTCCACCTGCAATACGCCGATAGCCATCGGCCATGCAGGCATCCCAACAGCGCAATCGCTCGATCTTCTGGTAGCCAGGCGCCTGGGCTACCGTATAGTCGCGCACATCAAAACAACGGCAGGTCGGGCAGACGTATGCGCATATCTTGCAGCTCAGGCAACGATCAGCCAGCTCGCCCCAATAGGGATCGTTGAAGGCATTCAGCCACACACTGCGAGGCGGGACACTGATCTGGGCAGGTGGCCACTCCCGCTCCGGCAGGCGTTCAGAGTAAGGGGTTGACTGCAGGCCGGCCGTAACCGCCTGCCCTTTTTCGGTCAACACCTCCAACGCATAACCACCCTCGACTGTATAGAGCATGACGTCCATGCCTTGCCGGTCGTCGGGTGTGAAACCCAGGCTGGTGCAGAAGCAGGTTGGGCCCATCTGTGCACACGCCAGGCCGATCAGGCTTGTTCGCTGGCGTCGGCGTGCATAATAAGCGTCCACTGGCTCCTTGAGCAACAAAGCGTCCAGCGCAGTCAGCGCGTGGGCATCGCACGGTCGTATGGCGAACAACACCTGATCGCGCGTCAGTTCGTGATCGGTCAGCCGTATCTGCCAATCCGGCTGCGCCTCACCGTCATCGCCAGCGATCAGTTGCCTGACACGCTCGATAGTCAGAATAGCCTCCGTGGCGGGCAGGAAGAATTCTTTGGGCGACAAGGCTGCCCGCCCAAAGTCAAAAGCGATCTCATCCGTTGAGTCTACCGCGCGGTACACGACCAAATCCGGTTGCAGGCGCTGCGGTGCGATCACGCTCCGCTCCGCCATCAGACCGCCCAGCCATTCCCGCAGTTGCGTGTGGGTGACAAAATTCATTGTGAGTACCCTCTCAACTTGCGACCCCAGGCCAGAGGCACACGCTACAGGCGTTACCCCTCGCAGAGCTATTATAACTTCAGATTCTCGTCCGGTCTAAATGTGGTAAGCGGCGCAGGTGCAGTAGCGTCCAGCCCTGCCTGGTACCCGAAGGTGCGTTGGACTTCTCGCCGCATCCACGCGTTCAGCAAATCCAGACGTACCCCCACCGGGCAAACACGCGCACACTCATCACAGCCGACACACCGTCCGGCCAGATGGAACGCTCTCATGATGTGAAAGAAACGCTTCTCTGGCGTCGTGATACCGATGCCAACCCACTCCGGGTCCAGCTGCTCGGCGGTGCATTCCGCGCAGTAGCAAGCCGGGCATGCCTGCCGGCAGGCGTAGCAACGCAGACAGCGCTCGAACTCGGCCTCCCAAAAGGCATAGCGCTCCGCGGTGCTCATGCTCTCCAGACGCTGCAACTCCATCTCCAGTTCTGATTGGCGCTGTCCTGTCACAGCTTGGGTCGGCTGTTGGGATGAGTCGCCAAACAGCACATCGTATACCACCGGCACGCGATCCGAACAGGCCTGGCAACGCAGTTGCATTCTGCCAGATAGTGACAGTCCCGACGTCGAATTGGCTTGTGGGCGGGTCGGTTCCTGCATCCCTTGACACACCACACCCATCAGGTACAGCTCAGTACGCGGCAGCTGGTTCTCGTGCAACAGGATGTTCAGGGCCCGTGCATCGCAAGCCTTGAGTACTACCCCAATACGCAAAGGTGGTGCGCCGCGCTTGGCAGGCACACGCTTGGTGCGCAGGTACGTTACCAGATTGTGCGTACACCCCTCATTCCACACCAGTCGATCAACGTCGGCCGGCGAGCGGATAAACGCCGGACGTACCGCACCGCGCGTGCCCATCTCATACCCGATCACCAGATCAACCGTCTTGTTCTCCAAGATCTCGCGGGCTTTGACCCGAAGTTGTTCGATCAAGGTTGTGCCTCCTCACCCTACACCACTCATACCCAGCAGCCGGCCTCAGCCGGACCAGGCGACCTCCACGCAGACTGTTACCATCAGCCCGAAACGGTAGGCTGAGACTGCGCGCTGGGCATTGGCTGGCCACCGGCCGTCTTCGAGAACGGTCCCAACTCCGCCAGCTGCTGCGTGAATTCCGACACCACGTCGGCGAAGCGCTTACCCTCGGCGGCCGAAACCCAGTCTACCCTCAACCTGCGTTCGTCAATGCCCAAGAAGTTCAAGAAACCGTGCATCAGGCTGAAGCGACGTCGGGCATAGTAGTTGCCGTCCCGGTAATGACAATCACCCGGGTGGCAGCCCAATACCATGACCCCGTCGGCACCCGCCTGGAAGGCCTTGACCACAAACAGCGGATCGACTCGGCCGCTGCAAGGCACACGAATAATACGGATGTTTGGTGCGTACTGGATACGGCTGGTACCGGCCAGGTTGGCCCCAGCATAGCTGCACCAATTACACAGGAAACCTACGATACGCGGCTCATATTTGGTGTCTGGCATACACTTTGTCTCCCCATTCGATCCCTGGGCCTGAGCTGCGAGGCGACGATCTCGCTCTCCTGCTGATGCCCAACAAAGAGGCGTCACCGCAAACGCCCCTCATCCGGCAGCTGTTGGTTCCAACAACAAGACGTTCATCTGTTCCAGGAGCGCCTGATCGCTGAATCCCCGCAGGGTGATGACTTTACCGGGGCAGGCGCTGGCACACAGGCCACACCCTTTGCACAAGCCCTCATTGACCTGGGCCGCAAGGCGGCCATCGCGCAAGGTAACCCGCTCGATAGCATGGTATGGACACACCGCTTCGCAGCTGAAACATCCGACACAGCGGGTCTGATTAACCCAGGAGGTCATAGCCTCGCCCAACAGGGTAGACTGGCTGAGCAGGCCCAACACCTTGGCCGCAGCCGCGCTGGCCTGGCTGACGCTCTCTGGAATGTCCTTGGGCCCAATGGTGGTGCCGGCCAGCAGAATGCCGGCGGTGTTGCTTTCGACCGGGTTGAGCTTGGGATGGGCCTCGTTGATAAAACCATAGCCATCATACGAGATGCCCAGAATACGGGCCAGCGCGTCTGCATCGGGCTGCGGCTGAACCCCGGTCGCCAGCACGACCAGATCGGCTTCCACCCGTACTGGCATGCCCAGCAACGTATCTTCGCCCATCACCACCATATGGTCGCCCTCGGGGTATACCTTCGACACCCGACCGCGCAGATAGACGGTGCCGTATTCTTCCTGTGCGCGGCGGATGAACTCCTCGTATCCCTTGCCACCGGCCCGCACATCCATGTAGAACACATAGCTCTGGACATGGGGGTCGTGTTCCTTCAGCATGATGGCATGTTTGGCGATATACATGCAGCAGATCTTGGAGCAATACGGGCGGCCCACGCGCTCGTCCCGCGAGCCCACGCAAGCCAAAAAGACCACACTGCGGGGATGCTTGCCATCCGACGGCCGTCGGATCTCGCCACCAGTGGGTCCCGCCGCGTTCATCAGACGCTCCATCTGGATCGAGGTGATCACGTCGGGATAACGGCCATAGCCATACTCACCATAAATCGTGGGATCAAACAGGCTCATGCCGTTGGCCAGAACGATGGCGCCGAACTGCTCCGTGCTGACGGTAGGTTGCTGGCGAAAATCAATCGCCCCGCGTGGGCAAAACTTCTGGCACGCGCCACATTTGGGCTTGTCACGGCTGGGATCCTCACGCAGCGATTTAAGGCCGATGCAATGTTCTTCGTCAATAACAGGCACATTGGGCACAGCCTGGGGGAAGGGCCGATAGATGGCCGCCCGCGTGCCCATGCCTTCATCAAACTCCGAAGGATACTTCTTCCAGGGGCAACGCGTCAGGCACTCGCCGCAGCCGGTGCATAGGGTAGCGTCCACGTAGCGCGGCTTGTGCAGAATATCCACCTCGAAGTTGCCCACAAAGCCGCGCACAGCCTGTACTTCAGACCAGCTGTAGAGCGTGATGTTTGGATGTTGCACCAGCTCCGTCATGCGCGGGGTCAGTATGCAACCCGAGCAATCCAGCGTGGGAAAGGTCTTGTCCAGCTGCGCCATACGGCCGCCAATAGACGGGCTGCGTTCCACCAGCACCACCGGCACGCCTGCGTTGGCAATGTCCAGTGCGGCCTGAATGCCGGCGATGCCGCCTCCGATGACCAGGGCCCGGCGGGTAACCCCGATCTCGCGCGGGAAGAGCGGCTCGGCCCAACGCGTCTTGCCCACCGCCATAGCCACGATGTCAGTAGCCTTGTCGGTGCCGATGGCCTTATCCGGATGCACCCAGGAACATTGCTCACGGATGTTGGCCATTTCCAGCATATATGGGTTCAGCCCAGCGCGCTGGACCGCGCCCGAGAAGGTCTTGAAATGCATCGTAGGCGAACAGGCAGCCACCACCACGCGATCCAAATTGTGCTCGCGCACCGCGTCCTGTATCAGTTTCTGACCAGGTTCGGAGCACATAAACATGTAATGGGTGGAAAAGACCACATCCGGCAGCTGCCCTATGGTCTCCGCCACCTGCTTGACATCTACCGTGGCCGCGATGTTGGAACCACAATTACATACAAATACACCGATGCGTGCCATATATCTTACCCTCGCATCCTTACCTATCGGCCATCACACCACAGCCAGCTCAGCCAACGGATGCATGCTGCGCATCCAGGCGCTCAAGTATGCGCGTGGCATTGGTGACATGCGTATGGATCTTCAGCTGTTTGGGTGAATACCCGAAGGCCAAACCCATCAACTCCGTCACATAGAAGATGGGCATATTGAATTCCTCGCCATACCTGGCCTTGATTTGCGCCTGGCGCGTATCCAGGTTGCTGTGACACATGGGGCAGGCCGTGACGATGGCATCCGCGCCCACCGTACGCGCCATGTTCAGCAGACGCCGTCCCAAAGCCACCACAATGTCAGCTCGGGCGATGGCCAGGCTGGCCCCACAACACTCGGTTTTGAACGGCCAGTCCAACACCTCGGCACCCATTACCTCGACCAAGCGATCCATGCTGCGCGGGTTTTCGAGGTCGTCAGGCTGCAAGATCTCGGGGGGTCTGACCAAAAGGCAGCCGTAATAACACACCACTTTGAGGCCCTTGAGCGGCTTGACCACCCACTTGCTGGCAGTAGCACGCATATCATCGCTGGCAAAAGTCTCCAGCAATGAAAGCACCTGCACCTGCCGAACCCCCGTTGCCTCCAGGTCAACACCCTCCAGCCGCTCCTGCACGGCCTGACGAGTGGCAGGCTCCTGTAGCTCGTGTTGGGTCACTTTCATGCGGTTGAAACACATAGCGCACGGTGCCAACACGGGGCGCTTACGTTCTGCGGCCAGCACCAGATTGCGGGCAGGGAGCGCCAAACCCAAGATTTCATCCGTGCTGTGGGCCGCGGTTGCACCACAGCAGTTCCAGCCGGGCAGCTCGTGCAGCTGAATGCCCAACCGGTGTGCTACCAGCTTCAGCGAATGATCATATTCCTTGGCCGTTCCGTGTAACGAACAGCCAGGATAATAGCTATACGTCTGCATCTGACCCGGCCCCCTTCTTCACAAAGATGCGCTTGACCTCGCCCGTTCCGCCCCAACCAGGGACAAGATTGAGCTTGCCCTTGAAGAACATCGGCATTCCTACATCGAACACGTTGGCCAGCGGACGGCGGGTACCCAGGTTGACGCCAGCCACCAAGCCGACCTCATACAGCCGCCCCAGCCGCTTGACCGATTCCAGAAACAGGCTGTAGCCAAGCGCCACACCCTTTTCGGCCGGCTCAATCCCCTGGCGGCGTGCCATCTGGCGCAGGGCATCCATCACACGCGCTACATCAATCTCCATAGGGCAACGCACCGAACAGGTCTGGCAGCTGGCACACAGCCATATAGTGGAAGAACGCAAGGCCAGATCAGACAAACCCAGCTGAACGGCCCGCATAATCTGGCGCGGGGTTAAATCCATGAACTCAGCCACCGGACAGCCGGCGCTACACTTGCCACACTGGTAACAGGCCTCCACGTGCACCCCGGTGTCCTGGCGCACAGCCTGTAAAAAGGCGTTGGCAGCTACTTTCTCATCAGACCTGAATGTGATCTGGCGTGACATACGTGCCCCCTGTCTTTCGCAATCGGCACCGCGCAATTGCTCTATTTTTCACAAGCCCTACTACATCAAAGTATAGACCAAAGTCGTGTCACGGGATAGTGACACATGTCACCCTAACTATGTGACGAACATCACGGGCTGCTGTGTCCTCGCAGCTGCCGTCAACCGCCGGCCGGCTCTATAGCATTTACCCCACCCACCATGTTAACTTTAAGGGTCCAGCGCTTGACGTCGCGACATCTGGTGTATTGATCGTGGTCTTGAGTGGTGTAAACATAAGTCCTATCATTGGCCAGGAAGGTGATCTCATACTTCTCCTGCCGTTGACCGGCTGCTTCGCGCTGGTCAGGCCCCAGCTGCAGCTCAGGCCAATACGCAACGAAGTCGGTGCCTGACGCGGCGAGTGGTTCTACGAGCACCCAGTCTCTAATACGATAGTCACACCAGTCATCTTTGACATGGTACTCACAATCCTGAACCACCTCGGCGTAGCCACTGCCTTTGTCCACCTTGTATGGAGTACCACACACTTTGTCGGCGTTGGGGGCCGGCTGGTCCTGCACACGCCGCACCTTCAGCTCACACGACGAGACCATACCCGCAGCCGGGATTTGATCCCGCCAGTCGCTGCGCGTGACGTACATAAATTGCTCAATGCCGATGCTACGCGTCCACTTCGCCGATTGCACGGTGCCGACCAGGTCCGTCGTGCGCGTGAACAGCACAATAAGCCCGGCGATGATCGCCAGCAAGCCCACGCCAACCCCAATCAACACACCTCGACTGCACCCAGCCGGACGAGCGGGTGCCGCTTCAGGTTTGGGTCGGCTGATAGGTGAGCCGCACTTCACGCAGCGAGTCGCGGCAGCCGGGTTGGCTGCGCCGCAAGACGGACAGCTTAGCTCCGCCACCGGTTCGGTTCGGAGAGCTCCCACCACCGCGCCGCTGGCGCGCGCCTTGCCTTCACTCAGGTCAGCACCACATTGCGTGCATACTGTGGTGCCAGCCGGGTTACGCGCGCCGCAGAAGGCGCAATGCACGTCCGGACCGGCCTTGGCGCGGGCGATCTCCTTTTCGTCGGCGATGAGCTCATCTTGAACCGCCGACTCGAAAACCACGTTCTCGGGTTGAGCCGCACCACAGCCGCCGCACGTTTTCTGAGGACCGGGATTGCGGGTCTGGCAATTGGGACAGGTCCACTCCAGGCGCACGTAACCAACGGTTTCTTGAGGCACAGTATCGTTCCTCTCTGTTTCACACAGCTTCGACTCTGACCGCGCACACCTTGAACTCTGGGATCTTGGCTTGCGGGTCAAGTGCCGGGTTGGTCAGGAAGTTGGCAGACGAATCAGCGAAATGGAAAGTAGCAAAGATCAAGCCGGCCTCGACGCGGTCGGTCACCTGGGCGCGCGCCACAATCTCGCCGCGGCGCGAGGCTACCTTGATCATACTCCCATTCAAGATACCAGCCCGGCTGGCATCCTTGGGGTTGATTTCGATGAGTGCCTCGGGATACATAGCCTGCAGGTTACGAGCGCGATGGGTCATCTCGCCGCCATGCCAGTGATAAAGCACGCGCCCCGTCGTCAACATAAGCGGAAAGTCGGCGTCAGGAAGTTCAGCCGGCGACATGTGCTCCACAGCCACGAACTGGCCTTTGCCACGCGTGAACCTGCCCATGTGCAGGATGGGTGTGCCGGGATGATCAGGGCCGGGCACCGGCCATTGCAAGGCCTCACCGGCCTCCAGGCGCCGGTAGGTGACCCCCGCGTAACTCGGCGTTAACTGGTTGATCTCGTACATAACGTCGGCCGCCTGCGCGTACTCCCAGCCAGCAAAGGGCGCATCTGGCCGTGGCGCAGCTGCACCCCGCGCGATCATGCGTCTTGCCAGTTCCGCGATCACCCAATCATCAGGCTTGGCCTCGCCAGGCGAGGTGATAGCCGGGCGCACGCGTTGCACGCGTCGCTCGGTGTTGGTAAAGGTCCCATCCTTCTCGGCGAAGCTGGCAGCTGGAAAGACGACGTCGGCATAGCGACAGGTTTCGGTGAAGAACAGGTTCTGCGCCACCACGAACTCGGCGCGTTGCAACGCGTGGCGAACGTGATTGAGATCCGGATCGCTGATCATAGGATCCTCACCCATGATGTACAGGCAGCGAATTTCACCGGTCTCAACCGCCTTCAGGATCTCGACCACGGTCAATCCAACTTGGTCCGGAAGCGGAACCCCCCAGGCGGCTTCGAACTTCTGTCTGGCGGCCGGGTCGGTCACCTTTTGATAGCCGGAGTAGTAATCAGGCAAGCCGCCCATATCACACGCCCCCTGCACATTGTTCTGACCGCGCAAGGGGTTGACGCCTCCGCCTGGTACACCCATGTTGCCGAGCAACATCTGCAAGTTGGCGCAGCTCATCACGTTGGGCACGCCCACCGTATGTTGCGTAATGCCCATGGCATACAAGAGTGCGCCCGGCCGGTTTTCGGCCAACATGCGGGCAGCTTTCTCCAGGCTAGCCACCGGCACGCCTGTAATCTGGCTGGTGACCTCTGGCGTATACTTCTCAACCGTGGCTTTGAGTGCTTCAAAGCCCTCAGTGCGCTCAGTGATAAATTGCTGATCGTGCCAGCCTTCGCGAATGATGATATGCATCAACCCGTTGAGCAGCGCGATGTCGGTGCCAGGCTTATGGCGGAGATGCAAATCGGCGTAACTGGCGATGTCAATGCGCCGCGGGTCGGCTACGATCAGCTTGGCGCCCCGCATGCGCTTGGCGCGTCGCACCTTGATGCCGATGACCGGGTGCTGCTCGGTGGTGTTGCTCCCAATGATGAAGATACAACGGCTGTTTTCGGCAATGTCCTGGATAGAGTTGGTCATCGCGCCGCTGCCGAAGCTTGTCACCAGACCGGTGACCGTAGAGCTGTGTCAGAGGCGCGCACAATGGTCTATGGTATTGGTACCCCACACCTGACGGGTGAACTTGTTGGCCAGGTAGTTCTCCTCGTTGGTACATTTGGCTGAAGTCAGCAT
>Ga0272448_1008559_pt1 | contig 10624 bp, 7 predicted proteins | sample YNPCB0191_FD_202220 | JGI IMG/M metagenome (GOLD analysis project Ga0272448, IMG submission 202220) | Hot spring sediment microbial communities from Yellowstone National Park, WY, United States - YNP-CB-019-1 | ecosystem: Environmental > Aquatic > Thermal springs > Hot (42-90C) > Sediment... | reverse complement strand
GTCTTCCAGTCCGATGGGAATCTGCACCAGAGCGGCCCGGCGTCCGAGCTTGTCGTTTATCTGGTCTTTAACCTTGTAGGGGTTGGCGCCGATGCGGTCAAGTTTGTTGATAAAAGCCAGAGCCGGAACTTTGTATCTCTTGAGCTGCTTATCAACGGTCAGGGTCTGGGACTGAACACCACCGACCGAGCAGAGGACCAGGATGGCTCCGTCTAAAACGCGAAGAGACCTTTCTACTTCAATGGTAAAGTCCACATGGCCCGGTGTATCAATGATGTTTATGGAATAATCTTTCCAAGTAACGTTGGTGGTGGCAGAAGTGATGGTAATACCACGTTCTCTTTCTAGGTCCATGTAGTCCATGGTGGCTCCGCCACCATCCTTGCCCTTAACTTCGTGGATGCGGTGGATTTTTTTGCAGTAGTAGAGGATGCGCTCGGTTAGAGTGGTCTTGCCGGAATCGATATGAGCGCTTATACCGATATTCCGCATTCTTTCAATCGTTCTTTCCATAGAATAAAGCACCTCTTCGTTATTTATGGGATGTATTAGCCCTTTTCCGGGGGAGTAAGCGAAATTACTTTCTACTCGGCGGTTATTTTACCACATACGGCGGAAAAATCCAGCCTTGACAGAAAAATGTTTCCCGTGGCCACGAAAATAGAGAGGCAGAGAGCTTTATCAGGTGACAGACTCTCCGCCTTTAAAATTTTAAAAAATTACTGCTGCTGTTCTTTTTCCAGGCGGCTGTGTTTCCGACCGTATAAGAAGAAAATCGTCAGGCCGATGGCCAGCCAGATGGCAAACCGCAGCCAGGTAACCAGGGGGAGGCTGACCATCAGGTAGGCGCAGAGCAGAGCACCGATGGCCGGCAGGTAGGGGAACATGGGCACTTTGAACGGCCGGCGGTAGTCCGGTCTCTTATAACGAAGTAGAATAACCCCCGAACAAACGATGATGAAAGCAAACAGAGTTCCGATGGAGACCAGCTCAGAAGATACGTTAATCGGGGTAAGCCCGGCGGCCAGGGCCACAATCCCGCCGGTAACCAGCGTGGTGGTTACCGGGGTTTTAAATTTGGGGTGAACACGGGAAAAAGTTTCCGGCAGCAGCCCGTCTCTGGACATAGAGAAGAATATTCTCGGCTGGCCCATGAGCAGCACCAGTAGCACTGAGGTAATGCCGGCCAGGGCGCCGATGCTGATAATCATAGAAGCCCAGGGCTTGTTAAGTTCGTTAAGCACCAGAGCTACCGGGTCCGCCACACCCAGCCTGGTGTAATAGACAACACCGGTCATGATAGCCGAAACGGCCATGTACAGAACGGTGGCCACGATGAGGGAGCCCATGATGCCAATGGGCATATCTTTTTGTGGGTTAACCGTTTCCTCGGCCACCGTGGAAACAGCGTCAAAGCCGACAAAGGCCAGGAAGACAATGGCCGCGGAGGTCATCACTCCTTTAAAGCCGTAGGGGATAAAAGGCTTCCAGTTTTCCGGGTTGACGTGCGGGGCGGCCATGACGATGAAAAACAGGATAACCGCTATCTTGATGATTACAATAATCATGTTCGTCCGGGAGCTTTCTTTTACACCCCGGATAAGCAGGGCCGTAAGCAGCAGTACAATCAGCGTGGCTGGCAGGTTGAAGAGGCCGGGGTTTTGGTCCCAGGGCGAAGCCACCCATTTCTGGGGGAGATGAATTCCCAAGTTATTAAGCAGGTTGACGAAGTAGGCTGACCAGCCAGTACTGACCAGCACCGCTGCCACCATGTATTCCAGAATCAGGTCCCAGCCGATTATCCAGCCTGGCAGCTCGCCCAGAGTGGCATAACCGTAAGTGTAAGCTGAGCCGGAGACTGGAATCATGGCTGCCAGCTCAGCATAACAGAGGGCTGAACAGGCGCAGGCCAGGGCGGCGATGGCGAAGGAGAGTATTATGCCCGGACCGGCGTGATGAGCAGCCTGAACACCGGGCAGCACAAAGATACCGACGCCGATGATACAGCCGATGCCTATGGCAATGAGGTCCCAGGCCCGAAGAGCTTTCTTCAAACTGTGACCGGCTTCGGTCGTTTCTTCCAGAAGTTCCTGGATGGGCTTGGTGCGAAATAATGAACGGGACATTTATCTCCTCCAGCAAAATAATAAATCCTTATAACATACCTTTTTCAGGCGGTCAATCACTATTAAAAATCAGGCAGCAGATGAGTTGAATTTGCCTTTTTTTTGGTATAAACTATGGCTTAATTTTAACCAGGCCCATAAGGGAGCAATCATGAAATTTCTCTTACCCAAGGAACCAGCCTTCGCCCAGCATTTTTCGGACCTTTCGGCTTGCCTTTCAGAGATAACTGCTGTCTTTCAGGATTTTTCCCGGAACTTTAACCATTCGGCTCAGTACTGGGAAAAAGCTAAACTGGTAGAACATAAGGCTGACCAGGTAGCCCACGAGATAATTAGGCTCCTTAACCAGTGCTTCATCACACCTTTTGACCGGGAAGACATCTACAAGCTGGTGCATGAGATTGATGACATCATTGACCTCATTGAGAATGCCATTCACAATGTTTATCTTTATAACCTTACGGAGAAAAGAAGTTTCATAGATGAATTTGCTACTTTTTCCAGAGAAGCAACCGAGAAGCTCAACCTGCTGGTAGCTGAAATCTTCAAATCCCAGAAATACACTCCGCACATTGCTGAACTAATCCGCAGCATCCACGACCTGGAAGACAAAGGCGACATGGTTTATGCCCGGTCGTTACAGAAGCTTTTTCAGGAGGAGAAAGACCCGGTCAACATCATGAAATGGAAGGATGTGCTCTTTATTTTGGAAACCATCATGGATGTTTATCAGCGGGTCTCCAACACGGTTGAAGGAATAGTGGTCAAGAGTAGCTGAGTGGAATGATGTCCGGCTGGAGTTTTGCTTTTATTGTCTTCATCATAGCCATCGCTCTGGCCTTTGACTTTACCAACGGGTTGCATGACGCCGCCAATTCAGTGGCCACCGTGGTTTCCACCAGGGTTTTAAGCCCCAAGCAAGCGGTTGTCTGGGCCGCCTTTTTCAATTTTGTTGCCTTTTTGATTTTTGGCACGGGTGTGGCTAAAACCATCGGGGTTGGCTTGATTGACATAAAAGTAGTGGACCCGCTGGTGATTTTTTGCGGCCTTCTTGGAGCCATAACCTGGAATTTATTGACCTGGTACTGGGGGTTGCCTTCCAGCTCCTCCCATGCCCTGATCGGTGGCTACCTGGGTGCTTCAGTGGCCAAAGCTGGTTTTCGGATAGTGATTTTAAGCGGCTGGGTTAAGGTTGTCTCCTTTATTTTTATTGCTCCGATTCTGGGGTTGATCTTGGGGAATCTGTTGATGGTCCTTACCACCTGGTTACTGAGGAAAAAGCCCCTCCGGGTAATTAATATCTGGTCAAGGAGACTTCAGCTGCTTTCCGCGGCTCTTTACAGCCTGGGGCATGGTGGAAACGATGCTCAGAAGACTATGGGCATCATCGCCAGCCTGGTTTATACTTCAGGTCATATGAAAGAATTCCACATTCCGCTGTGGATTGTCCTTTCAGCTCATACGGCCATTGCCCTGGGCACTCTGAGCGGTGGCTGGAGAATTGTTAAGACCATGGGCCAAAAAATCGTCAGACTGCGCCCGATTGATGGTTTCTGTGCGGAAACAGCCAGCGCCATCAGCATCTTTATGGCCACGCACCTGGGCATTCCCGTCTCCACTACCCACGTGATCACCGGGGCCGTCACCGGTGTGGGAGCGGCCAGGAGCGTTTCTTCGGTTAAGTGGCAGGTAACCTTGCGGATTGTCTGGGCCTGGATTTTTACCATTCCCATGTCGGCCCTGATTGCTGCCGCTATCTACCGCCTTTCGCTTTTTATCATTGGCTGATTTAATTTTTTGCTCAACCCTGAAATCAGAACGAACATTACCCCGCAGGTAATGACCGAAAGTAAAAACGGAGCCTTGAACTTAAGCCCGAGCTGAAAAACAGGCGTCAGCACCAGCCCGGCTACCATGGTGATGTTGGCGGCGGTTGGGTTTTCTATTTTTGAGTAGAGCCCAAACATGGTAATAATCAACACCCCGGCCGTGCCAAAAGAAGCAGCCAGGAGCACCAGGTCGTAAATTCTGTTTCCAGCCAGAGCGATGCTCAGGGCTATAAGTCCGGCGCCGATAACAGCTACTCTGTTCACCAAAAGTCTGTTTTTTTCATTTTTTATTTTAAGAATCGGGATAAGGAAATTATGAGAAAAAAGAGCTGAGCAGGCGAGCAGGATGCTGTCTACGGTGGAAAGAATGGCGGAAATTAAGGCCCCGAGAAAAATTACCGAGAGGAGGTCTGGCAGATGTTCGTGAGAAAGAAGCACCAGAAAGTTTTCGCGGTCAGAAATTCCGGGCAAAACCCAGGGGCCGATGAACCCGAGAAAAAGGGGAATGGCACCGGTAAAAAAGTAAAGGCCACCGGCCAGATGGCAGGCCCTGACGGCCTCACGCGGGCTGCGGGCGGCTAAGAAGCGGGAGATAGCTTCCTGAACCACCAGGGAGCCAAGGAATGGTACGGCCCAGCGGTCGAGCCTTTCCCAGATGCTTTCCCCCACGCCCAGGATTTTCCAGCGGCTGGCAGGCATGTGGTGGATTATGCCAGCGAGGTCAGGCGTTCTGCTCAGTATGATAATCAGCAGAGTCAGCAGGCTGCCCACGACGATAAGTCCCTGGATAAGGTCTGTGTAAATATCGCCCAGCAACCCGCCGAGCACTGTGTAAAAAATCACCAGCAAGGCTGAAAGGCAGATCATCAGGTTAAGTGGCAGGGCTGTAGAAACGGAGAGAATCTGGCCAAAAGCCCGCAGCTGAGCCGCCCCCCAGATGATGGAAGAGGGAATCATCACCCAGACCACCAGTTTTTCTGACAGGCTACCATATCGGTCTTTGATAAAATCAGCCAGTGTTAGATAATTTCCCGCCCGGAGTTTTTTGGCCAGTAAGAAACCCATCAGAAAAAGGCACAGGCTGAAGCCAAAAGGGTCAGCCCGGCTGCCAGAAAGCCCCAGCTCGTAAACAGCTCCTGAGGAACCAAGGCAAGTTTCCGCGCCAAACCAGGTGGCGAACAGAGAAAAAGAAACCAGGAAAAAAGAAACCCGCCGGCCGCCGACTAGGAAATCGTCTTCGTTTTTAATCCGGCGGGAAAGATAGAGACCGATGAAAATTTGCCCCAGGACGTAAAATAAAATGAGCAGGCCTTTCAAATTTCCATCCAGCTCCTTTTAATTTAATTGCTTATAGCATAGAGAGAAAAAATGAGCAACAGGCCAAAATAAAATTTAGCTCCGAGGGAGATTTTTGAGTTAAAATAGAACAAAAACATTTCAGAAAAACAAACTGAGGTAGCCAGATGAAGTTTTGGAAAACAAAAGAGAAGAATTGGACTAAAATTCTTGGTCTTGGTTATGTTCTTGGCTGGCTGAGCCTGGCCCTGGTTTTCAGAGTGCCCGTGCTGGCTCAGGCTGGTGCTGCCGCCGGGCCACGGCTGGAGACGCGCTGGTTCGCCATTTTTCTCGGCCAGCAGAAAGTTGGCTACATTAAAGAATACGGCGGCCCCTTTGAAGAAAATGGACAGAAAAAGATAAAAACAGTCTCTGAGTCCCGGATGATTTTTAACCGGTTGGGCAAGAAAATTGAGATGGTCATCAACAGCGAAAACGTGGAGGCAGAATCAGGCCGGCTGGAAAAGGTCCGCACAGAAGAAATTCTTTCTTCCTCGGTCATCCTGGTTGAAGCCGAAGTGGAGAACGACCTGGTCAGGTTGAAAACCACGACCGGCGGCCGGAGTTACAGCCGAGAGCTGAAGTTTTCCGGGGAGCTTCTGGGACCGGCCGGCATTACGAATTTAACCCAGGAAAAGTTAAAGAACCCTGGCGACCGCCTGGAATTTCAGACTTTGATGGCCGAGCTGAGTCAGGTAGTCAGGGGAGAAAGAACCCTGGTGGCGGAAGAAGAATTAAACTTCGGAGGTAAGAAAGTAAAGACGCGGAAGCTGGAAGAAAAATTCTCGGGCCTGCCTCAGACCAGAAACGTCTGGATAGATGAAGAGGGTAATGAAGTTCGCTCAGAAGAACCTTCGCCTTTTGGCCAGATGGTCATGGTTTTATCAGATGAGAAAGAGGCGAAAAGCGGACTGGAAGAGGTAAAACCCGGTCCGGACCAGCTTTCTTCTTCGCTCATCAAAGCCAACGTGCGGCTGCCTCAGGCCAGAAACCTGGACCGGCTGGTGGTCAGGCTCAAGCACAAAAAGCCGGAGCTGGGCTGGCCAGAGCTGGAAAATGATTATCAGAAGATAATTAAAAAAGACCATGACACTGTGGTCCTGGTGTTGAGAAGAGCTGACTTTAACCTTCCGCCGGGTTTTGTCCTGACGGCCGAGCAAAAAGAACTTTTCCTCAAATCCAACGCTTACCTGCAGCCCGAAGACCCGGAGATAAAGAAGGTGGCCAGAGAAGTGGCTGGCCCGGAAAAGACGGAGCTGGAGAAAGCTCTGAAGCTTAGAGACTGGGTGGCCAGGAACATGAGTTTTGACCTGGGCTTTGTTTTTGCTCCGGCTTCTGAAGTGATAAAAACAAAGAAGGGAACTTGTGCTGGCTACGCCGCGCTTTTAGCTTCACTCCTGAGAGCGGCTAATTTGCCTTCGCGCTATGTGGTTGGGCTGGCTTACGTCAACGGCGTCTGGGGTGGCCACGCCTGGGTGGAAGCCTGGATTAAAGACCGTTGGGTACCGCTTGATGCCGCACTCTGCTCCCCGGGCGTAGCCGATGCCGCCAGGCTGGCTGTAGCCTGGAGCAGCCTGGAAGAGGGCCTGGGTGAACTTCTTCTTCCGGTTCAGAAAATCATCGGCTACCTGGAGATAGAAATTCTTGAGTATGAATTGGCCGGGAAGAAGTTTAAAGTGGCTGATAATCAACCTCTTTATGAAGTCAGGGGAAACCGTTATTACAACTACGGGCTTCGCCTGAGCCTGGAAGCGCCGGCTGGTTTTGAATTTTCGGCCCTGGACCGTGTCTGGCCGGATAAGACTTTGGTCCTGCTGAAGAACAGTCAGGGGCAGACAATTAAGCTAACACAGGAAGGATGGTTGCCCGCTGGAGATTTTAATAACTACCTGGTGGAATTGTTAAAAAAAGAAGTCAAAGACGGAATCTCTGGTTATGAAAAAGTTTTGGGCAGGAAAAGTCCACGTCTTGTTTCCGCGACCAAATCAGCCCTGGCTCTGCCAAACGGCGTGGATGTTTTTATGCTGGTAGTTGAGGGAAAAAATTCAGCTGACCTGCTCAGAGAAGTGTTAAAAAATATTCATCTGGATTGGCCGGTGAAATAAAGTTCTAAGTTCAGGGACTATCAGGGCTGGAGATTGTCTAAATAAAGAGCTGCCGCTCCCAGGATAGCGATGTTTTCTGTGCTGGAGACTTTAACCTGAATCTTCTTGAGGGCGATGGAATAAGCAAACGATGAGATAGCTTCAAACATAGTGTCCTTAAAAAAATCAAACGCCTTGCTGACTGACCCGCCCAGGATGATGGCTTCCGGGTCCACGGCGTACATGATGGCTTTCAGAGCTTCTCCCAGATGGTGGCCGAATTCTGCAAAAATTTTTTTAGCTTCTGTATCTCCGGCTCTGGCCAGCTCATAAAATTCTTTTCCGGAGCGGCCGTAAGATTTCAGGAAAAACTGCCCTGAGGCGTAGCGTTCAAAATTGGCGTCCAGGTAGGGCAGCATACCGAATTCGCCCGCTCCGCAATTTGGGCCAGAATAGAGCTTTCCGTTGATGATGAGCCCGGCTCCCAGTCCCGTGCCCACGATGAGCCCTACCAGGTGGTCAAAATTTTGGCCCAGACCGAAGTGTTTTTCACCCACGGCAAAGCAATTGGCGTCGTTATTCACGTAAACAGGGAGGTTAAAGCGGTCTTCCAGAATTTTTCTCAGAGGTACTTCTTTCCAGGCCGGGATGTTCTGCACATCGTAAATGGTGCCAGTAGCCAGGTCCACCACACTGGGTACCCCGACACCGAGGCCCTGAACTTCCGGGGAAACAACCGATTCCAGCACCGAAATCACATCAGACAGAACTTCCTCGGAAGTGCCCTGACTGCTAATCGGTCGGGCAACAACTTTAACCAGACGGCCGTTTTCTACCAGACCGGCTCTGACATAAGTTCCGCCAAGGTCCACGCCAACCAGGGCCATTTTTTTTACTCCTTAATTTTTTTCTTTCTGAGGCTGATGGTTTCATTGCTGATAAGAGGGCGAGCCCAGAACCCGATGCTCAGAATGTAAGAAAGAGTGAGGTAGAGGACAAACATCCCCAGGCGCAGGCCAAAATGGTCGCCAAGCCAGCCAATAAGAAGTGGCAGAAGAGCTCCACCGATAATACCGGTGCACAGAATCCCGGAAAAGGCTCCCTGGTAACTTTCTACGGAGTTAAGAGCCAGAGAAAAGATGATGGGCCACATGACCGAGGCAAAGAAACCCAGCAGGGAAAAGGTAAAGATTTCAACTTGGCCGGAATGAAAGCCTGGAATCTTCAGGTTAAAGACTAGAAGGTGCGCAGGCCCAAAAAGAGCCAGAGTGAAATTTATCAGAGCCAGAAAAGTGGCACCCACCAGAACTTTTCGGCTGTCAAAAAGCTTTAAGAGCACCAGCCCCAGGATACCGCCCAGGGTCATCAAGCCCCAGAAGTAGGAGACAGCTCGGGCGCCGGCGGTCTGGGGGTCAAGCCCGTGGTAGGTTTTTAAGAACTGGGAAATCCAGTTCGCCAGTCCCTGTTCTGTGCCCACATAAGCCATGATGCCCAGAAAATAAAGCAAGACGATTTTCTTTTTGAACAGGGTTTTATAAATCTGCCAGGTGCCGGGCCGTTCTTCCTCTTTAAGTTCTACGCGCGGAAAACGAGAGAGAAAAATGATGAGAAGCATAAGGACGACAATGAGGGTGAAAACCCAGTAAAGCGAAAGCCAGGGCAGATGGGCTGGCACCAGCCGGCGTAGAGTGTCCAGTAAAAGGTTCTTTTTTTCCGGCTGCGGGAGGTTGGTTACCAGATAAGAATAAAGCCTCGGGCTCAGGAAGGAAGCGCTGCCGAAAATCAGCTGAGCCAGAACAGAATTAAAAGCAAAATGTTCTTCACCGCCCGAAACGCGAAGCAGGGGGTTGATGGCCACCTGCAGCATGGCCATGCCCAGGCCGATCAGAAAAAGCGAGACCGTGGCAATTAAATAGCCAGGTATCAGAGAAAAAAGAAGCGCTCCGCTCAGAGCCAGAGAAAAAGCCAGAAGCATAACTGTTTTTTCCCCATACTTTTCTACCAGGAAACCAGCGGGTATGGACATCACGCCGTAAGCAATGAAAAAGGAAAAGGGTAGAACCCCGGCCAGGGCCAGGCTCAGGCTGAAGCTCTGGATGATGTCGGGTATGAGCGGCCCCATGATGTTGGTTAAAAAGGAGATGACAAAAAAAGTCAAAAAAATCAGGATGACCAGGTAATAATTTCTCTGCCCGAGGCTGGACATAAATTATCTCCCAACCTGAAGTTCTTATCTTACTTTAAATATTGAAAAGACCCAAGTCAAATCAAAAAGGCTCTTTCGTGAAAAGTGTGGTAATTTATTAGGTTTATATGGGCTGTATTTATTTAAAAATCAATAAATTACATAAATTTAAACATATTATAAATCCATTTTAAAAATTAAGGACAATCTAATTCCATTCTAACCTTTAAAATGAACTATGGTAAGGCATAAAGCACCGCTTTTCCCCCTACACCAGAGCTCCTTTTGTCGAAAATAAGTCTGGATGTTCATGACCAGAAATTGCTGAAATCACCACAATTTTTAAGGATGAGCCATCAAAAAAGTGGGAAGCGTTTTGACTTGAATAGCAGAAAAGTTTCATAAACTTTTTGCATTTGGCTTTTCGGGTGTCTTAGTGGGAAAGCAAGCGTGGGAGCAAAAAAATTTGAAGAAGGGCTCATCCGGCTATATTGTGGGTAAAAATGAGAGATCCCTGGTTCCTTAAATCTAAGTTGAATCTTGGCCAACTCATCGAAAATGAAGCTAATTGAGGAAATATCAACAAAATACAGAACGTTCCTCTCCGACCATCTTTTAAAACCCCCTATCTTTGAGTCCTCTATTCGCTCATTGAAAATTATAATTCTCCGAGTTTACCCCTTTAAAAGTCGGAAGGACCAAAAGAAGTAAATCGTCAGAGCCAGTTTGTCGGTTGGAATAAAATTATTCCCGGAACGGTCTCACTGGAGGAATTTATTGAACTTGATCTCAAAGGCTGTTCCAGGGACGTCCAGTTTTTTTATAGTTCCGTTAATCTGTTCGGTCAGGAGCCGGACTATTTCCAAACCCAGAGTGTTTGGTTGGTTGAGACTGATGCCTGGAGGTAGACCTATTCCATCATCCTGGACTATCAGGCAGCAGGAAGTGCCGTTGTCGGAGGATAACATCAGCCGAACTTCTCCGGTGTCCTTGTTTTTAAACGCATGTTTTAAGGAATTGGAGACCAGTTCATTCAGAATCATCCCGATTGGTATGGCGATGTTG
>Ga0272448_1008558_pt1 | contig 10626 bp, 11 predicted proteins | sample YNPCB0191_FD_202220 | JGI IMG/M metagenome (GOLD analysis project Ga0272448, IMG submission 202220) | Hot spring sediment microbial communities from Yellowstone National Park, WY, United States - YNP-CB-019-1 | ecosystem: Environmental > Aquatic > Thermal springs > Hot (42-90C) > Sediment... | reverse complement strand
CCGTTCCCATCTCCTGCGCGAGGAAGAGTACATGCCTCTCATTGAAGACGGCCTTGCGCAATCCCGCCGGACGAGCGTTCCGTCCGTCAATGTGATCAAACAGCTTCGCCCATGGCTTGAAGAGCGTTGTGCGGGGGAGGCGTGGAGGGGATTCCTCCTGTGTGCTGCAGAACCTGGACCGGTCTCCGAATCATGGCTGGAGGTGCGGAATTGCCGCGGTGCGGTGCTGGCCGTCGGACCGGAGGGGGGATGGCTTGACGACGAGCTCGAATATGTGTTTGCGTGCGGTTTCAGGAGGATCTCGCTTGGACCGCAGCCGCTGCGCACGGAGACCGCCTGCGTTGCGGCGATCGGCGCCATGTCGGTGCTCAGATGGTTGCCTTCATGCCTTCTTCGAGGACGATGATGTAGTTTTCGACCGGCAGATAGTTCGTCAGGGAGTTGCCTGTCCCAAGCGCCCACCATCCGTCGCTCCAGCATTCCTCTATCATGCGCCTCGCATAACGCCTGATCTCCGACGGCGACGAACGGCAGAGCGTATCCACATCGAGCCCTCCGAGAGCAGTTACCGACCGGCCGTAGCGCCGTTTGAACTCAGCAACGGGCATGATGACATCCTCGAATGAGTGCTTTGCGTCAATGCGGCAAGTGTGTATCAAATCATCATAAACTTCCGAAAGGTTGCCGCACGAGTGCAGTATGAAAGGCTTACCGTGCGCGTGGGCCGTTTCGGTCAGGCGGCTGTAGATGGGAAAGACATGCAATCGCAGAAGTTCAGGCGGCAGAAATGTCGCTGTCTTGAATCCCAGATCATCTCCCTGCCTGAGAGCTCCGACAGAGTCCATGCTGGCGAGCTGTCGATGCGCGTTTTCGTGAAGCCGGCCGAGGCGTTGAAACACGGTCTCCACCATTTCCGGGCAGTCGGCCAGGGCATACGACATGCCCACTGTGCCCATCATCATTGATGCCCACTCGTAGGGGCCGGCGCAGACTCCTCCCACAATTTTGACGCCATCAGGAAGCAGTTTTGACACGATTTCGAAGGGCTTGAAGTCAATGGGATCCGATTCGGCCGGCCACGGATATCGTTCAATGTCGGCAGGATTCCTGAAAACGACTCGCGATTCGCTTTCCACTGACACAGTTTCCCTGCCTTTGGAAGGAGCAGGGAGCGGACAGTTGAGGGGTATCTCAAGCGGAATGTTGTCGAACCCCATTTCCAGCCAGAAGGTTACATATATCTCCCAATAACCGGGATCGGACGGCGACATGGCGTCGAAGCGCGTGCCGGTTCTGGCTGCAATGAACGAAGGACTGGCAAGATGTTCATAGAAGGGCAGATATTCCGGCTTTCCGCTCCGGTTGAGTACTTTCAGAAATTCTTCGAAGTTTCGATTTTTCCTCTCAAGCTTGCGCATGAGAATCCTCCGCTCTATGAAGGCCAAGACGCGACTCGTGAAGGCTTTCGTAAATTGCGCCGCCTGGATCCAGCGTGCTTTTCATAAGGTGAATAGAGGTGACGGTCACGGTGCCGCCGAAAGTCTCTTCTTTAGGGAAAACATCCGACCCCCGTGAACCCGGCCGCCATCTTTTTATCCTGCCCAGCGTAATGTGGGGGTGGAAGGGGCGGGTTTCGACAGGGATCCCCAGAGAGCGCAGCCCGACTGTCAGATTACTGTGAAGAACTGCAAGGTCATCGGCGGCTTCAACGCCGGCCCAAATGACACGCGGGGCGTCCGGTCTTCCGAAAAAACCGGTCCCGCGAACGCGCAACGAAAACGGGGAAACGGAAGACGCCGCCCGGTCGAGAACAGCCGTGATGCCGTAGGCTCTCGCCGGGGGCTGCTCACCCAGGAAAGCAAGCGACAGGTGCATGTTACCGGCGCAGACCCACGCGACAGAATCCATAGCGTTGCGCAAGCGCACCTGGACCCGATCAAGCGCCGCACGCACGTCGTCGGGGAGGAGGATTGCGACGAACAATCTCAGCGGGAGTGTTTCGTCCCGGGGATGGCCTGACTGTGTCGGCCCCGTGTTCATGTCAATCCGCTTCGACAGCGAACGAAGTGACGTCAACTCCGGCCCTGCGTCCTGCGTCTGCCTGCGACGATCATGCCCATTATGGCATAAGCCAGCTTCGCTGCCGCAAAATCGGGCGCGTGGAACCCCTTGATGGGAGCCAGTTCGACAATGTCAAACGCGACTATTTGCCTGCCCGGCAGAATTCTTTCCAGGATCGTTATGGTCTGGTCCCATGTGAGTCCGCCCGGCTCAGGGGTGCCTGTGGCCGGCATTAGCGATGAATCAAAAGCGTCAACATCGAATGTGAGATATATCTTTTCGGGAAACGCGGCAGGAAGCAATGTGCGCGGAATACCGCCTTTCCTTATGGCTTCGGCGTCGAGGCTGTGGACTTTGTATCTGCGCCTGACATCGGGATCATCTTCGGAAAAAGCCCTGATCCCGACCTGAAAGAGCGGGCAGCCCATTTCCAGAATCCTTCTCATGACACACGCGTGGCTTGCCTTGGAGCCTTCGTAGCTCATCCTCAGATCGGAATGCGCGTCGAACTGAACCACGCCCACCGGACCATGGTGGATGCTGACCGCCTTGACGCAGGGAGCGGTGATGGAATGTTCCCCACCCAATATGACAGGGATCTTGCCCTCCGCCAGAAGCGATGAGACACTGCGGAATATGCGCGCGAAAACTGCATCTGCGTTTCCTCTGGCATTGACCGGCGGCGCCACCCAGATTCCGGCCCGGGCAGGAATGGAGCGGCCGTCGAATTCTTCGACATATTGCGAAGCTTTCAGGATCGCCTGAGGCCCCCTCGCCGTTCCCCCTCCGTAACTGACGGTGCGCTCGAAGGGCACTTCCAGGACTCCGAAGAGTGCGGTGGCTCTGCGATGCATGCAGACCGGGACATCAAGAAAGGTGGAGACGCGCCGAGGCTCAGTGCTCAAAGTAGGTGTAACCTCCAAGCCCTCCCTCGTAGGCATCCATTATGACGCGCCTCTCCTCGGGGCTTATCCTGCCGGCCCGCACGGCTTCCTCGGCCGTGCGCCTGACACGGTTCGCGAGCTCCTTGGGGTCGTACTCAACGTAGGACAGAACGTCGGCAACAGAGTCGCCTTCTATTTCGCGGGTAAACTCAATCTGACCATCAAGCCCGATGCGCACTCCAACCACATTGGTGTCGCCAAGAAGATTGTGCAGATCCCCAAGGGTTTCCTGATAGGCGCCCACGAGAAAGACGCCGATGATGTAGTCGTCCCCCTTATATTCGTGAAGGGGCAGGGTGTGTTTCACGTCGTGCAAATCAATGAAGTTGTCCAGCTTGCCGTCACAATCGCACGTAATGTCGGATATGATGGCCTGCCTGTTGGGCCGTTCGTTCAGTCTGTGAATAGGCATGACGGGAAAAAGCTGATCTATTGCCCATGCGTCCGGCAGGGACTGGAACACGCTGAAATTGGCGTAGTAAACGTCCGCTATTGCCGATTCTATGTTCTGCAACTCGTCCGGCACATACTTCTGGGTCCTGAGTTCCTTCGCAAGTTTGGTTATGATGTTCCAGAATATTTCCTCCGCGAGTGCCCGCTTCCTGAGCGTCAGCGTGCCGTGCATGAACCTGGAGCGCGCCTCGTCCCGGTAATAGGTCGCATCATGGTACAATTCTTGCAGATTTTTTGACGACACGTTCCTCATGAGATGCATCAACTCGTGCAGGCATTCCGGAGAGTTTTCCGGCAGGGTTTCCGGTATGCTCCGCGCCTCCACCCTGCTCGTATCCAGAATATTCAGCAGGAGAACGGAGTGGTAGGCCACTGTCGCCCGCCCCGACTCGGATACGATGATGGGGTGGGGAATGCCGGCCCCGTCCATCATGTTGATGACGATGTCTATGATGTCGGCGCAGTATTCCTCGGCGGTGTAGTTGCGACTGCTTGGATAGTTCGTATGGGACCCGTCATAATCCACGGCAAGACCGCCGCCCACATCGAGGTATCCCATCTGCGCTCCCTCGCGCACAAGGTCAACATATATTCTGCATGCTTCCTGAACCGCCGCCCTTATGTGCCGGATGTTGGAAATCTGGGATCCAATGTGATAGTGCAGCATCTGCAGTGACGAGAGCATGCCGAGCTGTTTCAGCTTGTCCACGGCGTCGATGGTTTCGGAAGTTGTCAGACCGAACACGCTTCTGTCACCGCCGGAATCAGACCAGTGCCCGGCCGCTCGGCTGGAAAGTTTGGCTCTGATGCCGAGGCGCGGGATCACTTTCAGCTGTCTTGCAACCTCAAGAATGCACCCCAGTTCGTTCGGCATCTCCACGACTATGAAAACCTTCAGGCCCATCTTGTGTGCATAGAGCGCCAACCTCATGAACTCTTCGTCCTTGTAGCCATTGCATATTAGGAGAGCTTCCGGGTCTTCCATGTAAGCCATGGCCGCGATGAGTTCCGCCTTGCTTCCGACTTCGAGCCCGTGATGGTAGCGCTTTCCGAAGGAAACGATTTCCTGCACAACATGCTCCTGCTGGTTCACCTTGATCGGATAGACACCCTGGAACGAGCCGCGGTATCCGGTTTCTTTCATGACCTTGCGGAACATTTCATTGATTGCTGCCACGCGCGATTCGAGAATATCTCCAAATCTCAGCAGGACGGGAAGGTCGAGGCCCCGCGCCTTGAGCCCGCGCACGATGTCCATCAGGCTGACGGCCGTGGGGTCGTCGGAGCCTCTTGGACGAACGACAACCTCGCCTTTTTCCGAGACGTCAAAAAATCCGGAGGCCCACTCCCTGACATAGTACATGTCTATGGCGTCGCGGTACGTCCATCGTTCAAGGCTGTTTGGATGGAAGTCGTTGCTCATGTTCACGCTGGCTCCGAATCCTCATTCATATGCCGGGCGGGGGAGGCGGTGCAAAGGCATAGGGCACTTCCTGGCGGTTCACAGCAGGCTCCTTGATGCCGTCGCACTTGAATTTCCAGGAAAAGTCGTACCACCCGAACGGCGCCTCTACAGTCTGACCCGCGCCAAATGCCAGGACCGGATCAACGTTGTCCGCAAAAATCGGCTCTTCGCGGAACGGCGCGACCTTCAGATAGAACTCTGACGTCTTCGGCAGCGATCTTACCACGCAGGGACTGCCTCCCCAGAAAAGTTTCCCGACAAAAGTAAGGGACCCTCCTTTCTTGTCAGAAGGCGAGGCGGTGACGGCAAGATCAATCCGCAACTGATTCCATGGTGCCAGCGCAGGAGGCAGGTTGGTCCGGCTTCCGCCGCCGTTGACCACTCCGGAAATTGTCAGGTCGAGCGGGAAATTCCTGCTGCCTGTGTTCAGAGATTTGGAGTCTGCGAGCTTGTAATCCACACTGAACGTAAACTGCGCCACCGTAACCTTGCTCGCCTCGCGTTCAATTGTCTTGCCCGTCACGTAGTCGAAATAAGAGCCGCCGGAGCCATGTTCGCGTATGTCGTAACCGATCGTCCACGAAACGAGCGATTTGCCCTGCTCGTGGGTCTTTTCGAATTCAATCTTCGGGAATTTCTTGTCTGCCGCGGCCAGGGCGACTGGCTTGCCGTAATTTGCGTCCCCGGGACACCACACGTAAACCCGGTTGTACCCGCTCTTGACATTGCCGTCGAACAGGAGATACGCGGGCTTGAGGGTGAAAGGCTCGGTTGCAATGGTCATGAATTCCGGCGCAGACCCCTCCTGAAGCGGAACTTCGGGGTACGTTTCGGCAATGCCGACCGTGGCGGAGACAAACAGAAGCGCGCAAATATCCGCGCATATTCTCATCTGATGAGTCCTACTCGAATTTGATGACAATGTCCTCTTCGCCTTTCTCCGGCTTTTCCGGACCGGTTGCAACTCCAACTTCTATCGGTTTGTATGTGGGGAGAAATCTGTAGTACACCTCGAGCATCAGACAGCCAAGCGAAGTCATGTACACGGGACCGAACTGCTGCTCGGACGACTCGGGCGCGGGACACCAGCTCCCATCCGGGTTCTGCATCGCGCAGAGCGTGGGGGCGAACTGCTTGTTCCATGCAACCCATGTTTTGCCGCCCTGGTGGAATCTGGCCTGAGTGATGTAGTACCATGCGTAGAAGGGCCAATCCGCGACGCCTCTGGGGTCCTGAGGACCTTTGCTCCACTTGAACTCCATTTTTTCCAGAGCGTTCATCCCGGCGCGAGCCTCTGCATCCAGCGCATGACCGCCCAGCTGCATGCAGAGGACTGCGACGCCGGTCATGACATTGTCGCCTGGCCGTTTGACCCTTGTGCCGTACCTGAACTTGCCTCCGGCATCCCTGTCCACCTGGGTCTTGAGCCCCTGGATTGCGCTCTCAAGCGCTGATTTCAGTCCAACATTTTCCGCTCCGGCTCCCACCGCGGCTTTAAGGGCCTGGATATGCCAGCCCCCCAGCGACACGTCCATGTTGGCGTCAGGACCTTTTGCATAGCCGTAATCCCAGCTTCCCCCCTCGTGCTGGCCGTCAATAATCACCTGCACGGCGTCTTCCATTGGCGCTTTCAGGAACGGGATGCTCGTCAGACCGTATGCTTCGCAGACGGCATAGGTGGCTATCGCGTGTTCATAACAGCGTATCTGGGAGGGATGATGCCACGGCCCGCCGGCTGAGAATACTCCCTGTTTCTGGATTTTCAGAAGATAGCGAAGGGCATTGCGTATCGTCGGGCCGTACTCCTCTGAAGCCGTTGTTTCGCCGTGCGCGAGAAAAGCCAGCAGCGCAAGGCCAGTCATCGCAGCCTTGTAATTGGGGCCCCAGGAACCATCGGGCTCCTGGTGTTTCTTCAGCCATTCGAGCGCCTTCTTCACCGCGTATTCCGTCTGATTTCCGAGTCCGCCCGAATACTTGCCCAGCGCTTCCTGGCGGCCGGCTGCGGACCTGCTCGCATAAAGCCCCTTGAATCTGATGGGAGAAACAGCCTCCATCAGATTCAACTCGGATATGTCCACGCCTGGCCCGCCGGCAGTGAGGGCGTCAACCTGCGGAGGTTCCTGATCCAGCGACACAGTGGGCGGAGCAACGGCGTCAACAACCGTTGGTATGTCCTGAATTTGCTCGAGTTCCTCGGTGATGTCTTCGAGTTTTTCTATTGTCTCGACCTCCTTGACGACCACCTCGATGGCCGGCTCTTCGGTCCGCTTCTGCATCTCGAAAAAGGAGAACACCAGAACGAGCAGAATTATGTGGTAGACGATGGATCCTGTGGGGCCCCAGAGATTGTCTAAGATTCGGCGAGTTCTCCAGTTCACAACAGGTTCCTCAGTTCATGCTGGACACCGACAGGTTTGCCAGGCCGGCGCGGGCGCAAAGATCCAGAACCCTGATGAGCATGTCGTGTTCCGAATCTCTTGCGCAGACTATCATGATTGTCTGCGTCTTGCTGAGTTCCGCCAATTTCATCAGGACTGATCCCAGCGTTTCGATGGTGACATTTCTATCGTTCATCACCAGGGCGCCCTTGAAAATCTTGATCTGAATCATCTTGGGCGGCTCCACATTGGTATCGGGAGGCGCTCCAGCCGCAGGCCGGAATATGTCGAGGTGGGCTGATATGTCCGGAGTCTTCAACGTCACAATGAAGAAAATCAGCAACTGGAAGACGACGTCAATCATCGGCGTCATCTGCAGTTCCAGAGCGCCAGGATCCTTTCTGCGGCTGGGCCTGGCCATTCTAACTCTGCTCCTTCTTCGGCGCCTCGGCCTTCACGGCAACGAATGAAATTCTGCTGATGCCGGCCTGGCCACACGCCTCCATAACCCTGCGCACGCTTTCGTGCTCCACCTTTCTATCCGCCCTGATGTGAACGGGAGTGCCCGATCCATAGCGGGCCACAGCCTGTTTGAGAATCGCGGTGAGCACCGGCTCGGACAGGCGACGGTGCGCGATCGAAATCCGGCCCTCTGCATCCACTTCAACCACGATTGTCCTCGGATCCTTCTTCTCTATGGCCGGCCCGTGCGGAGACTGGGAGAGTATAATCTGTTTGTTGAAGTTTTCCTGTTCCTGGGTGGCGGTGACTATGAAGAAGATGATCAGTTGAAACACGACGTCAATCATCGGCGTCATGTTTATGCTTACCTCTTCCTGTGAACGCTTGGCCATGTAATTTCCGCTGGTCAGCCGGTCGTTTCTCCTTCAGGAACGACCTCCACATTTCTGAGCGCCTTCACAAGGTCCACCGTCGTGATGATCATCGTCAGTATGATGTTGTTGGCCCTGTTTCTGAAGAAGTAGTAGAAAGCGACGGTCGGGATTGCGACGCAGAGGCCGGCTGCGGTGGTGTAGAGCGCCTGCGCGATTGAGATGGCCAGCATGCTCTGTTGCGCCGCGCCAGCGGCGGATGTGCCCAGTGTTGCAAATGCCCAGATCATGCCTTGCACAGTGCCGAGAAGGCCAAGCATGGGCGCAAGGTTTGACACAACCGAAAGATAAGTGACCTTCTGCAGAAGCCGTTCGCTTTCCAGGTCAGCAACCGCGTTGATTGACTCCTGAATCACGTCGAAACCTTCCTCCACATTGCTGAACCCGGCCATCAGTATGTTGGACATCACGCCTGGCTCCTTTCGGCAGTAGTCCATCGCCGCGCTCAGATCGCCCTGCTCCATGGCTGCCTTGACATTTGACACGAGCTTGGGCGGCATGATCTTGGATGGCCTGATCTTAACGAGGGAATCAATGACCAGATAGGTCCCGGCGATTGATGTGCCGAGAAGTCCGAGCCAGAGGATGACGCCGAGCCATCCGCTTCCGGTAATGACGCTGACAAACCCCATCGGATTGCTCTGGGGCGATGACTCCGCAGGGGCGGACGGAGCGGCAGGTGCGGGATTCTCCTGCGCCAGCACCGCGCACCCTAAAAGAACAAGCGCCGCAAACATCAGCACGCACATTTTGGACAGACAATGCCGATTCATCCCTCTTCCTCCTTGGTTGGATTCTCGTATAAGAAACACGCCAGGATTTGCAATTCGAAAAACATTCTCGCTATAGCCGGATTCATTTGCATGTTCATCTTTTGCGATTGGCCCACCTGTTCCCCGCGATTTGACAAATGTCTCTGTATCCTGTCATCCAGGTTCCTCGTCCCACAGTTCCGGTTGCGCTCCGACGGAAGATTTTCTGCCATGCGGCAGGGGGCTGCAGAGAGGCACCTCATCCAGCGCTCGCGCTTGAACACCATGTTTTCCAAAAGATTATGCAATCCGGCCATTTTCCAAACTTAAAATCCGGGGTTCATTTCACTGGAATCTTTGCGGTCCAGACGCTTGCCGGAAAATCCTTCCTCAACCTGTTATAATACTCTGCCGCGCGAGGATCGCCAAGCTTCTCCAGACATTGTGCGGTCTTGAATATGGCCTCGGGCAGCGTGTCAGGCACGTCTCTGAAGAAATCGGCTGTCCTCATGAAATCGAGCACGGCCTTTTCATAGTCTCCGCTGTTGAAAGCCATATTGCCGCGCATGAGCTGGGCGACCGCAGCCGTCTTGCGTCCGGCGATCGGAATAAAATCGTCAATGGCGGGTTTGAGTTTCTCGATATTGCCCATCTGCATCAACGAATCGAGATAGGCGAGCGCAATGTCGTCATCTTTCTTGTTCTGGGACGACATCTTGAATAGCGCCTCGCACGACGCGACCGTGTTGGCATAGTCCTTTTTTCCGTAATAGGCCGACGGGAGAAGCATGCTTGCGCGGTAGTCCCAGCCCAGCCCCCTGTACTCCTTTATGATACTCTTTAGAAGGCGTATGGCCTCGTCATACTGCATTGCCTTGATGAATTTGGCCGCCTTGTCGTACTCAGGCGGATCATCCACATAGAACTTTGTGCCTTTCGGAAATGTCATCTGGCCTTCAGGCGTGGTCAGCACCAACTGGCCCTGGTCGTCGGTCTTGAGGGATGTGCCTTCAATCTTCTTTCCCTGTGCCGTGATCACGTAGGGACGGGCAAAGGCGCTGCAGGAAACCGCAAGCGCGGCTAATACGGTTGAAAATAATCGCATCGGCATCTTCATGCTAATTCTCGCTCTTGTCGCCGGCCCGGGCTTGGGCGGGCGGAGCTGCTTCGCTCTGTGATCCCGGCGCCGCGGGGGAGGGAGATGCCGGCTTGGTTGAACTCATTCCCTGCGTCGCGCGCGATTTCCAGCTCATGACCTTTGCAATGTGTTCGCCTTTGGGAAACATGGAAATGTAGATGGAACAATTCCGAAGCGCGTCTTCCCATTTTTCAGCCTGAATGAAGAGAGGAATGCTTCCAACGAGGGCTGCTTCGTAGGCAGCCCGGGATTCGGCATCCGAAACATTGCCCAGCAGGACAATTCTCTGATATGAGGCAAGCGCCTCGCCGGTTTCGCCAGTCGCTTCCTGGATCGCGGCCAGTTCAAGTGTCGCCTTGTCAATCAGATGGCGGTCTGCCGCCCGAGCGAACACATCCTTCAGTATTTCCTTGGCTTCGGCAGTTCTCTTGAGTTCCTTGTACGCGCGGCCGAGAAGGAATCTCGCCTCATAGAAAAGGCCGGAGCGGGGGAACTTTGTGATCAGATCGTTCAGCGCCTCGGCTGCCCGCTCATACTGGCCG
>Ga0272448_1008556_pt1 | contig 10627 bp, 8 predicted proteins | sample YNPCB0191_FD_202220 | JGI IMG/M metagenome (GOLD analysis project Ga0272448, IMG submission 202220) | Hot spring sediment microbial communities from Yellowstone National Park, WY, United States - YNP-CB-019-1 | ecosystem: Environmental > Aquatic > Thermal springs > Hot (42-90C) > Sediment... | reverse complement strand
CAATGTATCCCTCATCACTCTTCGGTCTAACAGGCAACCAACCCGCTGTATGAGTATAAGAACTGTGACTACCGTCTCCAGTTGCAATAAACTCATTCTTAACATTCTCAGATGAAAATGTCGTATCTAGTTTCTTAATTGCCTCATCACCCAATGCAGTCTCACCCTTATTTGAGGCATATATATACTTATAGAAAAATACCGCCCCAACTGGTGCTGTCATCGGCTGGACAGACACGATTTCGGGGGTAATCATATTGGGAAACAACTGCCTCAAAATTGGGAAAAGATGCTTAATAAACGGAGCTGCATTCTGTGATGTAGCCGTCGGAGAATCTTCCATAAGTTCTCTTTTATAGTAATTTATTGTATTCTCGTATATTACAGCAAGATTCTTTTTGCTTGCTGGGTCTTTAACATCCTTCAAAAAATATGCCCACTTATTAACAAGTGAGTTAACATAATTGTCATTCAATGGTCTATTCATAACTAAAACCTCCTAAATAATAAATTAACCATTCTTACCTTTCATCAATTCATTCATTTCCTTTATATCTTGAAGACTCAATCCCAAATTGGCAAGTTCTGATACTCCCTCACCATTTGGATTTGGTCTATCACCGTCGAAATTCGATTCTGTAATAATACTCTTTGGCTTAACTTTTTCTTTGTTAAAACTCTCCAAAATTGTCCTTTTAGCCGTATTTACTTTCTCATCCGCCAGAGTCCTATCAAGTATGTTTGATATTATACTATCAATCTCTGCTCTTGACTTACTTTCCAAGATTGGTTTCTCATATTTATAATAATCAGGTCTAAATGCCACTTTTCTAAGCCCATTTAATCTTGCCTCCACTAACTCTATCTTATCATTAAGCCTCTCAATATTCTCATTTAACTTAGCAATCTCAGATTCTTTACTCCTTATTATATCATCCTTTTCACTATCTTTATTGGCATATTCATCTTCTATACTCTTCAATTCTTGTTCAAGTTTAATAGTCAAATCATCCTTCTCTTCTAACTCTGCCACCAGCCTTGAAATCTCATCTTCCATTTTGTCTAATTTCTTGGTCAACATCGTAATTTCATCATCTTTTTCTTTGGCTATGTCCTGAACCCTCTCATACTCTTCTTTGAGAGTTTTAAGTTCATCTTCTGTTGCTTTCAAATTATCAACTGTATCTTCCAGAGTCTTATTTAGTTTATCATTTTCATTTTTCAACTCTATAACATTAATAGGCTCAAAAGAATCATTGATAGACTCTTTAATCTTATTGACTTTGGAAACCAAATCATTATCATCTGTAATAGTTTCAAAATCAATCAGTTCGTAATATTTTTCTTTGTTAGGATTGTTTGCTAACATCTGCTCCAATTTCAGAATAAATCCCGCCTGCTGAGATGCTTTAAGCAATTTATCATTACTCTCTTTAAGTTTATTTATCATCTGAGTAGTCTCTTCATCCATCATAGCAAAAGGAATAAATGGTTTCAAAACAGATATAACTTCCTCAACTACCTGTTTTGCCAATCCATAGTTGGGGTCTGAATTATATTTATCAGCAAATTCCTTCTCAACAGACTTCCTAATCTCTAATGTAGCCTCTTCCAATTTGCGTGATACTATCGCCTTCTGCTCAGCCTTTATCTTCTCAACCGCCTCTTCTAACTTCTTATTATACTCCTCTATAACCTGCAATTTATCTTTATTTTCCATTAAAAGACCTCCTAATCTTTTCTGTTCTGATAAAACAGCGTAGGAATGACCAGCAGGCTCTACAACGAAATCAAATGTCAACAATTCAAAATCATCTTCAACAAATTCCGAATTGTTTTCCATTCGTGTAGAGCCATACCCTCTCAAACTTACGCCAATCTTAACTCCTGCTTCAGCAATAGCCCGCAAATTTCTTCCATTATCTGTATCCAATATTTCTGCTTTTCCTCTTACTATATTATCATCTCCTAAATACAACTCCGTTATCAAATGACTAACTCTACTCAATCTTGGTTTGCCGTCGTCTGGATGGTCTAACTCTCCAAGCAAACTCCTATTCTTAATCTTCTCCTGCAACTTTCTAATTTCCCGTTCCATTAATGCTCTACTATATACCCTATTATTCTCGGTAGGAGTATCAACAATTCCAAACTCGCCTTTGATATATTTCCGCCCAGTGGCTTTGTCTTCTTCTAATGTATAACTCCGTTGACTTACTTCTGTAAGTATTTTCTTTGGATTGTTAGAATCCGACATTAAAATCTCCTAATTTAAAATCAACCAAACCAATTACTTCAATGAACCAGACTTAACAAGTTCTCTGTATTTCCTGTTAGCCTTCAATACTGAAGATATACTTACATTTTCGTTCAAAAGTTCCTTCCGAATATCCCTGAGTTCATTCAATACCTTCTCATCTTTACATTCCATTAGGCTCTTTCTTACCTTAGAAAGCAAAGACTCTGAAAGTTTGTTCACTGAAAAATTCGGCTTATCCTCACGGATAGGTTTCCTATCAATCATAGGTCTATCAATTCTCCGAACCATTCTTGACTCTGATAGAATTGGTCTCCTGCGAATTACAGGTCTATCTGTTCGTCTAATAAATCTTGATTCGGATACAATAGGTCTCCTATGAATCATAGGTCTATTAACTCTTGACTCCGAAAGTCTCGCTCTCTTAACCTGCTCACTGAGGATATTAACCTTCTTTTCAAGAATACTCAACCGCCTCATAAGTTCTGTATTCTCTCCCAATGTCCTTCTAATCATTGGTCTATGATTTTCTCTCAAATTCCCTGTCTTGTTTCTCATTTCTCTCAATCTCTTTCTGTTCTCAATTATCCTTCTAATCCTCTCCATCTTCAATTCCTTCTTGGTCTCATCTGGGATGTCTTCAATCTTGTCAACACCAGGCAACTTATCCTGCTGTTCACTCTTAACATCCTCTGGTTTCTTCTCCTCTGGCTTCTTTGTCTCGTCCTCCTCTGGGAGTATATCACCAGACTCAACCTTCTTAATCTCCTTCTCAACTTCCTCGACGGTTGTTCCAAGAATCTTTAATTCCTCATTCAAAATTTTCTTGCTCTCATTACTTGACATCTTAAACCTCCTAAATAAATTACTTACAAATAAAATTTACAAAATTACCAGCCATATTTATACGGCTTTCCAACAACATATAATCATTATAATCTAATTCTTTTAAAACTTCAAGACTTTTTTTAATATACAACAAATCATCAGATATATCCTCTAATATAAGTTTTGCATATCCCTCAATAGGACTTATGCTTTCTTTTAATTCTTTTTCACCATACAAGGAATATATCCCAACTATATCATCCATAATATGCTTAATTTTTTCGTGCAATTTCTTAAAATCATCTACTACCCCACCCGTCTCTTTCTTAACTTTTTTAGGCTCTTCTTGTTTAATAACCTTGTTTTCAATATTACTCTTGTTTTTCTTATATTCTTTAACCCAGAGTCTATCCCTATCAATGGATTCAATCAAAACTTTGGGAGTAATTGCCAAACTACAAAAATCTCTGATTTCTGCCTCATTTAAGTCCTCCCCCTTGATTATCTTATCACTAATAGACTCCACTAATTGCTTATAATATTCTTTTGATTCTATTACCAAATCATCACACAAAGTCCTATTCGACAGATTAACCTGCCCGTTTTCAATTTTATAATTATAGGAATAAATTTTATCATTCTCTAAAACATAAACTTTATCATTTAAGGTAGATAATACCTTACCATCCACATTCTCCTGAATCTCATAAATCAATTTTTCATAACTACTTTCAAAATATTTTGCCAAATTAGATTTATTAATCATATCTACAACCTCACAACTAAAAATAATAACACAAATTAAAATCTATGTCAACTATCTTATAAAATCCGAAAATCATTTTCGTCTTCCGCCAATATTAAGTCTCAATTCTTCCATAAGACCACTAATCCGCTCAATTCTATTTCTCAAATCATCATTCTCCTTTAATACATCATCTAATTTATCCTCTAATTTCTTTTCAAACTCCCGATTGCCCTTCATTACCCCGTCCATAATTTCATCTACACTAATCTTACGCTTTTTGTCATTTTTTTCCTTCTTTAACCTCCTTAACTTCTTCTCAAATAACCAGCCGTGATATTTATCATCTACACCTTTATCTTCAAATGAAACAAATTCTCCGCCAAGTTCCTCCTCTCCTTCCTCACCCTCCAAGCCAGCATCCTCACCACCTTCTCCCCCATCTTTCGGTTGTTTTGACATCTTATCAATCTCCATCTTCTCTTTATATTCATCAAATCTCTTTTTAGCATCATATTCTATCTTTTCATTATAATATAAATCCATTGCCTTCTGTTCATATATCTTTTCAATCTGATTATCTGTAAATCCAAATATGTGGGATAATATCCAATAAGAAGATACATAATCACCAAATTTACTTGCAAAATCAATCTTAGCGTTCATAGCCTCTAATTGTGCCAATTCCAATATAGCCGAAGGAACTGTCATACCAATATCATAATCAACAGAATTTGGGTCTATTCCCAACAAACATAAATGCAATGTTACAATTCTATTTAATCCCGTTTTTAGTATCCTCTGTATCCTCATAACTGTTCTTGCAAACCTAATATCTTCCATACTTAATACTGCTTTGCCTTTGACATCTTCATCAAAGGACAAATAAGATTTAGGTATTTTCAATGCAGAATATAATAATTTATCAAAATATTCTACGACATCTATGTTCTGATAATCCAATCCACTCAAATTATCTATTCTCGTAGTCTCCCTACCACCTACAATCGGTATAAAAAAATCTTCATCATCTGAATTTTTAACAAAAATACCTACATCTAATGCAAAATTATGATGCGGTTCAACTGTAATACATCCAGTATCTTCTTTTTCGTCTAACCACTCTACTTTATCAACTTTACAATTTCTATCATTTTGAGACATTAATACCATATCCGATTGTAAATATTGTGCATCCAAATATTTACCGTTTTTGAGCATAAACTTATGGTCAGGTGTGCATCTTATCTGCTGTCCATTATCCAATGTTACTCTGACTAATTGGGCATTTCTTCTCGTAACTCCTGCCCATACAATTTTTCCAGCGTGAATTTGCTTAGTTTCTGGGTCAATTGAATATACATAATTCTGCTTACCTTGTGAATACTCGTCTATTAAAGTTTGTAAGGTTTCTGTCCTTCCATCCAATAAAGGTATCTTTGTATCAAGTGTCAAACACAAAGGATTATACCTCAAATCTAATTTACCCGTATTCGGATCAACATACTTTTTTCTTTTATACTTCTGTCTTACCATATCAGCATATTTCATCGCATCTATAAAATTAGTCTCACCTGCGTCTATATAAAATACAAGTCTGGATGTAGCCCTTGTAAGTTTGTGCATAATCATTGAGTCCTGTAATAATACAAGCCTCTTAAATATCCACCTTGCAGGCTCTCCTACACCAAAACCATATACCCCAGACCTCTGTTTAGACAACAACCTAAAATGCTGTATTTCGTTTGGCTCAAAAAATACTAAATTACCAAAATTATATTCAGATTTATCACCACTCAAAAATCTTAACATTGATTCAAGATATTGTGTGCTTCCAACCATATAATTGCCTGTTGTATCTTGAACAAATCCTAACAAATTTCTATTCTGCTCTACCCTTCTCATTAAAGGAGTAGGAACATATACCCAACCTTCAACTCCCCGATTAGACACCAACAATTCCTCAAAATCATTTCCATATTTGACAAGATTTCTTACAAGTTCCCAAATAGTATCCTCAATATTTAATCTATTATTTAATAGTTCATTTATCAATTTTTTTATTTCACTTGATTCTGAATCCCCCCAGACTGTAGAATTTTTCAATAAATCAATCTGGCAACTATCATCTGCATATATATCAAAAGCCGTTGATATAATAGGATAATCGTCCATATCATCATAATCTGCATATCTAACCATAACATCATAATCAATTTTCAAAGCATCCGAAATACCAGGCAATACAGGAGCTCCAAAACTATCATAAGGTATTTGATAATATTTGCTTTTAGATTGAGTCTCAATACGAGTCTCCAAATCTAAAAACTTTCTTATCTTAGACCTTAAAGTCTCTGTAAGTCCTTCTACAATCTTCATATCATTAGCCTTTCAAAAATGGTAATTTATCGTATAATTCACCAACACTTATTTTATCACTTTCTTTATCAATTACAACATTTTTTGAATTAAAATCATCATTTTTATCTGGCTTGATTATCCCCAATAAAACCGCTGTTTCATAGTCTATTGTCTCATTTCCAATTGTAATATCCCCAGTCATTAAATTCTTTTGATTGTCGAGCATAATAACAGGTTCTTTATAATTAATAGTAAGTGAATATATAACACCACTTAAACTATCCGCAACATCTTTTGACCCAGTCTTGGGATGGTCAACCATATACTTATTAGATGTTTTGCGACGGATAATAAGTTTTTCTAACTCTTCAATAACAGGAGGATAATCATACATTGAAATTCTATTATCTAAAAACGCCGATTTTAATAACTCATACGCAAAAGTCTCTCTATCAACACTAAGATAATCCACCTTAAACCCATTTGACGCTAACATCTGGGATAACGCAAACCCTTGAAAACTATCTAATGTTATCCTCCCAAACCTAAACCCCCGCTTTCTAAATTCATTAAACAACTCAACTATATGAGATATTTGTATCTGAGCACCTCTCACAGGCGTTATCTTATACATAAAATCAATAAATATATATGGATTATATATAGTTGTATTACCCTTTCTACTCATAACATAATGAGGTATATGTGCAATTGTTATACCTGTTGAATCAGATGTTATACCTAAATCAATATGTGCATATCTAATTTTATCTGGACTAACAATAGGATTGTTTAATACAAACAATGAATCCCACCGAATACTATTCAGAATATCTTTATATGATGTATTTATCGAATATTGAAATACCATAGTGTCCGATGGATGCCGTCTCCTATTATCTATTGCTGAATATATACAATCAATCTTATTTATAAACTTAGATGTAGATGATATTGACACTCCTGCCAGATCCCGCAAAGAACCATATATATCATCCTCAAAATCCTTCTTGAAATCTATTGGTATTTCTATAACATTGAACCCCTCTTTAACATTTTCAAGTTTAGATATATCATTTTTTGATATTATTTTAGGTATAAAATTTTTATTATTAGAAGAATACAATACATAAAATTTTTCATCTGAAAATGTCCCCTGAGGTTTAACATCCCATACACTATGCGATTTAATATATACCTCATCATCTGATATAACATCCGCAATATGTCTATCCACAAAACTATCTTCCTCGTCATTAGAACTAACCAATATCATTTTACCGAAATATTTATTGTTAAATATAAATCTTGATTTCATCCTCCTTACAATTGCGTCATAAACTATTTTAATCCTTGACGAACTATTATTCAAATAAAAATTCCTACTTTCTTTTACAAAATTAGCCTCGTCTATTATAGCCCCCAGAATATTCAACCCCAACACCCCCGAATTACCTACACCTGACGGGATTATTTTTACATTTTTATCATAAAATCTAATCTCATTATTTACAACCTTAAACTTAAAATTATCCAAAAAGAACGGAATTGTTTTCAATTCATAATATAATTGCTCTAACAAAACAGGTATTGCCAATTTCTCTGTAACAGATATAACCGCAAAGTATATATACGACCCAGATTCTATTCCAAAAAACTTCTGCGGATTTTTCATACATAAAAGTTCATATAATAGCCTGATTAACATTACTCTTGCCAGAGTTGATTTACCCCAGCCAATTGCACCTGTCAATATAATCTCATAGTAACTACCAGAAAATATATCAATCAAATCCTTTTTAAGTTTATCATATAACTTGTCATATAAATCACCACAATAATATTTGTTATTTATCCAATTCTCAATCGGCTCTGGTAACCAATAATATTCCTGACTAAGAAATTTATTTAATTCATCTTGATTAGACAATAAAGAAATTAAACTATCAAATTCCTGATTAGATAGTTTATCTATCTCATTTTTTAGCCTAAACAAATCTTTTTTTCTTAAATTATCACTCATTATTTTCATCATCCGACCCAGACTCTAACATCTTTTTGTTTATAGCCTCAATTATCTGTTCTTTATTCTGTATATTATCAACGCCCAATTTTCTAATCTCATTCAAAACAGATAATACCTTCCGCCGAGTAGAATCATCTATAACCACTCCATTAATAACATTAACATTACTTCCACCCAAATCAACCGCAATCGGAGCTCTGTTTAATACACCCAATTCCATTTTAACTCTCAATATTTCGGATAATATTTTGGTTGCCAGATAAACCTCATATCCCGTTCCCTTGAATAGTTTGTTAAGTTTCTTCTCTGTATTATAATCTATATTTATTCTATCCACTTGTATCTTATATAACTTATTCAATTCTTTAAGTTCATCAACATCTTCTATAATCTCTCTTGCTGTATCATTAACAAGATTGCTATTTGTAGCAATATTAACCTTTCCAACTTCATTAACAGTCTGTCTAATAAATTTAATAATTTGCGATGTATCACCTTTAATACCTTCAACCTTTATAAGCCACTCAGATATGGTAGTAACAGGAATACCCGCCCGTATTCTGTCCAAATATTCATTATATAGCCCAACATCTTTAAGTTTATCTATAAATCTATCATACGCAGTTTTTTTCTTATTCTTCCTTTCGATTTCATCTATAATATCTTTACTACTCTTAAAAACATCAGGCATTTCTCATCCTTTCAAATCATATCTTCTCAAAGCAGATTTAACAATCATATCAATCAATGTCAAGTATTCTATCCCTTGTAATCTTGTCATTATAACCAAATCACTATCAACTGGATTAAGCCCAGCCAGAGGATTTATCTCTATAAAATATGAAACTCCATCACATACCCTAAAATCTACCCTCGAAAAATCCCGACAGCCTAAACTATGGTATACTTTCAACGCCGACTCGTGCAATTCCCAAAATAAATTAGAATTATCTTTTTCTGTAAGTAAAGTATAATTAACTCTATTCTTATAGTCTCTCTTTGACTCCAACGAATATATCCAATCAGATGTTCCACTTTTAGGCTCTATTTTCATTATACCAACAACTTTATCATCTACAATACCAACAGTATAATCATAACCCTTAATATATTCCTCTATAAGAATATCCCCATCATACTTTTCAACCTTCCTAAATTCAGATATACTTCTTGCCAAAGATGACAAAGTATAACATATATTATTGCCGTTCCTAATCCCTTTTGAACTTCCTTCCCAACAAGGCTTAAAAATAACAGGAAACTTCTTAATATCCTGATAAGAAACACTATTCTTAGATATAATCTGCCATTCTGGAGTAATAACCCCCACCGACCTTGCTACCGCTTTTGTCAAATTCTTATCCAAAGAAATATTAAGTGCCGTCGGGTCTGAACCTACATATTTTATACCATAATATTCTAACACTGAAGGGATATATCCCTCTCTTGACCTACCACCAATACCTTCTGAAATATTAAATACTAAATCAACATTATCCTTATATTTAAGTATATTCTCAATGGAATACCCCAAATCCACAACTCCAAATCCTAAACTATCTAACGCTCCCTTGATAGTTTTAATTGTATTCAAACTATCAAACTCTTCATACCAATCATCTGGTAATGATTCATCTGTCTTTTCTGGTTTTAAATTATAAGTTACTCCAATAACCATAACCTTCTTTCCTTTCTTATTAACTTTCATAACCTATTATCATTAACCGACTCATTATTAATAATATTATCATCATCTCCGTTATTATCATTTACACAACAACTTGGAATATTTACAGTAATTAAAGATAAATCATATTTAATAACACACGCTATCAAATCAGCAAGTGATTTTGGAGAATAACCTTTCCATCTGAATATGTGCCAGCCTGTATTAACACCAGATAAGGACTCTACCAACCTACCTAAATCATACCCATCTTGTAAAGCCCTTGACATCATAATCCCCAACGCATTAGCCAGCCCCTGTAATTCAAATATATTATTATCAAAATCACCTTTGGATTTTCCGACCCTAATAAAAATCTCACAAATATTCCCGTTTTTGTCATAAGATAGTGTAATATAAACATTCCCAACAGGAGTCTTACCTACCCTATAAGTCTTTGAAGGTCTTATATTCTCAGAAAACTCTTGAATCTCGTTCATCTTGTCCTCCTTGTTATAGTTATTTATTTATCTGCTTTGCCTTAATCTTAAATCCCGTATTGTTTATTTTCTCAAAATCAAGTTCACCCTTATATATGTTTGATAACTCGTCAAATAAAAAAGTTTTCAAATCAGAAAACAACTCATCTGTAAATACAATATTAAACCATCTCAATTTTTCAAATCCCAAATCAACAAGTATTTTAAATTCTATATTCCAATTTGAATCATTTACATAATTAAA
>Ga0272448_1008552_pt1 | contig 10630 bp, 17 predicted proteins | sample YNPCB0191_FD_202220 | JGI IMG/M metagenome (GOLD analysis project Ga0272448, IMG submission 202220) | Hot spring sediment microbial communities from Yellowstone National Park, WY, United States - YNP-CB-019-1 | ecosystem: Environmental > Aquatic > Thermal springs > Hot (42-90C) > Sediment... | reverse complement strand
ATCGCACCCTGTCCTCGATCTCGTCCTCTCACTGAGAAAAGAGTGGGGAGCCAGGCTGACTCGGTTGAGGCGAATCGTCTGCAGGGTGCATCCGCAGGTCCCGCACATCATGATCCATGACATCCCTGAAACACCGCTCGAGGGCAAATTCAGCCTGAGATACTGCGTTGCAACCGCCATGATAGACGGCGCGGTGACCTTGGAGAGTTTTTCCCCTGATGCAATGAAAAGGGAGGGCCTCGAGCACTGGTGGGCATCTATCGTGGTGAGGCCTGATCTCGACGGGCGAGACTCTTGCTACGGCGGAATCCCTACCAGGGCCGAAGTGATCTTCGAGTGGGACGATGGAACGTCGACATCGGCCCGTCTGGAGAGGCCTCGAGGCACGCCGGAGGACCCTCTGCCTGAAGAGGTACTCGAGAAAAAGTTCGAGGAGTGCGCAAGGAGGGCACTGCCCGAGGGCACTCTCGGCTCGGTTCAAGGGAAACTCAGGGCCTTGGAGGCACTCCCGGCCTTGGGCGAGCTCAGCCGAGACCTCGTCCCTCCCCTGCCGTAGCGCAGCCACTGTCGCGTGAGCGATTCTGGAAAAGGCAGCAGAGAAGAGATGGCACCAGGGTGCTCATCCTGTTTCAGATCCTGAAGAGGGACCGCAGCTTCACCGCAATGCCGAGGTCCCCGGAGATGCCTATCTTCCCCTTGGCCATTGCGTCGTACGGGTTCAGTGCCCCGCTGGCCAGCGCGAGGTAATCAGCGGCCTGGACACTCAAGACACAATCCAGATAATCGGTATAGCCTTCCTCGACCGTTGCCTCTCCGTCCCTGATCCGGATGGTCCACCTCCCGCCCCCTTCTCCCATCAGGTTCAGCCCGACGACGCAGTCAAGGCCTTTGGTCTTCTCTTTGACCATCTGCAGCCCGAGTGGCAGCATCTGATTGACGAACTCTCGAGCATCCATGTGTCTGGCCGCCCCCCTTTGGGATTCGAGGCACCTCCAAAACGACGCTCACGTCGCCGGGCTCAGGAGGCCTTTCCCTTGGTATCCTTTTCCTTTTTCTCCCCAACCCTCTTCGTAAGCTCTATGAACGACATCGGCGCACCGTCTCCCCGCCTCGTCTTGTACTTTACGATGCGCGTATAACCGCCGTGGCACTCCTCGAATCGTTTGGCGATATCGTCGAAGAGTTTCCGCGTCGTCTCTTTGCTCCGCATGAACGCCGAGGCGATCCTTCTCGAGTGGAGGTCTCCCCTCTTGCCCAGCGTGATCATCTTCTCAGCGACGACCCTGAGCTCCTTTGCCTTGGCCTCGGTCGTGCAGATCCGCTCGTGCTCCATCAATTGGTTGACGAGATTCCTCAACAAAGCCCTTCGATGGCTGGGGCTCCTGTTCAATTTTCTCTGTGCCTTGCGGTGTCTCATGCCTCAGTGTGCCTCATGCTCCAGTCGTCGCTCCGGAACGCGTGTCCTGACCGCCGATTGCGAAACCAGTCACGCTGACTTCGATTCCTGACGCTTGCTTATCTCAGGGGGCGGAGGTATGTGATCGAGTTTCATACCGAAGTGCAAGCCCATCGAGCCCAATATCTCTTTTATTTCGCTGAGCGATTTTTTTCCGAAATTCTTCGTCTTGAGCATCTCGCCCTCTGTCTTCTGTACGAGTTCATAAATGGTGCGGATATTGGCGTTCTTGAGGCAATTGGCCGAGCGGACGGACAGATCCAACTCCTCAACGCTCTTGTAGAGATTCTCGTTCCAGGCGGGCGGGAACTCCGGTTGAGCCGCCTTCCGATACTCCTCCTCCTCGTCGAAATGAACGAAAATAGTGAGCTGCTCCTTGAGTATCTTCGCTGCGTATCCCACGGCCACCCGCGGATCGACACTCCCGTTGGTCCAGACCTCCAGGACGAGCTTGTCGTAGTCCGTCCTTTGCCCCACCCTCGCCTGGGAGACCGTGTAATTGACCTTTTTGATCGGCGAAAAGACGGCGTCGATCAAGATAGTCCCCAAGGGAAGCGCCTCGCTCCTGCTCTTCTCGACGGGCCGGTACCCTCTGCCTTTTTCGACGGTCATCTCCATGGAGATCCGCGCGTCCTTTCCCAAGGTGGCGATATGGTGGTCCGGGTTGAGGATCTGTACAGAGTCATCCCCCACGATATCGCCTGCCGTAACCTCGCCTGGCCCGTCCTTCTTGATCCGTACTTTCTTGGGCTCGTCTCCCTCCATCTTGACGATGACTTCCTTCAGATTGAGCACGATGTCCGTCACATCCTCTTTCACTCCGGGGATCGTAGAGAACTCGTGAAGAACCCCCTCGATAACCACAGCGGTGATTGCAGCTCCTCTCGACGAAGAAAGCAGGACCCGCCTGAGGGCGTTCCCCAACGTGATCCCATATCCCCGCTCCAGAGGCTCACAGGTGAACTTGCCGTAGGTAGCGTTGTTCGAGGGGTCGCTTTCGAGTTCTTTGGGGACGATAAGATCTTGCCAATCTTTATACATACCTTACCCCGTAAAAGGTTCTCATTGACGGGCTACCACGCCGAGCGATCGAGCCACCGTTTCATTTCGTGTAGAAGGCGACGATGAGATCCTCGTCGATATCCCTGCTCACGTCCTCTCTGGAAGGAAGCGCCCTGACCCACCCGACACAGTGGTCTTTGTCCACCTCAAGCCACTTCGGTATCCCTCTCCTGTCGACGGATTGAATCGCCTCCTGCACGCGCGTCATGTTCCTGCTCTTTTCGTGAACCTCGACCCTATCGTTGAACTTGGTGCAGAAGGACGGGATGTCGACGATTCTTCCATTGACGAGTATGTGCCTGTGACGAACGAGTTGCCTGGCCTCTGCCCTGGAATTGGCGAATCCCATCCTGAAGACCACATTGTCGAGACGGCGCTCCAACAGGGAGAGCAGATTTTCGCCGGTAATCCCCTTCTGTCGCTCGGCCCTCTGGAAGTAAATCTTGAACTGCTTCTCGAGGACACCGTACATGCGCTTGACCTTTTGTTTCTCCCGCAGCTGGCTCCCGTAATCAGAGTACTTGCCTCGAAAATGGCCGTGCTGCCCCGGCGGGTAGCCCCTTCTGTCAAAGGCGCACTTGTCGGTGTAACATCGTTCACCTTTGAGAAACAGCTTTGTCCCTTCACGTCGACACAATCGACACACTGCACCTGAATAACGAGCCAATGTCTCCTCCGTTAAGCCACGCAGATATCCCGATGGATCATTGGGTGACGCTGTTAGACTCTTCTTCTTTTCGGCGGCCTACAGCCGTTGTGCGGTATCGGTGTTACATCCTTGATGAGGGTAATGGTAAATCCGGCGCTCTGCAGTGCCCGGAGCGCCGATTCGCGGCCCGACCCGGGCCCTTTCACGTACACCTGTATGGTCTTCATCCCCTGTTCGAGTGCTTTCTTTGCCGCCTCCTCGGCCGCAATTTGCGCAGCGAACGGGGTCCCCTTGCGAGACCCCTTGAAGTTCTGAGTGCCGGCGCTGGACCAACAGATGGTATTTCCACTCATGTCCGTGATCGTGATAATCGTATTGTTGAAGGTCGACTGAATGTGCGCAATGCCGTTGATGACATTTTTCTTTACCTTCTTTTTTCTTACGATCTTCTTTCCTTTCGCCACGCCTTGCCTCCGTCGCCCTGCTCAGGTCTCTCGGCCGCCTTATTTCGCCTTCTTCTTGCCCAGCATGCTTCTTCGCGGCCCCTTGCGCGTCCTCGCATTGGTATGGGTCCGTTGCCCTCTCACAGGCAGCCCTTTCCTGTGGCGTAACCCTCGGTACGATCCCAGATCCATCAGCCGCTTGATATTCATGGCGACCTCTCGCCTGAGGTCCCCTTCGATCTTGTACTTGGAGTCGATGATCTCTCGAATGGCGGCGATCTCGGCGTCGGTGATCGCCTCGGTCTTCTTGTCCCTATCGATTCCTGCCTGCGCCAGGATATCCCTGGCACTGCTCCTCCCGATGCCGTGGATATAGGTAAGCGCTATCTCGATTCTCTTTCCCTTCGGGAGATCCACTCCCGCTATACGAGCCACGGTTATCCCTCCTCTTCACCGAAACGCGGCCGCGGGCTCCTCACCCCTGGCGCTGTTTGTGACGCGGATTTTCGCAAATGACACGAACCGTTCCCTTGCGACGTATGATCTTGCATTTCATGCAGATCTTTTTCACCGAGGCCTTTACCTTCATCGGTCCGCGTACTCCTCTCGCCCTTGTCCGCTCGCCGAGCTTTCGCCGGGGGACCTTTCGTGGCGTCCAAGCGTTGTGTGTCCTCGCATCACTTGATTCGATACGTGATCCTGCCTCGAGTCAGATCGTAGGGCGACAGTTCCACCGTGACCTTGTCGCCGGGCAGGATCTTAATGAAGTGCATGCGCATTTTCCCCGAGATATGTGCCAGCACCTTGTGGCCATTCTCCAACTCAACCCGAAACATGGCATTCGGCAACGGCTCGAGCACCGTACCGATCACCTCGATTGGCTCTTCCTTGGGCATACTCCTGTCGTGACTCTCTCGTCTGAAGCCGCTCTGTTACGCCCCTTCCGGGCGGCGGCCGAGGCGGCCTCCGCCGGGACCTCCTCCCTTCAGGGCGTGCTCAACACCAATGAACCATTGTCCGTGATGGCCACCGTATGCTCGAAATGCGCCGAAAGGGACCCGTCCGCAGTGACTGCGGTCCAGCCGTCATCCAGTATCCTCACTCCGTAGTGACCGCAGTTCACCATGGGCTCTATCGCCAGTACCATGCCCCTCTTCAACCGAATACCCGTCCCTGGCTCCCCGTAGTTGGGCACCTGGGGGTCTTCGTGCATTTCCCGACCTATACCGTGGCCTACGAAATCGCGCACCACCGAATACCCGTTCGATTCGGCGTGTCTCTGAATCGCCGCCGAGATATCGGCCAGTCTGTTCCCTTCCTGCATCTTTTCGATGGCCCGATCGAGGCATTCTCTCGTGGTTCGGATGAGCCGGGCGGCCTCCTCCGATACGTGCCCGATCGGTACCGTTACGGCGGCATCGCCGTAAAACCCTTTGTAGTAGATCCCGAAATCGAGACTCAGAATATCCCCTTCCTTGAGCACGTAGCGGGACGGCATCCCGTGGACAACGACCTCATTGACCGACGTGCACAGTGCAAAGGGGAAGCCCCGATACCCCTTGAACGCGCAGGTTGCCTTGTACTTCTCGGCCAACTCCTCCGCGGCGTCGTTGAGCTCCAGCGTCGTCGTCCCCGGCACGGCCTTTTCTTTGAGGACCTCCAATATCTCGGCCACGATACGATTGGCATCCCGCATCAGGGCTATTTCCCGTTGAGATTTCCGGACGATCACCGTCTCCCCTTGAGTCTTCCTTTCTTGAGAAACCCTTCATACTGCCGTGTCAGCATGTGGGACTCGATCTGCGTCATTGTGTCCAAGGCGACCCCGACCACGATGAGCAAGGCGGTCCCTCCGAAATAGAAAGGGACATTGAACTGAGCGATCAAGATGGTCGGCAACACACAGACGACCGATAGATACAAGGCCCCGCCCAAGGTAATGCGCGTCAGGACCTTGTCGATGTAGTCGGCGGTTTTCTTGCCAGGCCGTATGCCGGGGATGTATCCGCCGTATTTTTTCATGTTGTCGGCTACATCCACCGGGTTGAACTGAACGGCGGTATAGAAATAACAGAAGAAGATGATCAGCGCCACGTACAAAATATCGTACACAGCTTTGCCGGGCGTGAGCATATACGCGATGCTCTGCGCCCACGGTTGCTCTATGAATTTCGCAATGGTCAGGGGGAACATCAGCAAAGAGGAGGCAAAAATGGGCGGTATGACGCCCGAGGTGTTCACCCGCAAAGGCAGGTGCGTGCTGGCGCCGCCGTAGATCCTTCTGCCCACGACTCGCTTGGCATACTGCACGGGGATCTTGCGCTGGCCCCTCTCCATGAAGACGATAGCGCCGACGACGACCACAACCAGTACAGAGAGGGCGAGCATCGTGAAGGCGCCCATCTCTCCGGTCCGGACCATCCTGAAGGTGTTGTAGAGTGCCGTGGGCAGTCTGTCGACGATGCCCGCAAAAATGATCAGGGAGATCCCGTTGCCGATGCCCTTCTCGGAGATTCGCTCACCGAGCCACATGAGGAACGCAGTCCCCGAGGTCAACGTGATCATCGAGAGCAGTCTGAACCCCCAGCCCGGATGAGGGACGATAAGATCGCCGGCCGGCGACTTCATGCTCTCGAGCCCGAAGGCAATACCCAAGCTCTGGATCGCGCTCAAGACGACCGTACCGTACCGCGTGTACTGTGTGATCTTCTTTCGACCTGCCTCGCCCTCCTTGGAAAGCCGTTCCAAGTAAGGGACGACGACGGTGAGCAACTGAAGGATGATCGAAGCGCTGATATAAGGCATGATCCCCAGGGCGAACACACTCAGACGGCTCAGCGCCCCACCGGCGAACATGTCGATCAGACCCAACACCGTCCCTTGGGCCTGCTGATGGAAAAAGGATGCCAGTGCTTGCCCGTCGACTCCCGGGGTGGGGACAAAGACCCCCACACGGTAGACCGCCAACATACCCAAGGTGAAAAGGATGCGGTTCCTCAGCTCGGGAATCTTGGAGATATTCTGGAAGCCCCTAGCCACGTGCTCTGATCTCCTCGGCCACACCACCCGCTGCGACGATCTTCTCTTTGGCGGCCTGGCTGAATTTATGGGCCACTACATGGAGAGCGCCTCGTACCTCCCCCCGCCCCAGTATCTTGACGCCGTCCCGTCCCCCCCGTATCCGGCCCTGGTCTATCAACTCGTTCACATTGACGACATCGCCCTGCGCGAGGCGCTCGAGATCGTCCAGATTGAGGACTCGATACTCCTTTCGGAATATGTTGACGAATCCTCTCTTGGGAAGGCGACGATTCAGCGGCATCTGCCCCCCCTCGAAACTCGGGCGCATCTGGCCCCCCGAGCGGGCCCCCTGCCCTTTGTGCCCCCGGCAAGATGTCTTACCGTGGCCCGATCCTATTCCCCTGCCGACCCGTTTCGGCTTCTTGCGGGACCCCGGCGCCGGCTTCAATCCGGACAGTATCTTCATTGCACCTTCCTCGCCTTCAGCATGCCTCTATCTCGACGAGATGGATGACCTTGGCAAGCATACCCCTCACCTCCGGGGTATCCTTCAGGACGACGGTCTTGTGGAGCCTGGTCAGTCCTAACCCGCGAAGCGTGGCCTTTTGCCTCTGGGGCCGGCCGATCCCGCTTCGCTTGAGCGTTACCCTAATTCGTCGCTCCATGACACCAAACCTCCTTGAGGACAAGCCTACGCCACGCTCCTGCGCGGGAGGATGTCTTCGAGGCGCTTATCCCTCTTTGCCGCGATCTCTTCCGGCGACCTCAACTGCGCCAGTCCGTCCATCGTCGCTTTGGTGACGTTGTGAGGATTGCGCGATCCGATGCACTTGGTGGACACGTTCTTTATCCCCGCCACCTCCATAATGGCGCGAACCGCCCCGCCGGCGATGATACCCGTGCCCGGGGCAGCGGGCTTGAGCAGTACCTTTCCGGCCCCGAAGCGCCCGACAACCGCGTAAGGAATCGTATCGTTGATGATCGGGACGCTCAACAGGCGCTTGCGCGCCCTTTCATAGCCCTTGCGAATCGCCTCGGGCACCTCGTTGGCCTTCCCCAATCCCACGCCGACCTTCCCATTCTGATCCCCCACCACCACCAGCGCATTGAAGCTGAAACGCCGACCGCCCTTGACCACCTTTGCTACGCGGTTGATGTAGATAACTTTGTCCACCAGTGCCGATTCGTTCTGCGCAGTGACCCTTTCCAAGCAATCCCTCCCGATTCCTCGCTTCTAAAACGACAAGCCTGCCTCCCGTGCACCTTCAGCAACCGCCTTGACCCTTCCATGATAGGCGAATCCGTTTCTATCGAACACCACACGCGTGATATTCTTTTGCAGCGCCCGTGCCCCGACCAGCATGCCGACTCTCTTGGCCGTCTCCACCGTTGCGGTTTTTTCCAAAGGCGGGACGAACGCCTTGCTCAGCGTCGAGGCCTCCACGAGCGTCACGCCCTGGGTATCGTCGATTATCTGGGCATAGGTGTGCTTGTGGCTCCTGAAGACGCACAACCGTGGTCGCTCGGCGGTCCCCCGAACCTTGCTCTTTATGCGTTTTTTCCTGCGGAGACGTGCCAGTTCATTCGGGTTCGTTCGTGCCATCGATCACTCCAGAAGATGCCGACGTCGGCTCATGTGCGGCTATTTCACCCCTGCCTTGCCCACCTTGTGCCGGATTTTCTCCTCGGCGTATCTGATCCCTTTCCCCTTGTACGGCTCGGGCTCCTTGAAGGAGCGGATCGTGGCTGCCGTCTGTCCGAGCAGTCGTTTGTCGATCCCTCGAAGGACGATGAGGGTAGGCCTGGGGACCTCGGCATCTATGCCATCCGGAAGCGCGTACCTCACTTTGTGCGAGTACCCGAGATAGAGCGTGAGCTCCCGTCCCGACAGCTCGGCTCGGTAGCCCACCCCGACGATCGACAAAGATCGAGTGAATCCCTCTGTCACACCGACGATCATATTCTGGATCAGACTTCTGACCAGGCCGTGCATCGCCCTGGTTCTTCGGTCGTCGGCCTTTCTTTCGACGAGGACGCTGTCGTCATCCACCCTGAGCGACAGCGACGGGGGCAAGCGTTCCTCCAGCGTACCCTTGGGACCTTTGACCCTGACGACGGAGTCGTCAACGTCGAGGTGTACACCTTTGGGAAGAACCAGTCTGCGTCGTCCGATCCTTGACATCAAAGACTCCCTGGCTGAAAAAACCACAGCGCCCGGCGCGCCATTCTCGGTACCCCTCTTTCACCAATGCCCGTCTCGAGAGTGCACCTGGCCACGGAAATGCCCCTACCAAACCTCACAGAGGAGTTCGCCACCGATTCCTTTGAGTTTCGCTTCCCTATTGGTCATCACTCCCTGGGATGTCGAAAGGATTGCGATGCCCATCCGCCTCCGCACAGGGCGTATCTGCTGGTGCTTCACGTAGACCCGGAGACTCGGCTTGCTGACACGCTTTATACCCTCGATCACGCAGCTCTTGTCCTCGAGGTATTTCAGATACACTCTGAGCTTTTTGGGGCCCTTGCCCGAGATCTCTTTGTACCCGAGGATGTATCCTTCCTGCTTGAGTATATCGGCTATAGCCTCTTTCATCTTCGAGAAAGGGATATCTACGGCGTCGTGTTTCGCCTTTGCGGCGTTTCGGATCCTCGTGAACATATCGGCTAAGGGGTCGGTCATATTCATGGGTTGCATCACTCCTCTGGGCGTCGGGCGGAAAAACCTACCAACTGGCCTTGATCACTCCTGGAAGCTCTCCGCGGAGGGCGAGGGTTCTCAGGCAGATCCGACACATGTCGAATCTTCGATAATACCCTCGGGCCCTCCCGCACAAAGGGCACCGGTTGCGACGGCGCACTGCGAACTTAGGGGTTTTTTGTGCTTTTACCATTTGGGATCTTCTTGCCACACGTAACCTCCAGCCGAGGACCTCCGGTTCCTACCCGCGAAAAGGCATCCCGAGGTGTTGGAGAAGCGCTTTGCCCTCTTCGTCACTTCGTGCAGTGGTGACTATGGTGATGTTCATACCGCGGATCTTTTCGACCTTGTCGTACGGGATTTCGGGGAAAATGATCTGTTCCCGTATACCCAAAGAGTAATTCCCGCGACCGTCGAACGACTTGGCGGGTACTCCCTTGAAATCCCTCACGCGCGGCAACGTGATATTGATGAGTCGGTCGAGAAACTCGTACATTCTCTCCCGCCGCAATGTCACACAACATCCTATAGGCATCCCCACCCTGAGCTTGAAGTTCGAGATCGATTTCTTCGCTCTGGTGATGATCGGCTTCTGCCCCGTGATCAGTGCCAGTTCCGAAAGGGCATTGTCCAATATTTTGATATTCTGGATCGCTTCGCCAAGCCCCATGTTGACGACAATCTTCTCGAGACGGGGCACCTGCAGGTCATTCTTGTAGCCGAACTCCTTCTTGAGTGCCGGCACCACCTGGTTGATGTATCTTTCTCTCAATCTCGCCATAGGAGCCACGACGCGCTATCCTCTCTTGCCAGCAAGGATTTTCCCGGTCACTTGGCCTCGAGGACCTCTTCGCACTTCCTGCATATTCGTGCCTTCTTGCCGTCCTCGAGTCGTTTCGTCCCCACCCGCACAGGCTTGTTACACTTCGGGCACATGATCATGACGTTGGAAATATGAATCGAGGCCTCTTTCTCGATAATACCCCCTTGACGGAACTGCCGACTCGGGCGCGCATGCCTCTTAACGAAATTCACCCTCTCGATGACCACGCGCTGCTTCTCCGGGAGCACCCGGAGCACCCTCCCCGACTTCCCCTTTTCCTTGCCGGCAATGACCATAACGGTATCGTTCTTTCGTATGTGGGCCTTGTTCTCATGCATCGCAAAAGTCCCCCTGTGGGAGGCCTCTCCCCCGCACGATCAGATAACCTCGGGGGCTAGGGAAATGATCTTCATGAAATTCTTGGCGCGAAGCTCGCGTGCGACAGGACCGAAGATACGCGTGCCGATAGGCTCGTTTT
>Ga0272448_1008551_pt1 | contig 10631 bp, 14 predicted proteins | sample YNPCB0191_FD_202220 | JGI IMG/M metagenome (GOLD analysis project Ga0272448, IMG submission 202220) | Hot spring sediment microbial communities from Yellowstone National Park, WY, United States - YNP-CB-019-1 | ecosystem: Environmental > Aquatic > Thermal springs > Hot (42-90C) > Sediment... | reverse complement strand
ACTTCAAAAAAAATACGGTTCAAAAAGCTTTAAAAATCTTTTTGGATTAACTTTATTTGTTGGAATCCCTCTTCCTTTTACTGGTGCCTGGACAGGATCAATCATTAGTTTTTTGTTAGGAATTCCTTTTAGATTTGCATTTTTTGCAATAAGTCTTGGGGTAATTTTGAGTTCGATTTTAGTTTTCTTTACTGCAAAAGCAGGAGTTCTTTTGGAAAAAAATTTTGGACCCACGGCAATTTTTATTTTCTTGCTTTTATTAAGCTTACTTTTACTTTTGCCAAAAAATGAAAACTGAAGAAAAAAAAGATTTATTTTTTTCTTTACTCTGTGGATTTTTATCTGCAATTTTTTTCCTTTTCATCCTTTTTAATCCAAAAATTAAAGAGCTGGAAAAATTTTTATTTTTGAAAAAATTTAGCTTTCTTTCCCTTCTTATCTTTCCTTTAATTTTTCTTTTTGGAATAAAAATTGCTTCAATTTTCCGGTCATTTTTTCCTTTGATTTTTCAATTTGCAAAATTTGCTGAAATTGGTGTTTTGAACACCTTAATTGACATTGGAACTTTAAATTTATTGTCGGCGGCCACTGGAACTGTTGGAGGTTTGAAAATTGTTCCTCTAAACGCTATCTCATTTTTATTAGCTGCCACAAATTCTTATTTTTTTAACAAAATCTGGACATTTGAAATTGGAACAAAGGTTGTCCAAAGAGAATTTATCGTTTTTTTAATTGTAAGCTTGATTGGTCTCTTTATTAACTCAACAATTGTCTTTTTGGGAACTACCTTCATTTCATATTTTCAAATTTCGGCTGGAGCTTTAATGAATTTGGTTAAAATTTTTGCTACTTTAATAGTAATGCTTTGGAATTTTTTTGGTTATAAAATCTTTGTCTTCAAAAAATGAGCAGAGCATTTTACAGAAAATATAGACCACAAAAATTTTCAGAATTCATTGGCCAAGAACACATTACCAAAACTCTTACTAATGCAATAGCTTCTGGAATGATTTCGCATGCCTATTTGTTTTATGGCCCAAAGGGTTCGGGAAAGACAACTCTGGCTCGTCTCTTTGCAAAATCAATAAATTGTCAAAATAGAAAAGAAGGTGAATTTGAGCCTTGCTGTAAATGCACATCCTGTATTGAAATTCAAGAAGGAAGATCAATGGATTTAATTGAAATTGATGCAGCTTCCCATCGAGGAATTGATGAAGTTAGAGAATTGAGAGATGGAATAAGATTTGTCCCATCAAAATCAAAATATAAAGTTTATATTATTGATGAAGCCCACCAATTAACAAAAGAGGCGGCAAATGCTTTATTGAAGACTTTAGAAGAACCCCCAGCCCATACAATCTTTATTTTAGCCACAACTGAAGTTCACAAAATGATTCCGACAATCCTTTCTCGTTGCCAAAGATTTGATTTTAGAAGATTAACAAAAAAAGAAATTTTGAAAAAGCTCCAGTTAATTGTTGAAAAAGAAAAAATCAAAATAGAAAAAGAGGCCTTAGAAATTTTAGCTCAAAAAGCAGAAGGCTCTTTAAGAGATGCTGAAAGTTTGTTGGATCAAGTTTTTACTCTTTTTGGAGAAAGAGAAATTAAAGCTCAAGATATTAAAAACTTGTTGGGCTTAGTAGAAAGCGAAATTCTTTTTAGCTTTTTTGATTTGATAGTTGAGAAAAAAGCAAAAGAAGCCATTGAATTTTTAAATTCAATTTATGAAAAGGGGGTAGATCTCCAAGAATTTGTCAAAGATTTAATTTCTTTAATCAGGGATATTTTGGTTTTCAAAATTGGAGGTAAAAATTTAATTTTAGAAAGTAGGGGAGAAGAAGAAATAAAAAAAATTGAAAATATATCAAAAAAAGTTGGCGAAGAGAGTTTAAAAAAAATGATTGTTTTATTCTTAGAAGCTCAAAATAAAATGAAATTTTCTCCAATTTTACAATTACCTTTGGAATTAGCGATAGTAGAAGTGACCAAGTGGTCAAGTGAATTAAGTGGTTAAGTGGCCGAGTGGCCAAGTGGTTAAGTATTATGAAAGTGAAATCATTTGAGGATTTGGAAATTTGGAAGGAAGCACATATGTTGGCATTTCAAATTTATGAGCTTACAACTAAATTTCCCAAAGATGAAAAATTGGGTTTGACTTTGCAAATGAGAAGAGCAGCAATTTCTGTTCCTGCTAATATTGACGAAGGAATGGGAAGAAATAGTACAAAAGAATTAATTAAGTTCGTGTACAACGCGAGAGGTTCACTGTATGAGGTTTTATATTATTTGACATTATCTAAGGATTTAGGCTATATTAAATTAAAAGAGTATAAAGAAGTGTATGACAGATACGATGGATTAGCAAAAGCACTTAATGTTTTTATCGCAAAACTAAAGGCGAAAATCGCCTAACCACTTGGTGACTCGACCACTTGGCCACTTGGTTACTTGTTCACTCGATCAGTTGACCACTTGGTTACTCGATCACTCTTCACTGCGGGGTCGTCTAATGGTAGGACAGGGCCCTTTGGAGGCTCTAATGTAGGTTCGAGTCCTACCCCCGCAAAAGAATTTTAAAGAGGTATTTTGCCTCTTTTATTTTTTGCTCAATCAGTTGACAAATTAAAATGAATATGCTATAATTCTAATAGAAAAAGGAAGAATATTTGACAAAAAAAATGATATATGCTAAAATTAAGGTAGAAAAGGATAAGAAAATAAAGAAATAAAGGGGTTGACAAAAAAATAATAATATGCTAAAATAGAGGTGGAAGGAAAGAAATGATAAGAAAAGAAGCTCTTGACAAAGAAAAGTTGATATGCTATAATGTAAATGTAAAAGCCCTTTAAAAATAAAATAAAATTTGAAAGAGGAGAGAGTGTGTAGTCACTATATAGTGACTATAGTCACAGCCAATGAGGCGGCTCTCTCCGAGCCGCCTCTTGGTTTAATAGCACCTTAAAAGAAGACTGGGTCAGCTCAGACCCAGTCGGCAAGTTGAGTGCTGGGGCAGGTTTAAAAAACTGAGCACCCCAGCCTCCTGAGTAGGGCATGAACTGATCTAAGGGATTGGCTTGAGGAGAGCAATCTCTTGGATGGTTCTCCTGAAAAGGGACTTGCCAACCGGAAAGGCAAGCCCCGGGTTATGGGGAGGCCTAACCCACCTTTCCATAACAAAGAGTTTGCCCCTCAACCTCCAACTTCGCGATTCTGAGGCCTCCAAAATTGCAAAGCAATTTTGGAGAGAAGCGGACTGGCGGCGAAGGAATACTTTCTCAAATTGTGAAACAATTTGAGGATAATCTGAGCCGCCATGGACGCGCGGTTGAGGTTGGGGAAGCACATTAAAATTTAAATTTCCATCTTCTCACCTCCCTTTAGCTCATTTTTGTGGGTTAAGGGGAGGTGATGAAGATGGCAAAGAAGAATAGACGGGTGCGGCCCGAGACTTTCCGTCTCGGGCCCAGGCTCCTGGATGCCGCTCGGGGAATTAACTCCCGCGCGGCAATGGAGGTTCGGCTCCAGGCCCGGTATAAGGGCCTTGAGCCGGATCGTGTGATCGGAATTACACCAGACGGGACGCTTCTCTCAGCGGACTCCTTCCAAGAGTTCGCGGAGAAAGCCCGCGCCTACCGCGAGGGGCGGTAGGCGCGCAGTGGCGCTGACCACGGCGCCATAAAAATAGTGGGAGTCCCCCCAGTAAAAATGGGGAGACGGAAGGGTAAGGGTTAGGGTTTTCTTACCCTTTTGGAGGCCGCTAAAATTAGTGGCTTCCAAATAGGTAAGAATAGCTCTTTAAAATCAAAAATTGTTTCCCTTGCGGGGAGCAAATTGGTCATCAAATTTGGTGGTCAGTTTGCTCCCCGTGGGGAGCACCCCCCGTAAGTCCTCAACCGGCAAGAGCCGGGGGCAGGGGGAAAGGAGGAAAAGATGTACGGACGTAGGGTCAGGCTGGTGCATGGATTTAAACCGGGCGGAAGCACCACGGTGGAAAACATCGGGGTACGGCTCGAATGGGAGGGACACAACGACGCTGAGATATTTGCGACAGCGGAGGAGCTAGGGATCCCGCGGGACAAGATTCAGATTTACCGCTCAGTTGCGTATTACGATGTTCCTTTCGAGGAAATTCCCTACTGGAGCCAGAAGGTATATCCTTATGTATCTTGTAAAGTTGGTGACTGTGACTCCAGAGTTTGCCCACTTAGTACGCCCCAACTTGACGAGCTGTATCGTATATCGGTGGAAAAATATCTACGGCCATGGAGAGAAGCTTTTCAGAAATGGGGTATTGAAGCTCCGGAAATTTCCGAGATTCAAATTCCGCCAAAGGCTTTCAGATTCTCTAGCATGGATGACGCAGCACAAGTCGCCGTACAAGAACAGGCTGCTCGCAAAGCAGAAGAATATTGGAGGTCGCACCCCGAGATTTCATTTGAAGAGATGGAAAACATTTGGGGTGCCATTCTTCGCGCGTGTTGCGGCTATACGAATGGGGGGATGGTTGCGGAAGTTCACGCGTTTTTCTTTCAGACGGATCAAGGCGAATTCGTCGCACAGGCGATGGACCGGCACTTTGCCAAGTACCTCCCTGGACGGGCGGTGTGGGATAAGTTCGGGGCATGGTTCATCATCAAACCACCGCACTACCCAAGATTTGTGCGCGTCTACTCTCCGCCATGCTGGCAGTACACGTTGGTAGATTGGTGTTTGTCAGAAGCCCGGAAGGAGTTCGAAGCCGAAGTGAGGGCGAAGGGGCTAATGGAGACTCATTGTATTTCGGGTCCACAAGGTCCCTCCACACTTGAAGCCGTCTACAACAGGAATATTATCCTTCGCGGGTGGATCTCTAACAATTTCTCGCACCTTGGTGCGATTCCGCTCAACGAGGCCGTGCACAGCCTGTGAGAAGGGTAAACATAGAGGGTTCTTTCGGGAAGCCCAGGTTGGGGTTTCCGGGCTTCCCTTTCTTTTCCAGCTCAGAAATCTTTCTGGGCTGAAAAAGGAGGTGTAGTTCTTTGAAAATTAAACAGGAAGTTTTGGTTTGGATTCGAGAGTGAAAGTTAAGGGGAGTTTTCGTTTCAGAAATTGAGAGATTAACTGAGAAGGAAATTTTCGAGAGGCATCGAGAATTTCAATTCCGATTAATTTGCCATTTTTATCATAATCAAAAATTATCCCTTCTTGAATTTCTTCACTTTTTTGGTAAGGGCTTTCGCCAAACCTAATATAGAGAGCATCTTCTTTTTTGTCGTAATGAAAGCGCATGTTACTTTAAATATTTTTTGATTTTACTGGTTAAGAAAGCGGTAATGACCTTTAAGGATGAATTTGTTTTGCGGTAGATTACCACCATTAGATATTGCTTTCTGTTTTTCTTTATGGATTTTACTGCCTGAGATTTTCCGTGAGATTGAGGAATAATTTTGTCTGGCTTTAAAATAGTAGAAATTATTTCCGACTCGATAAGATTCCTTTCTAGCATTTGTTTTTTGGCATGCTCGGAAAGAACAATTTTCATGCTCTTTTTTAAATCCTTTCCCATTCAGCTCGGACTTTTTTTAGATGTTTTTCCAACTCCTTTTTTTGTGTCGCAAAAGACCAGCAGCTTGAGTCCAGCTTCTGGGTAGGGTTTTTCGTAATTTTGGTAATTCTTCGATTTTAATGATTGTTGCTTGTTTATTTTTCATACAATTTCATTATAGGGTATTAAAAATCAATGTCAAATAATTCTTCAGCTCAGAAGTCATTTCTGGGCTGAAAAAGGAGGTTTTAATAGGCGGGGAGAGAAGTTTTTGGTAGCCCTCTTTGCTTCTCTCTCCACTTATTAAAAGACAAATTAAAAACAAAAAGAGGGCACAAAGCTTGACAAAATTTTAAAAGAGGGCTACAATATTATATCAAAGAGGGCTACAAAGCCCTCTTTTTAAGTTCTTTAAAAACAAAAACCCTCCTCAGATGTTAGTTATTTTGATAAAAAATAATTAGCACCTGAGGAGGGGATTACCAAATCTCACCCTCCAAAGGAGGTGAAAAAATGGGGGTCCTTTTGAACCTCTCGGGGCATCCTGCTCCGAGAGGGGCGGAGAAGCTCTTTGCCTACATCGCCTCTGTCCCGGTGCCCAATGTGGACATCGGGAGCGCTGAGGCGGTGGCAGCAGGGGCAAAGAGTCTCCTGAGGGAGGCTCTTAAAGACCCTGCTGTGGCAGAGAGCCTCCGCCGTGGGGAGGCGGCCGTGGTGCTGCCAGGGGCTACAGCCCTGGCAGCCGCGGTCCTTTCTCTGCTCGCAGGGGTTTCGGGTACTTTCCCGGAGATCCGCTGGGCAGTGAAGGGACCGGAAGGCTTCTTCCTCTCTCCGGCTCTTGACCTTCAAGCACTTAGGCTTGAGGGTCGAGCCCTGAGAGGAGAAGCTTAACGGCTTCTTCCCCTAGCGCGGAAGCCCCGAAGAGCCGCGCGAAAATAAATTAAGGGGCTATGGCAGGCGTATAAGCCCAGCATAAGCTGGAGCTAGAGGATGAAGGCCTGCCACCGGCGCGGGAACCGTCGGCCCTGAATAGGCCCCTAGCGAAGGGCCATGGGTTGAAAAGCCGGCTGAGGGCAAGCTCCCAAAGTTCTTTAAAAAAATAAAAAGAAAGGAGGTGAGGAGGATGGAGAAGCTCAAGCTCAAGTATGCGTGCACTCCTCGGGAAGCAAGAGTTATGAATTTATACAAGAAGGGTTTAACCCTAGAGAAAATCGGAAAAAAATTAGCACTCAGTAGCTCCCGGGTTAAGGCGATCATTGACCAAGCAATGGCTCGAATAGAGGAAGTCACAGATGAGGAATTAAAACTTGCTCGAGATCAGCATCCCATTATGCGTGTTCCTGCATTGGATACCACGAAAACTCGCTTAATTCGGTGCATACTTTGGGATAATCGTCTCAGGACTCTCGAACAAGTTGCAGATGCGGGATATGAGAGATTAAAAAGCGCAGGCTTGTCAGAAAAGTCGATTCAGGTCATCGCAGAGGTACTGCATGCATACAATCTTTATCTTAAAGGATGGAAAGAAAAGAAGAACAAAGACGCTAACATTGGAGCAGTTGCCGAAGAATTCAAAGAGTGGTGGAGCCAGGTAAAATCTAAGTTTTCGGCTCAAGATCTTCCCGAACTCCGCCGCGCTATTCGCCGGATTTTATACTCGTAGTGAGAAGAATAGGAGGCGACGCCGGCCGATGGATGGGCGGGCCAGAACAAAGTTAAAAAAGGAGGTGAAAATGAAGGTAGAATTCTTTGTGAAAATCAAGGGAAACCTTGTACCCGTTAATCTTGATGAAATTTTATCCGCTGCCGCAGAATCTGGCGCACTAAACGGAGATACATATTCAGGATTCACCCACTATGAGTTCACTGAGGAAGGGATTTTGTTTGACCACCTTCCCGACTGGAAGAATAAACTGCTAATTAAGTGGAACGGCGAAAAAGTGACATTGCCTTTTTCCTCCAAAGAGAAGTAGCACTTTCAAGGCAAAGCAGGGCGGTCTGGGCCAAGGTGGCAGGCTGGCAGCCACAGTAACCCAGCCCCTCCCTGCAAAAAGCACTTTTTGGGGAAACCGGTAGGGTTCCGGTTTCCTTTCTTTTCCAGCTCAGAAATCTTTCTGGGCTGAAAAAGGGAGGTTTGAAAATTAATTTTTACTTCAAGAGAGGGTGCGGTGGATTTGGTAGAAATTAAGTGGCATCAAAAATCTCTCTCCTCGCCTGAAGCTTTTCTTCAGGTTAGATGCCACCAACTGCCAAGTCCATCGCACTCTCTTTTGAAAATTTTGGAGGCTCAAAATGCCTCTTTTTTTATTTTTAATAAATCTGATAAAATTAAACTAAATCTATGAAAAAGTTTACAAAAAAGAGAACTCCATCTTTGGGAAAGGCAAGGCAAAAAGGAAAAAAGAAGGTTCCTGAAGTTCCGAGGATGTGGCATTTGGCAAAAAGGTTGCAACCTAAACAATTAAAAAAATAAAAACTCAACTTCCATTTAATGTCACTCAAAGAATATTGGAGAAAAAGAAAATTTGAAAAGACTCCGGAGCCAAAAGGAGAAATTTTAGAAACTGGAAAGAGTCGCTTTGTTGTTCATGATCATTATGCCAAAAGAGCAGGTCATCATCATGATTTTAGGTTGGAAATGGAAGGAGTTTTAAAAAGTTGGGCAGTTCCAAAATTAATGCCAGAGGAAGAAGGAGTAAAGAGATTGGCTATTTCTGTTGAAGATCACCCGATAGAGTACTTTAACTTCATTGGAATAATCCCAAAAGGAGAATACGGGGCGGGTGAAGTAAAAATTTTTGACAAGGGAAATTATAAATTAATCGAAAGAGATGAAAATAAAATCGTTTTTGAATTGAAAGGGAAAAAATTAAAAGGGGTTTATACTTTAGTAAAACTAAAAGGGAGAAAGAATCAGTGGTTAATTTTTAAAACAAAATGAATTTTAATGAGAAAGATGTCAGGGCATTTTATCGCCTTTTGAATCACAAATTTTTGACTGAGCTTAGATTTTTAAAAAGAGGGTATTTTCCCGCATTTTCAATTGTTAAAAGCGAAAAGGAGTTTGTTAAAAAGTGCAAAACATGGAACGGGAAAAGAAATGTATATGCTGGGCTTAGAGATAGAAGAAAGGATTTAAAAAGGTGCGCAAATTTTGGAGATATTGTGGGACTTCAAATTGTAACTTTGGACATTGATCCCATTAGAGAGGCAGAAACACTCTCAACAAATGAAGAATTAAAAAACGCATTAGAAGTTGCAGAATTTATCAGAAATTGGTTTTCAAAGAAAGGTTATGTTCCACCAATCAGGGCAATGACAGGAAACGGAGTTTGCCTTTATTTTTGCACGCCATATTATGAAATAACAGATCAAAATCGAGATGAAGTTACAAGAGCGATTGAGAAATTTGAGCAAAATTGCAGAGAAAAATTCAAAAAAATTTTAAAAGAGAAAAATTGCCAAATTGATAGAATGTTTGATTTGCCAAGAATTGGAAAAGTAATCGGGACAATGTCAGTTAAAGGCAAAAATACAAAAGAAAGACCCTGGCGACTTTCTTATTTTATCGATGAGCCAAAAAGAGTTGAAGACAAAAAATTTTTAAAAAATCTTTTCGCAGGTCGCATTTAATTTTCATATCAAGTATTCCACTTTTCCGCAAAAGTGGAATGATAGGCAATGAAAGAACCTTTTTTATAATAATTTTAAAAGTTAAAACTCTATGAGAGAGGATAGATTTTTCATCACAACGAAAATTAAAAAAGGAAAATTAGAGATCTCAGACAAAGAAATTTTCCATCAGTTAAAAAATGTTTTGAGAAAAAAAGTGGAAGATAGAATAATTTTATTTGATGGCTCTGGGATTGAGGCCGAAGCTGAAATTAAAAAATTTTTGAAAGATAAAATTGAGGTTGAAGTTTTAAATATTGAAAAGCCAGAAAGAGAACCAAAAATTTTTGTTTCCCTTTTTTGTTCAATTTTAAAAAAATCAAATTTTGAATTAGTAGTGCAAAAAGCAACTGAAATTGGAGTAAAAGAAATAGTTCCGATTTTGGGCAAAAAGACTGTAAAAACTGGACTGAATTTTAAAAGATTAGAAAAAATTGCAAAAGAAGCAGCAGAACAATCAAAAAGAGTAACTTTGCCAAAAATTGAAAGAGTTTTAAGTTTTAAAGAGGCAGCTGAAAGAGCAAAAAACTTTGATTTGAAAATTTTATTTGATATTTCTGGAAAAGATTTTTCTTTAGCTAAAAAGGGGGCAAAAAGCGTTGCAATTTTTATTGGCCCAGAAGGTGGCTGGGATAAGTCAGAGATCGAGATGGCAAAAAAAGAAAACTTTGAAATTTTGAATTTGGGCAAATTAAATTTACGGTCAGAAACTGCAGCAATTATCGCTTCTTTTTTGACAATTCATTTATTATCTTCAAAATAAACTGATCGAGGCCTTTAAATGCAAAATTTTTAAATGTAAAATAAAATTTAACAGATCAAATCATTCCACTTTTGCGGAAAAGTGGAATACTTGATAAAATAAAATTATGGACTATTTGTTACAAGTCTTTAAAGCATTAGGGAATAAAAGAAGATTTGAAATTGTTGAACTTTTACTTGAGAATAAAGAACTTTCTTTAGAAGAAATTGCTAATCAATTAAAAATTCCAAAGAATACTTGTTGCCGAAATTTGAAAGTTTTAGAAAGAGTCCATTTAATCAACAGCAAAATAAGAAATGGAATTGCCTACTATTCTTTAAACCATCCAAAAGACCATCCTTATAACACTCCACTTTTTAACTTAATCAAATTTCGAAAAGAGCGCCGTCAAAGATAATCAAGCATTCCACTTTTGCGGAAAAGTGGAATTTTTGATTTAAGATTAAATGAGAACTGAGAAAGAGTTCAGATATTCAGTTAAAACCCAAATTATAAAACCTTTTGATCCTTGGGGGTCACCTTATTGCACTTGTCCAAAAAAATTTTCTTTAGACCCTTATACAGGATGTGCTCATCGTTGCATTTATTGTTACGCAACTTCTTATATCCCAAATTTTTATTTCCCAAGAAGAAAAAAGGATTTAATAAAGAAAGTTTTAAAAGATTGTCAA
>Ga0272448_1008550_pt1 | contig 10631 bp, 7 predicted proteins | sample YNPCB0191_FD_202220 | JGI IMG/M metagenome (GOLD analysis project Ga0272448, IMG submission 202220) | Hot spring sediment microbial communities from Yellowstone National Park, WY, United States - YNP-CB-019-1 | ecosystem: Environmental > Aquatic > Thermal springs > Hot (42-90C) > Sediment... | reverse complement strand
AGGCAATCTCCGCCGGGGATAAAGATTACACCCAAGGCATTTGGTAAGGATAGAAGGATGCCGATTACTAATAAATATCCCGAAGGGAGTTATTCAAGGTAGTATTACTTCGGGATCCCGATGCGACATAACATAATTAATCTCATTCGGGATCGAGGATAGATATGGTATTTGAGGAATTAGTAAAAAGAATTTCCCCAAAATTAAAAAGGATAACTTATAAACTTAATGGTCATTTTTCTTTCTTTAATGAGGAAGATTTATATCAGGAAGCACTACTACATCTTTGGCAGGACTTTTGTTTAGGAAAGTTAGACAATAAAACTGATAGTTATATTCTACAGGGCTGTTATTTTCATCTTAAGAATTATATCCGAAAAACACGAGATAAATCTAATTTAGTTAGTCTAAATGCCATGATAGAGGAAGAAGGTAGTAATTTAGAAGAGATTCTATGTTTAGAAAATTCAAAATCCTGTCTTGCTGATTTGGAAAATAAGATTTTAATTCAAGAAATTCAAAACAATGGGCTTACCCAAAGAGAAAAAGAAATTTTCTGTCTTTCTTTAGAGGGGCTGACTACCAGAGAGATAGGTAAAAAATTAGGCATCTCTCATGTGATGGTTATAAAGATAAAGAAGAAATTGCATATGAAACTTGAATTTTTTAAATAGATAAGGTTACCAAAAGAAAGGATTTTTTACTTGTATAAGTGAACACATTGATGTGTAAATTAACAGAGGCGTTCTAAAAAGAACGCCCTTTTTATTTAAAGAAAAAAAGGAGGTAAAATGGCAAAAACAAAAAAGATAACTTCAGAAAAACCAAATAAAATTAGGTTGCGCTGGAATGGAAAAGTTACAGAAAGTCAAATCCAAAATATCTCCCGAATCATAAAGGAAAACAATATTCAAATTATAGATTTAAAGTTTAATGACTTACCTGGTTTATGGCAACATTTCTCTATTCCTGTTTCTGAATTATGGGAAATAGATGATCCGGTTAAAAGTATTTGGATAGAAGGGATTGGCTTTGATGGCTCATCAATTAGGGGATTTCAGAAGATTCAGGAATCGGATATGATCCTTATGCTTGATCCCAATACTGCGGTAGTTGACCCTATTTGTGAAGTGCCTACATTAAGTATTATCTGCGATATTTATGACCCGATAACCAAAAGACCTTACAGCCGTGATCCGCGTTATATAGCAAAAAAAGCAGAAGAATACCTAAAGAGTACTGGCATTGCAGATACAAGTTTTTGGGGGCCAGAGATGGAGTTTTTTATCTTCAACGATATCCGTTTTGATCAGATGGAAAATTGCGGATACTACTATATTGATTCTATTGAAGGAGAATGGAATTCAGGACGCGATGAAAAGCCAAACTTAGGATATAAACCGCGTTATAAGGAAGGTTATTTTCCAGTTCCGCCTCATGATTCTTTACAAGATTTAAGGAGCAAAATAATTTTGACAATGATTAAGGCAGGTATTCCTGTGGAAGTGCATCACCATGAGGTAGCTACTGCCGGGCAATGCGAGATTGATATGAAATTTGATACTTTAGTAAAGATGGCAGATAAATGTATGATGTATAAATATATTGTTAAAAATATTGCTAAAAAGAATAATATGGTTGCTACCTTTATGCCTAAGCCTTTATTTGGCGATAATGGTTCAGGGATGCATACGCACCAATCTTTATGGAAAGAAGGGAAAAATATATTTTTCGATCCCAAAGGTTATGCCCTTATTTCTCCGACTGCTAAATACTATATTGGTGGTTTATTGAAACATGCTCCCGCTTTGATGGCTTTTTGTGCCCCTACCACCAATTCTTATAAGAGACTGGTTCCGGGTTATGAGGCGCCTGTGAATTTAGCCTATTCACAGAGGAATCGTTCGGCAGCTGTGCGCATTCCGGTTTATACTGAGAATCCCAAGACCAAACGTATTGAATTTAGGCCACCGGATAATTCCTGTAATCCTTACCTTGCCTTTGCCGCAATGCTTATGGCAGGGCTTGATGGAATACAAAATAAAATTGATCCCGGAGAGCCCGTAGATAAGGATATTTATGAATTGTCAGAAGAGGAGTTAAAAAATATCCCCACGGTTCCTTCTTCTTTAGAAGAAGCATTAGAGGCATTAGAAAAAGATAAGGATTTTCTTTTAAAAGGTGGGGTTTTTACAGAAGATGTTTTAGAGACCTGGATTGAGTATAAAAAAACAAAAGAGATTGACCCGATTAGATTAAGACCGCATCCTTATGAGTTTTATCTTTATTTCGATATTTAGACTGTAAAAATATCTTATGATTTTAATTATTAAACATAAAGATATTGAAGAAGCAGGGCTTTTCGGTGATTTTTTTAAAAGCAAAACCAAATATAAAGATGTTAAAAGAATGGCTTAAAGTTTACGGGGGATATAATTTAGATAAAGAAAAGATTATAAATAGTTTTTCTTCGATAAAAAGGATATATCTAAAACAGGCAGAGACGCTTTTTGATAATTTTTTAAGGATAATTAAAAAGCGATAAAATTTTTTTTCTTTGAATGTGCATTTTTAAAACATAAATTGTATTAATATGGACATTTATCTTATCAATAATGAGGAAGAGATTAAACAAAAAATCATAGATTTACTTAAAGGACAACCGGAGATAGTTTTAGGTATAGAAAAAAAGCAAACCATAGTTAAGGTGCTTAAAGGAAAAGAGATTAATCAATTGATATTATTAGAAGAAAAGATAAACGAACTTATAGAAGAAATATTTTCTGAGAATAAAGGAAGGCTTTATCGAGAAGTTATAAAGAGGATAGATAAGCCTTTGATTGAGTATGTTTTTAAGTATACTGCAGGCAATAAATTTAAGTCCGCTAAAATATTAGGGATAAACCGTAATACCTTAGAGGCAAAGATAAAAAGGTTGGGTATAAGTGCATTAAAATATAAGATATAAAATGAGAAACCTTTTACCTAAAGATCAAGGACTTTATTTAAGAGAATTTGAGAAAGATTCCTGTGGTGTAGGTTTTGTCTGCAATATCAAAGGGATAGCTTCTTATGAGATAATCAAAAAAGGGATTCAGGCATTAGAAAATCTAAGACATCGCGGAGCAGTAGGTGCTGATCCAAAGACCGGTGATGGTGCAGGGATATTGATTCAGATTCCCGATGAGTTCTTAAGAAAAGAATCTGAAAAAATAAAAATCTCACTTCCTAAAAAAGGTAGATATGCAGTAGGAATGGTTTTTTTACCTAAGAATAAAGAAGAAAGAGAATATATCCAAAAATTATTTGAAGGAATAGTTAAGAAAGAAGGGCTTATATTTTTGGGTTGGCGCAATGTTTATGTAGATAACCGAGTAATTGGAAAACAGGCATATTTAACTGAGCCAGTAATTAAGCAGGTATTTATTAAAAAGCCCGATAATTTAAAAGATGAACTTAATTTTGAAAGAGTTCTTTATATAACCCGAAAGAAAATAGAAAATTCAATCCGTGCTTCTAAATTGAAAGAGAAAACTTTCTTTTATATTAGTAATTTATCCTGCCGGACCTTAAGTTATAAAGGACTTTTGATGTCTACTCAGCTTAAGGATTTTTTCTTAGACCTAAAAGATAAAGATTTAAAAAGTAGTTTTTGTCTAATTCATGCACGCTACTCTACAAATACCTTTCCCACTTGGGATTTAGCTCAGCCTTTTAGGTTTTTAGCCCATAATGGTGAGATTAATACCTTAAGGGGAAATATCAATTGGATGCAAAGTAGACAGGGTCTTTTAAAAAGTAAATTTTTTAAAGAAAAATTAAAAGAAATCTTTCCCATAATTGTTCCTGGAGGAAGTGACTCTGCCACTTTAGATAATGTTTTGGAATTATTAGTATTAAGTGGTCGCCATATCGCCCACGCCATGATGATGCTTATACCTTCTGCCTGGCAGAATGACCCCGATATAGAGGAAGAGATAAGATATTTTTATGAATACCATGCCTGTTTGATGGAACCTTGGGATGGCCCAGCCTCGATTGCCTTTACTGATGGAAGATTTATTGGTGCTACCTTAGATAGGAATGGTTTAAGACCTGCAAGATATGTGATCACAAAGGATAATTTAGTAGTTATGGCTTCTGAGGTTGGTGTTTTGGATATCCCGCCAGAGGATATCCTTGTAAACGGAAGACTTAAGCCCGGTAAGATGTTCTTAATAGATACCCAAGAAGGGCGTATCATTGAGGATGAAGAATTAAAGAGAAATATCTCCCAGCAGAAACCCTATAAGGAATGGGTTAAGAAGAATTTAATAAGATTTGAAGATTTACCTAACTTAAAGATTAAACAAAAGGATTTTAAAGAAGAAATCATTGTTTTACAGAAAGCATTTGGATATTCCCGCGAGGATTTAAAATTTTTAATTAAACCGATGGCAGAAGAAGCCCATGAGCCAACCGGTTCAATGGGAGATGATACGCCTTTAGCAGTACTTTCTGAAAAAAATCGTCTATTATTTGATTATTTTAAACAACTCTTTGCCCAAGTCACCAATCCAGCGATTGACCCGATAAGGGAAGAGTGCGTGATGAGTTTGGATACATATTTAGGCAAAGAGCAAAATCTTTTAGAAGAAAGTGCCTTACATTGTCGAAGATTAAAATTAAAAAATCCCATTCTTACTAATGAAGAATTAGAAAAATTATGCAGTTTGAAGTTTTTTAAAACCAAAAAGATATCTTTGCTTTTTGATATAGAAGAAAAAGAGTTTGGTTTTAAAAAAGCCATTAAGCGGATTTGTCAAGAGGCAGAAACAGCTATTAAAAATGGTTATACTTTTATTCTTTTGACGGATCGGGGTATAAATTCTAAATATATGAGTCTACCCATACTTTTGGCAACCGGGGCAGTGCACCATCATCTGGTAAGAAAACAAATGCGTACTCAAGCAAGTATTTTAATAGAAACCGCTGAGGCAAGAGAGGTAGCCCATTTTGCGCTTTTGTTTGGTTATGGAGCAGATTGTATTAATCCATACTTAGCCTTGGCGACAATAGAAAAAATGGTTGAGGAAAAAGATATTAATCTCGATTATGAAACTGCACAGAAGAATTATATTAAGGCATTAGAAAAAGGTATTTTAAAGATTCTTTCCAAGATGGGTATTTCTACCTTACAGAGCTACAGAGGTGCGCAGATATTTGAAGCATTGGGATTAAATAAAGAGGTGGTGGATACTTGTTTTGCAGGCACGGTTTCGCGTATTGGAGGGATTGGTTTTGATTTAATTTGTCAAGATACATTAAAAAGACACCAAGAGGCATTTTTAAATAAAGAGTCCTTAGTTTTACCATCGGGTGGGCTATATCAATGGAAGAAAGATGGCGAATACCATCTTTTTAACCCCCAAACTATCCCTCTTTTACAAGAGGCGGTGCGCAATAATGATTATAAAAAGTATCTTGAATTTGCCAAAATTATCAATGAGCAAGAAGGAAATCTGGTTACTTTACGCGGATTATTTAAGTTTAAAAAAAGAAAATCAATCCCCCTTTCAGAAGTTGAACCAGCTAATGAGATAATTAGGCGTTTTGTTACCGGTGCGATGAGTTTTGGTTCAATTAGCAAAGAGGCACATGAAGCAATCGCTATAGCAATGAATAGATTAAAGGCAAGGTCAAATTCCGGAGAAGGGGGAGAAGATCCTTTAAGATTTGTCCCTCTGCCTAACGGTGACAGTACTTGCAGTGCTACAAAACAGGTTGCTTCTGGTAGATTCGGGGTGACAATTAATTATTTAGTCCATGCAAAGGAATTACAGATAAAGATTGCTCAAGGCGCAAAACCTGGCGAAGGCGGACAACTTCCTGGACATAAGGTAAGTATTGAGATTGCCAAAACCCGTTATACTACTCCGGGGGTTACTTTGATTTCACCTCCTCCACACCATGATATTTATTCTATTGAAGATTTAGCGCAACTAATTTTTGATTTAAAGAACACCAACCCTGATGCACTTATCAGTGTAAAATTAGTTTCAGAAATTGGAGTAGGAACGATTGCTGCTGGCGTTGCTAAAGGCCATGCGGATATAATTTTAATTTCTGGCGGAGATGGTGGAACCGGTGCCTCTCCTTTAAGTTCAATTAAACATGCAGGGCTTCCTTGGGAATTGGGGCTTTCGGAGACGCATCAGACCTTGGTTTTAAATGATTTAAGAAGTAGGGTTAGGCTTCAGGTAGATGGAAAGATGTTTACCGGAAGAGATGTAGTTATCGCGGGGATTTTAGGTGCGGAAGAATTTGGTTTTGCTACCGCAGTGTTAGTAGTTTTAGGTTGTGTGATGTTAAGACACTGCCATCTCAATAACTGCTCCGTAGGAATTGCCACACAGGAGGAGTGTTTAAGAAAAAGATTTAGGGGTAGGCCCGAATATATAGAAAATTATTTTAGATTTATTGCCGAAGAGGTGCGCACAATTATGGCAGAATTAGGGATAAGGAAATTTAATGATTTAATCGGGCACACGGAATTTTTAGAGATAAATGAAAAGATTATGCACCAGAAGGCAAAAACTTTAGATTTAACAAAAATTTTATATAAACCCAAAGTAAAAAAAGAAGTAGGAATTTATTGTATGAAACCCCAAGACCATGGGATAGATAATGTTTTAGATTTAGAGTTAATCAAACTTTCTAAAGATGCTTTAGAGAAAAAAATACCCGTTAAGTTAGAATTTTCGATAAAGAATAGTAATCGTGCGGTGGGTGCGATGTTAAGCAATAAAGTGATAAAAAATTATGGAGAAGAAGGGCTACCTGAAGATACTATCCATATTAAATTTAAAGGAACCGCCGGGCAGAGTTTTGGAGCATTTTTGGCGAAAGGGATAACTTTAGAATTAGAAGGAGATGCCAACGATTATGTTGGCAAGGGCTTATCCGGAGGAAAAATCATAATTTATCCTTCTGAAAAAGTAAGTTTTGTCCCTGAAGAAAATATTATTATCGGAAATACTACTTTTTATGGTGCAACTTCTGGTGAGGCATATATCCGGGGTATAGCGGGTGAAAGATTCTGTATTCGCAATTCTGGAATTTATGCGGTAGTAGAAGGTGTAGGTGACCATGGTTGTGAATATATGACTGGAGGAAGAGTGGTTATTTTAGGCAAAACCGGTAAAAATTTTGCTGCGGGTATGTCCGGTGGGATTGCCTATGTTTATGATGAAAAAGGAAACTTTTCTTCGTATTGCAATAAAGAGATGGTTGAACTGGAGCAGTTAAATCAAGAAGATATAAATACAGTTTATAATTTAATCTTTAAACATAAACGCTATACAAAAAGCAAAAAGGCAGAAAAAATTTTATTAAATTTTGAGCAAGAAATAAAAAAATTTGTTAAGGTAATGCCCAAAGAATATAAGCGCATCTTAGAAGGAAAGGCATTGGCAGTAAAACAGGAATCCGTAGAATCAGTAGAGGTAAGCGATGGGTGATACAAGGGGTTTTTTAAAGATAAAGCGAAGCCTCGCGGGTTTTAGACCCGTTTCTGAACGCATTAAGGATTATTTAGAAGTTAGTTTGTTGCCTTCTGAGGAACATTCCCAAAAACAGGCTTCACGTTGTATGGATTGCGGAACTCCTTTTTGCCATTGGGCCTGCCCTTTGGGAAATTATATCCCCGAATGGAATGATTTTATTTTTAAAAAACAATGGCAGAAGGCATATGATTTACTTTCTTCTACAAACAACCTTGCTGAAATTACCGGAAGGCTTTGTCCTGCTCCGTGCGAATATGCTTGTGTTTTAGAGATCAATGATGAACCGGTAACTATAAGAGAGAATGAATTAAGCATTATTGAATATGCCTTTAAAAATGGCTATGTAAAGCCAAAACTACCTTTGAGGCGTAAGGGTAAAAGGGTAGTGATTGTTGGCTCAGGTCCCGCAGGTTTATCCTGTGCGGATCAACTTAATAAATTAGGTTATAAAGTAGTAGTTTTTGAAAAGGATGATAAACCTGGCGGGCTTTTGCGTTATGGAGTGCCTGATTTTAAGTTAGAAAAATGGGTTTTAGACAGACGCTTAGATATCTTAAAGAAAGAAGGGATTGAATTTGTTTGTGGGCAGGAAGTAGGAAAGGATATTAAATTAAAGAAATTGATTAAAGAGTTTGATGCCATTTGTTTAGCCGGTGGTTCGCGCATTCCCCGCGATTTAAATATTGAAGGAAGAAACCTAAAAGGGATATATTTTGCTTTGGATTATCTTAAGCAGGCAAATATGCAAGTTTCTGGCAAAAAGATTCCTTCCGATGAATTAATCGATGCCAAAAATAAAAAGGTAGTTATATTAGGTGGAGGAGATACGGGTAGTGATTGTGTTGGAGTTGCCAATCGTCAAGGCGCAAGTAAAATAATTCAGATTGAACTCTTGCCCAAACCTCCAGAATCAAGACAACCTCATTGCCCCTGGCCAAAATACCCTTTATTATTTAAGACCTCCTCAAGTCACCAAGAGGGTGCGGAAAGATACTGGCAGGTATTAACAAAAAAATTTATAGGAGAAAATGGTAAGGTTAAAAAACTATTTTGTGTAAAGGTTGAGTTTGAAAGAGATGAAAAAGGCTGTTTTAAGATAAAAGAAATCCCTAATACAGAATTTGAAATCGATGCGGATTTGGTTATTTTAGCATTAGGTTTTATAAGACCAAATACAGAAAATTTTCTTAAAGAATTAGATTTAGAACTTGATCAATGCGGAAATATAAAGACGGATGGAAATTTCCTAACTTCCCATAAAAAGATCTTTGCCTGCGGAGATATGCGCACCGGCCAATCCCTGATTGTAAAGGCAATCTCTGAAGGAGGGCTCTGCGCCAACCACATTGATAGATATCTAAAAGTAATCCATTAGAATAAATATTTATTGATTAATAAAAATTTACACCTAAAGGTCGTCTTTTTTAGGATAGTAGAAAAGCTATTTATAGTGCAGATCTTTAAAATATGAAATGTTTATTTTGCTTTTTTTTAAAGAATTAAAATTTGAAATTTTCTATAAATATGGTATATTATTTATGATCGTTTAAAGACGAACTGCCTAAACTTGATTAAGAACGACGCAAAGAGATGACAAAATATATATTTGTAACCGGAGGTGTGATTTCTAGTTTAGGCAAAGGTATTACCTCTGCTTCTATCGGGAAAATCTTAGAGGCAAGGGGGCTTAAGGTAAGTTTTCTTAAATTCGACCCATATATTAATGTTGATCCAGGAACGATGAATCCCTATCAGCATGGAGAAGTTTATGTTACTGAAGATGGAGCAGAGACGGATTTAGATTTAGGCCATTATGAGAGATTTAGTTCTGCAGTTATGAGTCGGGTTAATAATGTTACCAGTGGCCAGGTCTATTATGCGGTAATCAGTCGGGAAAGAAGAGGCGATTATTTAGGAAAAACTATTCAGGTTATTCCCCATATTACCGATGAGATAAAACAGCGTATAAAAAAAGTAGCAGAAGTTTCTAAAGCGCAAGTAGTTATTGCCGAAATTGGCGGAACTGTTGGTGATATTGAAAGTTTACCATTTTTGGAGGCGGTTAGACAATTTAGATTAGATTTAGGTTTTGAAAATGTCCTTTACATCCATGTTACTTTAGTTCCTTATATAAAGGCAGTAGATGAGATAAAAACTAAACCTACTCAACACAGTGTGGGAACTTTAAGAGAGATTGGAATACAACCTGATATTTTAATCTGTAGAACCGAAAAGCCCCTCACTAATGAGATAAAAGAAAAAATCTCTTTATTCTGTAATGTTCAGAAAGAAGCAGTAATTGAGGCACCGGATGTGCGCACCATTTATGAATTACCTTTAATTTTTAAATCTCAGATTTTAGATGAGATAATCTTAAGCCATTTTAAGTTGATTGGCAGGCCCTCTAATTTAAAAGACTGGGAGGAGATAGTAAATAGAGCCATCAACCCTTTAACAGAAGTAAAGATCGCTATAGTTGGGAAATATATCAGCTTGCAGGATGCTTACAAATCTATTTATGAGGCAATAACCCATGCGGGGATAGTCAATAATACAAGAGTAGAGGTAAAGAAGATAGATTCCGAAGAGTTGGAAAAAAGCCACCATCCCCAAGAACTATTAAAAGATGTAAGTGGGATTTTGGTTCCTGGTGGGTTTGGCTATCGGGGGATCGAAGGAAAAATTAAGGCTATCCGCTTTGCTAGAGAAAATAAAATTCCCTTTTTAGGGCTTTGTTTGGGGATGCAGTGTGCAGTGATTGAATTTGCTAGAAATGTTTTGGGTTTAAAAGAAGCAAATTCTACAGAATTTCGACCAGATACAAAATATCCGGTAATCAGCCTATTGGAGGAGCAGAAAGATATTAAAGATTTAGGGGGAACTATGCGTTTAGGTGCTTATCCCTGTAGGATTAAGAAAAATAGTTTGGCATTTAAAGTTTATGGAAAAACTTTGGTTTATGAGAGACATAGACATAGGTATGAGTTTAATAATAAATATAAGAAATTATTTGAAAAGAAAGGGATGGTATTTTCTGGGATATACCCTAAGAAGAATCTCGTAGAAATCATTGAGTTAAAAAATCAC
>Ga0272448_1008547_pt1 | contig 10632 bp, 9 predicted proteins | sample YNPCB0191_FD_202220 | JGI IMG/M metagenome (GOLD analysis project Ga0272448, IMG submission 202220) | Hot spring sediment microbial communities from Yellowstone National Park, WY, United States - YNP-CB-019-1 | ecosystem: Environmental > Aquatic > Thermal springs > Hot (42-90C) > Sediment... | reverse complement strand
GTCAACAAAGCCATTTTTCTCGGAATCGATCCATATATCCGGACTTTCCTGGCCGAGGAGTATATTTTGAGGGAAAGGCCACAGGGCCGTCAAACCATCGGGGGGAATTCGGATATGACTGAGATCGATCTCCTCCGGAACTCGGCCCAAATATTTTTCTTCATCCATCGGGGGAGCAATGTACAGATCGGGGCGGCCCTCCGGAAGGAAGGGGAGATCGGAAATGGTGCGATATTTTTGAGGGAGGAGGATTTTCTGCAGCGTTTTCCCAGGAGCGATATATTCCGCCCAGGGTTCACATCCTTCCACTCTTCGTTCCGCACTCAGCCGCAAGGGATTCGAATCCCGAGGGCGATAGGCCGACAGTTGGGTCTTGAAACGAAGCTCCACTTTTTCTTGGGGGGACAACTGGGGAATGAACCAATGGAGGAGATCCGCTTTGGGACCCGGAATGGTTTTTTCCAGGGCGGGGATGGCGGATCCTGGGACGTATTGGTAGTGGAGACTGGGATATTCATAGACCCGAATATTTCGAATGGTGGTATCGACCATGCCGCTCCGTCGATAGGTCGATCGAAGGGTGATCACGAGCTCCTCCCGCGCATCATCGTAATCCTTCCAAAAGAAAAGACCCGAAGGTTTGTAGCAGCGAATGGGGGATGGAGGGATCGCCGCCCGATCGATCAGCGGGCCGTATTGATAACTGACCCCGGAGCCTGGACGGCTCGGTTCGATTTCGATGGATTCTTGGGGATGATCGGGAGGCAGGCATTCTTTCACCCGCAGCCGGAATCCGATGACCCTCGGTTTATTCACAGGAAGCTGCCCCAGCGGAATTACAATCTCACCCGTCCGGGCGAAGCGGCTCAACTCCGGGGGCAGAGGGATCAGCAAGCCGTCTGAGAATTCAAAGGAGTTGGGAATGATTTCAAAATTGGAAAGATCGATCTCCTCCCGAAGGATGATCTGGCTTGCCGCCATATGATAGGCCGCGTGGGCGAAAAGATCATCGATGACGGCCTCCAATTGGGTAACATTGGCCGGATGGTAATAGTTTCCTCCGGAGTTTTCCGCCATGGAAAAAAGAAGCGAGGCGGGGGCTTGGCTCCCCCAACCGATCCCATAATAACGAATCCCCGCCGTCTGAGCCTCTCGGAAGAGAGAATACCAAAGCTCCATCCATTGCGTTTCGGGCATCGGGCCGAGAATTCCTTCCGAAAAAATCACGATGGCCCGCTGGGAAATGGGCGAAGCGACCAGAAATCCCTGGGCCCTCCGCATGGCTTCCAGCAGCCGACTCGATTCCTCCGGTCCGGGCAATAGCATCTCTTCCGAAAGCGCCCTCAAGGCATCCAATTGATTCGTCGGAGGAATGGCCAGATCCCCTTGAGAGGATAGAGCGACGAGTCCAATCCGTATCCCCCGGGACGAGAGCTGCCCTCCAGCCCTTTCGGCCAACTGGATCAGCCGCAGAAGGATCCCGCGGAGCATATTGATCTTTTCTTCATCGACGGGCCAAGAGCGGTCGATGAGGAAGACCAGATCCACGGGCAAAGCCGGGTTCACAATTTCCGAATGGCCCTGAACGGAGATCCGCACGGTGAGTTCATCCCCCGGTTCAACCTCGCCGGCTGAAACCATGGTTTCCACTCGCAATTTTTTTTCTTGCGACGAAACGCCGGAAGGAAATGGGCCCAGGAGGGCGAAGAGGCCAAGAATCCAAGCAATTCTCTGGAGGGATGGGCGCATCATCAACTTTGATTTGCTTTTGGATGGGAAAAGAATAAAGCCACGCATAAGAATAGCAAAAATTGAAACCCTCGGGCCAAAATTTTTTTCAAAGAGGCGATTCGCCTCAATGTCTCACCTGAAGATCTGATGTTCCTTTCGTCAACATGGCTCTTTCCCCCCGCAACCGTGAATCAACCATAAAATCGGTTTTTTCCTTTTCAAACTTTAGGTTTTTACTGGAAATTCGATCTTCCTCCCCCGGCTGAAAACCAAACGGCTCGTTCGAACCAGGGCATTGACCGGATCGCGCCTTATGGCGCCTGGAGAATAAAAAATTCCCGATGAAGGGATTTTTCCTTTGGGTGAGGGAATTTGGGAAATCCCCCTCCGAAGGATTCCATTGACCAGGGAGCGGCAGTTGTTATATTTTACGGGAAAATTTCCCCTCTTTCGTCATAGGGAGGGCCCCCATGCCGCTTCGGCCGATCAAAAAAATTGCCATCATCGGCGCAGGAATCATGGGCCATGGATTTGCCTTGGTCTTTTCCCAAAAGGGATTCCCGGTTTCTCTGCATGATGTCTCGGAAGAAATCTTGGAAAAGGCCATGAAATCCATCGATAGGACCATCGGGACCTTCATCCGATATGGGCTCATTGCCAAGAAAGACAAAGAAAGGATCCTCAAGCGAATCACGAAAACGACCGATCTTCGGACCGCCGTCGATGGGGCGGATTTCGTTCTCGAGGCCATTCCGGAAGTCTTGGAGATGAAGCAAGAGCTTTTCCGGAGACTCGAACCCCTCGCCCCACCCCATGCCATTCTGGCCTCCAACACTTCCGGTCTGGGCATAACCCAAATCGCCAAAGGATTGGCGCGGCCCGAAAGAGCCATTATCGCCCATTGGATCAACCCTCCCCATATCATACCGATCGTAGAGATTGTTCGCGGCGATAAGACTTCCGATGAAACGGCCGCAAGGGTCGATCGGCTCTTGCGAAAGGTGGGCAAGATCCCCATCCATGTTTGGAAAGAAGTCCCGGGTTTTCTCTTCAATCGGCTCCAGTTGGCTCTTTACCGGGAGGCCTTGTATTGCTTGGAAACGGGGGTTGCCACAGCGGAAGATATTGATTTGGTGGTGAAAGGGGCCTATGGTTTTCGCTCGGCCCATTTGGGCCCTTTGGAAACCAGTGATTTCGGGGGATTGGATACATTCCTGCGCATCTCGCAAAATCTTTATCCAAAACTCTGCGACTCCCATGAGGCCCCGGCAATTCTCCAAAGCCTCGTAGCCCAAGGGAAGTTGGGGGTGAAGACGGGGGCCGGGTTTTATTCTTACCCTCCCCAGGTGCTCCGGAAAAAGATCCAGGAGCGGGATCGACGGCTGATCCAGCAACTGAAGCTCTTCCAAAACCGATCCCCCGTGGACCGAAGCCGGAAGCGATAATGGTTTGCCGAATCTTCCATCTTTCCGTGGTGAATTTTCACGATCCAGAAAGGAGCGTTTGGCGATGCCCACCCGTCCAATCCAAAACGTTGCAGTGATCGGCGCCGGCATTATGGGGCATGGATTTGCGACCGTCTTTGCCCAATACGGATTTACGGTTTATTTGAACGATTTGGGGGAGGCCGTCTTGAAGAAAGCCATGGCTTCCATCGGGCAAAACATCGAAACCCTGATCGAGGCGGGGCTGATCCGCAAAAGTGAAAAGAAAAGGATTCTCGGACGTCTCCATCCGACGGCTGACCTTGGGGAAGCCCTTCGGAGGGCCGATTTTGTGCTGGAGGCGATCACCGAGAACTTGGAAGCCAAAAAAGAAATGTTTCAAAAGATGGATCAATGGGCTCCCCCCCATGCCATTTTGGCCTCCAATACTTCAGCGCTGAGCATCACCTAAATCGGGTCCGTCACCCAGCGGCCGGAAAAAACCATCATCGTCCATGGCATCAATCCGCCCCATATCATTCCCATTGTCGAGATCGTCCGAGGGGAAAAAACCTCAGATGAAACGGCGGATCGGGCCTATCGCCTGATGAAAAGGATCGGCAAGGTCCCCATTCGGGTCTTGAAGGAAGTGCCGGGGTTTCTCTACAACCGCCTCCACTTCGCCCTCTACCGGGAGGCCCTCCACTGCATTGAAAATGGCATTGCGACCCCAGAGGACATCGATCGGTTCATGACCGCCGGATACGGGTTTCGGGGAGCGCAAATCGGTCCCATGAAAGTGAGCGACCTGGGGGGATTGGACACCTTCCTCACCGTCGCCCGCCACCTTTTCCCCCATCTATCGGATGCCCATGAGCCGCCCGCCATTCTGTGCAACCTGGTCGAATCTGGGAAACTGGGGGCCAAGACCGGCGAGGGTTTTTACCGCTATTCTCCTCCGGTTTTGAAGAAAACCATCCACGATCGCGATCGCCGGCTTCTTCTTCAACTCAAACTCTTCCGGAGCTTGGAAAAGCAGCTGATCTGATCCGATGGGAATCATGGACGGTCGGTCCTTTGCGGTGAAAGCGAGGGGGGTTTCACAGTCGCGATCAAGGCCGCCGCTCCGGCAACCATGCAGGCGCTGAGGAGGAAGGGGATCCAATAGGTGCCCGTGAAGTCCTTGAGCAGACCGCCTACATAGGGGCCGAAAAATCCCGCCAACCCGAAGGCCGTGAAGAGAAGGCCATAGTTGGTTCCTTGATATTTCGAGCCGAAATAAGAAAGGCAGGCCGCCGGATAGAGGGTGAACATTCCCCCGTAGTTCCAGCCGATGACGGCGGCAACGATCCAAAGTTGCCAAGGAACAGCTCCTGCTGGGTACAGAAGAATTAAAGCCCCCGATTGGATCCCGAAATAAATCAAAAAGAGGGCCTTGGTCCCCAACCGATCGACCCAGAGCCCCGTGACAATCCGGGTGAGGGCATTGCAGATCGCCAGCATGCTGACCGCCCAGCCCGCTTCCATGGCTGAAAGGCCCGAATCCCGTCCGTGCCCCGCAATATGTCCGATGACGACCAGGCCGGCAAAGGAGGCACAAAAATAACTCACATAGAGAAGCCAGAAAGCGGCGGTGCGAACGGCCTCCGAAAAGGAAAAATCCCGGGCCGTTTGGAGCCCCGTGCGCGGACCGGATGGATTCCACCCCGCCGGTTTCCATCCCTTGGGGGGATTCACCAGGGTGAAGGAAGCCGAAATGGCCATGATGCCCATGGCGATCCCTACATACCAAAAGACGAACCTCCAGCCGATCGTCTCAATCATGAAGGAAGCCAAAGGCCCCATAATAAAGGAACCCAGCCCCAGACCCACCACGGCGCAACCGGTCGCCAGGGCACTCCGATCGGGCCACCATTTGGGCGCGGTGGCGATCGGCGGGAGGTAGATCATCCCCCCGCCGATTCCGGCGATGACTCCGTAGCTTAGATACAACCACCCTTTGGTTTCGGTGAAGCCGGCCATCACAAACCCGCTGGCGACGATCACCCCACCCAAGAAAACTACCACCCGGGCTCCATAGCGATCGCTCACCCGGCCCGCCCAGTAGCTCGTGGAGCCGAAGATGAGGATACAAAGGGAGTAAGCCAGAGAAATTTCGGCTCGGCTCCAGCCGAAGGTTTGATTCAAGGGCTTGAGAAAAACGCTATAGGCGTAAAGCAAAAGTCCGCAGGTGCTGCTCGTAAGGATTCCGCCGAGCAAAGGAAGCCACCGAGGAATTGTAGATTGATTGCCATGATCGATTGTTTCCATCTTCCCATTCCTGGCCTTTTCCGCAGGACACAAAAAAATATCCCCCATTTCCGCGGAGAGAATCCCTTCCAAGTTATTTCCCCGTGAGAGAAAAATCAATACTTTTTTGATTCTTCCCCGCCTTCACTTTGGCCACCCATTCTTCCTCTTCCCCGCATAATGGCCGTTGGTTTCGCCCTGGATCGCCCAAAGAACCCGCCGGGAAATCCAGGGTCTATGAAGTTGAATCACCATTTTCCCCAAAGCCAGCGGGAAGCGGCCGGCATGGGAAGGTGGGCAGGATTTCTGATTCCGCGAAACCTTGCGAAATCTTTTTTCCCGGCCTAAACTTAAGAAAGAAGAAGAGCGAGGGACGAAGAATGGCTCGGCAACGGCGATCTCGAAAGAAGAATAAACGATTTATTTCTTCCCTCCTTCTATTTGGTCTGCTATTCCTCTCCTCCTGTGCCTCCCTCCATTTTCGGACCCTTCCTCCCCCATTTGAAACCCTCCAGTTCGCCAGTCTGAATGAGCTTCCCTATCGGGAGCTTTGGGCAGGCGTCGTTTTTAACGGTGAAAAAGTGGGTTTCACGCGGTTTACCATCATCCCTGCGGGGGAAAATTTCCGTATCCAATCGGAGGCCCACATCCGTTTCCGATTCCTCGGGATGGACCATCAGGTAACCCTGAAGGGCGACGACTGGGTAAGGCCCGATCTTACCCTAACGTTCTTTCATTATGAGCAAAGGGTCGGGCAAAAGTCCTGGATCCTTTCGGGAGAGGTCTCCGGTTCGAACCTCTTCGCGATTCTGAGCGTGAGTGGAACCACTCAGACGATCGAAGCGCCCCTGACCGGCCCCCTCTATCCCGTCAGCGCAACGAACTTGGTGCCGGTCTTGAAGGGCTTATCGCCGGGGGCCTTTTATCGCTATCTCGTTTTCGATCCCCAAATTCAGACCTTGATCGAGGTCTCCCAAAGCGTTTTGGCCTTTGAGGAAAGCCCCCCGCTTGGTCTTGAACCGGCCTTCCGAATCGAAACGGAGATGGCCAATCAGAAAGTTCAGACTTGGATCAACCGCAGGGGCGAAGCGATCTTTGAGCTGGGGATGAACGGGGTTTTGATCACCCACAAGGAGGCGGAAGAAGAAGCCAAACGTTTTCTCTCGGAGGGCAGTTTCAATAAAAAGGATCTGGTCTTTGACTTCAGTCGAGTGAAAACGGAACGCCCCCTCCCCTGCCCTCGACAAGCGAATTTGCTCCTGATCGGTTTGGAAGGGATCGCCGGCCATCTGCCCATCCTTCAGGGACCGGGGCAAGACGCCCAGGAAAAAAAGGAAGGGGAAACTTCCTGGGTTTTGTATCGGATCACCCGAACGAAAGATTCCCTTTCTCGATGGACCGAAAAAGGCCGCCTCCCTGAAAGTCTCCAGCCCTATCTCCGGCCCACCTTCCACCTCAATAGCAAACATCCGGCGATTCAGGAACAAGCGCGGCAGATCGTCGCCGAGGCCAAAACGCCGCTGGAAAAAGTTGAACGGCTGACCCGATGGGTCGCCCATGAAATCCAAGACGAATTCGAAGAGCAAGTCTCTGCCGTAGAGGTTTTGCAAACCCGCAGGGGAGAGTGCCAGGCCCATACGATGCTCTACGCCGCAATGGCCCGGGCCGTGGATATTCCTACGCGGGTCGTCGGCGGTCTGGTCTATGCGGAAGAGACTGGATTCCTCTACCATGCCTGGGCCGAAAGCTACATCGATGGCTGGGTGAGCATAGACCCCACTTTTAACCAAGTCGGAGTCGATGCCACCCACATCAAGCTGGTGGAGGGCCCGGATTGGCCTTCCCTGACCCCCATTGGAAAGGTGGTGGGGAGGGTGAAGGCCAAAATCCTTGATTACCAAGCCTCATGCCCCTGATCGAGGGCAGGAAGATTTCGAGGCCCGCTTCTTTTTCCACGGGATCTCATCGGAATCGTTCTTTCCTAAGCGTTCGGATGGACCAGGACCTTGATCGCCCCCGAAGCCCTTTTATTCTCGGCCGCCTCGAACGCCTGGACAATCTGGTCAAGCGGATAGTGGTGGGTGATGAGAGGAGCGGGATTCACCCGTCCTTGTTCCATGAGACGGAGGGCCATTCGGTATTCGGAAATCCCCTGCCATCTCGAATAACTATTGGACCACTGAAGGCGGAGTTCCTTTCGATAAGCCTTGATGAGATCCACCGGCTGGGGCTGCGTAAAGATTCCAAGAATCGAAATGGTTCCCCCGAAGCGGGCCATGGCGATCGCCTGATTGAGCGTAGGGCCGCTTCCACCTACGGTTTCAAATATGGCGTCCGGGCCTTCCCCCTTCGTGAGGTATCCCACGGCTTCCACAGGATCGGCCTCGCAATTGGCAATTCCCTCATCGGCCGCACCTGCGCGTTTGGCCAAATCCAGAGGCCCACGGCGCGTGCCGATCAGGATCACTCGTTCTATGCCATAGGCCTTGGCGACTTGCCCCAGGGTCATCCCGATTGCGCCAGTTCCGAATATGACGATGGTGTCCAAAGGAGTATGGGGAACGCGGTTGAGGGCATGAACCCCGCAGGCGTAGCAATCGATGAGGGTGGCATGATCGTAGCTGATGGGATCCGGCAGGGGATGACAGTTTTCCATGACACAGGTATCATACTGCGAAAATCCGTGGCTTTCCTGATATTGACCGTTCCGGTATCCTCGGCGCAAGCAGAGGTGATACTCTCCCCGGCGGCAGGGACGGCAAATCCCGCATCCCAAGAGGTGCTCGGCCTCGATGCCCACGGGCTGACCGGGTTTGAGGTCCTTTACCCCCGGCCCGAGCTGCACCACTTCTCCAGATAGCTCATGTCCGCGCTCATGGGGGGGCCTTTTCCCGAAAGGGGTATCCCCTCGATAATAATGGAGGTCGCTCCCGCAGACCCCGCAGGATATGACCTTGATTAAAACCTCCCCGGGACCGGGCTCGGGAATGGGTCTTTCTTCGATCCGAATATCCTTCCCACCATAAAATATCGCCGCTTTCATATCCCCTACCCCTTCTCCAAAAATTTTGAAAATCTCTTCTTCGTTTACTCTCGCCCCTCGTCCTGATCGATTCTACTGGAATCTTTTTCTTATTTTTCTCGCCTGAACGAAGGCCACGAAATAATCTTCCATTCCCTCAAGGGGGATGATCCCTTTATGCTCCTCCTGCCGATGAAATTTATTTAACCACTGATGATACTCTCTATGCAACTCGCCGATTCAAACGTTCCACCATCCCAGTTGCTACGCCCCATTCGATCCCGCCCGGAACCGGGGACGGGGCGAGTGTAGGAAGGATCCATACTGTTTCAGTCCAATCTGGACAGAATTAGAGAAAAAAAGGTGTTAGTTGGACGCTCAAAATATGGTAAAGAAAAAGGAGGAGAAAATGTATGAGCGTACAACGAATCCCCCAAGAGACAAAGGCCCAAAGGAAATTCACCCCGCAGCAAAAGCTCCAAATTCTCAAGGAATGGGAAGCCACGGGGAATGGCATCGAAGTGGCCCAAAAGCACCAGATCCATCCCCAAACCCTCTATCGCTGGAAGAAAGCTTTGGAGCGGGGAGCCCAGGTGTTCCTGAGCGGCAAGAAGCCACGCATCGATCCCCGGATTCGACCCCTGGAGAGGGAAAACCAGAAGCTGAAGGAGGCCTTGGCCCTGCAGACCCAGGAGTTTATGCTTTCAAAAGAAGAGATGAATTTGGTTTAACCCATCGATCCAAGGGTACTTCCTACAGTCTGGAGCAGCGTCAAAGGATCATTGCCGAGGTCCAAAAGTTGGTTGAAGCCGGGATCTCCAAGGTCCAGGCGTTAAGGAGTCTGGGCATTTGCCGTTCGACCGATTATGGGTGGTTCAGAGCCAAGAAACCCAAAGAGGGCATTTCTTCTCCCCTGCAATTGACCCCGGTGGAAAAGGAGGCGGTGGTGAAGAAAAAGAAGCAAGAGCCACAGCTAAGCCATCGGCAAATCAGTGGTTCCTTAGGGGTATTGGATTCGCCCTTCGAGCTGTTATCGGATCCTCAAGCCCCTGGGGTGGATTTCCTCTTTCGCCCTGCGGGAAGCGCCATGGAAGGTGCCCCGGTACGAGCCTTTCCGACCCAACCCGATTTGGGGGGAGGATTGGACCCTTTTGGGGATTGGCTCCATCCGCCATTACCTGCTGACCCTCATCGATTATTTTTCCCGCTACATTGTAGCCTGGGGAGTGGTCAAGACGGTCACCCGGCGGGAGGTCCAAAATCTGATGACCTTGGCCTACCTCAGTGAAGGGATCAAGCCGGAAGACCCGAAGCCTTTATTGAGAGCGGATCTGGGGTCCCCGAACATCGCCCATAGCACCCGGAGGCTCATTCGAGATTTAGAGATGGTTCTTTCCCCTGGTCGTGCGAATCGCCCGACGGACAATGGTCGCCAAGAGCGCTGGTATCGCACGGTCAAGCAGGAAGAGATTTACTGCTGCCCCACGTATCCTACAGTCGAGATCGCCCGTTGGCCGCTTGGCCAGTATATCCATTCCGATAACGAGGAGAGGCCTCACCAGGCCTTGTGGAACTATCCTCCTGCATATGTGCACCGGCTGGGCAACAAGACTCAACTTTTGGCTCATTACAAATCAATGGTCCAGGTTGTCAAAGAACAAAGGCTTCGGATTAACCGAAGTCTCCAAAAGGAAGCATTTATGCCCATATCCAACTAACACCTTTTTTTCGCTTGAACTGTCTGAAACATTACAAATAATTACCGCTGGAGGTGGCTATGAAAAGGGTTTATATCTTTGCGCTGGGAGTTCTTTTCGCTATTTTTCTGATTGCAGTTTCTTATTCATTTGGGTCTGAGGCAGCTTTGACGAACGAGGATATAGTCAAACTGGCCAAAGCTGGTTTAGGAGATGAGGTTATAATTGCCAAAATCAATCAGACACCCAAAATCAATTTTAAACTTGATACCGAAGGGATTATCAAGCTTAAAGAGGCGGGGATAAATCAATCGGTCATTGCAGCGATGCTAAAACGGGAGGTGGCCGAGAAGGTTTCCCCCAAAGCTACGAGTGAGCCCTTGGTACTGACCGATAAAAAATTTACCAATTCAATAGGAATGCAATTCATCCGCATTGAGCCGGGCAAATTCTTTATGGGAAGCCCCAG
>Ga0272448_1008542_pt1 | contig 10634 bp, 9 predicted proteins | sample YNPCB0191_FD_202220 | JGI IMG/M metagenome (GOLD analysis project Ga0272448, IMG submission 202220) | Hot spring sediment microbial communities from Yellowstone National Park, WY, United States - YNP-CB-019-1 | ecosystem: Environmental > Aquatic > Thermal springs > Hot (42-90C) > Sediment... | reverse complement strand
CGCAGGAAAGCAATGCTTGAAGACATCGCGATTATGACGGGTGCGGAGGCAATTTTTAAAGACCTCGGCATTGACCTTGAGACGGTCAGTCTGAAGCAATTAGGCCAGGCCAAGAAGGTAACAATCGATAATGACAACACCATTATCGTCGAAGGCGCCGGTGCCCCTGAAGCAATTAAAGGCAGGGCCAAGCAAATCCAAAGCGAGATTGATACTACGACAAGTGACTACGACCGTGAAAAATTACAGGAAAGACTTGCAAAGCTGACGGGCGGAGTCGCGCAGATAAATGTTGGGGCTGCGACCGAAGCTGAAATGAAAGAAAAGAAGGCGCGGATTGAGGATGCGCTTCACGCGACGCGTGCAGCAATTGCCGAGGGAATTGTGCCGGGCGGCGGAGTGGCGTTAATTAGGTGCATTGATGAGGTAAAGAAGCTGAAATTAGAAGGCGACGAGAAAACAGGGGCCGAGATTGTGGCAAAGGCATTGCGGATGCCGTGCTATTATATAGCGGCCAATGCGGGCGCGACAGCGAACATTGTGGTCAATAAGGTAATGGCAGGCACCGGTGGGTTTGGTTATAACGCAAACACTGACACATTCGAGGATTTGCTGCAAAGCGGCGTAATAGACCCAGCGAAGGTAGTGCGAAGCGCGTTGCAGAACGCTACGAGTATCGCGACACTGCTTTTGACGACGGATTGCCTTGTGACTGAAAAACCAAAGAAAAAAGAAAAGGCTGGTGCACCCGGTATGGGCGGTATGGGTGATATGGAAGATATGGAAATGTAATTGAAAAATTAAAAAATAAAACAAGATAGAAGAAGGAGTAAAATATGAAACTTAGACCTCTTGATGACAGGGTAGTAATAAAGCAGTTGGAAGCAGAAGAAAAGACTTCGGGCGGGATTATCCTGCCTGATACGGCTAAGGAAAAACCGCAAATCGGTAAGGTAATTGCAGTCGGGCCAGGAAAGATTTTGGATAATGGCAAACGTGCAGAGATGAGCGTGAAGAAAAATGACACGGTCATTTATGCAAAGTATATGGGCAACGAAATTGAAATCGATGGCGAGAAGTACGTGATTTTGAAGGAAAATGACATTCTCGGAATTGTTGAGAAATAATAACAAAGGCAAACGAATCAATTTTGTCGAGGTAATAAACTATGGCAAAGCAATTAATGTTTGATGATATAGCACGGGCGAATTTGAAAGATGGTCTTGCCCAATTGGCGGCAGCGGTAAAAGTAACGCTTGGGCCTACGGGCAGGAACGTTATTTTGTACAAAAGCTGGGGTTCGCCGAAGGTAACAAAAGACGGTGTTTCGGTCAGCAAGGAAATCGAGCTGCCGGACCCTTTTAAAAATATGGGCGCAAAGATGGTCAACGAAGCGGCGAGCAAAACCAGCGATGTTGTCGGTGACGGTACCACAACCGCGACAGTGCTGGCTGAAGCAATTTACAGTGAAGGTCTTAAGCATATTACCGTCGGCGCAAATGCAGTGGCCGTACAGCGAGGGATTACAAAGGCTGCGGAGGCAGCGTCCGAGTTTATAAAATCGGTGAGTGTACCGGTAAAGGGACACAGCGACATCGCCAAGGTTGCGACAATCAGCGCGAATAATAACCCGCAAATTGGTGAACTGCTGGCTAATGCGATTGACAAGGTCGGCAAGGAAGGTGTCATTGAGGTTGAGGAAGGCAAGGGGATGGAAAATGAGCTGACGGTTGTCGAAGGGATGCAGTTCGACCGCGGGTATATCTCGCCTTATTTTATGACAAATGCTGAGACACTTGAAGCAGTTCTTGAGGATGCATATATTCTGCTGCACGAAAAGAAGCTGTCCAATGTGAGGGAAATGATTCCGCTTTTGGAAAAAATTGCGCAGGTAGGCAAACCTTTGCTTGTTATCGCAGAAGATGTCGAAGGCGAAGCACTTGCAGCCATGGTAATCAATAAGCTGCAGGGCGTTTTGAAAGTTTGCGCAGTAAAGGCGCCTGGCTTCGGCGACCGCAGAAAAGCGATGATGGAAGATATCGCAGTGATGACTGGCGGACAGTTTATTTCAGAAGACCTCGGAATTAAGCTCGAGAAAGTCGAGCTTTCACAGTTAGGTCAGGCCAAGAAAATCATCGTTGGCAAGGAAACGACCACAATAATCGAAGGGCAGGGCAAGGCAAAGGATGTGACGGCTCGCTGCGAACAAATTCGCAACCAGATGGAAAAGACAACAAGTGATTACGACCGCGAGAAACTGCAGGAACGGCTTGCGAAACTGACCGGTGGGGTTGCGATAATCAAAGCAGGCGCAGCGACCGAAACTGAAATGAAGGAACGCAAGGATTTGCTTGAAGACGCTCTGCACGCCACGCGTGCGGCAACGGAAGAAGGCGTTGTCGTGGGCGGTGGGGTTATTTTCTTGCGAGCGATAAAGGCTGTCGAAAAGGCCAAGGCAAAAGCAAAAGGTGACGAGAAGCTCGGATTTGATATAGTAGCAAATGCGCTCAAGGCGCCAACGCGGCAAATCGCGGACAATTCCGGTGTGCAGGGAGACGTTATTGTTGCTGAACTTCTGGAGAAACTTGAAAAAGAAGAGAACATCGGCTTCGATGCCAACACCGGCAAGTTCGTGAATATGTTCGAGGCTGGCATTATCGACCCAGCAAAAGTTGCCAGAACAGCACTGGAGATGGCAGCATCGGTGGCTGGACTTATGCTGACGACGAGCGTCTGCGTAACAGAACTGAAAGACACGGACGAAGAACCAATTCCCGGTGCGGTAAGGTAATGGTACACAGAACGAATTTATGGCCAAAAGGGATTATTATGAGGTTCTGGGAGTAAGCAGGGATGCCTCAGCCGACGACATTAAACGAGCGTATCGGCGGATGGCGCTGAAGTACCATCCAGATAAAAACCCGGAAAATAAAAAAGAGGCCGAGGCGAAGTTCAAGGAATGTGCTGAGGCCTACGAGGTTTTGAGCGACCCAGACAAACGCAGACAGTATGACCAGTTTGGCCACGAGGGTCTGCGCGGTGTTGGTGTGCGCGACTATTCGCACATACCAGTCGAGGATATTTTCAGCATGTTTAACCTCGACGATTTGTTTGGGGACTTTTTTGGTACAGGCAGACGCAGGGCAGGCAGACGGACGGGACCGACAAAAGGCTATGACCTCGAAACCTTCGTTGAGTTAACTTTAGATGAAGTCGCACACGGAACGGAAAAAACGATTGAGTTCACCCGGCAGGATACTTGCCCGGAATGCTCGGGCAGTGGTTCTGCCAGGGGCAGCTCTCCCGGAAGATGCCCGACCTGCAACGGTCAGGGGCAGGTAGCAAGAGGGGGTGGATTTTTTCAGATGGTTTCGACATGCCCGCAATGCGGCGGCAGTGGCGAAGTTATAACAAACCCCTGCGAAAAGTGTCGAGGCAGCGGCCAGGTACCGAAGAAACGGGTCATCAATGTTAAAATTCCTGCGGGCGTTCACGAGGGACAGGGAATTCGCATCGCGGATGAAGGCGAACCCGGACGCAACGGTGGGCCTCATGGCGACCTGTACTGCTACGTAAGAATTAAGCCGCACGAGTTTCTGCAGCGCGATGGTAACGATGTTATCGCAGTTGTGCCTATCAGCTTTACGCAGGCGGCGTTGGGGGCAACGATAAAGGTGCCAACACTGAATGGAATGAAGGAGTTGAAGATTCCAGCAGGAACACAGTATGGCAATATTTTCAGGATTAAGGGGCAGGGGCTACCTGATATCCGCACGCGGCGAATAGGCGACCAGCTTGTGCAGGTTAAGGTTGAAATACCCAAAAGGCTAAGTTCGAAGCAGGAACAGCTGCTTCGAGAATTCGAGAAAGAAAACGGAAATGTTTTCCCTGAATCCAAAAGTTTCTTAGATAAGCTGAAAAAGTACTTCGGGAAGTAAAAATGCAGGACGAAAATTTCGAAAAACAAAAAGAAGAAAAACAGCCTGTCGAAAAGGCTGAAACTCAAAAACCTGACCTTGAGGAATTGCAAAAGCAGTTAGAAATGCTGCAAAAAGAGAAGGACGAAATTTTCGCAAAATTGCAGCGGGTAAGTGCAGATTATATAAACTTCCAGAAACGCGTTCCAAAGCAAATTGCTGATATGGTCGCGTATGAGAAAGAAAAACTGATAAAATCGATTTTGCCGATATTGGATAACTTTGAGCTTACGCTGCAGAATGCTGAAACAGCAGGGAATATCGATGACCTTGTCAAAGGTGTTAAGATTATTTACGACCACATTTTAGATATTCTTAAATCGCATAATGTCGAACAGATTCAGGCAGTGGGTGCAAAATTCGACCCCGCCCAGCACGAGGCAATGATGCATCGCGCAGAACCAGAAAAAGAGGACGGTATCGTTCTTGAGGAATATCAGAAGGGATATAAGCTTAACGGTCGGGTGTTCCGACCGAGCAGAGTTATTGTAAATAAACTACCCTCACAGCAGGCTGAACCACCGGCTGCCGAGGAAGATGAAACAACAGATATGGAGTAACAATTATGCCTACTTATGAATATACGTGTGAAAGTTGCGGACAAAAAACTGAAAAGTTTCAGGCGATAACAGCCAAACCTTTGCGCAAATGTCCCGAATGTGGGAGACAGACTTTGAAGCGGCTTATCGGTTCTGGTGCGGGGATTATATTCAAAGGCTCCGGCTTCTACCAGACCGATTATCGAAGCGAAAGCTACAAAACAGCCGCAAAGAACGAAACAGCCTCTGCAACTGCAAAAACAGAAACCAAAACCAAAACTGAAAAACCAAAACCCGCCGCAACTTAACCACACTGTCATTCCCGCGCAGGCGGGAATCTAGAGTCAAATCCTGAAACTAAATATCTATTTTCGCAGGAACAACAGATGCGGCGATGAATAGTCTGTAAGCTCCTTACGAAAGGCGGAATTGCTTTGCCGTTTCAACAAAAAAGGCATTAGGACTCCGCGCAATAACCAAAGGTCACTTTATGAGTTTTGCGAGGGTTTTGAAACTGGGGTGTTTGGCGGTCTTGAGGAGTTCGAATAAAACCATTTCGACGCAATCAATGTCGATGCCGTTAGTCCTTAATTTTTCGAGGGCTATCTGTTTATTTTCGAGAGTTCTTGATGAGACAGCATCGGCGATTACGTGGACTTCTTTACCCTGCTGTTTCAAATGTATCGCGGTCTGATAAATGCAGACGTGGGTCTCGATTCCGCAAAGCAGAACCTGCTGACGGCCGAGTTTTTGCAAAGCGCTATTAAATTTTTCGTCACCGCAGCAACTAAAAGCGGATTTATTTATCGGCTGGATGCCTGAAAGCAATTCTGCGATTTCAGGAATGGTTTGCCCTAAAGCTTCCGGAACCTGCTGACACCACAGAATTGGAATTGAAAGTTCTTTGGCAGCTTGTATTAAAATGCGAATATTTTTGAAGAGTAATTCCTTATTATACATTAACTGGGCGAGTTTGCCCTGGACATCGACTATCACCAGACAGGATTTTTCTATTTCGAGCATCTGCCGGTTCTGTAATCCGTTACTTATTTGGCGTAATGATTATTGTTAAATGAATCCTTTTGGCATTTTCATCGGCTGCAGCTTCTTTGGCTTTTTCTTTCGACGCCAGGACCGGTTTGGGGATATTCGTCAATTCATCCTGTTTATCGCCCATCGCGGTAATTACTTCCTTACCGGGAAGCTTTTGATTCATAGTGTTAATAGCAGCAAAATTTTTAGCGGCTGTTATTTGTTCGAGAAGACTGCCCTGTTCGGCAATATTGTAAATCTGTTCAGCAGTAACATCGTTAACTACCGTATCTTCATCAATCAACAGACGAGTCGAATCAAACCTGTGCCATATACCCTTTAACTGCCCCAGCAGGGCCTTCAAAGTCTGCTCGCTGCAATTAATTGAATAAGTCTTATGGTTAGTCCCTACAGGTAAACTCTGCGGTGTCAGCCCGTTATCTTCAAAAGCCCTGTGGATAAATGCGTCTGCAGCAGCAACATCGCGAACCTTTAATTCTACCCTGCCGGTAAAATCATCAGTTTTGGCAACAGGTTTTTCCAATAACATCTGCGGCGACACGGTGGATGTATTGTCAGCGGCTTTTTCAACTTCAGATTTCTGCTCCACAATTTTATCAACCGGCCTGCGCCATTTTTCAATAGCGACTTTTTTATGCCCGGCATCTCCGGGAGACACTATCATATAAACCACAGCGCCGAGTATGGCAACAAGCAGAAACATCGCGGCGGCAGCAGCGAATTTCCGCATAAATAAATGCAACTGCCCTCTTCGCTGCTCGAAATCGGAATGCGTTGCACTCAGGAGCGTTTTTCGTTCGAGGGTAGCTTTTATGTCGTGCGTAATTTCAACAGGCACTTCATCGAATGGAAGTGCACTAATTATAAGCCTGCATTTCTGCAATTGTCGCAGTCTGTCGGCAATTGCAGTATCGTTTGCGACAAGACGCTGGACTTCGGTCTGCTCTCTGGGGCCAAGTTCTCCATCAATGAAGCTATTGAGCAATTCATCGATATTGTGATTTTCTTTCATTGCAAAATAGTCTCCATTATTTCCTTAAGTCTGCCTCTCGCCCTGCTTATCCTGCTTTTTACGGTACCAAGCTCGACATTCAGAACTTCGGCAATTTGAGCGTAATTCATACCTTCGACATCTCTTAAAAGCACTACTGCACGCTGTTCGTCATCGAGCATCATCAATACCCGTGTAATAATCTCACATAGCTCCCGGTTTTCGGCCACGGTCCCCGGGTCAGGCAAATTAGCATCTGCCAGAATTTCTCGAAGCCGCTCTTTGCCCTGAGCGATGCTTTCATCGTCAGAGCTATCAAACGACTGAGTACCGAATTTGGCATTCCTTGTGCAGTAATTCAAAGTCAGATTGACAGCTATCCGGAACGCCCAGGTGTAAAAGCTGCTTTTGCCCTGAAAACTGTCAATACTCTCTATTATTTTGACAAATGTATCCTGCGTAAGTTCCGCCGCATCGTCGGCATTGGCACACATCTTTAGGATGATGTTATAAATGCGGTTTTGATACTTCAATATCAGCCGCTCCATAGCCAAAGAGTTTCCACGGCGACATTGCTCAACCAAAACCGTATCGTCAATGTTGACCTTGGTTGTCTCTGGCTTATCATCCTTATTTATTAGACCTCGCTCGTCCAAGATTGGTTCCCAAAATTATTATAAAAATAGGCCACCTGTTTTATATTATATTCGCAGATTAGGCTCTTCAGGTCAATTTAATTTGCCCGAAAAGGCAATGAGAAATGCATCTATAACCTCAGCGATAGTCCCAAAATACCAGTTTTATCGTTTTAATTTCAGCGACAAAGCCGGTTTTCAATTGCCCCAGTTGCTTGCCAAAATAGCATAATCGGCGAAGTCCACATCACAGTCGAAATCGAGACTGCCGACCGGAACATTTCCGCAGTCATTATCAAGCCAGTGCGAGCAAAAAATTGATAAATCGTTCAGATTAACATCTCCATCTTTGTCGAAGTCTCCGAGCAATTTACCACCTCTATAGGCAAGGAAGTTAAGATATTCTTCAAGATTCGTATAGCCGTCACTATCACTGTCGTCTGCTCCGTCCGAGGCATCATTCGGATTCAGACCTCGGGCTGTCTCCCAAATATTCGGCATACCATCACCGTCAGTGTCCCAATCAGCTGGTCTGCTCACCTGTGCAAGCGTCGGAAAACCACCGACATCATCTTGAGTGTTCGGCACAGAGCCTATGCATTGCTTTACCTGGCTGACGATTCGTTCATCTACGGCATCACGTACAAAAGATGCTCCAGCGTCAGCCAGAACTTTATCGTATGCTGTCTCGGCATCCTGCCGCGTATAAGGTGATTCAATACTGAAAGCACCACTCATCGCAGTGTAACTGCCGCCAATATCCTCCCAGCCGTTATTTTGTCCGTCAAGCTGTCCATCACAATCAAAATCCGTGAAAATTCCGCTGACCCATATCTTGTGATTGGCGGCGTTGCTGCCCTGATATACTTTAAACCAGCTTGTCGTAGGTCCGGCAATGAAATAATTATCTAAGAAATTAATTTCGACAAACTCTCCGTCGGAACCTGAAGGCCCGTTGGTTCTTTGCGCATCAAGCCAGGTGTAATCGTTGTCGTTGCTGTACGTCGATTCCGAACCCCAGTTGAATACAACATTGTTATACCAGTCAAATCTGGTAACAACGTTATCATTATAATTACCGAACCGTGTTACCCGTTTCATAACATCAGCATACAAATTGTGATGATGTGTAAGCCTGCTGGTCATCGCTGGTCGAAGCAAAGACGCTTTGGAATGTTCGTAATAATTGAGCGGCTCTGCCAAAACGCACCACTGCACCGTAACATCGTTGCTGTCGCCGGTAACAGACATCAATTCGTCCACACCCCACGACGTCGAGACATGGTCTATAATAATATTCGTGCTTGCTTCGACAGACAGCGCATCGAGGCCACCGTATTGAGATTCATTCTGGCCGGAAGAATATTTACCTACGCGCACGCGGATATAACGGATTATCACATCGTGCGCGTTGTAGATTCGCACATCATGCTTGCGAAGCGTAATACCATCACCGGGGGCGGTTTGGCCGGCAATTGTAAGATATGATTTTGTTATCTCAAGACGGTTCTGAAGCTCAATATACCCTGATACATCGAATACAATCGTGCGAGGCCCTGTCGCAGTATTTATGCCGTATCGAAGCGACCCTGGTTGCGGATTCGTTGCGTCATCTGTCAGATTGGTGACATGATACACATCGCCGCCTCGTCCGCCTACACTGTATGCACCGTAACCTTCTGCGCCGGGAAATGCCCGCATCAAACCGGCAGGCTCGGTGGTGAACCGCCAAACCTGCCCCTTGTAAGTAGTGCTGCCATTATTCTCATCGACACGCCAATAATATGTTTTCCCAGATTCAAGTCCGGAAGGTGTGTAACTTGCAGTTCCGACAGTTGCCAGCGGAGTTGTACCGCTGCTCACACCGCTGTAATCAGTCCCGATATAAATATCGTGTGATAAAGCCCCGTAGCCAGCCGCCCAGCTCAAAGTCACGTCTTTAGCGACGTATCGCGCGCCGTCAGCAGGCTGGGGCTGCGTTGCAACACTCGGTGCAACCGTGAAACTCCAGACAGCACCTTTGCGAACCGTAGCTCCATCAAATTCATCTATTCGCCAAAAATATTGCTGTCCTAAAAGCAAAGTCCCCGGTTCGTAGTTAGTCGCCGTCTGCCTGCCCCTGCCGGGAAGCACATTCGGGTCAGTTGCATTATTTACTGAATTGTAGCTGGTGCCAAAATATACATCGTGAGCAACCGCCCGGTCGCCTGCAGTCCATTTGAGATTGGCATCGGGGGCAATACCTGTTGCGCCATCGGCAGGACTGGGTGTTGAGGCCAGCGGATTGAAGGCTGTGGTAAACTGCCATACTTGTCCCTTACAAATATTCGTACCGTTGTATTCATCTACTCGCCAGTAATAGGTCTGGCCGCTGACAAGATTTGCCGCAAAATTGTTGACATCCGTCGTAACAAGCGGCTCACTGGCATCATTTACATCGTTAAAATCGACCCCGAGGTATAAATAGTGCAAAATCGCTCCGTCACCAGAGTTCCAGCACAGTGTCACTGATTTTTGAACATTCGGATGCGTATCCATCGGTACAGGTTTATACGCCTGGTTCGGCTCCGTTCTTGAGGCTGTAACCGTCGTTTTGCCGGATGTGTAAGTATCATAATCTATGTTAACTATTTTACGGCCGGTGTAACCATAATAAGGAATTATGGCACCGTTGGTAACAAGCCCCTGAATCTGCAAAACTTTATCACCAGTAAGGATAAGCCTGCCTTTTGTAATTTTAAGCAAACCGCTCGGCGGTCCAGCAAGTGTAAGCGCATCCGCAGATATACTTCCTCCATCGAGATTCAGATAACCATAATTGCCGCCCGCTGGAATAGTAATGCTGACGCACGTAACAGCCCCACCGGTTATGTTGAAGGTAGATATCCCCCTTCTGCCTATCTCCAGTATGCCTGCGGAACCCGTAAGATTAAGTATGCCCCCGCTCATATATACAGTACTGTTAGATGAGGAGCTGCCGTTTTTATTAAAAGCCATTCCCCATGGCGCAGTAAGCGTGCCCCCTGTAATCCACAATTCGCCACTGACACCGCTGCCTTGTCCTACGGGTATAAACCATGCCGACCGCGAACCGTCGCTGGCAGAAAAAATGGGAGCGCTGCTGCCAGTCCGAACAATTATCGCGTCATCCATATAAGCTGCATCAGGGACCCTGCCAATGTTCCAGTTGCCCGGCGTTGACCATTGACGATTGCCGGTACCGTTGGTCCAATAAACGAAGTCTGCCCTGACAACATTATTCACCAGAACCCCCAAAAATAAGAACAGTTGCAAAAGGTGTTTTTTTATTGCAGTTCTATTGCTTTCTGTCATTCAACCTCCTCGACTTTAAAAACAATCTATCATATTAATCAGCAAATTTCAAGAAAATTCCAACACGCGATTACCCGTTTCGCAAAGCCGTGGAAAACATTGTATC
>Ga0272448_1008541_pt1 | contig 10635 bp, 7 predicted proteins | sample YNPCB0191_FD_202220 | JGI IMG/M metagenome (GOLD analysis project Ga0272448, IMG submission 202220) | Hot spring sediment microbial communities from Yellowstone National Park, WY, United States - YNP-CB-019-1 | ecosystem: Environmental > Aquatic > Thermal springs > Hot (42-90C) > Sediment... | reverse complement strand
GTGGCGTTGCTCATAGTCACCATGAACAGCGTGCCGAAGAGCAGGTAAAGCCACCCAAGCTCCCACATGTGCACGCCGGGCCATCCCACCGTTAGGGTGTGCTCCGCAGACATCACCCACTTGGTGAAAATCACGGCCGCCGCCACCTGCAGCGCCAGCTTCTGCCTAGCTTTCAGGCCCAAGCTTCGCCCGCGCAGCTGGGCCAGCATGTCGTCCAGGAGGCCGATGGCTCCAAATGCGAGCGTAACCACCAGCACGCCTCCTATGCGCCACCCCCCGGCAACCAGTGCGCCTACGCAGAAGCCGGCCAGGATCAGAAGCCCGCCCATGGTGGGAGTGCCGGCCTTGCCCCTGTAGCGCTCCGGCAGGTCTGGGTTGATTATCTCGCCCTTCAGTCTGCGGAGAGCGGCCAGCCCCCCTAGTGGCCCCCCCACCAGAAGCACCGTGAGGGCCGCCACCCCAGCCGCCAGTGCCATCGCGCCCACGCTCACGTTGGCTCCCCCTCCCCAGTCAGCTCGTCGCCGCCGTCGCTGGCAAGCAACGCCTCCACCGCGCGCTCAAGCCTCATCCCACGCGACGCCTTCACCAGCACAACGTCTCCCTGTCTCAGCGCGGACCGCAACCAGCCAACGGCGTCACCCACGTCTCCACATGCCCTAACGCAGTTCGAGGACATTCCGGCCGCCAACGCACCGGCCGCTATCTCCCACCCGCCGTCGCCAACCGTTGCCAGCAACTCGATGCCGCACTGGTGAGCGATCGCGCCGACCGCCCTGTGCATCGCGCGCCACTCGTCGCCCAGCTCCAGCATGTCGCCCAAAAGCGCCGCTTTGCGCCCACCTGTGGCCTCAAGCGCCCTCAGCGCCGCCGCCATCGACTCAGGGTTGGCGTTGTACGCGTCGTTCAGCACCGTGTATCCGCCTGGCGCCACGGTCCTGGCTCCCCTCATCTCCGGCGGGGAGAAGCCACGCAGCGCCTCCGCGGCCGCTGCGAGCGGCACGTTGAGCGCGAGAGCCGCCCCAACGGCCGCCGCCGCATCCACCGCGAAATGCTCACCCGCCACGCCGAGCTCCACTACGGCGACCTCATCCCCGGCCATTACGGCGAACCGACACCCGTCGCCGTCTGCCCTGTAGCCAACCACCCGCACCGTGGCGTGTTCGCAGGCACCGAAAGACACCACGCGGCATCGGCATCGCTCCGTCATCAGCCCATACCAGTCGCTGCCGCGCGGCAGGACGGCCACCCCATCGGCGGGCAGCGCCTGCAACAGCTCCGATTTGGCTTCGGCAATGGCCCGCCGAGAGCCAAGCAGCTCCAGGTGCGCCACGTCCACCGTGGTAATCACGCCCACCCGCGGCCGAGCCAGCTGAGCCAGATAGCCTATCTGCCCCGGCCCACGCATGGCGAGCTCCACCACCGCCGCTTGGTGCCCCTCCCGTATGCCGAACAGCGTCAGCGGAACGCCCACCTCATTGTTGAAGTTGGCAGGCGTGCTCACAACGGGCCCCAGCGGGCTGAGGGTTCTGGCAAGCATCTCCTTGGTGGTGGTCTTGCCGCTGCTGCCCGTTACACACACCACCGGACCGAAGAACAGGCCCCGGTAACCCGCGGCGGCCGCCCCCAGCGCGCGCAACGTGTCGTCCACGGCGATGAGGGGCACCCCTGGGTGGGCGCGCGCCCAGTCCAACCTCACCACCGCACACGTCGCGCCGCCCCCTAGCGCCTGCTCCACGAACTGGTGGCCATCAAAGCGCGGGCCGCTTAGTGCGAAGAAGAGGTCGCCGGGGCGCAACTGCCTGGTGTCGGTGGAAACGCCGGTCGGCACGACAGTTGGGTCTGCGCCGATCAGCTCTCCGCCGCACCAGTGGGCTACGTCGTTAAGCGTGAAGGGCAGCACTCAGCGCCTCCCTGGCGACCTCGCGGTCATCGAAGTGCAGCTTCGTTGAGCCGATGATCTGGTAATCTTCGTGGCCCTTGCCGGCGATGAGCACCACATCGCCCTCTCGAGCCTGCGAGATGGCGTGGTGGATGGCCTGACGGCGGTCGGATATGCGGACGAGCTTGGATCGCAGCTCGTTCGGGACCCCGGCCACCACCTGGTCGATGATGGCCTCGGGGTCCTCAGAGCGTGGGTTATCCGAGGTGACGATGGCGATGTCGGAGCCATCGGCGGCGATGCGGCCCATCTGCGGGCGCTTACCCCGATCCCGATCGCCGCCGCACCCGAAGACGGTGATGATCCGGCCGCTCCACACTCGCCGCGCCGCGCCGATCAGCTTCACGAGGCCGTCCGGCGTATGCGCATAGTCGACGATCACGCCGAACGGCTGCCCCACATCCACGCTTTCGAAGCGGCCCGGCACGCCGGTTACCGCCTCCAGCCCCTGCACCACGACATCGAGCGGGAGGCCGCGCCCAAGGCAGAGGGCGGCGGCGGCGAGGGCGTTCTCGGCGTTGAAGGCGCCGGCCAGCTTCATGCGCACCTGCCGCGAGCCGCCTGGCGAAACCAGGACGAAGGACGTGCCGCCCGGCGATAGCTCGCAACGCTCAGCGCGCACCACGGCGTCCGGCGTCGACCCGAAGGTGACCACGCGCCCCACGGCGTCGCCTGAGAGACGCCGGCCCCACTCCGAATCTACGTTGACGGCGGCAACGAAAGCGTCACCCGCCTCAGCGGCGTACTCCGTGAACAGCCTGCGCTTGGCCGCGAAATACTCCTCAAGCGTAGCGTGAAAGTCCAGGTGATCTTGGGTGAGGTTCGTGAAAACGCCGCCAGCGAAGCGAGTGGCGCGCGTTCGGCCGAGGGCGAGGGCATGCGAGGACGCCTCCATTGCTGCGGCCTGCACGCCAGCATCCACCATCTCGCGGAGGATCCGTTGCAGGTCCAACGATTCTGGCGTAGTCCTCTCGCTGTCGATGCGCCTGTCAAGTATGCGGCAGCCCAGCGTGCCGATGATGCCGGTGCGCAGGCCCGCCGAGGCCAGCACGCGCTCAACCAAGTACGTGGTTGTGGTTTTGCCGTTGGTGCCGGTAACCGCATACAGGTCCAGCTCGCGTGATGGGTGGTTGTAGAAGCGCGCGGCCAACAGGGCAAGCGCCGTGCGACTGTTGGGCACCACCAACGCCGGGGCATCCGGCGGCCATTGGTGTCCGTGAAGCAATTCAACCACGGCGGCGGCGGCCCCCCGCGAATGAGCGTCGCGGAGGAAGCGGTGCCCGTCCGTAGAGAAGCCGCGCACCGCCACGAACAGAAAACCCGGCTGCACGGCGCCGGAGTGGTACGCAATGCCGCTGATATCCGGGTCGGAGTCGCCAACCACCCTCGCACCTGGAACCGCGCTGCACAACTCAGATAATCGCATAGCTGTGTATAGCCAATCGTTTGTACGTATTGGTATATTGACACAACCGAGCTGGTTGTGGAAAAACGAGGCTCAAACGACCTGCCGTTTGAGGAGATACATGCCCCCTCTATTATGCAGCGAAAGGGGCCTACTCCGCCACCTCTGCGCGGGGGAAGCTGCCTGGAACCGCCCCATCCGCCTTGTCCGATGGGTCATCGGGCGGCACGCCAAGCCTCGCCATTGCCTCGCGAGCGACCTCTCTGAACACCGGCGCTGCGACGACGGCGCCGTAATGGGCCCCCACGGGCTCATCGATGGCGGCGAGGATGGCCACGCGCGGATGAGCGGCGGGCACAAACCCCACAAACGAGCCGACGAACTTGGTTGGATCGTACCCCATCGCCTTCCAGCGGATGGTGGGCTTGCCGCCGGGCTGCGTTGGCGGCTCCACAATTCGCTTGGAGGGGCGCGCTTTTTGGGCAGTGCCGGTCTTGCCGGCGCATTTGTACCCCGCGATCTTCGCCGCCTTGCCTGTCCCACCGTCCACCACGGCCTGGAGGTAGGTCCTGATCAGCGCGGCAGTCTGCGCGGAGACCACTCGCCGACCGCGTGGCAGGTGCCGCGGGTCGCGCTTGAGCACTGTGGGGGGCATCAGCACGCCGTCATTGGCGAGGGCCGCATACGCCGTTATGATCTGCATCGGCGTTACCATGAGCGTTTGGCCAAAGCCGACGGTGGCAACGGTGAGCGGGGTCCACACTGGCTCGCTTGGCAGCCGCCCGCGCGATTCGCCAGGTAGCTCGATGCCCGTGCGCGCGCCCAGACCGAACTGGCTGACTCTAGGTCGTAGTATCCGCTGGCCGACCTTCATCGCCACGCTGGCCGCCCCCACGTTGCACGAGTGTTTGAGGATCTCCGCAATACGCACCACACCGTGCCCGCCGGAGAACGGAGCGTGCAGAGCGCAGTGCACGGTCCTCCTGCCGATCTTGAGCTTGCCCCCGCAGTAGAAGGTGTCTGTGGGCTTCACAGCGCCGGAATCGAGAGCCACGGCACACGTGATCGCCTTCATGGTGGAGCCAGGCTCGTAGGCCAATTGGACGGCCCTGTTCGCCTTGGCGCCCGAAGCGCACTCCGTTGGCTTGTTCGGATCGAAGCGCGGGGAGACCGCCATGGCGAGCACCTCGCCGGTGTGCACGTCCATCACAATGCACACGCCCCCCTTGGCTTGGTACTTGGACACAGCCGCATCCAGGTCGTACTCCGCCCTCTTTTGCAACGCGGAATCGATGGACAATGTCACGGGGCGGCCGTCTCGGGCGGGCCTTACATTGCGCACGGTGTCCGGTATCACGTGCCGCCTTGCGTCAAGCTCGGCGGTGTACTCGCCGTCCGCCCCGGCCAGATGCTTGTTCAGGGCCAACTCCACTCCGCCAAGCCCATTTCCATCGATGTCGGTGAACCCAAGGACGTGGGAGCAGAAAGAGCCACCCGGGTAGAAACGGCGATGTTCGCGCTCCACCATCACGCCGGGCAGGTGCAACGCTTCCACCTTTGCACCCACCTCAAGCGGCAGCTGTCGGCGTATGTACACGTAGCCGCGATCCTGTGAGATGATGTCAAGCAGGTCCGCGGCAGGGATGCCAAGAGCAGCGGAGAGCGCCTTTGCAACGGCGGGCCGCTCCCGCGGCTCGATGAGCCTCGGGTTGGCGGACACGGTGGTGCATGGTACGCTGATTGCAAGCTCGCGCCCCGTGCGGTCCAGAATAGGCCCTCTGCGAGCGTGAAGCTTTAGGTTGCGCGTGTGGAACCTCGCCGCCCACTCAGCCCAGTAGCGGTGATGGTACACCTGAATGTACGTCAGCCGAAGGGCGAGCGCGACGAAGGCGACTACGAACACGCAGAACAGCGTGTCCGTGCGGCGCCTCAGCCTCACGGGGAAGGCCAAAGCCATGCGCTACCTCCCAAGCCGACTGACGCCCAGCGGTGGCTTGGCGAGGAGGTTGCGAACTGAAGCAGCCAAAGACCGCTTGGGATGCGGGTTTGGCGACTGAGGTACGGAAGGCGCGACGGCGACGATCTGATCCGTGTCGGCCCGTTGCACCATCTTGGTGGCAGCAGCGTAGCGAATCACGTTGTCGTACGAGCGCAAGCTGGCCAAGAGGGCGGCGCTCTGAACGTTGCTTTCCTCAATGGCTCGCAACTCCGCCGCCTTGCGCTCTTGGCAGTAGCCGAGCTTTGTGCTGTACGCGCAAAGCACTATGTACGCGAAGAGGACGGCTGCCGTGGCCCCAAGCGCCCACATAGCGACCGTGAGGGCTGGGGCAACCGATCGCTTGTGCTGCCGCTGCAGCACCACCTCCGGAGCCCAATATGGGGCTCTTTCCGCGACCATTTCGCAGGTCTCCTTTCTGTGAAACGCGCCGCCGAACTACACTCGCCCGATTGTCACAGCTTCCCCGCCGCCCTGGCCCTGGCACTGCGGGCGCGCGGGTTCCTGGCCACCTCCTCTGCGCTCGGCCTCACCGGACGCCTGGTAAGTACCGCAAGCTGCGGCGTTCGGCCACACACACATACCGGCAGCCGCGGAGGACACACGCAGCCCCTAGCGGCCTCCGCAAAGGCGGCTTTCACCCTGCGGTCCTCCAGTGAATGGTAGCTTATCACGCAGATCCGTCCACCAGCACGTAGCCTCCGGATCGCTGCGGGAAGAAAAGCACTCAGCGCGTCCAGCTCTCCGTTCACTGCTATCCTCAGCGCCTGAAACGTGCGGGTGGCTGGGTGAATGCCGCTGTGCCGCCTGGCAGCGGCCGGTATGGCACTCTCCACTAGCTCCGCAAGCTCCCTCGTGCTGGCGATCGGCGACCTCGCCCTCCGCCTAACGATGGCCATCGCGATTCTGCCGGCAAAGCACTCCTCGCCGTACTCGCGGATTATCCGCGCCAACTCCGCCTCCGTGGCCCCGTTCACGATCTCCGCCGCGGACACAGGCGCCGATGGGTCCATTCGCATGTCAAGTGGGGCGTCCGCGCGAAAGCTGAAGCCACGGCCGGGGGAATCGATCTGGCGCGATGAGACGCCAAGATCCGCAGCAATCGCATCGACCTCCCCTATGCCCAGACGGTCCAGCACGGCATCCAGCTCCGCGAAGCTCCCCCTCACCGGCACGAACGCATTCCCGTAGCCGGATAGCCGTCTGGAGGCGTACTGAAGCGCCTCCGGGTCCCTATCCAAGCCCACCAGCAGACCACCGGGCGGCATCCGTTGCAGGAGCGCCTCGGCGTGCCCTCCGCCGCCCACGGTTGCGTCCACGCACACCCGCGCCCTCTCTGGCGACAGAAGGCTCACTAACTCGCAAACCAGTACGGGGGTGTGGAAAGGCCCCTCCTCGGCAGTTAGGCCAGGCTCAAATCGCGCGCCGCCATCTGCGCCTTCTCGCGGGAGCCCGTCATTTCCGCCTGCCATAGCTCTGGACTCCACAGCTCGATTCGGTCGCCAACGCCAACCACCACGACGGTTCGATCGATGCCGGCATATCGCTTCAGCGAGTCGGCCAGTATAATCCTGCCCTGTGCGTCTGGCGATGCCTCGTAGCTGTCGCTGAAGAAGTGGCGCTGAAGCGCACGTGCGCTGGGGCTGAACATCGCGCGAGCCGTTAGAAGCGCCTCGTTCGACACGCCACCCGGCTGCGCGGAGGGCATCGGCACCAACTGCGCGTCGGCTTCCCGGCCAGCCGGAGCGGCCGCCACGGCCCGCACTATCTCCGCAAGTGCCATGTAGTCTGCCTCACGCAGGATGTACAGGCACTCCTCGTGGCCGCGGGTGACGTAGAACCGCCGGCCAAGCTCCGATCGAAAGCGTCCGGGCACTATCAGGCGGTCCTTCTCGTCAAGCTTGTGCTCGTAGCAGCCCTCGAACAACGGCGTTCACCACAATTCCCCGTTAGGCCCCCACCTGGCTACCCGCAAGTGTGGAGCCGCCCTACCCTACGTCCCCATCATACGCCCACCACCTTCCACAGTCAAGCGGATGCCACGCGTAGTTCCAAAATCGCTTAGAAGGACTTCGGTAGCATCTCCAACGCCCTTCTGCCAGGCCTACAGCGTACCGAACACTTGATCGCTGTAGCGACATCGAACCACCCGCCCTGCACGCTCGCCAAATGGCACGATTCTGGCGCGCATGGTTGGCGGAGCCTCGGGTGCGCGGGCTGCTGCCCGATCTGCTATCGCCTCGTGGCCCATGGAGGTTATCGCCCGTGTGTCGTCTGGAGATCAGAGCGCTGCCGTTGCTTGCCCTCGCACTGCTGCCCTTCGCCCCGGCCCTCGCCCAGTCCCCACCCCTGCAGGCAGCATGGACCGTCTCCCTATCCGCCTCCACCGACGTGCCGGGGGCAGCGGTCGACCCTCCCCTCACCATCGGCACTGCCGTTGGCGCCAGCGACGGATGGCAGGCAGGCGAGGATCTCCTCAGGCTCCCAACCGCCACCGTGCAGTACATCCGCCTCGTCTCGTATCACTCCGCATCTGAGCCCGGCTGGGAGCGTCACGCAGGTAGCTACGGGGTGGATCTGCATGCCACTCTCTCTCCCGGCGGCTCAACCGTCTGGCCCGCCATCAGACTGGTGACAGATCTTGGCACGTCCGCCGCCCCAGCCCGCGTTACGCTCTCTTGGTCCGGCCTAGATGCGTTGCCCTCCTACATCAAGCTGACGCTGAGCGACCCCGACGACGTGGACGGCGACGGAGTCCGCCAGTACGATATGCGTGCGCGCCCGTCCATCCCCGTAGCCGCCCGCGCCGACGGCGCCGTCAAGGTCTTCTCCCTGTCGATCCAGGCAACCGACACCCGTGCCGCTGCATCCATCGCCATCACGGGCGCAACCGTCTCTCCCACCAGCCCAACCACAGCGCTGGCCAAGTGGACCACCAACGTTCCCGCCACGTCCGTGGTGCACTACGGGACAGACGCTAACCTCAGCCAGCAGCAGACGGCCACCGGCATTGGCACCCTTCACTCCGTGGAGCTTACCGGACTGACGCCTGCAACCACGTACCTCGCCCGCGTGGAGTCCTCCGCGGATGGCCTACCTACCGCCACCTCGGGTACGCTCCAGTTTGCCACGCCGCCCCTGCTGGCTTGGGCGTCGGCACCGGTTGTGGAAAGCGTACAGCCCAACTCCGCGGTGATCAGCTTCTCCACCAACGAGCCAACCAGCGCCACGGTCCAGTACGGGACAACCACCGCTTACGGGTCGGCGGTGAACGACCAGGCCTTCGCCACATCCCACCGTGTGACGGTCACCGGCCTCACCACAGGGGTGACGTACCACGCCAACGTGATAGCCTCCACGGCCGATGGTCGCTCCATCTCCAGCACCGACCTCCTGTTCACCACGCAGGCGGCCGTTACGCGCTACCAGGTCGGGCGCAAACTGGTCATCACGGATGCAGCCAACGACAACACGGGGCGCATAACGGATCAGGACGCCCGGCTGCGCGGCAGAACCGTTGGCGAGGGCAAAGGGATCGCCTACGATGCACCGAGGGGCCTGTTGTACGTGGCGCGCGGAAATCTGCTTACGGAGGACGGCAGGGACTTTGGGCACCGAGGCATCGCCGTGGCGAAGCTGCAGCCGCTATCTAGGTCCGCTAACCCATCGGCGCCCCAAGCCGCATCTGCCTACACGGACACAGGCCTCCTTGTGGCGCCGCGCAACCCGGACGGCAGCGGCGGGTTGGGCTATGCTGAGGGCGTTGTGTACGACCCCGGCTCCGACGCGGTGTACGTCCTGGCCGGTGCGCCCGGCGGCACGGTTTCCGCAACGCCCACGGTATATAGGGCGCCGGGCGGCTCCGCCGGTGGGTCGCCCAACGGAGGCAACACATCCGCGGAAAGCAGCGCTCTAGCCCCCATCTTCATGGTAACCAACGACGCCGGGCCAGGCGGAGCCCCGCTGGGCGGTACCAACCGCGGCTTGGCGGTGACCACGGTGCAGGGCGTCACGTGGGTGTACCTGGCAATGGGGCAGCACGCCGACGTGTGGAGCAACCGTGGGGGGAGATGGCACAGAGAGTGGGCCAGCACGCTCTTTCCCGCGGACGACCGCGCCAACGCCCCTCTGCCGGCCGATAGCCCCGCCGTATGCGCCGTCGCCGTCGACTCCGAGGGATACTCTTACTGGTGCGTTCGCGGCAGCGGGCCCATGCGGCTGTGGGTCTTCCCCCCCGGCCTATCGGGGCCTGGTCAAGGCTTCGATGACACCGCGCTGGGAGGCTCGTCCAAAGGCGCGGCACGCCCGCTGATGATCTCCAACCCGTCGGTGGTGGCCCCGGCGGCGCTCTCCGCACCAACGTCCATCTGGTGCCTGGGCGCCGGGCCGCGACGCACGCTGATCGTATCGTGCCTCGGCGTTGGAGCGGCATGGCCGACGGTGGCGCGGCTATCGGTAACGGCTGACTCCTCTGGCAGGCCCACAAGCGCTACCGTGGTTGATGCCTTTGGAAAGGGCGCGCCGCTCTCGGGCCAGGACCCGCAGCTTTCCACACTTGCTGTGCGTAGCTGGGGTCTGGGGGGGCAGAAAGCCACGCGCCCTGCCGGCCCTCAAGGAGCTCTGGTCCCCATCTGCCCCACGCCGGACGGCAGTGCACTGTGGGTGAACGGCTACTTCGCGGAGTCGCCGGACGCAGCGCCGTCCCCTGCCTTGGTGCTGGTGAGCGCGCCCACTCTGCCCGCCAGCTCCGGCTAGTGGCACTCACGCCCACGTGGCCTCGCCACACATGGCCTAGGGCAGGACCAAACACGGAGTGTGCGGGCCCCCACTACCATGACTCATGCGCGCTCTGCGCGTCTTGCCTGCTCGGCTACATTACCTTGGCAGAGGGCGCCAGAAGGTATCCAGATATCGGACGATTGTGACGAAACTTACTGATGGATCCCCCGTTCGTAGGCTGCAGCGCATTGTCACTTCCGGGCGACGCTTGCTCGTTATATCGACTTGGCGGCGAATGTACGCCCGTTGCTGTCTAGGAGTAGCGATTAGGGAGCTGCGGTATGGGCGTCAGCGGTGCACGGCACAAGCAGCAAGTCAACTCCACAGAGCTGATCCTGCGCCTGCGCCAGACCGGAGATCCAGAGCTCAGGGAGCAGCTTGTGCTGATACACGAGAGGCTCGTGTACAGCATAGCGAGGAGGTTCGCCAGTTCGGGAGAACCGATCGAGGATCTGGTGCAGGAGGGCTTCATCGGGCTGCTGAGGGCCATTGAGCTGTTCGACGCTGGCCGCGGCG